>Ga0172376_10008811_pt1 | contig 10490 bp, 3 predicted proteins | sample Lak35m_FD_121114 | JGI IMG/M metagenome (GOLD analysis project Ga0172376, IMG submission 121114) | Freshwater microbial communities from Kabuno Bay, South-Kivu, Congo - kab_092012_35m | ecosystem: Environmental > Aquatic > Freshwater > Lake | place: Democratic Republic of the Congo: South-Kivu... | reverse complement strand
GGTCTGGCCCGTGCTGAACCTGCTGCCCGATTTGATGGACCGGCCGGAGGGCGCCTGCCTGCGTCACTGGTGGCGCAGCCGCCAGGGCAGCAGCGGTGAGATCGATCGCGCCCAGTGGCAGCTGGGTCGCAGCATCGCCGACGCCCTCGACGATGCGGGCCTCTACCGCCCTGACCTCCTGGCGGCCTGGTGGGCAGGCCAGGCCAGCGCACCCGAGCATGCCTGGCAGCGCTCGCTGCTGTTGCAGTTGCGAGACCAACTGGGGGTGAAACCCTTCGGATTGCGGGTGCTTGACGCCATCGCCCTGCTGGAGCAGGGGCAGCCACCGGAGGCCGAGCTGCCCGACCCCCTGCGCCTTTTTGGACTCAGCAGCCTGGCGCCGATCCAGATCCAGCTGCTCCAGGCCCTCAGCCTCCACATCCAGGTGGATCTCTACCTGCTTACCCCCTGCCGGGACCTGTGGAAACGCTGTACCAGTCGTCGCCAGCTGCTCAGCGATGCCGTAGCGCTGCGTCAGCCCCTTGATGCGGACTGGCTGCTGCAGGCTTCTGGGATGGAGGCCCGTTTCGGGCGCCTGGGCGGCGAATTCCAGCAGTTGCTCGAGGGCAGCGGTGAGAGCGAGCTTGGCCACTGGCAGGAGAAGGATCTGTTTGTGGATCCCGCCGCCGGCCATCGCGGCCCGGGGCCTGCGCCCCTGCTGCACCAGTTGCAGCACCATCTGGTGGATCCGGCTGGACAGCCGCGGCTGCAGCTGGCAGGGGTTGATAGCTCCCTGGAGTTCCACCGCTGTCCTGGCCCCCTGCGCCAGGTGCAGATCGTGCGGGATCGCATCCTGCAGCTGATGGCCGCGGACCCAACCCTCCAGCCCAGGGATGTGTTGGTGATGACGCCCCAGGTGGATGCCCTGGCGCCCCTTGTGGCCGCCGTGTTCGGCGATGGCGATGCCACCGGCGTGAGCCTCAGCTGGCGTCTCACCGACCGCAGCCAGCAGAGTGGGGCCAGCCTCAGCCGCAGCCTGTTGGCCCTGCTGGCGCTGGCCGGAGAACGGCTCACCGCATCGGCCTTGGAGGGCCTGCTGGAGAGTCCTGCCCTTCAGGCGCACTTCCAGCTCAGTGGGGCCGAGATGGCAGCACTGCATCCGCTGCTGCAGCGCTGCGGCTTCCGCTGGGGGCTCGATGCCGAGGAGCGGGGCGGTCTGGCGGGCGGCAGCCTCGCCTGGGCCATTGATCGGTTGCTGCTAGGCCTGGTGCTGCCGGAGCTGCCCGGCCTCGCACCGGCTGAAACCGCACCCCTGGCCTGCGGAGAGAGTGTGGAGCTGCTGGGTCGCTGGCTGCACCTGCTCACCCGGCTGCGCCACTGGCTGACGGAGCTGCGCCGGTCCCGCCGCTGCGATGGCTGGAGCAGCTGTCTCCGGGGTCTGCTGGTCGATCTGTTCGGGGAGGGTGGGGACCAGGCCTGGGAACTGCCCCTGGTGCTGTCCGCCATAGACGACTGGCAGCAGGCAGCCGCTGGCTGCGATCTGAAGCTGGATGCGGCGGTGGTGGCCGCCGTGCTTGATGAGCGCCTGGCGGCCGATTCGGGTCGGTTCGGCCACCGCAGTGGTGCCCTGACCATCAGTGCCCTCGAGCCGATGCGGGCGATTCCGCACCGGGTTGTGGTGCTGATGGGACTCGATGCGGGGGTCTTTCCGCGGCAGCACCAGCGTCCAGGCTTCCACCTGGTGGAGCAGCAGGGCCGTCTCGGGGACCCCAATCCCGCCGATCAGGACCGCTACGTGCTGGTGGAGGCCCTGCTCTCCGCCCGGGACCACCTGCTGGTGACCTGGAACAGCCGGGATCCCCGCAGCGGAGAAGTGCTGCCGCCTGCCACCCCCGTGCGCCAGTGGCTGGAGTGGCTCCAGGGCCAACTGGCTCCTCAGGGGGACCAACTGCTGGTGGACCACCCCGCCAACCCCCTCGATCGGGCCAATTTCCAGCCGCTGGCTGGGCGACCGCCGGGGAGTTGCGATCGGCGACTGCTCCGCGCCCGCCAGTTGCTGGACCAAGCCACAGGTCTTGAGCCCCCCCAGCCGCTCGCCGCCAGCGAGCCCCCCGTCAAGCACCCTCCAGCGGCCGAACCTGGCTTGGGGGCAGACCCCTATGGCGAACTGCGGGATTGGCTGCTTGCCCCCCAGGTCACCTGGCTCCAAGCGCTGGGGCTGCGGCCGCGGGAATGGGCCGAGCGACTCGATGACCTGGATTCCCTCAGCCTCGATGAAAGGGGTCGGGCAGCCCTGCTGCGCCAGGCCCTCGCCAACCCCAAGGACCTCGACCTGGCCAAGGGAGCCTCCTGGCTGGAGCGGCACCGGGGCCAGGGTCTGCTGCCGCCCCAGGCGGCCGGGGAGCTTGAGGCCGGCATCCTGAGCCGGCGCTGGAGCAGCCTGCACGCCGCCCTGGAGGAACTGGGACCCGAGCACCGTGACCAGGCCCAGTGGCAGGGCTGGAATCAGGAGCTGCTCTGGCGGGGCTCCCATCTGCTCGTGCTGCATACGGCCAGGCCCCGCAGCCGCCACCGACTTGAGCTGTGGCTGGCGCTGCTGCTTGCGGCGGCGGCCAATCAGGCCCCATGCGGTGGGGCGGTGGTTGCCCGCAGCGACCGTGACTTCGGCGTGGTGCAGCGCCTGCTGGCGCCGGATCCGGATTTCGCCCAGCGGGAATTGCGGCGGCTGGAGGCCCTGCGGCAGCGGTGGAGCGAACGCTGCTGGCCAGTGCCGCCAGAAACCGGCTGGGCCCTGCTTGACAAGGGTCCGGAGCGGGCTATTCAAATCTGGGAAGGCTCCAGCCAGCGGGGCTATGGCCAGGTCCTCGGCGAACGCCAGGAACCGGAGCAGGCCCTCTGTTTCGGCAGCGATCTAAGCGGCGCCACCCTGCTGGCCGGCGGGGTTGTGGCAGCTCATGCAGAGGAGCTGCTGGCCCCCCTGCGCCAGCATCTGCCATGACGCCGCAGACTCCCCTGACCGGGCAACCCTTTGAGGCCGATGCCTTCCCGCTGGAACCGGGCATCCGCCTGCTTGAGGCCAGTGCCGGCACGGGCAAGACCTTTGCCCTGGCCCACCTGGTGCTGCGCTACGTGGCTGAAGCCGAACTGGGACTGCGCCAGCTGCTCGTGGTGACCTTCACCGATGCCGCCGCTGCCGAACTGCGGGACAGGATCGGCCAGCGGTTGCAGGGGGCCCTGGCCTGTCTGGACGATCCGGCGCTGGGAGCTCCGGATGCCACCCTGGCCCACTGGCTGGAGCGCCAGCGGCCCAGGGGGGGATCCCTGCGAGCCCGGCTGCTCCTTGCCCTCGAGCAGCTCGATGCCGCCGACATCACCACCATCCACGGCTTCTGCCGCCGCACCCTGCAGCGCCAGGCTCTGGAGGCCGGCCTGCCGCCTGAGCTCCAGCTTGAAGGGGACAGCGGCACCCTGGTGCGTCAGGTGGCCCACGACTACTGGCGGCTCCAGGTGCTGCCCTTGAAAAGCTCCCTGCTGGCTGGGCTCCAGCAGCGGTTGGCCGGTCCTGAGCTGCTGGAGGACCTGCTGCGTCAACTCGATGGTGACCCTGCCCTGCAGCTCGATCCCCTGCCGCCTGAAATCGATGTTGATGGGCCTCTGGCTCCCCAGCTCGAAGCTCTCTGGGCTGGGGCCTGGTGTCGCTTTCAGCGGCTGTGGCTCGACCACGGCCGCGCTCTGGAGGCGGCTTTCTGCAGCGCCGCCGTCCAGTGGCGCTCCCTCGGCATCCAATCCATCGCCCCCTACAGCCCCAGGCCTACCAAGGACCGTTGCGGCCTGGTGGATGGCTGGATCGCTGCCCAGCCCAGCGGTGGCGACTATGGCGCCACCACCGGCGCCAGTGGCGGTGCCGCTGGACTGCTGCGCGATTACTTCCATCCGGGCGCCTTTCTCAAGCTGGCTCGCGGGATCGAAGGTGAGCGCTCATCCCTGCCGGTGCCCCCCCTGCAGGAGGCCATCGCCCAGTTGTTGGATGGGCCGGCGGAGGCCCTCCTGCTGCACGCTTGCCACTGGGGCCGGGCCGAGTTGACCAGGCGCAGGCGCCGCAGTGGCCGCCTCGGTTTTGCCCAGCTGCTGGAGGGTCTTGACCCAGGCAAGCAGGCCAGCACCACCCTTCTGGAGGGGGTTGGGAAGCGCTACGCCGTGGCCCTGGTCGACGAATTTCAGGACACCGACCCGATTCAATGGCGAATCCTCTCCCAGGCGTTCCAGCCCTGGCGACACCGACTGGTGTTGGTGGGTGACCCCAAGCAGGCGATCTATCGCTTCCGCGGCGGTGAACTGGCCACCTACCTACGGGCCCGCCAGGCTGCCCTTGCCGGAGGCGGCATCAGCAGCCTCACCGACAATTACCGCTCCACCCCGGCCCTGATAGCTGGCCTCAATGAACTGATGCAACCGGGTCTGCGCCGCAGCGGTCTGCCCGTACCCCCGGTGCAGGCCAAGCGGGCATGGGACGGGCTGGTGTTGCCGCAGGGCCAGCCCCCCCTGCAGTTGCTCTGGCTTGGCGGCCAGCGCCGGGCGGGGGAGAAACCACCAAGCCGCAGCAGCCTGGAGCGGCAACTGCCCGGTCAGATCGCCAGCTACACCACTGATCTGCTCAACCGGGGTCTGGAGGCCAATGCCATCTGCCTGCTGGTGAGCACCCACCGTCAGGCCGAAGCCCTGCGGGGTGGCCTCGAAGCCTGTGGCATCGCAAGCCGCCTGGTGAGCCAGGGGGACGTGTTCGAAAGCACCGGTGCCGCGGCTCTGCAACGTCTGCTGGATGCCCTGGCTGAGCCAGGCAGGGCCCAGCGACTGCGGTTGCTGGCCGCCTCGCCCCTGCTGGGCTGGAGTGCGGCCCAGATTGGCCAGGCCAGCCAGGAGGAATGGAGTGGCCTGGCGGCTCGCCTGGCCCAGCTCGCCACCCAGTTGCCCCGGCGGGGCCTGCTCGGAGTGCTGGGCAGCTTGCTGGAGCGGAGGCAGCTGGCCCGGCTCTCCCTGGGGGGGCGGGTGCTGGCGGATCTGCAGCAGTGCGGCGAGCTGGTGGCGGAGCGTATCCACTCTGACCAGCTGGGAGCGGCAGCGGCGGCCGACTGGTTGCGGCGGCTGCGGCTCGATCCTGACCGCTTCGTACCCGATGCCCACCAGCCCCATAGCGATGGGGTGGATGAGGCCGTCTCGGTGGTGACCGTGCATCGCAGCAAGGGCCTGGAATACCCGGTGGTTATCTGCCCCTATCTCTGGCAGGCCCCAAGCGCCAGCCAGGGCGCCCAGCGAATCGGGGTGCGCTGGACGCCTCCGCGGAGCGGCGAGCCCCTGCTTGACCTGCACCTGCACGCTCACTGGGGTGCGGGCCATGCCGCCAGACACCAACAACTGCAGGCCGAGCTGCAGGAGCGGGAGCGCCTTGCCTACGTGGCCGCCACCAGGGCCCAGCACCTGCTGGTGCTGGCCTGGGGGCCGGCCCTGGGCCAGCAGGGCAACCCCCTTCATCCCTGGCTCTTTGATCAGGAGGATCCCCCCGATGTTCACCAGGATCCCTATGGGGTCCGCAGCGACAGTGAGTGGCGAGAGCTGCTGCAGCAGGGGATCGGCCGGCGCCAGCTGCAGCTCAACCTGGTGGATCCCCCCGCCCCCGGTGGCGCTCCCCTGCAGGTCTGCGCTGCTGCTGCCGGGCAGTTGCAGCTGGGCCCGGTTCCCCTGGAGCCCTTTGACACCACCTGGGGCCGCAGCAGCTACACCAGCTGGACCCAGGCGAGTCATAACGCCCCTCCTGAAGCTCTCGAGGAGGGGCGGGAAACCGATGCCCTGGCCCTGGAACTGGAAGACCAGAGCGGAGATGACGCTGGCCCGCTGCCCTGGCCGGAGGATGGCCCCCTGGCCACCTTCCCCAGGGGCGCCGAGGCCGGGGATTGCCTGCACCGAATCCTCGAGCAGATCGACTTCCGCCAGGGCGTGCGCCACCAGGCCGCACTCGTTGCCAGGGAGCTCCAGCGAGCCGGTATCGCCGCGCTCCATCAAGAGGCGGTGCTGCTTGGCCTTGAGCAGCTGGTTGCCACTCCCTTTGGCGGGGAACTGGGTGGCTTCCAGCTGGCCCAGCTGGCCAAGGCCGAACGGCTCAACGAGCTGAATTTCGACATGTCCATCTCCTTGGTGCGGGCCCGCTCTCTGGCTCGTCCATTCGCTGTCCACCCCCAAGGCTGGTTCGGGGCCGCCTATGCCGAGCAGCTGGCCCGGCTGGAGCTGGCCAGCCAGGGCTTTCTCACCGGCTCCATCGACCTGGTGTTCCACCACGGCGAGCGCTGGTGGGTGGCTGACTGGAAGAGCAACTGGCTGGGCGAGCGAGATGCCCAGGGCCGGCCCCTGCACTGCGGTCCGCGCCACTACGGCACCGCTGCCATGGCGAGATTGATGGCCGCCAACCACTACCCCCTGCAGGCCCATCTCTACCTGGTGGCCCTGCACCGCTACCTGCGCTGGCGCCTGCCGGGGTACAACCCCGAGAGACACCTCGGCGGCTACGTCTATGTGTTTCTGCGCGGGGTTCCCGGTGCCACCGGGGCTGGGGCGGTGCCAGGGGTGTTCCTGGAGCGACCACCCCTGGCGCGGCTGCAGCAGCTTGAGCGGGCCCTTGGAGGGAAAGGATGAGCAGGTCGGCCCCACCCCCGGAACAACCGCGCTGGCTGCTGGGCCTGGCCGCTGCCCTCATGGAGGCCCTGCCCCGGCTGCATGGCTGCGATCCCGATCCCCTGGTGGCCGAACTGCTGGGGGAGCTGACCATGGCCCTGGCAGATGGCCAGCTGGAGATTGCCCTGCCCGGTGCGCTCCACCGTGAGGCCCTGGCCAGATCGCCGCTGGCCGCCGAGCCGGATGGCCCGCTGGTGATCACGGATGGGCGATTGCGATGGCGCCGCTGGCAGCATCTGCGGGAAGGGGTTCTGCAGCAGCTGATCGAGCGGGCCCAGCGCCCCCTGGAGGCTGCCGTCACCCCGACTGCCGCTGCTCAACTCAAGGGGCTGGACCATGACCAGCAAAGGGCCGTCAGGGCGGTTCTGCAGTTCGGCTTGGTGCTGCTGGAGGGCGGCCCGGGGACCGGCAAGACGAGCACGGTGGCACGCATGTTGGTGCAGCTGGTGGCCCAGCAGCCGGCGAGTCGCCTCCATCTGGCAGCCCCCACCGGCAAGGCCGCTGCCCGGTTGCGCTCAGCCCTGGCGGGCACGGGCCTGAATCCCCCCTGCTCCACCCTGCACCGTCTACTGGAGAGCCGGGGTGATCGCTTCGGCCGCAATCGCCACAATCCCCTGGCCCTGGATCTGCTGGTGGTGGATGAGGTGTCGATGGTGGACCTGCCGTTGATGCAGGCCCTGCTGGAAGCCTTGCCACCCAGCTGCCGGCTGGTGTTGGTGGGCGATGGGGCCCAGCTGCCGCCTGTGGGGCCCGGCTCGGTGCTGCTCGCTCTGCAGGAGCCCGCCCGTCGCCGCGCCCTGGGCAGCGCCGCCATTGAGCTGCGCACCACATACCGCAACAGCGGCCGTATCGCCGCCGTTGCAGCGGCCCTGCGGGACGGAGAGCAGCCGCTCGAGCCCCTGCTGGCCAGCATGCTCGAGCCAGCCCCAGCCGAATCCAACCTGCAGTGGCTCCAGGCGCCGTCCCACTGCCTGCCGGAAGCCCTGCTGGAGCGGTTGCGGCGGCACCAGCTGGAGCTGGAGCGGCTCTGCCGCCAGGGGGACCCCAAGGATTCCTCTGACGCCAGCTCCCTGCTGGGCGCCCTTGAGCGCTGTCTGGTGATGTCTCCGCTGCGTCGCGGTCGCTGGGGGGTCGGGGCCATTCACCAGGCCCTGCTGGGGGATGGCGCCACCCGATCGCCCCAGTACTGGCCCCTTGGCACACCGGTGCTGTGCCGCCATAACATGACGGATCTCGGCCTGGCCAATGGCGATTTGGGCCTGGTGGTGGAGTGGGGCGGCGAGCGCCGGCTGCTGTTTACGAACCCCGACAGCCCAGAGCCCCACTTGATCCACCCGGCCCAGCTGGCGGACGCCGAGCCCGCCCTGGCCCTCACGGTGCACAAGGCCCAGGGCAGCGAAGCTGGGGAGGTGTGGGTCCTGATGCCCGACACCGGCCGGCCCCAGCAACGCCTGCTCTACACGGCCCTGACCAGGGCGAGGCAGAAGGCGACACTGATCACCCCGCTGCCCAGCACCGCCTTGCCATCCCAGCCCCTCTCCGCCAGCCTGGCGGAGTGAAATCCTTTCAGTTTCCAGGCCCGCCTGAAAGGGTCGAGCGACCCTGGGGCTGGTATGAAACCCTTGCCCGTGGCAATGGGTACCTGGTGAAGCGGCTCCTGATTCGCCCAGGCCAGCGGCTCAGCCTGCAGCGACATCAGCACCGCTGCGAGCACTGGGTTGTGGTGGCAGGCGATGGGGAACTGCAGGTGGCCGATGAACGGATCAGCGCTGTCGTTGGCACCAGCGTGTTCATTCCCCGGGAATCCCTGCACCGAGCCGGTGGCGGCACGAGGGACCTGGAAATCGTGGAGGTGCAGCGCGGCGAATGGCTCAGTGAGAACGACATTGAACGCCTGGATGATGACTTTGGCCGGATCTGAGCTGGCATGGGGCGGGGAGGTGGTAGGTTGTAAACAAGCCTTTTTCAAGGGCAGGGCAGTTTTTTTGATTGCTGGCAATCAGCACTTGAGCATCTGAAAATAGGTTGGTAAGCCGCGCGCGCACCAGCTCAAATTCATTCACTCAGTGTCATCCACTCAGTGGTTTCATCTACTCAGTGATCGTTGCCTTCATGGGGTTTCTGCCGGCCTGCGTTCAAGGATTTTCCCAGCCAGAGCTTTCCAAGCCCTGCTTCACCAGGCCCGAGCAAATCCAGTGACTGAAATTTCCAGCGGCGGCAGTTCACACTGCCTCGCACCCACAGATGTGGTTGTCCATACTCCTGCTCCGGCCATCAGCGCCGGCAGCGGCTTTGCGAGCTTCGGTTTCGGCTCTGAAATCCTCGAGGCCCTCCAGGCCATCGGCTATCAGGAGCCCTCGCCGATCCAGAAAGCTGCCATTCCTGAGCTGATGCTCGGCCGCGACCTGGTAGGTCAGGCCCAGACCGGAACAGGAAAGACCGCGGCCTTCGCCCTGCCGATGCTGGCCCGGCTCGATCCGGCCCAGCGCGGGCCCCAGGTGCTCGTGCTGGCTCCAACGCGTGAACTGGCGCTCCAGGTGGCTGATGCATTCAACAGCTATGCATCCCGGTTGAACGGAGTTCGCACCCTGGCAATTTACGGGGGCGCTGATTTCCGCGATCAGATTCACCAGCTCAAGCGCGGTGTACAGATCGTTGTGGGCACCCCCGGCCGGGTAATGGATCACATGCGCCAGGGCACCTTGGATCTCTCCAGGCTGCGGACCCTGGTGCTCGATGAAGCCGATGAGATGTTGCGCATGGGCTTCATCGACGACGTTGAATGGGTGTTGGAACAACTGCCGGAACAACGTCAGGTAGTGCTGTTCTCAGCCACCATGCCGGCCGAGATCAGACGCATCTCCCAGAAGTATCTGAATAGCCCCGCTGAGGTCACCATCAGGCAGAAAGCTGCAGATGCCAGCCTCATTCGCCAGCGCTTCCTGGTGGTGCATGCGCCCCACAAGCTGGCTGCGCTGGAGCGCGTTCTCGAAGCCGAGACCAGTGAAGGCGTCATTGTGTTCGCTCGCACCAAGGCGATCACCATCACCGTGGCCGAATCCCTGGAGCAACACGGCTATGACGTGGCGGTGCTCAATGGCGATGTCCCCCAGGCCCAACGGGAACGCACGATCGAAAGGCTCAAAAGTGGCCAGGTGGACGTGTTGGTGGCCACTGACGTGGCGGCCCGCGGACTCGATGTGGAGCGCATCGGGCTGGTGATCAACTACGACATCCCTTTTGATGCAGAGGCCTACGTTCACCGGATCGGCCGCACTGGCCGGGCCGGCCGCACCGGGGATGCGATTCTGTTTCTCACGCCACGGGAGCGGCGCTTTCTGGGCGGACTCGAGCGGGTAGTGGGCAAACAGATCGCGGAGATGGAGGTTCCCAGCAACGCCACCATCAATCAGAACAGGCTGGATCGGATGCGCGCCAAGCTAACCAGTTGTCTTCAGGCTCCTGAAAGCAGTGAGCAGGAACGGGCCCTGTTGAGCGAAATTCTGCAGCGGGTTGCCCAGGAGCAGGGCTCCAGTCCGGAGCAGTTGGCCCTGGCGGCTCTCGAGATGGTTCTCGCTGGCCGGCCCCTGCTGTTGCAGGCTGAGGAAAATTTCCATCAGGTGCGCCAGAGCGGGCCAGGCCGCGATGGCGGCAGGGAGCTGGTGGGGGGGCGAGATCGCGATCGTGCTCGCGGCGAGCGTCCATCCGGTCCGCCGGAAGACCACATGGAGCGCTTTCGCGTCGAAGTGGGCTGGCGAGATCGGATCAAGCCGGGCAACATCGTGGGT
>Ga0172376_10008809_pt1 | contig 10491 bp, 8 predicted proteins | sample Lak35m_FD_121114 | JGI IMG/M metagenome (GOLD analysis project Ga0172376, IMG submission 121114) | Freshwater microbial communities from Kabuno Bay, South-Kivu, Congo - kab_092012_35m | ecosystem: Environmental > Aquatic > Freshwater > Lake | place: Democratic Republic of the Congo: South-Kivu... | reverse complement strand
GTTCCATGTTGCGATTTTTTCCGACCAATGGTCGTGATTGGCCGATAGATGAACCCCCGCATGAGGCCGTAGATCAGGCGCAGCGCCCGTCGCCAAATCCGCAGACACCCACATACCCACGATCAGATGCAATGGCATGGGCGGGGTTGGCAATCCTTGAACTGGCCTACCGGCAGATCACATCGGAGGAGTGGCGGCGAGGGAATCATCCATTCGTTCCACGGCGATTGAGAAACATCCTTGTGACCTTTCCATCGGGTTGGAGTGTAGGGGAAACCGCAGCTTATCGTTCAAAATGGCAGAAAGCTCTGGATGTATTTTCATTATCACATCTCGAAGATATGCGCTTGGTAACTGAAGGCGGAGATCGCCCCACCCTGCTCATGGACTTGGATGAAGCAGTCGCGAGCCAATTGCCGTTTGTGTATTCAGAAATTCGGAGACTCGGGGATGAAGGGGAAAATTGGATCGCCCTCTTCGGTCGAGGTAAGGGTGCTGACGCGCGAATACGAATCATGACTGTGGATATCGGAGGAGGGACAACAGATATTTCAATTGTTGAATATGGAGACCAACTCGAAGGAGGGGGTGTTAATTTAGAGGCTAAGTTGTTATTTCGTGATTCAGGTTCAGTTGCCGGCGATGCCTTGGCTAAAGAAATTATCGAGTGTGTCTTGCTTCCATCTTTAGGCGCCAAATTTAAAGGTGACCAAGAGCGCGTTGAAGCTTTTGAAAATATTTTTTCAAGTGCACACCAAAACGCTTCCTCCAAGGCTAAATGGTCGCGTATTGTCAAACTAGTTTTCTTGCCCATTGTGAGACAGTGGCTAAAAGATCTCTCGCGCGGCACTTATGGTTGCCCGGAGGAAGGAGGCAACCCTTGGAAACCTGAACGAATCATGGGTAGCGAGGGGCGAATGGTGGATGTAGGAGCTTTGAGTGATCTTAACGAGTTCAGTCTGAACTCGTCATTGGCAGAGGAAATTCTTGTTGACTCGGAACCAATTGCTTATCGACCAGACGAAATCCAACAATGCATCGAGAGGGTTTTTACTCCTGTGATAATGGCGCTTGCAAAATATGTAACTGCTTTCGAAGTCGATGTAGTAACTTTGAGTGGAAAACCATCCGAGTTGCCTCAAGTCAAAGGTCTTCTTGAACAACTCCTACCAATCCTTCCACAAAGGATCATTCAGGCAAAAGACTTTCCTGCTGGCGATTGGTATCCAATGAGTTCAGATAATAAAATTAGTGATGCTAAAAGCGTTACAGCTGTTGGAGCGGCGCTCTATAAAGCCATTCATAATGGTCTAGTCCCAAATTGGAGCGTTCAGCGCAAGGGAACCGGCGCCACAGTCCATGAGAACTACTGGGGCGCAATGCCATTACGAAACCAACCTAATAAATTTAGCCGGCTATATCTTGAGCCCAATATGTCGGAAGCTACCCATCCAATTATGATTGGCACTTGTATTGGTCGGAAGCTTCTTAAATCCGCAGCCAAGCCAGAGCAAGTTTATCGCCTAAGATGGCGCAATAAAGATCAGTGGATGGGAGCGGCGGTGAACGCCACCCTAAGCGTGACCCTCAAGCGAGTTCCACCGGTAGTAGAGGGCGATACTGAGTCGATTGAAATTGCGAATGTTGAGGGAGTCGTTCAAAATCAATCCGTCATGCTCCAAGATGTTGAACTCCAACTTTGCACACTTGAGGGCGACGAGTTTTGGGTTGATAGCGGGCGCTTTGAAGTCACATGGCCAATTAGTATATGACGACACAAACGCATCCAATTATGGATACCGACGCGTTGCTAGAGCAATCCGAGATACTTAAGATCATCAGTTCTATACGCGACCGCCTTGATGATCTCCCCAAGATAAGAGAAGAAATTGCTACCCTTGTTAAATTGCAGAGGTCTCCGCTTCCTGTAGTGGCGGGCAAGAATGAGAGAATTGCAAATTCATCATTAAAAGATGAGCGGATTTCTACAAGCGAGAATGATTTTCAACAAGAAGATCAAATTAATCAAAATCCCTCGGGGTATTCTGAAAGAGACTCTATTTTGGAAGCCCAGGCTGAATCGGAGCAGCTTGCGGAGCCTCCAGTGTCCTCTAGGCCACATGGGCCTGAAGATGAAGCTAAGGCGAAAATTGAAGCGCAGCCTTCTGAATTGGATTCTTGTAGTAGCATTTCTGCCAATGACAAGTTCATTTTAAACAGGTGTTGGCCAGAGTGGATTAAATCCGATAGCTTGGCCGAATGGAATGAGACTCTTTATTATGCAGCAGCCGATCCTTCCTCCCCCCCCTCAGTGGGATTGCTTTTCGCGGCCCTGCATACTTCGAATGCCGCGCTTTGCGATACTGATCCCAAGACTCTTCACGATAGTTTGCGAGATGTCGGCAGGAGGCTTTACGCTTGGCTTCGTGACTTGGAGAAGTCTGATATCGATGCGGCAAATATTGCTGAAAAATGGGCGCTGGTTATTAATGCCCACTGCACTGGCAGAGCTGAAGTCGAAGTCGCGGTTCCAGGGCACGAAGCAAATAATCAGTGGATGATTTTTCAACCCCGAGGGGGAAGTTCTCCCGATGTCGTATCGGTTCGAACCTGGTGCGTTCGCGATGCCCAAAAGAGGCCAGTTCATCGTGCTGAAGTAACCGTCTAATTTTTATTTTAATACATTTTATATGTCTCTCTCCATTGAACCCAATAAAGGTATCCGGCTAACCATCGGCCCATACTCAGCCATAAAGACTTGGCAGGGTGGCGGAAAATTCTGGGAGCACGATTTTCAACTCACCCTGCGCCAAGGAGAGTTAAAAGAATTTTTACCCAGAGCGACAGAAGAGGCAGGAACTGTTTTGTTTCAGCAGGTTGTGGGTGGAAATGAGGTTGTTTCTTCCAGTTTGCCGTTCAGCAGGTTGGAACAAATCCCATCTCAGCAAATTGAAACGCTCCGACGAGAGATTGCAGACCTAAAGGCCAAAGCGGAAGACCCGAATTGTGATGCAAACAAGCGTAAAATGATCGAAGCGTTTCGCTTGCCAGATCCCCAAAAAGATTCAGAACTTTATCGATTCTACGGTTCAGGGCAGAAAAAACGCTTGATCGTATTGTGGGGTGTGGAGAAAGAAGCAGGCAGTGCGATTGCTCCTCTCAAGGTTCTTGAGAGCATGTCAAGCGGTCGACAAGGATTTTCTTCGAAAAATTGGATGCTGTTGCTGTTAGTTTTAATAGCAGGCGCTTTAGCGACTTTGTTCTTTTTGCAAAGCCAATCCAGACCGAAAACGCCCGGTCCTTCAGAAAACCCGCCAAACCCATCTAGCCCGATAGTCTCGATGCCTCCACCGGTATCGTCTACTCCACAAAATTCCCCACAATCAAAAGGGAATAGTTCTCAAGCTAATAATCCAAACATTTCTGATCCTGCGGGACCTGAAAATCCTGAGCAATCTCCACAAAAAATTACACCGCAGCCAACCGGATCACCCTCTGCCTCTGTTGCCGCGATAGGCTTGGTGCCTGTAACTGAACCGACTACTCCACACTCTCCACCACAACCACTTGAGAATAATATTCCGATGGATAATTCGCAGATTTCTAATGGGGAAAGAACTGAAAATCCTGCTCCATTCCCAAAACAAAGCGTTACACCTCCCCCAGCTGAATCACCTTCCGACTCTGTTAAGCCGACAGTTGTGAAGCCCGAAACTGAACCGGTTTATCCACAAAACTCCCCGCAATCAACAGGAAATAACACTTCAGCTCAAAATCCACCAATTTCTGATAGGTCGCCTTCCGGATCGCCTACATCAACAGTCGCTCCGTCTAGTCTAACAAATCAGACCACTTCTCAAGGGGAACTATCTAAACCTCCAATAGTTGATCCCGCGCCCACCTCGACCCCTCACTCGTCCGGAGCATTAGGCGTCCCCAGCAGCCCAACCCAGATAAAAATTTCTGCACAACCTGAAGGAGAAACCTTGAACGGTTTGGTCTTGGTAAATCTTACAGCAATTGGCCTGAACGCTGGTGGCTTACCTGTAAGTGAGGGCTTCTCAATTACAAAGTGGACTATCGATGGAGTAGTTCAATATGAACCTCAAGGTCAGGCGCTAGCCGCTCCCAATCTGCCGGTGAAGCTTAAAAGCGGGGTTCATCGCATATTACTTGAGGCCAAAGGTGATGATAGAAAAATCATATCTTCACAAGTTAATGTTGAAATTAAAGTTATAGAGCAAAGCACTGTGGAAGTGACGCCTGTCCCGTAATCTTTCTCCGAAACTAACAGAATCAGTGCCGAAAGATGAAATTAAAATGTTGAGTCATTTTTGCGCAACGCAAAACTTTTGATTGTGAGCAAAGCATTTTTACAAATGACAAAATTAGGTATTTTTATAGGTTTTTTTACTTTTCACCCCCTCACTGCTCTTGATGGAAATGTGTTGGCATTCATCCCGAAAATTAATGTAGCAACTACTGTTCGGCCTTTATTGACTTCTCAAGTGCGTCCTCAACCTCAATCTCATAAAATTATTCCATTTAGGCCAGCGCCCAAGCAAAACTCAAGTCCAATAGCTATACGCTATTCTCAAAGTGCACAAGCAGCGAATATGATCATGCCGGCGCTCTGGCTCGGACTCCCAACTTTATTTATTATTGCTCTTATAATCCGCTCCATGCGAGGTGATTAGAAAAATAAGGAAACATTCAATGATTTGGTGTTTGTAACAAGTAAACATTAGTTTGCGGAGTATTATCTCGGTAGCACAGTTTTTAGCTGCGATCATAATGGCAATTTTCAAGCTCCATATATAATGCTGATAAAATATTATTAGAAAAACAATTCCAAGGCACCCTTCAAGTTTTTTGCGCGCCATGTAGTTTGCTCTTTGACTATGATGGATTGTTTCGAAAATATATCCCATCCTCCGGCCCGCGTCTGGTTCAATAAATGCTTTTCCAGTGTTCATGGAGTGCTTCTCCAACTTCGAAAGGACTGGGGAGGCAATTTGTTTTTGGTGGGCAGCCATACCGAGCGCGATTTCGGGCCGCTTGCCTCCTGCGATCTTATCGCAGCGGAACCGCTTGGCCTGCATGAAGATGTGTATGTTGAATGGTGCCTCGATTTTTGCGAGCGGCACCGCATCGATGTGTTCGTGCCTGGCAGAATGCGCGAGGCTATTTCGGACCGGCGCGCGGAATTCCTTGGGCGAGGAACAAATCTTGTGGTCGCTGGTAATGGAGCTACGCTAAAACTGCTCGAAGACAAGGGCCGGTTTCTTTCCAACTTACCGGAGGGTGTTAGGGCTCATGAATTCCACCGGGTCACCTCATGGGGGGCATTCAATGCCGCTTGCGAAAGTTTAGAAATGCAAGGCCATCGAGTGTGCTTCAAACCTGCCCAAGGCACATTTGGGCTGGGTTTTTACATCTTGGACGAGACGATGGATCCCCTCCGGCGGTTGCTGCAGAGCGAGGCACATCGGATTTCAAAGGCGGAGTTGCGTGCGGTGTTGTCCGCTTATGAGACCTTTCCCGAGTTGCTCGTCATGGAGTATCTCGACGGCAGCGAATTCAGCGTGGATGTGCTTGCGGACGGGGGCCATGTCATCGCGATGGTGTGCCGCCGCAAGCCGATGAATGGTAGGGTGAGACTTTCCGGAACTTCTCACACGATAAGAGTTCAAGAAGGTCAATCCCAAGCGCTCGTGAGCGAGCCGGAAATCGAGGCAATGGTTCGGCTGCTTGCCCGCCATTTCAACCTTGGAGGGTTGTTCAATGTGCAATTCCGCAGTCGTGCCGAGCGTCCGGAAAAGCCATGCCTTTTGGAAGTCAATGGACGCATGTCCGGTGGACTACCCTATGTGTCCCTTTCGGGTCTGAATCTACCAATGCTCGCCATCCAGATCGCAATGCGTGCCAAAGGGGAGCCGTATCCGGAAGTTCCCGTAGCCAACTTGCCCCTGCGAGTGCAGGATCGTGTTGATGTTTTCTTGGTGCCCAATCGGACACCGGTCCCTCCGCCAACCCTTTGGTCGCAGAATAACCATGGCAGCTATGAAGCTTATCTGCCGGGTGGAAGATTTACTCTCAAGATCGAGCGCGAGGACATTTCATTTCGCCAGCTCTGCGATCTCGCGATCCGTAACAATGAAATGCGCCGCTTTCTGTTTGTCAGCCGCGTTTTAGGGCGGCATTGGCCAGTGCGCCCACAGGCTCTTCGAGATGTAGCGGGCGCACTCGCCCGCAAACTGCGACTTCGGCTCAAGCCCGATCCCGTAGTATTCCTCGGTATGGCAGAAACGGCGACGACCCTCGGCCAGGCGGTATTTCGGGAATACCTTGCACAGGGCGGCTCCGGGCTCTACATCGAAAGCTCCCGGCGCATGACGGGCGGTGCGAGCGCCTTCGGTTTCTCTGAAACCCACTCCCATGCGACGGCCCACTTGGTTCATCTCCCCTCCCTTAATGAGGATCCTGCCAATCTGCTGGCTACCGCAAAGCAAGTGATCGTGGTGGATGATGAGGCGACAACAGGCAAAACCGCAGCTGGATTGATCCGTGAATTGAAGGCGTGGCGCGGGGCGGGCGGTGTTGATTTTTCTGCTTGGCTTGCGGTGATTCTACGCTGGAAACAGGAAGAAGAGGCAGACGGTTGTTTCAACGGTATTGAATCGATTGCCGAAGGAAGTTTTACGTTTGAGGCTGGTTCAGGCTTGCCTGCCTCGCCGCCCGCGAACCAAAGCGTCGATACCCGTGTGATTGTTCGGCGCGGTGTGCGGCATGGCACATTGATCCCAGAGGTAATTCCCGACAATTGGGATGTATCCGCTAAGACGGGGCAAAGAATCTTGGTCGTTGGCAACGGGGAGTTCGGCTTCCAACCCTTGCTTTTGGCCGAGGCATTTGAAGCGCAGGGCGCGCGCACTTGGTTGCAGGCCACGACTCGTTCGCCGATTCTGGAGGGCGGCGCGATCCACCACATTCGCAAATTTCTCGCACTTTCCGGCGAGGGGCACGCTGAGTATCTCTACAATGTCCCAGACGAACACGGTTATGACCGTGTTGTCTTGTGCCTGGAAGATTCGCCGCCTGCCGCCGAACATCCAATTTGGCGAATTCCGCGATTGGAGGTGAGGTTGTGAAGGATTGGATTGCCACCGATCTCGACAGCAGCCTTTTTGCCCGTGCGTGGTTTGCCGAAGATGCGGTTGCCGCGACATGGCATACTAATGACGATGCCTCTCGACGCCCCTCAAGTTGGATGCGTGCCGACACGCACCGATTGCTTGAAGTGCTCGGGCGGTCATTCGCCATCGTGCCGGTGACCGCGCGCGATAAGGATTCCTTTTCACGTGTTGAGGTTCGCAACTTGCACCTCCGCGGTCCGGCAATCATCGCCAATGGGGCAATCATCTTCGGTTGGAATGGTGAACCGGATCCCGTTTGGCAGGACAAAATGATTGAAAAATTGGCACCATGGAAAAGCACCCTTCTAGATTTCTGTGCTTGGCTAGTTGAAAAAAGTGCCGGATACGCGCGCCCAAGGCTGGTTTGCGGTCCCGGCGAACTGCCCGCCTACCTTGTCGCAAAAGCGGAACAAGGTTGGTGGCATACCGCACACGCTCAAGCAGTGCTTGCCGAAATGGATTTGAGGGGATGTCACGCTGAAGTCCTCGGAACAGAGTTGCAAATTCTTCCTCCATGTGTCGGAAAACGCGACGCCACACTTGAACTGCAAAACCGCTTTTTTTCAGGGCGTGCGCCGCTTCTTTGTATTGGCGACATGCCGTTGGATTTGGAATTCATGCGCCTCGGGGGGCTGTTGGCAACTCCGCTCGGCTCGATACTTGAACAATCATGGTAATTTCTCACGAGCCCTTTACAGGAAGTTACGCACCCGAGGAAGTGTTGCTCCTGTTACGCCGCATGCGATTGAACACGACCGCACTTGAGGAACGCGAGCAACTCATCCAGAGCGGCAAGCGTCACTACAGCGAGATGATTGGCCCCGAAGATGCACCATCTCGCGGAAGGTTGCGGCTTTTTAGAGAATCTTTGGAATCCAATGGAACGATACTCGCACGGGATATTTCCATTCTTGCTGCCGGGATGGCTGCGACAGCCGTGGAAAACGAACTCACCGTGGTCTCCATCGCCCGAGCAGGAACGCCTATAGGCGTCCTGCTTTGGCATCGACTGCGCGAGATTGCTCCACAGCTGAGCATCCAACATTACTCCATCTCGGTGATCCGGGATCGAGGGGTCGATTTCGCCGCACTGCGCTGGATTATGCAACGGCACTCGCCAGCCAGCCTGCGCTTTGTTGATGGCTGGACTGGAAAAGGCACTATTGCAGATGAGTTGAGCCGGTCCATCGCCACTTGGCCAGAGGCATCGCCCGATCTCGATGCTGGACTGTGGGTGCCGCTTGATGTCTGCGGCGCGGCGATTTTTGCAGCCAATGCGAGGGATTATCTAATTCCCGCCACGCTGCTAGGCGGCACGATTTCCGGGCTTGTTTCTCGCAGTGTCCTGCCGGCAGGTGAGGAAGGTGGACACGCATTCCATGGCTGCGTGTCATTGGATTCTCTGCGGCGGTATGATCTTAGCCGATGGTTCATTGAGGAAATGAAGTCCCGAATGGCTGCAATCCCCCATATCGACAAAGTGGTAAATGCCAGTTCGGGGGCACCGAGACGGATGGAAACGAACCGCTGCCTCGAACTCATGATGTCCCGCTATCACCTTACAGACCGCAATCGCATTAAGCTTGGCATCGGTGAAACCGTCCGCGTCTTGCTGCGGCGCCTTCCTCACTCGGTCTTGCTGCGTAGCCAGGCCAATCCGACCGACGCCGAATTGATTCATCGCCTCGCCTCAATTCGTAATGTTCCTGTTTATATCGAGGACGATCTACCCTTCGACTCCATTGCGCTGATTGCCTCTGCTTGAGTCCCTGAACCAACCGCCGCAACTCATGTCCCACCATTTTCCACCTGATTTAGCCATGCTCGCCCCGATGCTCTACATGCCTGCAGACCGGCACGATCTGGCGTCAGTGCTGGAAGGGCGACTCGACATCGGAGTATGTAGCATTGCTGTGTGCCTCGAAGATGCCGTGCGTCCGGAGAACCGGAAACCTGCGGCTGCCGCGCTATGTTCGACATTGAAAACCCTCAACGCCACTCCTCGTGCGATCTTCGTTCGCCCTTGGGACAGCAACTCATTCGACTGGCTACTGAATTACCTTCCTTTGGAAAAAATCGCGGGGTTCATTCTCCCGAAAGCCACCGTTCAATCCATCCATGATTGGATCGAAAAAAGCTGTGGGCTCCATCCAATCTTACCCATCCTTGAAACTCGGGAAGTCCTCGATCATTTCGGACGGCGTGATCTGGCCCAAGCCTGCGCTGCCCACCCCTACAACATCCCTGGGGCACGCATCGGCGCCAACGATTTGTTTTCCCTGCTCGGCGGTCTCCGCCGCCCGAAACAACGGACGATTTATGAAACGCCCGTCGGGCACGTGATCGATGGCCTTCTTGAATCATTCAGCGCAATGGGAGTTCGTCTATGCGCGCCCGTATTTGACCGCATTGGAGATCATGAAATCCTAAAGCGTGAGGTGGTCGAAGATATTCATAGAAACTTGTTTTCTAAAACGGCGATACATCCAAGCCAGGTTCACGCGATCTGGGATGCCTACCGTCCGAGTCCCTCAGAAGTTGATGAGGCACAACTCATCTTGCAACCAGACGCGCCCGCAGTTTTCGGTCTCAATGGCGACATGCTTGAGCCCGCTTGCCATGCAGAATGGGCCTGTCGTCTACTTCATCGTAATTCCTTGCACATGGTAGCTGAGCAATCCCTGCAATTAGCTTTTCCCTAACTCAATTTCATCACAAATTGCCCCAATCATAATTGGCGAGCAGTTCAAAGGGGTCAGATGACATGAAAGCCTTTTGCAGCCTCGCTCTGCGGTCATTTTGAGCTTCTGAAGCGCATAAAATCGATGGTGTAGAATGGAAGCCTATGAGCCAAACTACACAACAAGCAAGCGGGCCGTTTTATATCGGCATCGACTTCCATAAACACTACAGCGTCTTCTGCGTCATCGACGACAGGAGCACGATTCTGGAGCGAGGGCGTATCGAACACAAAATTCCGATCGGATTTGAGCTTCTGATCAAACGCTATCCAGGAAACTGGGGGTCAGTGTTCATTTTCTTTCATTTTGATAAAAATAATTGATGCAAAGTTTATTGCGGATGGAATCCAAGGTTCTTCAGCCACGAGTCGCACGAGTTTTCACGAATGGGGAGAGGATTCGCCGGAGATTTTATCAAAGGGGTCAGGCATTAATTAGAGCCTGTCCGGAACCCCGCATCTCCTTTTTTGGAAGTTAGTTAAAATCGAAAAAAGTTGGGTATGAACAGCGTTTTTTGCTGTTCATACCCGAAATTGGCGTGTTATATTTTTGGT
>Ga0172376_10008807_pt1 | contig 10496 bp, 11 predicted proteins | sample Lak35m_FD_121114 | JGI IMG/M metagenome (GOLD analysis project Ga0172376, IMG submission 121114) | Freshwater microbial communities from Kabuno Bay, South-Kivu, Congo - kab_092012_35m | ecosystem: Environmental > Aquatic > Freshwater > Lake | place: Democratic Republic of the Congo: South-Kivu... | reverse complement strand
TGACCAGCAAGAGGCATCGCCCCCACCAGAGCGGAACCACTCCGACGACCGAGCCCCAAGCACCCTCCAGGGTGGCTCAGTTTTCGCCGTCGGAAGTGGCTCAGTTTTCAGTGTCGCTTGACACCGGACAGCTTCCCGCGTTGCGGCGTCGTAGGTGGGTTTCATGGTCCTCGCTTGAGCCCCCTGGTGAACGGGTCAGACCGAGCGGACTTCTTTCCTGACAGTGGGGGCCAGGGCCGCATCCACCCTGGCCACGCCTACCAGCACAGCGCCACGGCCCCGCTCACGCAGCATCCCCAGGGCCACGCAACGGGCCTCCTCGGCTGCTGTTTCGATCCAGTCCGGTAAGAACGGCTTGAAAGCCGCGTCGCTGACGGCCTCATCCATGCACGCCGTGTATCAGCCCTGAGGCTGGCACGGCTTCAGATTCCGGTCAGGTTGCCGGTCTCGGCGTAGACACTGCGGTCCCGCTCGGGATAAGCCTGCTCGATATGAGAAAAGACGGCCTCACACTTCTGCCGGTACAGCTCAGGGGTGTAGGCGCGGGGCAGGCCGATGTCGAGGGCTTCTTCGATGACCACCTTGAGTTTGGCTCTGGCGTCGAACTTCTGCTGCCAGTTGAGCACCAGTAGTTCCTTGATCCGTTCCACCAGCTCACGGGCCGACTGCTTCACCTTGGCTCGGTCGCTGTCTGAGAGATCCGGCGCCGACTTCAGCAGGATATCGAACATCGCCAGTTCCTCCTCGCTGAGGTTCTCGCGGATGTGGCGTTGCTGCTCCTGGCTGAGCTGCAGGCTGAGTTGCAGCAGCAGCTTGTACACGTCCTCGACGCTGCGGCTGCCGGCGTTGTAGCTGGCGATCAGCGCCTCGAACCTCTCGCGGAAATCGGCACGGGTGGGGTTGAGCTGCACCATCCGGGTGAGGTGGGCGGCAATCAGGGCCCTCAGTTCTTCCAGCTCGGTCTTCTTGTTCTTCTTCTGCTTGAACTTGTCCGCCAGGGCCTGGAAGTCGATCTTGGAGAGATCGATGCTGGGCGGGCCCTGATCTCGGATGGCGATACCGGTGATCGACTGATCGAGCACCTGAGTGATCTGGCCCATCACGGCGCTGATGTCAGGCGGGTTGGGGTTGAGTTTCTCGCGAATGGATGCGGCAATCGTGTTGAGCGCACCGACTGAGGCGGCGAACTCCTGGGCGGCGGGGTCGGGCTTGATCGCGGCATACAGCAGTTGCACCAGCCGCTGCTGCTCCTGGAAGCGCTTGCGCCGATCCTCCGGTGCAATCAGGGCCTCGACGGCATTGGCGATGGCCTGCAGGCGGCTCATGCTTGCTGCGGGCAGCGCTGTCATAGCGGCAATGTCCACCCCGTGCTCAGCGCAGAAGCCAAGGGCGTCTGTGAGCACCTGCCGCAGCTGACCCACCAGCACGGACTTGTCCTGGGTGGGTTTGGAGCCGCCACCGCTGCGCCCGCCATAGAGGGCCAGCGCCTTCTCCAACGAGGCGAACACGTTGGCGTAGTCGACGATCAGGCCGCTGTGCTTGCCGGGGTAGACACGGTTGGCCCTGGCGATGGTCTGCATTAATGAGTGGTTGCGCATCGGCTTGTCGAGATAGAGCGTCGAGCAGCTCGGTGCATCGAAGCCGGTGAGCCACATGGCACACACAAACACCAGCCGCAACGGATCGCTGGGCTCCTTGAAGCGCTGATCCAAGGGCGGCTCGGAACTGGTGAGGCGGCGGCGGTGCGGTTCGATGTCGAGGCCCATTGCAGCCATGTCGGCGATCTCGTTCTGAGCGGGCGAGACGATCACCGCCATGTCGGTGCTGGTGAGGATGTGCAGGCGACGGCGTAGCCGCGCCGCTTCATCGAGATCGTCCTCTGGTTCGAGCAGGTCCAACGGCTCGGCGCTGCCGCTGCCTGAAGGATCGGGCGGCAGCTGTTCCACCAGGACGCGCACCCGTTCGGTTTCCTCCTGCCAGTAGCGCTGCACCTTGTCGTACATGCGCAGCGTGGTGGCCTTGTCGATCGAGATCACGATCGCCTTGCCCATGAAGCCACGGCCGAGGAAGTGGCGCACGATGTCGCGGGCGATCGTCTGCAGACGGTCGTCCCTGGTGATGATGTGGTACTGACGGCCGAGCTCCCGCTCGAGTTTCTGTTCCTGCTCGCCATCAAGATCGGCCGCTTCGATCACTGCATAGATGTCGTCGTTGAGATCAGGGTTGACCAGCTGCAGTTCGGGCGTGCGGTTCTCATAGAACAGCGGCACGGTGGCGCCATCCTGCACGGCCTGCTGGAAGTTGTAGATCGAGACGTACTCGCCGAACACCTCACGGGTGCGCTCCTCGCCATCGATCAGCGGCGTGCCGGTGAAGGCCGTGAACAAGGCCCTGGGCAGGGCCGTGCGCATGTTGAGGGCGAGGGTGTCGTACTGGCTGCGATGGGCCTCATCGGTGATCACCACCACATCGGTGCGATCACACAGCAGCTCGGGGATGCGGAACTTCTGGATCAGGGTGAACACATAGCGATGGTTGCCGCGCAGCAGCTGGGCCAGCTGGGCGCCGCTGCCGGCGTGGCACTGATCGCCTTCCGCCTGAGACAGCACGCCAGCCGTCTTGAACGTGCCGGCGATCTGATCATCGAGATCGGTGCGATCGGTGACGATCACGAAGGTCCAGTCGCCTGGTATCTTGCGGTTGATCTTCTGGCTGTAGAAGGCCATCGAGTAGCTCTTGCCGCTGCCCTGGGTCTGCCAGAACACACCAGCCCGACCGTGGCCCCGGCGGCGGGCCTCCAGGGTGGCGGCGATGGCGTTGTTGACGCCGATGAACTGGTGGTTCTGGGCGATGATCTTGATCAACCCACCCTTACTGTCACTGAACAGGATGAAGTTCTCGACGTAATCGAGAAACCGCTGGAGCTGACAGGTGCCACGCAGCATCACCTCCAGAGAAACACAAGGTTCCTCATCCTCACGCTCCATTCGCTTCCACTCAAAGAACCGCTCCCAGTCAGCACTCAGCGAACCGATGCGACTGGCGGTGCCATTGGAGGCGATCAGGACAGCATTGCTCCAGAACAGCTGCGGGATGGCGGCCTTGTAGTGCGTGAGGTTGTCGTCGAAGGCGACACGGGCCGAGACGCCAGGCTTCTTGAACTCGATCACCACCAGCGGCAATCCGTTCACGAAGCCCACCAAGTCGGGCCAGCAGTTGTAGAGATCGCCCTTGACGTTGAACTGGTTGACCGCCAGCCAGTCGTTCTCCGCCGGCCGGTCCCAGTCGACCACCCGCAGCCGCACCTTGCTCTGGCCGCCCCGTTCGCGGTCGGGCACCGACACCAGCACGCCATCCTTGAGCAGGCGGTAGACCTCCCGGTTAGCCGCCACCAGGCCCATGGCGGCGCGGTTGCGGCTCAGCTCCTCGATGGTGGCGCTGATCGCCTCCGGCGGCTGGCCGGGGTTGAGACGCTCCAGGGCGGCCCGCAGCCGCGGCAGCAGCACCACCTCGCGGCGATCGCGGCGGCCGAGACTGCCACCTTCCGGCGCGAAGGTTTCCTCCAGGCCGCAGGCGGTCTGCCAACCCAACTCACTGAGCAGCGCCAGGGCGGGCTGCTCCACCAGATGGTCTTCGCTGTAGGGGTTGGGGGTCATGGCATGGAGGTGCTGGCGTCCGGATCGGCGAGGGCCTGCTCGATGGCCTCAATGCTGGGCAGGCTGGTCTGGAGGTCAGCAGGTAGCGATTCGGTGAGCTGATACTCGGCCACGCCGATCGGCTGGTTGATGTTGCGCAGGGCGTATTCAGCCACCACTTTGTTTTTGCTTTTGCACAGCACCATGCCGATGGTGGGGGCGTCGTGCTCACTCTTCAGCTCGGCGTCGACGGCGCAGAGATAGAAGCTGAGCTTGCCGGCGTGCTCGGGCTTGAAGGCTCCGGCCTTGAGCTCGATCACCACATAACAGCGCAGCTTGAGGTGATAAAAGAGCAGATCCAGGAAGAAGTCTTCGCCGCCGACCTCCAGAGGCACCTGGCGACCCACGTAGGCGAAGCCGGCACCCAGCTCCAGCAGGAACCGGGTGATGTGTTGGACCAGGGCGTCTTCAATCGCTCGTTCCTGCGCCTCCTCCCCCAGACCGAGGAAGTCAAGCCGGTAGGGATCCTTGAGCGATTCACGCGCCAGATCCGACATCGGCGCAGGCAGCCGGTCGGAGAAGTTGGTGATGGCTTGCCCGGAACGCTCCAACAGGCGCGTTTCGATCTGCACGACCAGAACGTTGCGGGACCAGTTGTGCTCGATCGCCTTCGCGGCATACCAGCGGCGCTGATCCTCGCTGCTGAGCTTGTCCAGCAGGGTGATCTGGTGGTACCAGGGCAATTGTGCAAGCACCCCTTGCACAAAGTCAGGCTCAGGCCAGGCCTGGGCAAACGCCCGCATGTACTTGAGGTTGCGCGGCGAGAAGCCCTTCATAGCGGGGAAGGCATTGCGCAGATCCTGCGCCAGCCGCTCGATCACCCTGGATCCCCAGCCCTCCAGGCCCTGCCGCTCCAGGATGCCCCGGCCGATCTGCCAGTAGAGCAGCACCAGCTCACTGTTGACACTGCGGGCGGCCCGCTGCTGCGCGGCATGGATCTGGGCCTTGAGCTCCGCGAGCCAGGGGCCGTAATTCGAGGGCAGGGGCACGATGTCCGGCATGGTCAGAGCGGACTCCCCACGTCACGCAACCGGACGAGCATCTGGGGGAGCATCAGAAGATGCCTAAACTGATGCAGCCCCCGGTCGAAGCCATGCGCACCACCGTGACGCTCGACGACGAGCTGCTGGCCAGGGCCGAGCAGCTGTGCGGTGATCTGGAACGCAGCGCCCTGCTCAAGGAAGCCCTGCGAGCCCTGGTGCAGCGCGAGAGCGCCAAACGCCTGGCCGCCCTGGGCGGCAGTGAACCCGCGCTGGAGCCGATCCCCCGTCGCCAGAGCGCGGCGTGATCCTCGTCGACACCTCGGTGTGGGTGGAGCACCTGCGCCATGGCCTGCCTCGCCTCGCCACACTTCTGCAGGACGGTGAGGTGCTGATCCATCCCTGGGTGATCGGCGAGCTGGCCTGCGGCACTCTGAGCAACCGACGCCAGGTGTTGGAGCTGCTGCAGGGCCTGCCGGCGGCGACGGTGGCCAGCGATGCGGAAGTGCTGCTGCTGATCGAGCGTGATCAGCTGATGGGCCGCGGGATTGGCTACATCGATGTTCACCTGTTGGCCTCTGCCCGATTGAGCCACTGCTGCCTGTGGACCCAGGATCGACGCCTGGTCGCCGTGGCCCAGGAGAAAGGGTAAGGAGGAAGGCAGCCCGAGCGGGAATGAGCTCACCCAGGCGGCTGCCAATCTGCAGCAGCCAAGCCAGGTCTGCCAGGAGACGCCGCCGAGCTTGCGGGGCGTGGTTGCTCATGGCTCCAACCCCTCAAGCAACGCCGCGATCTCCTCGGGCCGAGGGAGTTGTCCTTTCAGTTCCTTGGGCAGTGTTCGGGTGATCTCGTAAGTCGCCACGCCGATGGGCTTGTTGGCATCGTGCAGGGCGTACTCGACGATGGTCCGGCTCTTCTCCTTGCAGAGGATGATGCCGATGGACGGGTTCTCATCCTCCTGCCGTACCTGCCGATCCAGCGCTGTCAGATAGAACTGCACCTTGCCCACGAACTCGGGTTGAAACTCGCCCACTTTCAGCTCGATGGCCACCAGACAACGCAGGCGCCGGTGGAACAACAACAAATCCACGAAGAATTCTCTACCGTCCACCTCTAGCCGATACTGGCTGCCCATGAAGGCAAACAGGCCACCCATGGCCCGCAGGAACTCCTCGACCCTGGCGATCAGCGCCCTCTCCAGCTCGCGTTCGCTGTGGGCGGCGCCCAGTTCCAGGAAATCGAAGGTGTAGTCGTCCTTCACGGCGAGTTTTGCCTGTGCCCGTAGCGCGGGCGTCAGGGTCTGGTCGAAATTGGTCTGCCCCAGCAGGGACTTCTCGTAGCTCTGGTTCTCGATCTGGTGGATCAGCACATTCTTGGACCAGCCGAACTTGCGAGTCATGCGCAGATAGAACTCCCGCTCCAAAGGATCTTTGCACTTGCCCATGATGACCAGATTGTGCGCCCAGGCGATTTCTCGCACCAGTGGTGCGAGTTTTTCATGCTGCCGGTAAAGCTCAAAGAAAGCCTTCATCCTCCAGAGGTTAGAGGCCGAGAATCCCCCGACCGCGGGGAACTCGCGCCGCAGGTCGGCGGAGAGTTTCTCAACAACAGACTTGCCCCAGGTCTCCCCGATCTGCCGCTCCACGATCATCCGGCCCAGATCCCAATACAGCCCCACCAACTCGGTGTTGACTGCCCTCAGCGCGGCAACCTGGGCGGAACGGATGCGCTCCTTCACCTCGGCAAGGAGTTGGGTGTAGTCGGCGGGCAGCGGGGTGAGCTCAGGCATGGTCGAGCGCCTCCACATCGATCTGGCCGGAGAGCAGACGGGGCAGGAGCAGGTCGCGGGTACGACGGAGGTTTTGGATCTGGGATTGAATCACATGCACCACCTCAGCGATTGGCAGTGTCAAATCTCCAAAGCGCTGAAGCAAGCCAGGCTCAGGACACAGTAGTTTAGCTCCTTCAAAAACTGAAGCAGTAACAGCCGGGTAAGCTGCACCAGTGGCATTATTTGCTAGATACGCAACAAACTCGTCTGTAGTCACTAGCTGATACAGGAAGGTGCACGGAACCGTCGTCGCCGAAAGCAGAGCAAATCCGGTTGATGCGATCGTGTCCGCCTCGGGATTCAAGACCAACGCATGCGATCGTCGATTCGGGCGAACGCAGGACCAGAGGATGTCACCGTGACTAACGATGCGACGGGCACGCCCTGGTGCCTCCGAGAAAAGATAGTCAGTGACGCCATCAATCCGACCGGGACTCACAGATGCGATGTCGATATAACGCAGACGATCTGGTGGATTTCTCACATTAATAGTCAAGCGATTAACATCTGCAACGTCGCTCAGGATCTTCACATCCCAACCCTCCGGAATCGCCCCCAGCGGCGAGTCCACAAACCGGCAGTCCTCATGGCCGGGGAAGCGGAAGTGGACGAACCACTCGCGGTAGAGCCGGCGGGCCATCTCCTCCAGGATCTTGATGCGCCGCTGGCTGTTCTCGATCAGGTCGTCGTAGGCGGAGAGGATGCCGGCGATGCGGTGTTGGATGGGGAGAGGGGGAAGCTCCGGAATTGGCAGGCTTCGCACATCCTTCATGTTGAGATGCGGAACGGTTGCACCATTTGTCTTGGCATGCACAAGTCCTTGCACATAAGGACCGTTCAAATAATAATTGAGAAATACATTATCAACCTTGTTACGATCTGGGCGAATCAATAGCGTTCGCTGGCCAAGACACGGATTAAGCCCTGGTGGTACAACCGCCACGTTACCAACCGGTGCTTCTCGGGCCATGATCAGGTCTCCAGCTTGTGGGACAGCTCGTTGCGTCCACAGCAAATAAGTCTCCCGTGAAACATGGTTGACATTGTCTAGAATCAAATGGCCTCGGCCGATGTTTGGTGTTCGTATTGATGGATAGCCCACTTCCTGGGTGGGAGCGGTCTTGTGCTCACAATCAACTATCAGCTCGCACAAATCGGCAAGATTCATATTCATACCCCCAAGATCTCCGCCACATTCGCCGCAATCGTCGCCTCCAGCTCCCTGGCCTGGGCATTCAACTCCTCCAGGCTCTTCTGCAGCTTCTCCATCCAGGCCCCCATCTCAGCCCTCTCCAATCCCACGAACAGCATCATCCCGCAACCCCTCAATCGCTTCCAGGATCCCCCCACGCGTGTCTGGCAAGGGAAACGGCCCCTCCTCATAGCGCGCCTCCACGGCATAGGGCTGCAGCGCCAACAGCACCGGGTTCAGCTCCAGCCCCGCCAATGCCGCCAGCTCATGCAGCATGGGTCTGAACGGCGGCCGCTGATCGCGCAGCACGATACGAACCTTGAGCAGCTTCTCCACCGCCTGCTGGGCCGTGAAGCCCCATTCCTCATCTGGATAGGCCGGGTCGAGGTTCAGCCGCAAGGCACGCAGGTGGCGATCCACCAGGGCCAGCAGCACGCGGGCATCCTCCTGGGGTGTCATGGCTGCACCACCACCACCCGCCCATGGCGGGCCGCTTCGCTGATCACGTGCCAGCGGGAGCCGGCCAGGCGGGCGGCGTCGGCGCTGCCGCTCACGATCAGATCCACCTCCAGCCGCGCTGCTTTCAGCGGCTCGAAGTGGCGCCACCAGCTCTCCACCTTCGCCTGCCCCTCCAGGTGCGGCGTGCGCTCCACCACCAGCAGGTCGAGGTCCGACTCGGGCCGGGCGGTGCCCGTGGCGCGGGAGCCAAAGATCACCAGGGCCTGCACCGTGGGGTTGGCGGCGATCGTGCGCAGGGCCGCCTCCACCGCTTCGCGCCGCTCCCCATCGAGACCCGGGCCCAGATCGGGCAGGGCGAAGGGCCGGGGCGTGCTCCAGTCGGCGAGGGTGGCGGTGGTCATACCCCCAGTATCCCTGCCACATTCGCAGCAATCGTGGCCTCCAGCTTCCTGGCCTGGGCATTGAGCCCCTCCAGTTCCTCCTGCAGCTGCTCCAGCTGCCCCTTGAAGTCCTCATCGCTGAGGTCTTCGCCCGCTGCCACGCCGACGTAGCGGCCGGGGTTGAGGCTCCAGCCCTGGGCTTCGATCGCCTCCAGGGTGGCCGCCTTGCAGATGCCGGCGATGTCGCGATAGGAAGGGGCTCCGCCGACGGCTGATTCGGGATCGGATCCGAAATAGGCCTCGATCCAGCGCTGGGCTTCCTCACCGCCGAGGGTCACGTCCACCGCTTCGCCGCGGTAGAGGCGCACGATGTTGGCCAGAAAGCCGATCTGGGCTTCGCTCCAGTCGCGATGGGCCCGGTCGATCTGGCGAAAGATGTGGCGGGCATCCACAAACAGCACCATGTTCTCCCGCTGCGTGCCGAGCTTGCCGCGATCGAAGAACCACAACGTGCACGGCAAGGTCACCGTGTAGAACATGTTCGGCCCCACCGCCACCATCACATCGACGGCCTTGGCCTCGATCAGCTTCTGGCGGATCGCCTGCTCCGATCCCCGCGCATCGGAGGCGGAGTTCGCCATCACGAAGCCGGCGCGGCCTTTCTCGTTCAGCGACGAATAGAACAGCTGGATCCACAGGTAGTTGGCGTTGTCCACGCTCGGTGTGCCGAACGGGAAGCGCCGGCCGGGGCCGGTGGCGGCGCTGAGCTTGGCCATGTCCACCGCATTCACGTTGAACGGCGGATTGGCCATCACATAGTCATAGGCGCCCACGGCATCGTGCGGGTCCAGGTAGTAGCTGTTGCTATCACCGCCGTGGGCAATACGCCCCTCCAGGCCATGCACCGCCAGGTTCATGCGGCACAGGCGACCTGTTTCGTCGGTTTTCTCCACGCCGCCGATCGCCAGGTCGCCGGCCGGGTTGCCGCGGTGAGCTTTCACGAAGCGGGCACTCTGCACGAACATGCCGCCTGAGCCGCAGGCCGGATCCAGCAGCCGCCCGGCGAAGGGCTCCACGATCTCCGTGATCAGCACCACCAGCGAAGACGGCGTGAAGAACTCGCCCCCCTTCTGTCCCTCGCTGCGCGCGAACTCCCCCAGGAAGTACTCATAGATGCGCCCGAAGGCATCGAACTCCAGATCCGTGGGGATCTCGGAGATACGCTTGAGCAGCTCCTTGAGCAGCTGCGGCGAGAACAGGTTGTAGCTGCGCGGCAGCACCCCGGCGAGCTTGCTGTTGTGCTGCTCGATCAGGCCCATCGCCTCGTTCAGCCGGGCGCCCACATCCGCCCCCTCGGGCAGTTCCAGCAGTTCCCGGTAGCGGGATCCGGGTGGCAGGTAGAGCAGCCCTTCACTCTGGTAGGCGTTGGGATCTTCCTCGCTGCTACCGCGCCGTTCGCTGCCACCGGCGGCCTTGAGCTCGTTCCAGCGGGGCATGAAGCGCGCATCGGCGAAGCGCAGGAAGATCAGCCCCAGGATCGGGGCGGAATACTCCTGGGCCTTGAGGCCGGAGTTGGCGCGGAACTGATCGGCCGCCTCCCAGAGGCTCTTCTCCATCGCCGCCTTGCCCAGGTCGCGCTCGGGCGGCGCCACCCAGCCCTGGAAGCCGCGGCTGGGATCACCGGGTTCCGGTGGGGGGCTGGCCGGGGCTGGCGCTGTGTCTTTGGACGTGCGGCCGTTGGAGCCGTTGCCGTTGCCGTTGCGGCGCGGCCGGCCGGCAGCAGCCCGCGGGGGAGCCTCCACACCAGCCGCCTTCAGGCCACCGCCAGGACCGCGTGCCTTCTCCGCCGCACCCATCGCCACCACGACGGTCTAGGCCTCATCCAGCTCCTGATCCGTAACGTGCTCCCCCAGCTGCCGCTCCAGAGCCGCCCTGATCTCGCTATTGCTGATCCGGCTG
>Ga0172376_10008803_pt1 | contig 10499 bp, 4 predicted proteins | sample Lak35m_FD_121114 | JGI IMG/M metagenome (GOLD analysis project Ga0172376, IMG submission 121114) | Freshwater microbial communities from Kabuno Bay, South-Kivu, Congo - kab_092012_35m | ecosystem: Environmental > Aquatic > Freshwater > Lake | place: Democratic Republic of the Congo: South-Kivu... | reverse complement strand
CGACTTGTTATCGTCGCCGCGTTTATTGTCGTCACCAGACTTCTTATTATCGTCGCCAGACTTGTTGTCATCGCCACGCTTGTTGTCGTCGCCTGATTTCTTATTGTTGCCCTTGTTGGCATCATTCCCAGACGATTTACCTTTATTGTCACCTGAGCCCTTACCTTGACCAGCCCCCTGTCCAGGGCCATTACCGTCACCCGGCCCACCAGCACCTTTTCCTGTTCCTGACTGGGCATTTGCTCCACCCCCAGAATTTGCACCATTTCCGTCACCAGATGGTTTTATTAGTGAGTTTCCACCACCTGAGCCACCGCCAGATGACGGAAGTTTTACTGTATTTTGGGTTGATGCTGTCTTGCCTCCAGCATTTGTTGCTGATTGCTGTGCTGTGTTTTGAGCGTTTTGCTGAGCTTTTCCCGATTGAGTTTGAGTCTGTGATTCAACTTCTAGCCTGTAACTGGAATTCGCCGCACTGTAGTTGCTTGTAGCGCCAATTGATAGCGTAATGGTCGTATTGCCAGCCTTCTTAATTGTGACGTTACCGTTGCTATCAACAGTTGCAACAGCTGGATTACTACTTAAGTAACTTACTTGACCATCTCCCACTACAGTTACATTGTTTCTATAGGTGGTGTTTGCGGTACTTAAACTAGCTGTCTGATTTACAAAGCTAATCGTTGAATTGCTAATAGATAATGGAATATGAATATTAGAGCCTGAACCGCTTCTAACATTTCCAATAGTGAAGTTGTTGTGATCAAGTGTTGCGCCAGACGACACTACGATATTTCCAGTGCCCAATGGCCCCCTCGTGACGCTACCTGTGCTTCCACGCCCCGCTAGGATTGTTCCTGCATTGATTTGCGTACCGCCAGAATATGTATTATTACCGGATAGATTTAGTCGGCTACTACTTGACGTATCCTTAATTAAATTACCTGTTCCTGAAATAACTCCTGACAAATTCTGGTTTGAACTCGATGAGTAAGTGAATGAACCATTATTGATAATATTTCCACTATATGAGCCTCCAGAAAGCCTGCCCGAACCTCCAATTACAAGATTCGCTCCAGACTGTACTTGAGTCGCGCCCGTATATCCATTGTCGCCAGTGAGCGTCTGTGTACCACCACTAACACTTAAATTTCCTGTTCCAGAGATATCTCCAGCAAAGGTGTCATTGCCAGCGGTAATATCAAGTGTTTTCCCACCCAACACTACCGATCCACTACCTGCAAGACTTCCAATACTTGCCGAGCTCGTCACTCCAGAAATATCCAAAACGGAGCTAGCATTGACTAAAGCCGTACCTAAAGAGCCTGTATCAACGAGTTTTAGTGTTCCTCTATTAATATCCAGATCACCACTAATAGAACCAGCACCTCTTACTATGAGAGTTCCAGCATCCGACAATGTCAGATTGCCAGTTCCAGAAACATTTGTGACATTCAAACTAATATTTGAATCTGCAAGAGATAAGTTTAGATTCCTTGAACTTAAGGATAGATTGGGAGAGGTTAAGCTGGCCTGATATAAAGTAGTATCAACCGTATCCGTGGTGTCAACTGTGAGAGTGAGGCCTGTTTGATTGGCCGAAATATTCCCAACACCATGAGACACGGAAGATGAAGCACTGGTCGAAGTTGCTACGTAAATCGTCCCAGACTGACTCAAAGATATATTGTTTGCAAAAGTGGTGTTTGTGTCAGCTATTAGCGCAAGATCGCCGCCATTCAGTGTAATAACCCCTGCACCAACTGACTGCGCTCTATTTAAAATTAACAAACCACTCTGCACCTCTGTAGAGCCTACAGAGTTATTGTTGATTAGGGTTAAATTGGCCGTCCCAGACTTTACTAGAGAACCTGCACCAAGATTCAGCACTCCATTGTATGTCGAATCCCCGCCCAAATTGAGTGTGAAATTTCCATCTCCTGAGGTTACATTTGCACTTGCATTGTTATTGAGGCTGCCTTGGGCGGTAAATCCAACGTCAAGCAACCCTGCGGTAGTAGCAATTTTACTGTTTAGAGTTATGTTATTTGCTGCCACAAGCGACAATGAGGCTGCTGAAGGGCCTGAGTAAACAATATCAGCGTTTAAAGTGATATTGCCTGTTCCGCTTGTAAAATTCTTTATGCTGTAATTAAAAGTTCTTAGCTTTGATGAGGAAGTGCAGGTATTCACTACCTTCAAGTAAAGTGGGGTAGAACTAGGATTAGTTGCATCCTCAGTCAGGGTGAGAGATCCTGTTCTGTTCAAGTTTGTTGGTGTCCAACTCACATTATCGAAGCTGTAATAAGCCTGAACCCTTGATGAGTTAGCATTCAAGGTCAACGTCACCTTAGATCCATCATCCAATGGCGTCAACGTAAAGTATCTTGTCGTATTCGAAGCTAATTTCACGGTAGGCAAAGACCCAACCCCACTGTATGGGGTATATGAGGCATCAAGCCCAGTAGAAATTGTTACATTTGTTCCATTATTCAAAGCAGCTACGATGGAAGAGTTTGATATATTTGAACTGGCCGCCGGGGTTGAACAGGTGTTCGATATATCTGTAACACCAGCACCAGCTGAAACAATATTAATATCGGTAGGATCAAGCAACCATGTACCAGACAACCCCTCCTGAGAGTTTGTTCTCGCACTCACTCTAATATCGCCACCAATGATGAGGTTATGTCCTGATGTTTCTATTTGACCACCATCACCTCTTCCCCTACCGGCATCCGCGACTAACGTTCCAGAAACATTAGTAATTGAATTTGCGTTACTAAGTGATGACCAAACAACAATCTGCCCACCGTCACCATTATCAACAGCAGAGGCATTCACAGTTACATTAGATTCAACCGTTGTTTTAACAGCCTGACGAACACTAGTGTCGGTATTCTGCCAGCTACCGCCAATCAGAATCTCACCGCCACCCTGACTACCGGTTGCAAGCAAATTCGCGCCGGATCGAATGGTGACTTCATCACCCGTAACACGAATTGAGCCGCCAATATCTGAAGCTGAAGACGCATTCAAATTACCTCTATTGCTTGCAGAGCCGCCATCCGCATCAAGAATGATTTTTCCGCCGATTTGGGTGATGCCCTTTGCTTCAATGAGACCCGTATTGTTAACAACGGATTTGCTAATCGTATCAAGTGCTTTTGCAGAGAGGATAACCACTCCCTCTGCAGCTCTAATCACACTGTTGTTTTGCACCATTGCATCAAGACTACCTTGATCAATAGAATATCTGACTAGACGATTTCCATTTAGTGTCAACGTTACTTTATTACCAGCAAGCAAGGCAACATCACCAGCTTCAGCTGAAATATTGCCATTGTTGGTTACTTGCGGCGCTATCAGAGCGACCACACCACCAACAAAAGCTCTTAAATCGCCAGCGTTTGTAATAGACGCTGCAACACCATCCTTTTCGAAGACAAAATTATCAGTCAAGAAATTCTGATCCGTCATTTTTAAAGTGGTAGCGACGATACCAGCGGTATCAACCCGTGCACCATTAGAAAACAAGACGCCATTAGGGTTAATCAGAATCACTTTGCCATTCGCAGAAAGCGTACCTTCAATATATGAAGGATCTGAGGCATTCACTCGGTTCAATGCTGTAGAAGTTACACTCGGCTGAACAAACTGAACTCTGGCATTTCCACCAATGTTGAAAGTAGACCAATTTGTAATTAGCTTGTCGGTCTGCTGGTTGATCGTCAGCGAAGTAGCGTCTTGATTTATTGTTGCGGAACCCTGAGTCACCACAGGGTTGGTGGGAAGAGCATTCACATCAATTGCATAAGCATTTACGCTATTAACAATTCCACTTAGCATCGAAAGAATTAATGCAAGGGCTTTGGAGACCTTAGCAGCCCCAGCTTTATGGGATTTAGCGGCTTCAGACGCTACTACATAACGCGCCTGTTTCCTATTCCAAACTAATCTAAATATGCGATTCATTAGAAATTCACCGTACCCATCAGCCAGAATCTAGACATCTTTGACAAACCATCAGAATTTTTTCCATTATTTTCTAACGGGTTTGAACCTATCGCATGCGCCCAACCTAACTTAGCTGAGTATTTACCCGTGGCATACATATCAAGGGCAACCCCCCAACTCTCCAGATTAAACGTGTTTGGAGTGGTCATATTAATTCTAGAAGGATCTTCATATTGGCTAACACGGCCAAAGTCATAAAAAATAGACCCAGCAATATCGCCAATTTTTGTGGCAGTAGCTATTACATATTTTGCATCCCCGGCGAAACGGAAGCCGTTATCACCCGAACCCTCACCAGCTGGGTAGCCACGAACACCGGTTGGGCCACCAAGCATAATCTTTTCACCCCCATCCAGATTCTTTCTGGCCGCCTGTGCGTTCAGTAAAAATTGAAACGTAAGTCGCTCCGAGCCGCGCTGAAGTCTTAAGACTTGCAATGAATACTTATCGTAAACACCATCTGTATGAGCGCCTGTCGCCTCATCTTGATCAGAGTCAAAATTCGAACGATTTCTAGATAGATCAAGATTACCTCGCGTGTAACCTAATTGCATTTGAGAGAAACCACCTCCCAAGAATCCATCAGTGTGCTCGAAAGTGAGCTGTAAGTTGCCTACGTTTACGCGCTTGTTGGAAGCTGGCGTGCCTGCAGCCTCACTATAAGAAGCTTTCCAATCATAAGATCCACCCAAATAGAGCGCTGTAAGTGAACTTCTATAAATTGGATAACGTAAATTGAAATTCCAGTTTCTAGCAGTTCCTAAACTCACAGGAGTAGTTTTAATCTCTTTACCCAACTCAAAATAGAGATCTGTATAGGAAACACCTGCCCTCAAGCCATCCAGGCCGATGGGGAAAGTGTACCCAAGCTTCTCCATTCTAAAAGCTTCACTCGGCACATCAATCAAAGTCAAATTAAGCTGATCACCGTATTTAATTGGATTATTTAGATTAAAAGAACCAGTTAACTTATTAGAGCCAGTATAGCGACTACCGAAGTTATCTCCCGTAAGCGCTGCATCAATCCTTGGCCCTTCCGTAACATCCAAAACTACGCGACTCGTTCCACGCTGCCCGCCGGCCTCAATCGAGGCAGCAGCCGCAACACCTGGATTGTCATTGATATTTAATATGCCTCGCTCAAGCCGAGGTTGGGTTAGCTTCCCTTTGATCGCCTGATCTAGATAGCCGGAAACTCTAGACTCTTTCAATCTTAAATTGGTACCATTAATTTTGTAAGGTTTCTCAGGGTCAAGCTTACCTTCCGAAACTTGAATAACAACTAGACCATCAATCACTTCTTGCTTAGGAATCACTGCGCTAGCCAGAAAAAAACCATTAGAAGCGTAGAAGTCAGAAATCTTTTTTGCTGCTTCTTGAATTTGCGCAAATGTGAGCTCTTTACCTACATATTCAGAGACTAAATCAAGTAACTGCTCTCGTGAAAACTCTTTAATCTCACCCTCAATAACAAACTCTTTTACGTAAATCTTAACCTGACCAGCTTGATCAACAGCATCTTTCTCTACCTTGAGTGGCTCAGGAATAGACTGAGGCAGATTTCTATATCGCTCAATATCTTGCTCTTGCTTGAGAATTTCACTGGCATCATTAAGCGCAAATGTACTCGAAGAAAATAGGGAAAATGCCACTAATGGCACTAAGGCATAATGCTTTGAGGAAAACTTAAAAAAATTTAGCAGGTACAATTTAACTCCCATTCCACCCATTCAAAATTAATAGGAGAAAGAATAACAATATAATTTTTATAATTTGCTGATTTTGTTATTTTAAGGCGTTTTTATCATATTTATCGCTTTAAGATCTTACAAGAAATTACATCAGAATATCTGATCGCAAACTAGCCAGCACGGCCGCAACTTAAGAGATTGACTGCACTTTGTGGAATATCAGGAAAATTCTTAAAGAAAGAATTAAATCAAAGAGAAAATTGGATAGGAATAAATAGTTCTTTGGCTGTATTTCTTAATTCTGCTGGAATGGCTAAATTTTTTACTGCCTGATTGACCATCGTCACCGCCTGATCATCCAGCAAATCATATCCAGAGCCGCGCTTTACACTCACCAAAACATCCCCAGATTGACTTACTTTAACTGAGACCAGAACTTTACCCTGCATACGTCCAGATACTGCCATTATTGGATATTTCTTGATTTTTGCAGCTTCAATCGAAAGCTGACGCCCGTAACGTCCCCACCCTGTCAAATTATCCGAGCTCTCTTCTGCACTAGAATGCGCTGCAATAACCACTTTTTTAGCTTCGCCACTTAACGTTGGCACTGACGAAATTGAAGCCGGGGAATTTTGTTTGCTACTTTGCCAGCCATCGTTTTCTGAGATAACACCCGCCGCATCGGCAATGAAGCTAGCATCTCTTTTGGCCGGCGTATCTTTTGAAGCATCCACAGATTCACTCTTAGGGGGCGTAACGGACGATTGACTCTCCGATTTGTCAAAGGCAGGCTGATCAAGCGACTTTTTTGGTACAGATTTTGTAGTGTGCGTGACTGACGTTTGATGAGCGCCGCTCTTCAAAGGGGACGTTGTATCCACCTCCTTCAACGGCTGCACTAAATTAAACTCCGCCAACTCTACAAAGCTATCTTGCTGACGCAACTTTTGACTGCCATAGAAAAACAAGAAAGCAAACAAAGTCAGATGGAGTGCCAGTGAAATCCAAACACCTGGTTTTAGATAGTTTCGTCTTTCCAGATCATCCATGCTGCAAAATATCCCCTTCCCTATTTACTGTTATTATATGCTCCAATTTCCCAAAAATACTTTGACCTCCAGAATCCATGCCTAAGCGCTCAAGAAGATTAACAAATTGGAAGTATCAACCCGAAGTTAATCTCAACTCCTTTCTAGACTTGGTACTAAACGTCCTCTTGTTTTTCATCTTTGCAACCGAAATCGCTGCTTTCCATGCGCTTGAAGTCACCATTCCGTCTAGCAGCAACGCAAAAAGCGAGTCCCATGACAAAAGTGAAATCATCATTTACATCACTCGAGACAACAAAATCAACATTGATGGCCAAGAAATCAAGTCAAACGATTTAGCAAACTGGCTCAATCAGAACAAAGGGTCAGACAACGATCAAAAATACATCATTGTTCGCGGAGATTTAAATAGCGAACTACAGACAACTGTGGATGTTTTAAGCGCATGCAGAGCAGCGCACATTAACAAAATTAAAGTAGAAACAAAGGAAAGCGCCTCGTAGCCGCTTTTTAAGGAGATAAAAATGAGCAGCAATTTTTTTAATGACTACATCTTAGATGGTGGCGTGACAATGGTCGCACTCATTCCACTCTCCATCTACACCTTGGGACTGATTGTTCAAAGAAATCTCGATCTCAGAAAATCCAACATAGTCTCCGAAAAAATTATCACCTTGGCCAACAGCGTCAACAGCCCAAGCGCTTACGCACAATTTGTTGAAACGCTGAAATCAGAAGACAGCCCGCTGGCGCGCATCTTACTTGCTTATATTGCTTTAGGTGAAATGGGGCTGCCTATGCACCCGAAAGAGGATTTGACGCCTATTGATGATGAAGCTGAATTTTTGTACCAATCTTTGGCGCCCATTTCAACTTCATACATCATTGCGCCGCTTCTTGGCGTGCTTGGGACCACAGTGGGGATTATGGAAACATTCAAGCAATTTGCGCTCTCAGGCAAACGCGATATGGCGGCGCTTGTCACTGCGATTGATCAATCACTGATTACCACGATGTGGGGCCTCATCATTGCTGTCCCCGCTTATTTTTTCTACTCAGTTCTGCAAAGAAAAGTTTTCTTTTATGAGAGAAAAGTACTGCCAAAAATAGCGTCAGATATCTTGGAAGGCATCAAGCCTTATATCCTTGCAAGGTGGGCGCATAACAAATAATCAACGACTATTAATCAATGATTATTTAACTGAGCACTTACCTTTTTCTTTCTCGTTATCCTCACAACCCGCAACTAGCGCTTCGCCAACCTTAACTACTGGGTTAGCACCTGCAATTGGCTTATCTATCGCCTTCACTTCACGTTGAGACTGCGCAGCCTCCGCAAAACCACCCATCACAGGTCGGCTCACACTTAAGCCAGCATCTTTAAAGGCTGCCAAAGTGGTCGCGTTAGGCATGCCACTTGCACCATACTTCATGACCAACTTAGTACCTGATGCAGCACCCAAGCCATTGTTCTGACCGAAATTACTATTCTTACCCACCAGGATGTTGATCTTACCGCTCTTCGTAGTGAGAGTGAGCGTAGGATCAGTACCGCCCAAACCAATCTTATTACCAATATAAGTTTGGTCTTTTAAGGTGCTGACGCTACCCTTGATAGTCACTTCGCCAATCATCAAATATGGATTGAGTGATGCGATTGGATCGACATCACCAGCCTTCGCATTCGCTGCAAGAGACTGTGTACCAACAATCGCTTCAAGTGAGTAAAGCGGCGATGTACTGCCCACGGCACGCTCAAAAATCACTTTAGGATTACCCGCAATATTATTGAGTGAAACAGCCACAGCGCGTGCAATCAATGTATGCGTATTAGCAACCGCATCGTCCACAGTGCCATTAAAGTGAATCATCGGATCTAATGAAAGCAAGGTACGTTTCACGCCATTACTACCGTTATCACCAATAATGATTGCACCGTTATAAATTTGTTCCTGCATCGTGCTGATATCGGCATTGATATTGATTCTGGCAGCCGTCACAGTCAAATTATAAATATCAGCATTTGTTGTGATATTTCGATAGTTATTGTTATCAGATGCTGCACCACCTACTTGCTGGTTGAAAGTCACACTGCCAGCACCTGCATTCACTGTTAAATCCATCCGCGTTGTTTTGGAGTTATTGTTTGCACCAACAACACCGTTAAACAACACATTGCCACCATTTGATGCAATGCTTGTTGTGCCGTCTAAGTGCACTGCGCCTTGGTAAGTTTGTGCGCCATTGGTTACAACGCTATTCGCCACGTTTGCAACACCATTCACAGTCAAGCTAGATGTACCAGCTGAACCTACGATGCTTGAGGTATTTTGCATGGTCAACGTGCCTACAGTGAGTGCAGCTTGCAAATCTAATTGACCTGCATTAGCCAACAACAAGCCAGCGCTCGTTGAACCAAGATTGCTTAATACGCGCAAGATACCAGCATTGACTGTTGTACCACCTGAGTAAGTGTTGTTACCTCTCAACACCACCGTACCAGCACCCTCTTTAGTAATACTGTAGCCACCTGAAATCACACCATTCAATGTCAATGTATGGCCTGCACTAGCGCTCAAGATACTGTTCGCACCCAAGATGATATTGCCATCCAAGCTACTGCTTGAATCTGTCAGCGTACCGCCATTTAGATATACAGTCTCGTTGCCCACTGCAACGTTGTCTAAATCTAAAGTTGCATTTTGAGCAACCACAGTGCCTGCAGCAATTGAACCCAAGGCGTTATTGTGACCAACCACCAGACGACTTCCACCCATCACATAAGTCGTGCCTGTGTAGGTGTTGCTACCGCTCAGCGTTTGTGTGCCAGAAAGCAATGACACATCACCCGCACCTGAAATCACGCCTGAGAAAATATCGTCATTCGCTGCTGTAATATTGAGTGAGTTGTTACCAAGCACAACACCACCTGAGCCCGACAAACGCGCAATACTCATCACGCTATTTGCTGTGTAAGCACTAATATCAAACACACCATTAGCAATTATCTGGCTTGTAGATGCAACTGAGCCTGCGCCACTTAAGGCAAGCGTACCAGCATTAATTGTCGTTGTACCTGTGTAGGCGTTAGCACCTGACATTGTGAATGTACCTGCACCTTGTTTCACCAAATTGCCTGTGCCGCTCATGACACCGCTGTAAGTCGTGCTCGTCGCATCACCTACAGTCAAGGTGTAGCTGTTTAAGTTCACTGAACCTGCGCCGGCTAATGAAGCAATGGTGTCGCTTGCACCAACACTGTAAGTTGCGCCAGAAGCCACAGTCACCGCTGTGCTATCACTCAAGCTGCCTGTTACGCTCAAGGTACCTGCTGAGATGGTCGTTGTGCCTGTGTAGGTGTTAGCACCTGAAATTGTGAATGTACCTGCACCTTGTTTCACCAAATTGCCTGTGCCGCTCATGACACCGCTGTATGTCGTGTTGTTAGCATCACCTACAGTCAAGGTGTAGCTGTTTAAGTTCACTGCGCCAGCGCCAGCGAGTGAAGCAATGGTGTCGCTTGCAGCGACATCATAAGTCGCACCAGAAGCCACAGTCACTGCTGTGCTATCACTTAAGCTACCTGTTACGCTTAAGGTGCCTGCGTTGATGGTCGTTGCGCCTGTGTAAGTGTTGGCGCCTGATAGCGTTAAGTTGGCTGTGCCAGCTTTCACGAATGAACCAGTACCGCTCATCACACCGCTGTAAGTCGTGTTAGTGCTGCCTGAAACTGTCAAGGTGT
>Ga0172376_10008801_pt1 | contig 10501 bp, 9 predicted proteins | sample Lak35m_FD_121114 | JGI IMG/M metagenome (GOLD analysis project Ga0172376, IMG submission 121114) | Freshwater microbial communities from Kabuno Bay, South-Kivu, Congo - kab_092012_35m | ecosystem: Environmental > Aquatic > Freshwater > Lake | place: Democratic Republic of the Congo: South-Kivu... | reverse complement strand
GGCTTCGCGCTCCTCATCCGTGAGACGAACGACATACTTCTTGATCATGGCAACCTCCTTGTAACCACAAATCCTCGCAGATTTCGCCGAGTTCGATAACCCGAAGTCTTAGCCTTGAAGACGTACTAGTCCTGTCTGGCATACGGGAGGAAAGGAGCAGATGAGCAGATATGGCTGAGTTCGCAGCCCGGGCTGCCGTCGAGCAGAATGCCTCCGGAATCATGCCCCTGCGGCGGCGAATTGCGTCTCCGGGGCGGGGTGTCCAGGATGCGGGGACTTCCGGATGCTCTTTCCCCTGCGGCGTCATGACAGTTCCAGCGTCAATCGAATCGTTTGTCGGCGGCAGTCCGGCCATGCAGCGCGTGCAGGAAACTGTGCGGCGCGTGGCGGACACGGGTGTGGACGTGCTGATCCTCGGGGAAACCGGGACCGGCAAGGAATTGATCGCGCGGTCCGTGCATCAGCTCAGCCGCCGCGCGGGCGGTCCGTTCGTGCCCGTCGATTGCGGAGCGATTCCCGAAAACCTGATGGAGAGCGAGTTCTTCGGCTACGAGCGCGGTGCGTTCACGGGGGCGGATCGGCAGCGGCGCGGTCTGATGGAGACGGCCAGCGGCGGCACGTTCTTCCTCGATGAGATCGGCGACCTGCCGCTGGTGCTGCAGGCGAAGCTGCTGCGCGTGCTGCAGGAGCGGAAACTGCGTCGCGTGGGCGGGAACGAGGAAGTGCCGATTGATGTCCGCATCGTCGCGGCCACGTCGCTGAATCTGGATGAGATGGTCCGGGACCGCCGCTTTCGCGAAGACCTGTATTACCGGATCAACGTCGTCCGCATCGACCTGCCACCCCTGCGCGACCGGGGCGATGACCTGGGTCTACTGGCGGAATACTTCACCGAGAAGTTCAGTCGCGAAATGAGCCGGCCGATTCCCGCGATCACGCCTCAGGCCTATTCCATCCTGCGTCGTTACCACTGGCCGGGGAATGTCCGCGAGCTGCAGAACATCATCCGTCGCGCGATCGCTCTGTCCGACGACAACCTGCTGGGGTCGGATGATCTGCCGGTGTCGCTGGTGGCCGCGGCTGATGCGGGACGCGGGGAAGCGGCGCGCGGATTTTTCGAGATCCGCGACGATTATCTCGCGCGGTTTGAACGCGAATACTTCACCAGTCTGCTGGAGCGGCATCGCGGGCACGTCAAGGAGGCCGCTCTGGAAGCCCGCCTGCCGCGCGGCACGCTGTACCGGCTGCTCAATCAGCACGGCATCAACCCGGAATCGTTCCGCCACCGTGGCGATGCACGCTGAGATGAGAGGCCGCGTCAGGCCTGGAAGAAATCCTGCTGATCACCGTGACGCGGGGAGAGTCAGCCACGGATTCACACGGAAGGACACGGATTGAATCCGCTTTGCAGGAGCAGTTTTCTGATCGAAAAATCTGTGTCGATCTGTGTGAATCCGTGGCCAGAAAAGAAGAGCATGACCGTGAGGCTGCTGGCAGGAGGTTGCCTCAGTAGTGCGGCGGTTTGTCTTCGGCCGGGCTGGGGAAGTTGTCGCCGTCGATCGCCCGCTGCAGGAGTTCCTCGGATTTCGACGTTCGGCGGCTGAGCGTGTCGATGTCCCTCTGCTGGCGCAGCACGGCTTCATGCATCTGCTCCAGATCGTGCTGAAGATGCGTGACCAGTTCCTGCAGCGCGATCAACTGGGACGACAGTTGCGAGATCTGTTCTGCGGCTTCATCCGTCATCGAAATCAGTCTCCAGTTGCGAACGCCGGGATGAGCCTGCGACAGCAGACTGATGCCGGTCCCGTTTCTCCCGTTCGGCAAGCGGATTGTAGTTTTTTCAACCCGGCGAAGCGCGATGCGGGAGCATCCGCATCAGCCCGTCTGCATCCTGGGGTGACAGCGCAAACTCCCCCAGGATGTTGTTGCAGAAACTGAGAATCACTGGAGCGAGCAGTTCGGCGCGAGAGTTGCTCTTCCTGTGGAGTTGCGTTTGCCGGCAGGATGCCGGTCTCAGGAATGTGGCCACGACGTCAGCGCCGGTTTCGGTCGGTGAGGACGGAATCCAGGGACGGATTCAATGCCTGTTGCTCTGCGCTGGATGCTGCTGATCGGAGTGCTCGCGTCGTTCGGAGCCTCCTTTGCCAGTCCGAATTTCGTCGTGCAGGCGCCGACGGACGAGATGGCTCGCCGCATCGCGGAAACCGCCGAAGCCGAACGCGTCCGTCTGGCGGAACTCTGGTTCGGTCACGCGCTGCCCGACTGGGGCGAACCCTGCCCGGTGTCCGTGAAAGTCGGGTCGCATCTGGGAGCCGGCGGCAACACGAAGTTCCGTTTCAGTCGCGGCGAAGTTTATGGCTGGCGGATGGAAGTGCAGGGTTCCTTCGAGCGGATTCTGGACTCTGTCATTCCTCACGAAGTCAATCACACGATTCTGGCCTGCTACTTCCGCCGCGCTCTGCCGCGCTGGGCCGATGAGGGCATGGCGTCGCTGATGGAGCACGAATCCGAGAAGCAGCGGCAGGTGGATCTCGCTCAGCAACTGGTCAACACCGGCCGGCGGATTCCTCTGCGCACGCTGCTCAGCATTCGTGAGTATCCCTCGGACTACGATCAGATGATGGCCCTGTATGCCGAAGGCTATGCCCTGACCGACTTCCTCATTCAGCAGGCTGGACGGCAGCGGTTTCTGGTCTTTCTGAACGACGCGCATCATCGCGGCTGGGACAAGGCGATTGAGTCCTGTTACGGCAGGCGGAGCATCGAACATCTGGAGCAGAGCTGGTCGAGCTGGGTACTGGCCGGCTGCCCGCGATTGAAGCTGCCCGCCGGTCAGTTGCTGGCTGGAACCGGTTTGCCGGCTGGTTCGGAGCCGGGCGGCGTCCGCGGTCAGTCTCCGGATGCGACCGGATCCATGACCTCACCCGGAACAGCAGCCTCAACCATGTCCGGACGCGCGCTGGCGAACGGCGATCTGCCAGAAGTGCTGACCGCTCCGGATCCGCGCGGCGCAGTTGCGAAGCCCGCTGGCCCGGTCGCGACCGCTTCGTTCAGACGTGATGCAGGTGGCAACCGGAATGCCGCAGGCGGAGCGACGGGTCACACTGCGAATGCGGCGGATTCTGTCTCGGCGAGCCTGGTCACTCCGTCTGCCACTCTGACGCGCCCCGCCACAAACCTGTCGCGGCCTGCACGAGTCAGTGCGGTCGTGCAGAATGTCAGCAGCTCATCGGACGAACTTCAGCCGCTGGAACTGACTCCCGTCCCGTCATCCAGCCCGGCTCTGCAGGCTCTGGAGCTGGAGCCAGTTCCGATGACAGCCGTTTCAAACCGATCGAACCTGCGCGAAGCCGCGCTCCGCCAGCCGGCCGAAGCGTCCGCCCCGCGCGCCGGCTCCAGCTTCCTCGACTGGTCCCGCTTCCCGACTCGCGTGCGCTGATACGATTCCTCGCGGTATCATCCCGTTCTGTCTGCTGACGGATCCGGAACGATGATGAGGACGCTGCTGATGAAATCACTCGCGCTGTGCTGCCTGCTGCTGTGCGGTCTGCTGAACGCTTCCCTTCCCGGGGCGGATCCGGATTGCCGGACCGAAGCGCCGGATACCGGGACGAAGCTGCCGCTGGTGTTCTGCGATGACTTTGAATCCGGAACGCACGACCGCTGGGAATTCAGTGACCCGCAGGCCTGGCGGATTCAGAAACTGGACGGCAACACGGTGCTCGAGCAGTTTCAGGCGAGCAAGGTGCAGACGCCGGTCCGGTCGCCGTTCAATCGCGCGTTGATCCGGGACGTGAAGGTCGGCAGCTTCGTCCTGGACGTGAAGCTGCAGTCCACGATCAAGGACTACGGCCATCGCGACATGTGTCTGTTCTTCGGCTTTCAGGATCCCGCGCACATGTACTACGTGCATCTGGGAAAGAAGGCCGACGACCACGCCAATCAGATCTTCATCGTCAACAACGAACCGCGGAAGAAGATCTCGCTGACGTCTACTGCAGGCACCGACTGGACTGACAACTGGCATCACGCCCGTATCGTTCGCAACATCGACGACGGTTCGATCAAGGTCTTCTTCGACGACATGACGAAGCCGGTGATGACCGCCAGCGATAAAACCTTCGGAACGGGTCAGGTCGGCATCGGCACGTTCGACGACACCGGCCGGTTCGACCGCGTTTATCTGTTTGGTGAGCAGGCTCAGTAAGCGGGCCAGGTGGAACCTCGATGAGAAGTCGAAGTCTCAGTCGCGGAGCGACTGAGTTACGTAGACCAGTCGCTCCGCGACTGGAATGGCGGACGCTTGACCTTGTTCCATTTCTCGAACGGGCTGGTCAGGATCGTCTGCAACCGCCGATCACAGCGGGCGGGTCGAGGCATCCGGAAGCGGGCAGGAACAGTCATCATGCACTGGTTGAGTGATCCTTCGCGGCAGAATCGGCTGATCACGCGGCGGGACTGTCTGCGGGCCGGATATCTGGGCATGGGCGGCATGGTGCTGTCCGATCTGTTCCGGATGAGGGCTGCGGCCGGCCAGACCTCCATGTCGGACAAGGCCGTTCTGATGCTCTTTGTGCATGGCGGCCCGTCTCAGCTTGAGACCTACGATATGAAGCCGGAGGCGCCCTCCGAGTTTCGCGGACCGTTTCAGCCCATTGCGACAAACGTCTCCGGCATTGATGTCTGCGAGCACCTGCCGCAACACGCCGCGACCGCGCATCGGTTCTCACTGATCCGCTCGTGCGCTCACGACCAGGCGAATCACTTTGAAGGTCACGCGCGGTTCCTCAGCGGCTACGGCCAGATGAAGTCCGGCACGTCTGAATCGCATTATCCGATGGTGGGGGCCGTCGTGAGCCGCACCTGTCGCGGACGGACACCTGGGCTGCCGGCCGCCGTGGCTGTTGGTGGAGTTGTGCTGAACGGACCGGATTACAGCCCCGGCATCGCGCAGGGTTACTGGAGCTCGATGTACCGCCCGCCGATCACCAATGGCGGTCTGCAGGACGCCAGTCTGACGGTCAGCCGGTCTCATCTGCAGAATCGAGTCGCGCTGTTGAACGGTTTCGACCGGCTGCGCGGCGATCTGGATGTCGCGGGGGCGATGGATTCTCTCGATGCGTTCAATCGCGAAGCGGTGGAAGTGCTGACCACCGACCGCGCCCGCAAGGCGTTCGACCTGTCGCTCGAAGACCCGCGTATCGTTGAGAAATACGGTGATGGATATGGTCGCGAAGTCCTGATGGGCCGGCGTCTGGTCGAAGCCGGAGTCAGCTTCGTGACGGTGCGGATTCCCGGCAGCGCTCCCGGAACAAAGGCCTATGACTGGGACGATCACGCGGTCAACTGGGATCTGCCCACCGCCATGCTGTCCCGGTTGCCGAAATACGATCAGGTCATCACGACGCTGATCAACGACCTGTATGACCGCGGCCTCGACCGCAGAGTTCTGGTGCTGGTCACCGGCGAATTCGGACGCACGCCGCGACTGGAATTCCGCGATGGCCGCACCGGCCGCGATCACTGGCCGAACTCGATGTCGATCCTGATGTCCGGCGGCGGCATCCGCACGGGACAGGTCATCGGCGCGACGAACCGCAAGGCCGAATACCCCGTCGAACGGCCGCTCGATCCGCAGGACGTACTGGCCACGGTCTACCACCATCTCGGCATCGACAGCCACAAGGAATACCCGGACCCGCAGGGCCGCCCGATTCCAGTCTGTCGCGGCACTCCGATCCACGAACTGTGGTAGAGCCGGATTGTCAGAAGCGGTGCGTTCCAGTCACTCCGACAGTGACTGCGCGACATCGGTGCGGTAGGCGGTCAGGCCAGGCAGGATGCCGATCAGAGTTGCCAGGACCAGCAGGATCGGGAACAGCAGCAGCTCCACCCAGTCGAACTGCCAGGGGCTGATTGTCAGACCGGATTCAGCCTCGACGAACGGTGCGGCGACGAAGACCAGTCCGTGTCCCATCAGCAGGCCGAGCACTCCGCCGCCGATGCACAGCAGCAGCGATTCGGTGAGGATGATCAGGAACACGGTTCCGCGATGTGCTCCCAGAGCCCGCATGATCGCGATTTCGCGCCGGCGGTCGGACATCGAATTGTAGATGCTCACAAAGATGCCGACTCCAGCCACCACCACAATCAGCATGGTCAGGAACAGCAGCAGCTTCTGAATGTTGCCGATGACGTCGTTCATCAACTGGTTCATCGGCTTGATGGGATTGACGGCCAGCGCGCGGACGCCTTCGTTGATCGCACCGCTCATCATGAGTGCTTCCACGCCGCTTTTCGCCTTCAGCAGGATGAAGGAAATCTCCTTGAGGTCATCCGGCACTTTGTGGCTGTGTCCGTGATCGTGCCCGGCGTGGTCATGTCCGGCGTGATCGTGGCCTTCATGACCGTGATCGTGTCCCGCCACGGCTTCGCGGATGGCGGCTTCCTCGGCCGGAGTCACCGTGTATCCGAACTTCTTCAGACGTTCGATGGCTTCCTCCGCCGGCTTCTCGTGCCCGGCGATCTGATAGAAGCCTTCCATGTGGACGAAGACCGTCCGGTCGTTGGCGGTGCCGGTGGGAGCCAGTACGCCGACAACGGTGAATTTCTCATCGTGAACGTGGCCGGACGCTCCACCATGCACGAGCTTGAATTCGCTGCCGACGTCCCAGCCGTTCTCGCGCGCGACCCGCGCTCCGATGACGGCGTCGAACGATCGTTCCAGTCCCTTGCCCTTGAGTCGGAACTGCCGCCCGCTGGCGTACTCGACAAAGAAGTAATCAGGCACCGTGCCCACGATCGGAAACGCGCCTTCCTCGGTGACATCGCCCATCGTCATGGGAATGGCGAACTCGATCGAGTCCTTCCATTTGCTGTCCGCTCCCAGCAGATCATCGCGCAGGAAGCGGTACGGCAGCGGTTCGCCGGCCTTGCCCACGCGGTAGACGGCGGTCAGCACATTGGCCAGTTCGCTGCCTTTGGGGCCGATGACCAGATGCACGGCCACGCTCCGCTGGCTGAAGGCGTCGCCGATGACGCTGTTCATGACCAGCACCGCGACCATCAGCATGATGCCGAGCGCCACGCTGACTGCCGTTAAGGACGACGACAACCGGCGCTGACGCAGGCTCTTGAAAGTGATCGTGAAGAGATTCATACCGCGACCTCCGGCCGGTTGAAGTCGCTCAACCGTTCGACTCGATCAAACTGACCGGCCACTTCCATCGAATGCGTGACCAGCAGCAGCGAGACATTGTTCTCGCGGCAGGCTTCGCGGATCAGCTTCAACACCAGTTCCTGATTGGCGGGATCGACGTTCGCGGTCGGCTCGTCGGCGAGCAGCAGGCTCGGCCGGTTCGCCAGAGCGCGGGCCACGGCCACTCGCTGCTGTTCGCCGACCGAAAGCTTTGCCGGCCGGTGATGCAGACGGTGCTCCAGCCCGACCCGGACCAGCAGATTCAGAGCATGCTTGCGGTCCGCCCCCTGACCGCTGAAGCTCATGCCCAGCAGCACGTTCTCCAGAGCCGTGAAGGCCGGCAGCAGATGGAAGGTCTGGAAGACGTAACCGATCCGCTGAGCACGGAAGCGGTCCCGGGCCGGTTCGGACAGCTTCAGGACGTCCGTGCCATCAATCAGTAACTGTCCGGAATCGGCTGCCGTAATGCCGGCGATGACGTTGAGCAGCGTGGTCTTGCCGCCGCCACTGGAACCGATCAGGACGACCTGCTCGGAATCAGCGATTTCAAAGTGTTCGATGTTGAGAATCGGTAACCGGGGGCCTCCCGGCTCGACGTAGCTCTTTCTCAATCCGCGTATCGACAGAGACATCCTCGACTCCGTACCGGGTTGCTCCGTATCAATGGGAGCTTGCCGGAATGGTTTGATTTCGGGCTGTGATCGCAGCCATCCCGGCAAACGGACGGAGTGGCTGACAATTCAGGCGGTCGAAGCATAGCAGCCCGGCACCGCCGGTCCGCCGCGCGAAAGTTCACCGTTACGTTCGTGTCCGGACAGATGCTGGAAACCGGAGGAATTTGCACATCGAGCAGCCGACTGCTCGACGCGCCTCCGCACCTGCACCATGATACCGCCTCGGGATGCCCGGTCCGAATCCGGCGGGAGTCCCGTTGGCGCTGGCGAAATTTCCGCCACCAGCGGTGACAGAAATGGCATCCCTCTGCCTGTCGCCCCGTTTCGGGGCCTTTAACTTTCCGTCTGGCGAACGACAGCTGACCCGCTGGATGTCGCCCTCCAGGCGGTTTCCCCCTGAACGCTGAGGATGTTTGCAATGCTGCTTCGATGGAGTTCGACCGCTGCGGGAGCGTTTGTTGCTGCGGCGCTGCTGACGGGATGTTCGAGTGAGAGCCAGGATTACCGGGCTCTGGATTCTCAGGATAAGGCCGCGGCGGATGCGGCCGCGCATGAGGATCACGGACACGGTGAAAAAGGCCCGCACGGCGGCGACATCGTCGAATTCGGCGATCATTCGCTGCACGCCGAAGTCGTCGTCGATGAAGAAAAGAATGTCCTCGACATCTACATCCTCGGCGCGGATGGCAAGACCGAACAGACGATCGATGCGAAGGAACTCAAGCTGAGCTTCGCGCACGGAGACAAGAGCGAAGACTTCCTGGTGGCCGCTCCGGCGGATGCCGCCGGTCCGGTCTCGAAGTTCTCGGTGATCAGCGAAGAACTGGTGGAGGAACTGCATGAGCACGAACACGCGACGCTGAGCTTCACCGCCGGTGGCAAGGAATATTCAGGCACCGTGCATCATCACCACGATCATGGCCACGAAGGTCATGCTCACGGTGACGCTGAAAAGAAAGCGGACGCCGCTGCTCCGGCGACGGAACCAAAGCCGGACGAGTCTGCTCCAGAGGCGAAAGCAGAAGAAAAGCCAGCCGACGCACCTGCTGAAAAGCCGGCAACGGAAGCTGAGAAGCCGGCTGATGCGGCGAAATAGAACGACCGCGAACGGATTGATTTCCGTTCGGAAGATGCCTTCGACTGTGGCTCACTCCGGGTGGGCCGCAGTCTGTTTCCACCCGGAATTGCGGAGTCTTCGTGATGCCTGCTGTGTCCCGTCGTCAATTCGTGGCGTTGATCGCTGCCGTGCTGTTCGCGGCTCCTCAGGTGGGATTGTCCGCCGCGGAACCCGATGTCGCGAAAATGACTCAGGAACTGCGGCTGAAGGGCCTGGCATACCTCAAGCTGGCACAGTCCGAAGACGGAAGCTGGAGCTCTCCGCAGGTTCCGGGCATCACCGCACTGGCGGTCTATGCGATGCTCGAAAATGGAGCGAACCCGGACGATCCGGCCGTCGCGTCCAGCCTGAAGTTCCTGCTGTCTCACAAGCGGCAGGATGGCGGTTTCTATGCCGAAGGCAGCAGCCATAAGAACTATGAAACCAGCATCATCCTGCTGGCTCTGGTCGCCGCGAACAAAGATGGCCGTCACGATGCTGCGATCAAAGCCGCCGACGGGTTTCTGCGCGGTCTGCAGTGGGACGAAGGCGACAATCAGAAACCGGAAGATCCCGCCTACGGAGGAGCCGGCTATGGACGGCATCAGCGCCCGGACCTATCCAACACGGCCTTTCTGCTGGAGGCTTTGAAGGCGTCCGGAGCGAAGTCCGACGATCCCGCGCTGCAGAAGGCGCTGAAGTTTGTGTCCCGCTGCCAGAACCTGGAGTCCGAACACAACAACACACCATTCCCGACCAAAGTGAACGACGGCGGTTTCTATTACACGCCCGCCGCCGGTGGTAATTCACAGGCGGGCATGACTGACAATGGTGGATTGCGTTCCTATGCCAGCATGACCTACGCCGGTCTCAAGAGCATGATCTACGCAGGCCTCAAGAAAGATGATCCGCGGGTCAAAGCCGCGACCGCCTGGCTGCGGAAGCATTATTCCCTGGATGAGAATCCCGGCCTCGGCCAGCAGGGGCTTTACTACTACTACCACACCTGCGCGAAAACACTCGCGGTGCTCGGCGAAGATCAGTTTGAAGACGCCGCCGGAAAAAAGCACGACTGGCGGAGCGAACTGGTTACGGTTCTCGCGAAGCAGCAGAAGCCTAACGGAAGCTGGATCAACTCCGCCGACCGCTGGTACGAAGGCGATCCCAACCTGGTCACCGCCTACGCCCTGCTGGCCCTCTCGCAGTGCGACCGGTCCGGAAAATAAAGCCGCCAGCGGATTCTCGATAGGTCTGACACGCCAGTGGACGAACTCCTTCCCGATTCATGACGAGGAAGAGATTCGTTCGCTGGCGTGTTCTTTTTCCACCGGCTGAGATCGGGACATCCCGCAGGCTTGCCGGTATTCACGTCAGTCAGCGAATCTTTGAGGCGTGCTCCAGGATGCCCTGCCTAGTGCGTCTTCAAGGCTTGATTTTCGGGTAGAGGCGTTTGAGTTTGACGCGGGCTTTGTCGAGGGTGAATTGCCAATCAACACCGCGTTGTTTGGTGTTAATGGCATCTGACCATGCTCC
>Ga0172376_10008799_pt1 | contig 10503 bp, 9 predicted proteins | sample Lak35m_FD_121114 | JGI IMG/M metagenome (GOLD analysis project Ga0172376, IMG submission 121114) | Freshwater microbial communities from Kabuno Bay, South-Kivu, Congo - kab_092012_35m | ecosystem: Environmental > Aquatic > Freshwater > Lake | place: Democratic Republic of the Congo: South-Kivu... | reverse complement strand
CCTGCTTATTCACACGAAATTCACGAGGAATTCGAACTTCTGCATTCTTACAGATAACTTCTATAGCCAAGTCTTGCATTATAGCCTTCCTAGTATTTTAAGGAGATCTTCATTAAAGATCTCGGTTTCAGTAAGAACATGAAAGTTTTGGCCAAGATCTTCTCTTGCTGCCGAAATTTTCAAGGCGTTAACATGTTCATATATTTTTTTAAGTGGCTTTATTTCTAGAACAATAGTACTGCCTGAAGCATTAATGAATGCAATGTCAGGGTAGTAGTGTCTTCTAGAATTATTTATCATATACTGGATTCTTTTGGGCGTTATCACTCTTTGAATTCTGCACTGTCCAAGAAGATTGTCAAGAGCCTCGAAAACTTTTTTCTCCCACGATGATCGATAAAAAAACTTATCATGTTCCTGATTAGTCATTCTATACCATCCCTTCTCAGTGTTCTTATATCCGTTCTTATCTGACTCTAAAGAAGATCTGGAGAATCTGCTTGATAAGTACTCGCTGTAAAGTGAGTCTATCGCTTCAGGAGTGAGCTCGCTAATATTTTCAATGTGTGCATACGAAAGAATATGCTTCAATTTCCAAGCATAAACATTCTTTACTCTAAAGTTTTTGTAAGCTTCATTAGTAATGCTCTTTCTCTCATCATCAGAGAAATTTTTGCTATATGTGATTCCAAGCATTGAACACGCTGATTTAAGAACTCTTTCCTTGTCAGCCAACCTTACTGCATCATGATCGCCATATTTTTTAAGCCTTCCTATTGCTATCTTTTCTGAGTGGTTTGACAGATTTCTGAATTCACGTGCCCATAATTCTAGCACATCACTGTCACATAGCCCATCAAAAGGAATGTTATGCGAGGCCAAAAAATTTTTTGCACGCGTTATTTTGCTTGACTTGCCATTCCTAGAGAAATCGCCTGTTTCTCTTATCTTTGCGATTCTTAATGTATCACCACACATTCTTCTGTCATGATAATCAGGTGTTGTCTTAAAACATTTTAATGAACAGCAATCATGTTTCATGCTAACAGATTTCGAAATTATGCTGTTCATTTGATCAACAATTTTATGACAAACTTTGCAACTGAATGTTGTTCTAGACACTTTCTCCTCCACAGGATCTACATATGCTGTGGAGGAGAAAGAAATCATGACAGCTTGATTCTGTCACCAACATTAATGTCCTTTAGTTCTGCCCATGCCTCTAGACCGTCGTCATCGTTAAGCAAAATAAACTTATGATCTAGTGTTGTCTTGATGCTTAATCCGGACTTTGTGGTTACACGATAAACCGGCTTAACACCTTGATCTGAGACAAATCCAATCATCGCCGGACGACCATGATGATTAACTGTCATAAGGTCACTAACGGTTGCCGAACTTTCAGGCTGACAGTTGGACAATTCGGCAATCTCATCAGCATAAAGCATACCACTATCGGTTTCAACAAGAGAATCACCCGATACACAAGTTTTAGAGATTGAATGATCAACCCATCGTTGCGCAGCCGCCTGAATCTTGACAGAATTTACCCAGTCAATGTCATTTGCCGTCGCTCCCCAGTAGGGGCTCTCCTGCGGATCAGACTTCCCTGTGACATCCATCCACTTCTTGAACCAGTGATGATAGACAGTGTATTCCTGCCACTTGTCACCCATCGGATCCACGAAATCAACACGAGATGTGATGTCTCCCTGCGTGATCTTGCGACGACGCTTGTAGGAGAGGAGGAATGCCGGCTCAATGCCCGATGTTGTCTGAGTGAGGATGGAGACGGATCCCACCGGAGCCGTGGTGGTGAGGGCGATATTGCGCCGACCTGATGTGCGCCACATCTCGAGGGCACCTGATGACTGTGTCTCGACTTCCTGCATAATCTTGCCAAGGTAGCCGTGACCCTTCTCTTTCTCCCAGTCCCAGGCAGGGAAAGCACCGCGCTCGTGTGCCATGACTAGCGAGGAGTAGTGAGACCAGGTTGCCAGTGACTTGTAGATCTCCTCGGTGACTGTGATAGACTCCTCAGAGCCATACCGAAGTCCCAGTGCTGCCAGGGCATCACCAAGGCCCGTGATTCCAAGGCCGGTTCGACGACCATTGCTGCCGGCTGCACGAATCTTCTCCCAGAGATCTTGCTCGATCTGCTTCACGTGCCTGGGCTGTGGATCATTCTTGATTTTCTCCAGAATACGATCGACACACTCGACCTCAAGATCGACAAGGTCATCCATCAGGCGCTGCGCATCCTGAGTCACAGCTGCAAACTCACCAAAGTTGAAACTTGCGCTTGGCGTGAAGGGGTTTCGAATGAATGAGGTGAGATTGATCACCATCAGGCGACACGAATCGTATGGGCTAAGCGGGATTTCCCCGCACGGATTCGTTGAGATTGTCTTGTATCCGACATCCTGATAACAATCGACAATGCCTTCATTGACCACTGTGTCCCAGAAGAGGGCTCCAGGTTCAGCAGATGTCCAGGCAGCGTCGATAAACTTCTCCCAGACTTGCCTTGCATTGACCACGTGTGTGATCTCGGCATCTTCAGGGGTCGCCTCTACGGGCCAGCGAAGAGTAAAGTCCTCGCCACCCTCGACGGCTCGCATAAACTCGTCAGTAAATCTGACTGAGATATTTGCACCGGTGACTTTCTTGAGGTCACGCTTGATGTCGATAAAAGTCTCCAGCTCTGGATGATTGCAGTGAATGGTCAGCATCAGGGCACCCCGACGACCGCCCTGGGCAACCTCGCGGGTGGAGTTGGAGAAGCGCTCCATAAAGACGCCGATACCGTCAGTCGTCCGGGCCGCATTGGTTGTTGGCTGCCCCTTTGGACGAATGGTGGAGATGTCAAAGCCAACACCTCCGCGGCGCTTCATAATCTGCACCTGCTCCTGGTCGCTGAAGAGGATGCCACCATAGGAGTCGTGAGGCTGATCGATGACGAAACAGTTGGAGAGCGACTGGAGCTGGTGAGGATTGCCAATGCCCGACATCGGTGATCCCTGAGGGACTACCTGGGCAAATCCCGTGAGGAGACTCAGGATTCGTTCCTCACTGAGTGGATTCGGGTACTTTGCCTCGATCCTGGCAAACTCCTTCGCAAGCCGCTTGTGCAGCTGTCCAGGGTCGGTCTCCAGCAAGTCACCCTGGTGATTCCTGAGAGCGTACTTCAGAAAGACATCCGGTGCAAGCTCATCGCCACCGAAGGCCTCACGAAGGTGTTCAAGGACATTTTGATCTTTGTTGCTCATATCACTTTGCTCCCATAACTTGTTTCCACTTCTCTCGTAGGACATTCTTCCTACTGCTGTCATCCTGGGTTATTGCTTCCTGCAAGGTGAGCTCACCCTCATCCAGAACCTTGATAGTAGAACGGGCTGTGTCAATGTGAATAGGAAAAAGGATGCCGTCTCGACCGGCTCGATTTTTTGCCACAAAGAGCCTGCCCATTCCTGTCGCCTTCTCGGCCGGCTTTCGGGAGAGGGAGAGGACCACATCGGCCACCATCGCCTTACCGTATGACTCTGACATATTCTCAAGGCCAACGATGTCAGAGTTGGAGGAGTCACGGTTTGCCTGGGATGCCGTCCAGATGGGAATGTTCTTCTCCATCGCCAAGTTTCGAAGCTCCTCGTAGATGAGCTTGAGCTCCAGGCGGAGGGCATCATACTCTCGTGATGACCGCATAATGTCAGCGTAGTCGATGAGGATCAGGTTAGGAACAAATCCTCGCAAGGAGAGCTTCTCGAGGTGATTTCGAAGGGTATTGACGGTTGCTGTGCCTGTAGGATACTCCTTGATGATGAGCTTGCCCAGCTCCATATCCTTGTACTTGTCCATCACCTCCTGCTTTGAGTCCTGGATCTCGTTGGATGGGATCTCAGTCAGGTGAGAGTCGTAGCGAATGCCAACCGCTGTCTCAGTCAGCTCAAACGTGTAATGAACAACATTCTTTCCTCGTTTCAGGGCATTTGCTCCCAGGGAGACAAGCATATGGCTCTTGCCGACACCGGTATTTGCAGCAATAACTCCCAGCTCACCGCGACCGAGGCCTCCGTTAAGGACTGTCTTCTCATCAAGCTGATCAATGCCTGTTGGGCAGGCTGCACGATTCACCTTGATGAAGCGAGCCTCGGCATCCTCAAAGAAGTCGTGACCCATCGATGTGGGCAGGCCGACAGAGACTGCCTTGCGCATAAGATCGACAACTGCATCGTACTTGTCACCCGAGATGAGCTCAACCGACTTCTCAAGTGCCTCACGAAGGGCCTGCTTTCTGCAGAAATCCAGCGCCTTGTCCTTCACGTAGGCGATATCACCCATATCAGGCGAGTGACGCATACGACCCAGGTACTCTACGATCTGCTCCTTCAGGACAGCATTGCTTGGCTCACGTAGTTCGTCCTTGATGATGGAGATGAGCAGGGAGAGAGTCGGAAACGAGCGATACTTGCCATTGTACTTGAAGTACTTGTCACTGAGGTAAGCGAGGTACTTCAAGTCAAAGTAGTTTGGCTGCATCACCTCTGACATCTGCGCGGCCCAGGTGTGATCGGTCAGGAGGCCCTGGAAGATCTTTTCCTGAAAGGGTTTGCCGTACTGCTTGAATAATGCTTCACCGGGACTATTGTCAGACATACTTCCTCTTTAGATTTACTGTTGCGTTCATATAGAGCCTGTCAATGTCGAATGTTTTTATTCCGGCCTTGAGAAGCGAGCGAATGAGTTCCATCTTGTTGCCGGCTGGAACTTCACTCTCGACGGCCGAGTTGATCCTTGTGACCTGGTTCCAGCTGAGATTTGAGACATCAAGGTGCATCAGCTTCCAGTTCATTCTAGCCATATCAGCACCATTTTTCACTTGCTGGTATGTCTTTGCTGACTTTTCTGGCATTGAGACTGCGTGTGCGATGATTTCTTCCAAGTCAATGGGACTATCACCGACAAGCTGTGGAAACCTCTTGGCCATAGTCTTCAGTCCCAGTCCCTTGATCCCAGGGAGTGCGTCAGAGACATCTCCACAGAAGCATCGAGCAACGACCATGTTGTAGGGTCGTATTCCAAATTTTTTTGTGACATACTCGTCATCGACTACGGCCTTGAGAGTGGGAGACCAAATTTTCACTCTTTCATTCACCAGCTGTAAGTAATCATGATCCGAAGAAACTATCAGCACAGGTGACTGTGAGTAAGAATATTTTGCCAAGTAACCAATGACATCGTCAGCCTCGCAGTCTGAGACATAGATCTGCCTGATGGGCAAGTGCCTCAGTGCCCCGACAAGGACTTTCACCTGCCAGTTTCGATTCTCTATCGTGTCTGGGAGGTCTCCCTCGTGAAAACGATTGAGTTTTACCGGGCGACGACGTGACTTGTACTCCGGATAGATGGCACGGCGCCGGGCCGAACCACCACCCTCCCAGACGATGACACACTCAGAGGGAGAGTGCGCCGATATTAAAGAGTTCAATGACTGGAGAAACCCGACCACCCCACCGACGTGCTGACCCTCAGCCATCAGCGGATTTGCACAAAAATTTCGCAGATACAAGTTCAGCTAAAGACCGTCAATTAGAAGAATTTTCCTCTGATTGACGGTCACCTCGTGAGAATTTTGAGATTGCATTGTCTATTGCCTCTTCAAAGTTTTGAAGTAAATCACTTTGCCAGATTGTGGTGATATTATAGCCAGAAGATACGGCTAATTCAATTTTTCTTTTGTCTCTTTCCCAGACATCTCTTGCAAAGAGATTTCTGTGTTTGTCAAAATGGTCTGCTTCGTAGAAAGAAGGATTGAAATGCCAATAATCACCATTGATCTCAATCAAAAGATTTAATTCTTGAATGAAAATGTCATATACCCTATTTGAGATGCGAAATGAATGTTCACAATCGTATCTCTTAGAGAGTGAATCTAGAACTTGCATTTCCAGACCACTTCTCCACAATCCTGTCAGATTCGAATACTTTCCAAGTTTCCAACGTTCTGCCGTTGCTTTTGCACACTTTAAACGCGTTTCATCTGAATGGTGCTTTCCTTTTATCCAATTCTCCCCTCCGTTGTGATAAAAGAGTAATTTTTTCTGTCGCATAATCTCGCGAACTTCAGGAGAAAGAGGCTTTTTACGAACACCCGTTATCTTTTTAGAAAATCTTTCATAGGCTCCATTTTTCAATTTTGTCTCTTTGGCTTTTTGAGCGCCTATTCTATAGGACTCTTTAGTTCTAGAAGGCCCTTTTTCTTCTATTCTTTTTTTCAAACCTTCTGATACTTTTTTCCTGTGCTCTAGAGTTCGAACTTTTCCTTTATTTGCTTTCGATATTTTTTCTCGACGTTCTTGTGAACAAGGTCCGCGTTTACTGCCTTTGTTCACAAGAACACTTGCAGCATTTGCCCGTGCCATTCCATTTCTTTTTGCTATTTCTGCGTATTTTTCTTCTCCAAGTTGTGATTTGAGAATCCTTATTGTCTTATTACGTCCAAACCCCCAGAGTTCTTTTATCTCTTCAATCACAGCGCCTGACAAAAAATGCTCTATCCCGTTAAGGATGAGCACATCATTTGCACTTTCACAAGTCATCAGCTACCTCCATACATAAATATGCAGGTAGATCAGCAGATATCTAACTTATGAACTACTCCGGAGAGATATCATAACCCGATTCTGTCAGTTGATCAGCAAGTGATTTCACTTCTTCGTAAGACTCACTGTCAATATCAATGTCGTCAGCCTGGATCTGCGTTTTGACCATTGCCTTTTCCAGGAGACCCTCGATCCATCGACTCGCCTCGGGATCCTTCATGACATCACCGAAATCATTCTTGTAGAACTTTCGGGTGAGAATATTGACACCCTCTGAGTTCATCACCGTGAGAGTCTTCCACGCACCGGCACCCTCGATGGCGACTTCGTGATCATCGACCATATCCTTGCCGAAGTTTCGAAGCAAGTCAAAGATCTCCTCGTGCTCAACGATGCCCTTGCCAAAGTGAATCTGGAAGCTGGCCGACCTGAAGGGTGGGCCCACCTTGTTCTTGATGGTCTTTGCCGAGACATTGATACCGATGACAGCATCATTGGCCCCCTTCACCTGCTGGCCGGCACCGAGCTTGATTCGAACCGAGGCGTGAAATGGAATCGCGTTTCCACCAGGAACTGCGGTCGGATCTCCGTACATTGTATTATGCGACAGGACACCGTCACTAAAATAACTCTCAACTTCATCAACGGTGATGTCTAGAATGTCAATCTCATGTGTGCCGGCTTCAAAAGTTGCAACAACCCACTCACCATTCTCGTGAAGGAGACGAACCTCAGATTTCTCCTCAACAAGGTCCACTGCTTCAACCCAGCACTCAGCACCGCCACATGATACCCAAAAACGATGCTCAGGACTGACTAGCAATTGAGTATTGTTGAACTTGACAATAACGGGCACACAAGGTTCCTTTCGAACAAGATGTGTGACTTTTCGCCAATCATTTCCTTCAGGAGTATGCGTTAAAATCTCCCATCCTGTAATCGGATAAAAGCGATTTACCTCCATCTCATGGTAGATAAACCCGGCTTCCTCAAAGAATTTTGAAATCTGCTGCTTTTGCATGTGCCCTCTTTGTGTATGTTTCAAGCATGATTTTAACATCATCTGGACGACTTTTCAAATCTTCTTCCCAGACATAAAGAACGTAGAAACCGTTCTCCTTTGCAAACTTTCTTTTAAAGTGATCTCTTCTTATGTTTGACTTTTGTGTGTCATTTAGCTTGCTCTTGTCATGATAGATTATGGGATTTCCATGCCAGTAGTCTCCTTGCACTTCTATAAGAAGACTTGTTCCTGTGACATGAAAATCAAAATAGAAGTTTCCAAGAGGATATTCCATCGTGCTGCTGATTTGAAGATTTTCCAGAATCTCCTTGACATGGAGCTCTGGCTTTGTTTGCCTGTATCCACCTGGCTTCTTTTTTGTAGGTTTATACTCAAAGTCATGCGCATCTTGTAGTTTTCTTGCAGAACCCCAAAATGTCTTTTCTTTGAGGGATAACCGCTCTTGTATCTCTTTTGGGTGTAAGTTTAATCTCAAATATGCTAGAAGTCTTTTTCCATCTTGATATGAGATCGAATGATTGAAAAACTTTAAGGAAGAATCTAGGCCTGCGCATTGTGCTTTAAGCTCTCTAGAGAGTGCTTTACTTGCTTTAATACCTACTTCACGTAATACAGCATCAAAAGAACAGACTTTCTCTTCCAAAAGTTCCTTCACTTTCATAACAATATCAGTATCGGCATGTGTTAACTTCGCTTTTGCGATTGCATCTCTTCTTTCTTGCGAGAAAACCTTTCCAGTGTTTCCTGCCGCTATTTTACGCTTTGTTTCTTCTGAGTGTCCTTTTCTTGGGTATATACCTGGTGGCATGTTTCAATCAACTCCATCAATACATATTTCACAAATGGAGTTGATTGAAAATTTTTATGCAGATCTACGAACAGTTATCATAGTATCAGGGGAAACACAGCCAATCTTAACACGGATCTGGTTCAGGCAGACAAAGAGAACCCTTTGATCACCAATGAGGCCGGTGATCTTTCGCATTGCCTTGGAGATGGTCCTCGCCTGCAGGCCGATGGTGTCCTTGTCGTACGCACCCTCCAGCTCGGCCTTGGGCGAGGAGGCCGCGACGGAGTCCCAGATGATGGTGATGGGCGCGTCTTTGCTGAATGTCTTTGCCTTCAGGATAGTCTTCTCGGCGATGTCAAAGACTTCCTCCGTGCAGTGAGTATCGACATAGACGAATCGCTTCGAGATATCAACACCGAGGGTCTGCAAGTTCTCTGGATTGGTGGCATTCTCCGTGTCGATATAGACCACGATTCCACCCATTCGCTGGGTGGATCGAGCGATGTGGGTCGCAATGTGACTCTTACCAATCGAGGGTGGGCCGAAAATCTCGATGATGCGACCCTCTGGAAGGCCACCGTCACGGCGATTGGAGATGATGTAGTCGAGTTGCTTCGATCCCGTCGAGATCCAGCGCTTCACGTGAGTGGGTGACTGGTCCGAGGCGAGGTTGTAAGCGACACGATGGCCAATATCTCGATTGAGAGAGTTGATGAGGTCAGAGGTAAAATCCTCGGCAGCTGAGGATCCGGTGTCAGTTGAGGCTGTGACTTTCTTCTTCGGTGGCATTGCTTCTCCTAAGTTCTATTGTAGCTGGTAGTAGAGACATGTTCACCCCGGATTTGACCCCGGGGTGAACTCACTCTGTGACTAAGACTGATTACTCGAGGTCAGCGAAGGCGTCATCGAGGTCATCGAAGGCCTTGCTGGGCTTTGGCTTCGCCTTGCCCTTGCCACCACCGGAGGAACGAAGCTCAGCGATATCATCGTCGAGGCTCTCCGGAGTTGCACGGGTCGCAGTCTCGGTTCGAACCTCAGGCTTCTCAGTGGTGGTCCCGCCAGTGAGCCAGTCATTGACACGCTTCTCGATCTCATCGGGGGAGACGTGCTCATCGTAGTCCTCCATCTTTGGAATGGAAGAGAGCCACTGCTTCACCTGACCGGAGTCCTTCGAGAGGGGAGTCTGTGAGGCTCGTGGAGTCACCTTGGTGTCGGCGTAAGTCTTACCAGGCTGCTTCGTCACCGAGACCTTGATGTCACGGCCAGACTCCGGATCGGTGATGTCACCGTAATCCTCATCAAGCATAAGCTTCAGGAGGTCCTGATAGATCATCTTGCCAAAGGTCCAGAAACGAACACCCTTGTCTTCCTCGCCACGGACTACCACAGCGGCAGTGGTCCGGAGCTTCGGGTAGAGCTTCTTCACCAAGTCGCGAGAGGCATCGGAGCCGTCCTCACGAAGCTTGTCGATGAGCTCCTGGATGGGATCACGCTTGCCGAACTGCTTCGGAGAGAGGATGGCCGGAGCCTTGTCACCGCCGATGCCGTAGTAGTACCAACGATCGACGAAGGGCTGGCCGTCATTGTTGGGGAAGGCAATGATCCGGATCTGGTAGTCCTTACCCTCCTCAGGCCGCCAGGTGACGGCTGATTTCTTGTTCTGGCCGGAGAGCTGGCCGAGTTTCTTACGGATTGCGTCAAAGTCAATGGGCATTTGATTTTCCTTGTGTTGGTTGGTTGCTGACATAGTAGTCATCAAAGGCGTCACCCCCGTTGATGACCTCAGTGTGGTCCTGCCACAGTGAGATTATATTAACTCTCTCTTATCTTTTCAATATTTCCATTGCAGAAATTTTGATGCCGCGGCGCGGTCCTTGAAGGGAGACTTTGCTCCTCCGTATGCCCGGGCGAGGCACTCGACAGAAGACTCATAATTTTCTGTCCTGTCCCTGAAGTGGTTAGTCTCGAGGCTGTCTGGGACTCCGTTATTGTTGAGGTCCAGCATTGCCAGCGTCATACCACTGGCGACTGTGCTGGCCTCACGAATGCGTCTCTTCTTCGGAGAGACCTTCGGATTTGGGTAAGTT
>Ga0172376_10008797_pt1 | contig 10504 bp, 4 predicted proteins | sample Lak35m_FD_121114 | JGI IMG/M metagenome (GOLD analysis project Ga0172376, IMG submission 121114) | Freshwater microbial communities from Kabuno Bay, South-Kivu, Congo - kab_092012_35m | ecosystem: Environmental > Aquatic > Freshwater > Lake | place: Democratic Republic of the Congo: South-Kivu... | reverse complement strand
TTCGTGATCCCGGCCGTGGCGTGCGATGCGGCCGATGCCGTCGAAGCCCCTCAGCGCGCGCTGGCATCGGTCCTGTCGCGGCCCATCCATGCGGTTGTGCATCTGGCGCTCGGTCTGGTCGCCGTCGTGCTGGCGGTGGCGGCGACGGATGTCGTCGTCTCCTGCGGCTTTGATGCTGCGGTGAGCGCGTGGACCGCCGTCGATGATGGCCAGGCGATCCGCTCGGTGGGTCGCATGGTGCCGTTCGAGCCTTGGCGTGACTCAGCCACCGTCGGCCTTGGCACGATCGATGCCGCTCAAGCCTGGCTCTTGGGCTTCTGGCGTACGATCGCGTCGGCACTCATCGGCGCGGCCGCGATCAGCACGATCATCGCCGCATGCACCCGCGCGTGGCTCTTCCAGCGCCAGGCCAGCGAAGGCCAGCACCCAGCCGACATCCTCGAGCGCCCTTGAGCAAGGGTGCGTTGCCTCGACTGAGCGGCTCCGAGCGCCCCCGAGCGACGCCCTGCAACGCTTCGCGCTCCTCAGGAAGCCGCGCGAAGCGCTCACGCGGATCACTTCGGAATCTTGTTGCCGGCCTTGGTGTCGCCAGGCACCGAGCCCAGGCCGCCCTTGAGCGAGCCGCCGCCGAACTTCGACAGCAACTTCTGCATCGCGGGGTCGGCTGCACGCTCGACCATCGGTTCCTCGCGGTCGCGACCACGGCCGCCACGGCCGCCGCCACCGCCGCCGCGGTCCTCGCGCTCGGGGCGCGGGGGGGCATCCTTCAGCGCCTTGATCGAGAGCGCGATGCGCTTCTTCTTCTCGTCGATCGAGAGGATCTTGACGGTGACGACTTCGTCCTTGCGCAGCGTGGCCACGGGGTTGGGCAGGCGATCGTGCGTGATCTCGCTGATGTGCACCAGGCCTTCGACGCCCGGAGCCAGCTCGACGAACGCGCCGAACTCGGTCAGGTTGGTCACGCGACCGGTCGCCGTCGCACCTTCCTGCAGGTCCTTCATCGCCGTCGCGACGGGGTCCGCCATCACGGCCTTGCGGCTCAGGGTGATCTTCGTGTCCTTGCCTTGACGCTCCACACGAATGACCTTGACTTCGACGACATCGCCTTCCTTCACGGCGTCCTTCGCGTGGCGCAGGCGCTCGTGGGCGAGCTCGGAAATCGGGATCAGGCCGTCGGCGCCGCCGAGGTCGGCGAACGCGCCGTAGGGCTGCACGCTCACGATGGTGGCTGAGCGCTGCTGGCCCACTTCAAGCACCGCCATGAGCTGTTCGCGCTTCTCTGCCTTGTCGCGCTCGAGCACCTTGCGGCGCGAGAGGACCATGCGGCCCTTCTCCTTCTTGAGCTCGATGATCTCGCAGGCGAACTTCTGCCCAATGAACACCGAGATGTCCTCGATGTGGCGCAGGTCGACATGCGCAGCCGGCATGAACGCCTTGTGGTGCGCGAACTCCATCTCGAGGCCGCCGCGGTTCATGCCCGTGCAGCGGGCTTCGACCAGCTGGCCGACCTCGACGTCACCGAACGCCGCCTTGGTGACCTGACCGGGTCGGGCCAGGATCAGCATGTTCTCGAAGGGGTCGAGCCGTTCGACGACGAAGTCGAAGCTCTCGCCCAGCGCTGGCGGATCCTCGAAGTGCGCGATTGGGCAGACGCCCTGGCTCTTGGGTCCGAATTCCACGAAGACGTCTTGGCCGTGGATCTGCACGACGCGCCCGGTCCGCATCTGCCGGCCGCCTGACTTGGGAGCGGCGCCGCGGCTGGGCACGGACATCAGTTCATCCACGCTTCGGCCGCCGAGGGCCTCGGCGATCTCGGCCTCGAGCCCCGCATCGAGGCGGCTGGTGGAGGGAGCGGGGGAGGGCGTGGACGGCGTGTGGTCGTCGGACATGGTGAGCAGGGCTGTGGTGGGCGATCCGGGTCCTCGTTGGACACCGGAGGAACGATGCTACAGGCGACCGTTCCTGACGGAAGCGGGTGAACCGCGAAACCGCCATGACCACCGCCCCGTATCGACTTGTTGGCGGACGCCGCGCCCGTCTCGCTGTACGATCGATATCCCACCCTCCCGGCGCCGTGCTGGCGTTCCGGGCTCAGATTGGCTCACCCTGGCGCAGAGGAGCACCACCACGAATGGCAACTGCCAAGTCCGCTTGGGGCATTGAGATCGGCGCATCGGCCCTGAAGGCCATCCGGCTCGTCCGCGAGGGCGGTTCGGTCGTCGTCACCGATTTCACGGTCATCCCGCACCAGCAGGTGCTCTCCGCCCCCGACGTCGATCCGGCCGCCATGGTCCGGTTCACGCTTGGTCAATTCCTTGCAGCCAACGGCGAGAAGCTCAAGTCCGACCGCGTGGTGGTGAGCGTGGCCGGGCGCGATGCGTTCGCGCGCTTCGCCAAGTTGCCGGTGGGTGGCAATCTCAAGAACCTTGCAAAACTCATTGATTTCGAGTCAAAGCAGCAGATTCCCTTCCCGATCGACCAGGTGGAATGGGACTACCAGGCCTTCAAGAGCGAGGACAACATCGAAGTCGATGTCGGCATCTTCGCCATCACCAAGGACCGCATCAGCGAGCTGCTCACGCTCTACCGCGAGTGCGGCCTGAATCCCGACGTCATCACGATCGCGCCCAACGCGGTCTTCAACGCCGTCTCCTACGACCTGAACCTCGACCTGTCGAGCGGTCCGGTCATGGTCGTCGACGTCGGCACCAACGCCACCGACATCGTCGTGGCCGAGCGAGGCATCGGTTGGATGCGCAGTTTCCCGCTTGGCGGCCACTCCTTCACGGAGGCGATCTCCGGCGGCTTCGACATCCCCTACAAGAAGGCCGAGAAGCTCAAGCTCGAGGGTGCAGCCAGCAAGCATGCGAAGCAGGTCATGCAGCGCATGAAGGACACCTTCGACAGCCTGATCAGCGAAATCCGCAAGTCGAAGGAGTTCTACGAGACCACTCATCCCGGCGCATCAATCGAGAAGATTCTCGGCACCGGCTCCACGCTCAAGATTCCCGGACTCAGGAAGTTCATCACGCAGCAGATTCAAGTCGAAGTCGAGCGCCTGGACGAGTTCAAGCGCATCCAGCTCGATGGCGATCAAGCGGCCGAGTTCGCCGCCAACGCCATGGGGCTCGTGGTCGCGTATGGCCTTGCTCTGCAGGGAGTTGGGCTTGGCGCGATCAACGTGAACCTCGTCCCGATGGCCGTCCGCCGCGAGCGGGCGTGGATGGCGAAGGGCAAGTGGTTCGCCGTTGCTGCGGGCCTGGGGCTCGTGGCGAGTGCCATGCTGTTCATCCGTCCCATAACCGGCCGAAGCGGCCTCGGCAGCTCGCCGCCGGCCTCGGTGGAATCGACCATCAGCCAGGGCAAGGCGTTCAAGGCCCAGTACGACGAACTGTCCGGCGCCGGCGCCAACGGTGGTGCCGCGCAGAACATGCTGTCGCTCGTCGACTACCGCAACGTCTGGCCGCACCTGGTCAACGATGTCTACACCGCGCTCGCGGCGGCCAACCCCCAACCCGCGCTCGTGGGCGGCAACGTCGAAGAGATCAAGGCGATTCCGGTGGCCGAGCGTCGCTTGGTCACGCTCGATGAACTGGGCAGCGCGTACGTTGCGCCCGGTGCCGATGGCAAGCGTCGCATCAGGGTGTCGATGAAGGTCAGCCTTTCCCACGCCGACCCCGGCGTCTTCCTCAACAAGGAGAAGAGCGTGGCCGGCTGGCTCCGCGCCAATGCTGATCGCGCCGAGGTTCCTTACGTGATCGTGGCCGACAGCATCAAGATCCCCGATGACTGGACCGAGATCGAGTTCGGCAAGGGCGCGCGTCAGAAGCCTGATGCTCCCGCAGGCGGTGCAGCCGGCGGCGGTTCGGACTTCGGCGCTCCGGCGAGCGGCGATGCCGGTTCGACCGCGAACCAAGGCCAAGGCAACAAGGGCATGCAGGGCCGTCGCAAGCCGCCTGCAGGTGGCGGCCAGATGCCCGGCATGGGTCAGGGCCTCGGCCTCAGTGGTGGCGGCGAAGGCGCTGGCGATGGCGCCGGCGACGGCTCGACTGGTGGCGGTGCCGACTGGTCGAGTGGTTCTGATGCTGCCAGCAAGAGCCGTCGCAAGACCGGTGGCTCGGCCACCGGCGCCGAAGCCGAGTCGATCAAGGTCCTTGAAGAGGCCCGCATCGGCGAAGCGCCCAGCATCTACCAGCCCGACGACGTGTACTTCGTGGGCGAAGTGACCTTCGAGGTCGAACTCCGCGATCCGAAGGGCGCGCCCGCCGCTGCGCCTGCAGAGGGAACCCAGTAATGGCGAAGCCGAACATCAAACTTGACCTCAAGGGCCTCAAGCTCAATCCGCAGAAGGCCAAGGAGATCGCGGGCAAGTATGGCCTCGTGATCGTCGGTGGCATCGTGCTCATCGCCGCGCCGGTTGCTGCGTACATCGTGGCTGACGGCATGAACGGCACGCTGGCTTCCGATGCCGCCGCGCGCGCCGGGAAGCTCAACGACCTGAAGGCCATCGGCGCCGCCGAGGTGTCGCTCTCGCTGCCGGGCCAGGAGCCGTTCTCGCAGCAGAACGTCGTGATCAACCAGAAGGTGATCGATCAGTTCAAGCAGCGCCTCGACTCCGTGTCCAAGCAGAGCGTGACCACGCGCGAGCTCGCGGTCAAGCACAATCGCAAGGATCGCGAGCCGTTCGTGGGCATGCGTCTGGCCAAGGGCGATCCCGCGCTGAAGGAACTGCCGATCACGGTCTTCGATCGGCTGGAGAAGGAGTACGCCAGCCTGCTGTCTGCCATGGGTGCTGGCACGCCCTACCCCGAGGCCGACATGGTGTCGGAGCTCTCGCGCCGGCGCTCGCAGATCATCGACGCCGAGTTCGGCGCCAAGACCGAAGGCGAGCTCACGCCCGAGGAACGATCGTCGCTGGGCACGAAGCTCGCGGACGAGCGACTTGATCGGTACTGCGAGCACGCCCGCCAGTTCTCCTTCTACGCCGATGCATCATCGATCGGTGCGCCCGATGCGTCGCGTCGCACCACCAAGCTCAAGCCCATCGACCTGTTCCTCATGCAGTGGAACTACTGGGTGGCCGAGGATGTCCTCTCTGCCCTCAAGGCAGCCAACGGCGAGAAGGACGTGCTGCAAGGTCCGGTCAAGCGGATCCTGTCGCTCTCATCCACGCTGCAGGCTCCGGCCGCAGCGGCTGCTCCCGCCGATGGCGCAGCCGCCGGCGACGGCGCTGAGCCGCCCCCGGCTCCCGTCGACGATGGTTCGGGTGCAGTCCCCGGCGCCGATGCCGCCGTCGCTGCGGCGCCGACGGGCGAGCCCATCAATCCCGACGCTGCGCTTCCCGCGGCGGACTACTCCAAGTCCTTCACGGGCCGAACGACCAACCAGCTCCTCGACATCATCACCTGCGAGGTGCGTCTCATCGTGCAGACGTCGGCGATCCCGCAGGTCATCGATGAGCTGGCCAAGCGCAACTTCATCACCGTCACGGACGTCAAGCTCAGGCCGGTCGATTCGTTCGCGGCGGCCGAGGAAGGATTCATCTACGGAGCAGCCCCGGTCTCGGCCGTTTCGCTCAAGCTCGAGACCATCTGGCTGCGTGAGTGGACCGGCCCGTTCATGCCGGATGACCTTCGCTCGCGGCTCAACACCTCCGGCATGCTGCTGGGCTCAGGTGCGCCCGCGGCGGATGCACCGACCGATGGAACCGATCCGGCCGCGGCTCCCGCGGATGCGCCGCAGGGCTGATCGCCCGCTCACCTCGACCACCCGAACGACCTACGGAGATCAGACATGGCAAGCAGGATGAACCCTTTCGAGCAGCACGTCGAGAAGATCGTGCTCGGCGCCGCGGTGTTGGGCGTGATCGGCGTCGGTGTGTGGGAGTTCGGCTTCAACGAGTCGACCGTCTCGCTCGGCGGCGAGCAGGTTCCCATCTCGACCGTGGATGGCAAACTCGACGAGGAAGCGCAGAAGCTTCAGAACAAGCTCCGCGATGATGCCGACGCCCGCGTGACGTTCCCCGAACTCAAGGAGTCGACCAGTTCGCTCTTCCAGAAGAGCCTCGCTGATGGCGCGGGCGCCGGCGCGAAGGTCTCGGCCAACGGCCCGAGCTTCGCCTCCGTGCTCGTGAAGGATGGCCTGTCGAAGGACGTGACCTATCACGAGCCCAAGCTGGCTGCACCGACGTCGCTCCTGGTCCAGTCCACCTCTGATGCCGTGACCGACGAGGCCAAGTCCGAGTTCAAGGAGTACCTCGACCCGATCCTGCCGGACGGTACGACGGACATCACCTGGATCACGCCGTCGGCCCTGATCGACCTCGGCGCGATGCGCGCCGAGCTCGAGTCCTCGGGCGGCGGCGATGCCAAGGCCATTCCCACGCGCTGGTGGGAAAACACGCTGCTCATCGCCGACGTGGTCTTCGAGCGCCAGGAGCGCCGCGAGGATGGTTCCTGGGGTTCGGCAACGGTGGTCGATCCGGTGGGCACCCAGCTCGCCGCGGAGCTGTCCTTCCGCAAGGATCTCGCAGCGAATCCCGTGCCGCCGGAACTCCGCGGAACGGTCGTCGAAACGCTGAAGCAGCAGGCCGACCAGCTCGCCGTGCTGCGCCCCGAGTTCTATCCCACCAAGCGAGGCCTCTGGCTCGAGCCGAACGATGCCGCTCCGGTGGCACCGGTGGGGCTCTCTGATGAGGAACTCCGCAAGCTTCGAGAACTCAACAAGGCGCAGGATGCCCTGACGAAGCTCGAAGCGCAGCGCGCACGCCTTGAGGCTGAACTCAAGGAACTCGGCGGGCGGCTCGATGCTCCCACGGGCGACGACAAGAAGAAGGACAAGGACGACAAGTCTGCCGGCGATGGCGGTGCCGGCGGCGGTGGCGGCTTCGGTTTCGGCGGCGGTGGCTCAGGTGGCGGCGGCATGAAGGGCCGGCGCGACCCGAACGCCGGCAAGGATGCCGAGAAGGACAAGAAGCGCATCCAGAAGACCAAGCTGCTTGACCAGGTCGTCAAGGACATCGACGCCAAGAAGAAGCAGTTGTTGGCGCTCGGCGGCACCGCGGCACAGGTCGAGCGGGCTGCGAAGCAAGTTGATCTCGCGAAGGACATGTCCGTTCGTGTCTGGACGCATGACGTCAACGTGAAGGCGGGGGAGATGTACCGCTATCGCTGCTCGGTCAAGCTGCTGAATCCGTTCCTCGGCAAGGAATCCGTGCTCACGGCTGCGCAGCAGCCCCTTGCGAAGGCGTCGTCCATCGGTTCCGCCACGAGCGCCTGGAGCGATCCGTACACCATCCCGTCGGAGCTTGCGATCTTTGTGACCCAAGCGAGCCTGCGTGGCCGCGGCGAGGCGACCGTCGAGGTCTATCGCCTGCACGACGGTCAGCGTCAGGTGGAGAGCTTCAACGTCAGCCCGGGCGATCGCATCGGCGAGGCTGCGTCGAGCAAGAGCGACAGCGCAGGGGTGGACTTCACCACCGACTGGTTCATCGTCGACATCTTCGTCGATCCCAAGGTCGCCGCCGACGCGGATCCGAGCGAACAGGCCGTCGTCGTGATTCAGGATCTCAACGGCAAGTTGATTGAATATCGCGTGCCGCGGCAGGACAAGGACAGCGGTGCACGGGCAAGCCTGAGCAATGAAGCGAAGGCTGCGAAAGCCGAAGCAGCAGTGAAGCCCGCAGCCGACGCGCCGCCGGCTGGTGGAGCGCCCGCGGGGCCTGCAGGCGGTCCTGCTGGCGGCCCTGGTGCCTGAACCAGTTGTCCACATCAGAACTCGCGCCCGGCCCAGTGCCGGGCGTTTTTATTGGCGTAGATGTGGACAACCGTCGCCGTCGCACCAGAGCATCACAACCTCTTGACAGGCAGCGTGAACTCACTATCATTGTCCCTCCACCCATCGTTTCGGCGGTGTGTGGCAGCCCTGCAAATCAAGGCTGATTTCATTGACAATCAGGAAACGTAGGTGTCGTGTGCTGACCAAGCGCGCGCGCGGTTCATGCGAGCCGTGCACAGCGGTGGGGCAGCAACACCGAGTGAATTAGAAACACGAGCAGCTTGAGGGCTGCTTCGGCGCCTAGCCGAAGCGGATGGTCGCATATGCCGGCCGTCCTGGTGCGTCAACGACGGTGTGTGGTTGACGTGGCCAAGCTAGAAAGGGCACATGGTGGATGCCTTGGTGTCAAGAGGCGATGAAGGACGTTGGAACCTGCGATAAGCCCAAGGGAGTTGGTAACCGAACTGTGATCTTGGGATCTCCGAATGGGGCAACCCGGCCCGCAAGGGTCACTCATGCCTGAATGCATAGGGCATGCAGAGCGAACGCAGCGAACTGAAACATCTAAGTAGCTGCAGGAAAGGAAAGCAACAGCGACTCCGCAAGTAGCGCCGAGCGAACGCGGATCTAAGCAGAAGCGTTGTGAACCACTTGAATGGTGGACCACAGAAGGTGATAGTCCTGTATCAACGTGACTGTGAATGGCCTAGAGTAGGGTCAGGCTCGAGAAACCTGGCCTGAACATGGGGGGACCACCCTCCAAGCCTGAGTACTCCTTGACAACCGATAGTGAACCAGTAAGGCGACTGAACGGTGAAAAGCACTCCTATAAGGAGAGTGAAAAGTACCTGAAACCATGTGCTTACACAGCGGTCACGGCCTGTAAGGGTTGTGGCGTGCCTTTTGCATAATGAGCTGGCGAGTTACTCTTTGCGGCAAGGCTAAGCCGTTACGCGGCGCAGCCGAAGGGAAACCGAGTCTGACAAGGGCGAAAAGTCGCAGGGGGTAGGCGCGAAACCGGTTGATCTACCCATGGGCAGGTTGAAGGGCGGGTAAAACCGCCTGGAGGACCGAAGCCGTGAACGTTGAAAAGTTCTGGCATGACCTGTGGGGAGGGCTTACAGTGCAATCATAACCGGAGATATCTCGTTCTCCTCGAAATAGTTTTGGGACTAGCCTCAGCTAAGCAGGACACGGGGGTAGAGCTACTGAATGGATTCGAGGGCCTTCCCGGCTACTCAGTCCAATCAAACTCCGAATACCGTGTCTGAAGCGCTGGGAGTAAGTCTACGGGCGATAATGTCCGTGGTCAAAAGGGAAACAACCCAGACCATCTGATAAGGCCCCTAAACGACACTCAGTTACTAAGGTAGTCAGATTGCTGTGACAGCCAGGATGTTGGCTTAGAAGCAGCCACCATTTAAAAAGTGCGTAACAGCTTACTGGTCGAGGAATCTGGCGCCGATAATTATCGGGAATAAGTGTCGTGCCGAATCAGTGGACTCGAAAGAGTGGTAGAGGAGCGTCGCTATCAGCGTTGAAGCTTTCCCGGCAAGGGTTGGTGGAGCGATAGCAAGTGAATATGCCAGCTTGAGTAACGATTAATGGAGTGAGAATCTCCATCGCCGAATACCCAAGGGTTCCCGGGCAAGGTCAATCCGCCCGGGGTTAGGCGGATCCTAAGGCAAGGCCGAAAGGCGTAGTCGATGGACAGCCGGTCAATATTCCGGCCCCCTTGCATGAGGTTCGATGCGTGCGTGACGGATCCCAAAGTTCAACCAGACTGTGAAGTGTCCAGGTTGGGTGGCGGGGTTCCAAGAAAAACCGCAACGCTACGAATGCAAGGTCCGTACCAAAACTGACACAGGTGGGTGTGGTGAATAACCTCAGGCGCTCGAGAAAACGGTCGTGAAGGAACTAGGCAAATTGACCCCGTACGTTCGCAATAAGGGGGCCCTACTCGCAAGAGAGGGCGCAGAGAAAAGGCTCTGGGAACTGTTTATCAAAAACACAGCACAGTGCTAACTCGCAAGAGGACATATACTGTGTGACGCCTGCCCGGTGCTGGAACGTCAAGGAAGCTGGTTAGCGCAAGCGAAGCTAGCGACTGAAGCGCCAGTAAACGGCGGCCGTAACTCTGACGGTCCTAAGGTAGCGAAATTCCTTGTCGGGTAAGTTCCGACGCGCATCAATGGCGTAATCACTGGAGCACTGTCTCCACGACCGACTCGGTGAAATAGTAGTGGCGGTGAAGATGCCGCCTACCCGTGGCAAGACGGAAAGACCCCGTGGACCTTTACTGTACGCTTGCAGTGGTCATGGATTTGAACTGCGTAGGATAGGTGGGAGACTTTGAAGTCCCGATCTCGGTTGGGACGGAGTCATTGGTGAAATACCACCCTGTTTGGATTCGTGGCCTAACCTGGATACCCGTGAAGCCGGGCCAGGGACACTGCATGCCGGGCAGTTTGACTGGGGCGGTCTCCTCCCAAACATTAACGGAGGAGTGCAAAGGTTGGCTCAGCGCGGTTGGAAACCGCGCACAGAGTGCAAGAGCACAAGCCAGCTTTAGTGCGAGTCATACAGGACCAGCACTCACGAAAGTGGGCTCTAGTGATCCGGCGATCCCGTGTGGAAGGGTCGTCGCTCAACGGATAAAAGGTACCCCGGGGATAACAGGCTGATCGCTCCCGAGCGTCCATAGCGGCGGAGCGGTTTGGCACCTCGA
>Ga0172376_10008796_pt1 | contig 10504 bp, 8 predicted proteins | sample Lak35m_FD_121114 | JGI IMG/M metagenome (GOLD analysis project Ga0172376, IMG submission 121114) | Freshwater microbial communities from Kabuno Bay, South-Kivu, Congo - kab_092012_35m | ecosystem: Environmental > Aquatic > Freshwater > Lake | place: Democratic Republic of the Congo: South-Kivu... | reverse complement strand
CCCCTTTGGTCAAAGTTATGCCTTATGTTACGGCTTCTTCGATAGACCACGTCAGTCTGCAGGCCGGCAGTACCCTATTGCAGGGGCGCATGCCTTTGTTGTCCGCAAGTCGCCTGCATACCCTGCATGCCAGGCCCGGTGCTTTGGTTCGGGTTGGTTTATCGGATATGCCCGAGGATCGTAATTTGTCGGCAGGACTATTGGTATTGCAGCCCCTGTCGGATTTTCAGTCCTATATCATGTACGAAAACTTGAGTGGATTGGTGGATTGGCGGGGGATGGCGGTCTATTCGCGTCTTCCTGCAAGTTTCCCTCAAAGTGGGGGCTTGAATTCATCGGGCAACGCATCCAACCCATCCCAGGTTTGGGAAATCAACGCCTCGGCAACCCGGCCTTTGGGGGTACATTCAGGGATTGCGTTGACGCTTGGTCACATTTTATCCTACGAAAATCTTCCGCTCAATCCTGATTTTCCCAAAGACAATGGTCGATTGCGTAACCAACGAACAGGCATGCGTTTAGAATGGATGACCGACCGAACAACCCGCTCTTCCGGTGTTTTGTGGAAGGGCATTCGGGCCAAGGTATTTCAGGAGTTTTATCTGGGTTCAGGTACAGCCACCGGATCGGGAACCCTGTGGGGATGGGATGCGCGGGCGTATCAACCTTTGTTTGGTGGAATGGTTTGGGCTAGTCGCTTGGCTTTTCAGCAGTCTAGCGGCAAATTGCGGGCCAATTACATGGTCGGGGGTACGGAGCAATGGCTCATGCCTCGCTTCAATGGGGACATGCCCATACCACCTGCGCCCCAGGTTTTGTTGAACGGACTTGCAGCGCCTGTTCGGGGTTTGCCTGTGAATACCATGAACGGTTCTTCCTTTTTGGGCCTAGGAACCGAGGTACGGTGGATTCCAGCGGCACTACGTGCAGCGGTTCCGGTTGGATCGGAGTTTTGGAGGAATTTTCAACTTGCAGGCTTTGTGGATGCAGGTACTGCCTGGTATCCCGGGCGGTTTTTCAAAACCGATACCACCTTATTCCCAACACAGATTAACAGGGATCCGGTTAGGGTTCGTTTTGATCGGCAGTTGACCCCCTGGCTGTGGTCCTATGGGGTGGGGGTCCGCGCCCATATTTTGGGTTACTCGGTTCGATTGGATAGGGCCTGGGCCACCGAAAACAGGGTTCGCCTGGCGCCGGCTTGGGTTCTATCGTTGGGGCTCGATTTTTGACATTTTGTCCCAGGCATTGGCCTGGTGGAGGTGCACATGGGGTGCCTGGTGGCTATATTTGTAAAATTCTTAATCCCGTTTGACCATGAACACCGATTCAACCCCCCTGTTCCTTTTGCTTGGGAATCTGAGCACCGGTGAGTTAATTCTAATTTTTGCGGTCGTTCTCTTGTTGTTCGGCGCCAAACGTATCCCTGAATTAGCTCGCGGATTGGGTAAGGGTATACGGGAATTCAAAGACGCTTCTTCCGGTATTCGCAAAGAAATCGAGAAGGAAACCGAGACCCGAAGCGAAAACCGTTCCTGAATCCCTTAAAGCGTCAGGTTTGGTTTTTGAGGGTATTCAATGTTATCATAATCGTCTTCGTTCGGGTCATCACACCGTTCGAAGCGAAGTGCTGTCCTGTCTGGAGCGCATCCGCAAGCACGAGACCTACGCTGCCTTTTTGGAAGTTTATGCCGAAGAAGCTCTAAACAAGGCCGATGCTTTGGATGCCCAAGGTTACCAAGGTGATTTGGCGCCATTGACGGGCGTAGTGATTGGCGTAAAGGATAACATTTGTCACCAAAATCACCGGGTATCTGCAGGATCCCGAATTCTCGAAGGTTTTGTGTCCCTGTATTCTGCAACGGTGGTTCAGCGCCTCGAAGAAGCTGGCGCCGTCATCATAGGTCGATTGAACTGTGATGAATTTGCCATGGGGTCGTCGAATGAGAATTCTGCATACGGTCCGGTTCGCAATCCTCGGGATCCCGAAAGAGTTCCTGGAGGGTCCTCTGGGGGTTCGGCAGCAGCCGTTGCTTTTGGGGGTTGTCACTTGAGTTTGGGGACCGATACCGGGGGTTCCGTCCGTCAACCGGCTTCTTATTGCGGTGTGGTAGGTATCAAGCCCACCTACGGTCGGGTTTCTCGCCATGGCATTGTTGCGTTTGGTTCGTCTTTTGATCAGGTGGGGGTTTTTGGAGAGCGATTGGAGGATGCGGTGACCTTACTTTCCTGCATTGCAGGAGCCGATGATTTTGACGCAACATGTACTGCCCCCGTAGCCGAAGATTTGAATGCTAGGACCCCTAGCGGTCCTTACCGCGTTGGATATAATCCGGAATGGTTGGAAAATGCAGCCCTTAGTCCGGTATGGCGTCAACGAATGGAGGAGACCTTGAAGGCATGGCAAGCAGCAGGCCATACCCTTGTTCCATTGTCGGTCCAGGGGTTGGAGTACGCGACACCTATTTACTACATCTTGGCTACCGCCGAAGCTTCGTCCAACTTGAGTCGTTATGCCGGAATGCACTACGGTTTTCGTTCGCCTGAAGCTCATTCTTTGGAGTCGACCCTCAAAAAATCCAGGTCCCAAGGCTTTGGTCCAGAGGTCCAACGCCGAATTCTATTGGGCACGTTTGTGTTAAGTGAAGGCTATTACGATGCGTATTACGCCAAGGCCCAAAAGGTTCGTCGACAGCTCAAAGATCGCTTTGATCAAGTTTTTGAGTCCTGCGATGCTTTTGTGCTACCCACCACCGTCGGCTCTGCATTCAAACTAGGCGAAAAAAGCAACGACCCTTTGGCGATGTATCTCGAAGACCAATTCACCGTTCTAGCTAATTTAACGGGTCTACCAGCGCTTTCGATTCCTTTTGGTCCCGATTCGAACGGCATGCCGTTGGGACTTCAGTTCATGGGGCCTTCCTTTGGTGAGGCCTCTCTTTTTGAAATAGCCGGGCAATTACAAAACCTGGTTCCAATCTCTCCTACCGCATGAACAAGGTCCTACTTGGAATCATTGCCGGGCTGTTAATGGTATTCAACCTGCAGGCCCAGACTGTAGCCACTTCCGAAACGGGTGTTCGTTCCCCTTTTGATTTGGCGAACGAGGCCATTGTTCGGCAATTGGATAGCGTGGTTTCGCTGCGCTTCTTCAAAAAGGACGATACCGGTCAACCCCGTTTACCCAATAAATACGGCTACGCACCGACCTATATTCCACCACTTTCGGATTCGGTTATTGCTTTCCGTATGCGTCAAATTCAGTCGCCTATCCCCTTGCGTAACAACCCCTATGTTCGGGGCTTCATCGAGATGTACGCTATTCGAAAAAAGGCCTTTACCGAACGAGTTTTGGCCTTGAGCAAATACTATTACCCGGTTTTTGAGGCGGCATTGGAACGGCACAATATGCCGCATCAGCTCAAGCATCTGGCGGTTGTCGAATCGGCCTTGAACCCCTCGGCCGTGAGCCGGGTAGGGGCCTCGGGGCTGTGGCAATTCATGTACAAAACTGGGATGCAATACGGCCTCAAAGTCAATTATTACTCCGACGAAAGACGTGATCCCTATTTGGCCAGTGATGCAGCATGTCGGTTCATGAAGGATCTGTACCATACCTACAACGACTGGTTGCTGGTTTTGGCGGCTTACAATTGCGGCCCCGGTAATGTTAACAAAGCCATACGTCGGTCCGGTGGCAAAACAACGTTCTGGGAAATCATGCCCTTTTTGCCGGCGGAAACAAGGGGCTATGTGCCTGCTTTTATCGCGGTAACCTACCTCATGACCTATCCGTCAGAACACAACTTGCAACCTTTTTCTCAGGTGGCTCTCCCGCTCGAAACCGATACAGTGGCGGTTCAGGGTCCTTTGCCGATCAGCTACTTTGCTCAGATGATTGGGATGGATGCGGAAATGTTGGCCTTGATGAATCCTCAACTCAAACAGAAATTTGTACCCGCTGGTTATCCCGAATACACGCTGCATATCCCTGCGCGATTAGCCCCAGAGTTTGAAAAGAAAAGGCCTGCTTACCTCGCCTACCTCTACGACCTCACCCAATCCAAGGTCTTAGCAGAACAAGCCCGCGAAGCCACCAATCGTTTGGCTACCCCGGATTCGGCCAATATTCCTTATGCAACGTGGAAATACCACCAAGTACGCAAAGGGGATAACCTGGGTCGCTTGGCCAGCCAATACCGAACCACAGTTCCTGAACTTCGTCGGATTAACAACCTTAGATCAAGTCAATTGCAGGCAGGCCAGCGCCTCAAAGTCCAACGACTAGGTGGTGTAGCGTCCCCAGCGGCCGTTGACACCGTGGCGGCGAATTCGGTGGAATTGGCGCAGTCTCCCGAGGAAACCAAACGCGACACCATCACCCAAGCTTCCGGCCCAAACGAACCGGAACGCACAACCAAAGAGATTCGCTCGTACCGAGTCCGGCAGGGCGATACCCTTTGGTCCATTTCCAAAAAGTTTGAGGGGGTGACCGTCGCCGATCTGATGAAGCATAATAACTTGACGGCTTCAAGCAAGCTGACTCCGGGGATGCTGCTCAAAATTCAGAGGGGCTAGGCACTAGGAACGATAGGATACCATGAACATCAGGGGGTCTTGGCGGGTAAGGGGCTTTGCCTTGGTTTGGATGGCCTTGCCGTTCTTTGGCTTGGTATCCTGCCAAGATCGAGGCCTGAAACCGGATTCTTTGGGGGCTGTGGCTGAAATCCTCCTGGATTGCCGTCCGGAGGAATGGCATGGTGAAAGTGGTCGTCGCCTGCGTCAAGTGTTATCGGAAGAGCAATATGGCCTTCCGCAACCCGAGCCCTGGTTTAGGCTATTGCCAACCCAGGATTTGGGCGCAAATAAATTCAAAGATCGGCATCGTTTTATTTTACGGCTTCGCTCCGAATCCCAATCATCGTTGCCCGACGAATTGCAGGCAGCATCCAAGAGAGCCTTGGCATTGCAAGGGATTTATGTGGGGGTGCTCCATCATCCACGTGCTTTTCCGCAGGCAGAAGTCTGGCTTGTCTATCGTGATACGGCCACCCTGCAGGCCTATTTGAATAACCAAGGCCTGTCTTTGTTACAACAATGTTTGCGTTTGGATCAACGGCTGATTCTGGATCGCTTGGCTCGGCATCATCGTTCCGATACGTTGATTAGGTTAATTAAGGACAGCGTAGGGGTCCAACTTAAGGTATTACCTGGCGATTATCGGTTGCGGGCCCTCCGTCAAAACTGGGTTTGGTTAAGCCGAGACATTCCGAACGGAACCATGAACTGGTGCCTTTGGAGGTCCGTAGCCGCAGCCCAAAGCCCCTTGGTTGGCTTGGCCTACCGGGACACGATCTTTCGAAATCGGCTACCGGGTCCGACGGCGGGGTCATATTACCAAACCGAAACCTTGGTGCCAACGCAGGAGCAACCAGGTCCGCTTTTCCCCTCTTCCAAAATGGATGCTTGGATCGTTCGCGGTTTGTGGACCTTGAAGGGTGACTTCATGGGCGGCCCTTTTGTGCACCATTCCAGGGTTGATGGCTTGGACAGGATCCATAGCGAAGTCTTTGTTTATTGTCCTAACGAAACCAAGCGCGCTTGGCTTCGGGAATTGGAAGCGATGAGCTTGGTTGGAATCGATTCTCTTTTTTGGAAGCCCACATCGGTTAGATATGACGCAGCCCGTTAAATTTTTGGAATCTTACCGGGTCTTGTTGTTGGGCTCCGGTGCCCGTGAACATGCCATGGCCCAGGCCATAGCCGGCAGTTCCCGTTGCGATCAATTGTGGGTGCATCCCGGCAATGCGGGGACCGAATCGTGGGCCGTAGGGCATCCTTTGGATTGGCGGAATACGGAGCAACTTGCTGATTTTGTGGAAACCCATGGCGTTCATTTGTTGGTGGTTGGGCCCGAGGAACCTCTGGTGGCCGGACTGGTGGATCAATGCCGTCGTCATCCCCGTCTCCAAAACCTCCTGTTGTTGGGTCCTGATGCCCAGGGGGCCAGCCTCGAAGGCAGCAAAGATTTTTCGAAGTCCTTTATGCGAAGGCATGGTATTCCAACCGCAGGCGCCCAAACCTTTACGGAGGATCAAAGGATAGAGGCCGAAGGATATATCAAGGCCCATTCGTTGCCCGTTGTGCTCAAGGCCGATGGATTGGCTGCCGGCAAAGGTGTTTTGATCTGTCCTACAACCGAAGAGGCCCTGGAGGCCCTTGATCTATTCTGGAAAGAAAGAAAATTCGGTGAGTCCGGTACCAAAGTCTTGGTGGAGGAATTTTTGTCCGGAATTGAATGCTCTGTATTTGCTTTGTGCGATGGTGAGCGTTACTTGATGTTACCGCCAGCCAAGGATTACAAACGGGTAGGTGAAGGTGATACGGGGCTGAATACCGGAGGCATGGGCGCTGTATCTCCGCCTCCTTTCGCCGATGACGTGTTCATGCAGCGTATCGAAAACCAAATTGTCGCCCCAACCCTCCGAGGTCTACGGAAGGAAGGCGTTGATTACCGTGGATTTTTGTTTGTTGGCATCATGAAAGTCGGGGATAACCCGCTGGTGATTGAATACAATGTGCGCATGGGTGATCCCGAAACAGAAGCGGTATTACCCCGCATCCAAAGTGATTTGCTGGAATTGTTCGTTGCGGCGGCTTCAGGTAACCTGGGCCATCAGAGCCTCCGGGTTGATCCTCGTTTTGCGGTGACGACCGTTGTTTGTTCCGGAGGTTATCCAGGGGACCTTTTGTTGGGTAAACCTATGGAAGGATTGGACCAAGAATTGAATCCCCAAAACCAACGAATGTTTCATGCCGGTACCCGTCGGGAAGGGCCCCATACCGTCAACCGAGGCGGAAGGGTAGTGGCCACCACCGTATTGGATTCGGATTTACAGGCCGCTGCCCGTGGCAGTTTGGAACTTGCCGAGGGTATTCGATTTGAGGGGTCTTTTTGTCGCCGGGATTTGGGGAAGGATTTGTTATAAATTCCGTTTCCCGACACAATTTTTATTTTATAACAAATATTTTTGATGAATACGCCACCAGCGGTCAGGTAGCTCATCTGCCGAAGCCTGGAGGTAATCATCGTAGGTGCATGGAACCAAAAGGGTACGTTCTCGTTTGGAACCACGGGGCTCCGGCAAAGTGACTTCCAACCACCATCGACCGCTTTTTTGGCTTTTGACAAAAATTAATTCGTGGTTACCCTGCAATGCCATGGTATAACGAGTGAAATTTCTGGAATTGATTTTGGGGATATCATCGCAACGTTGGCTATACCCATCCAGTAAGTACCATAGGGCTTGGGCAAGGACCGCCGCACCGGTTCCTTGATCGCCTAAGGAGGCGCGATAATCACAAAAGAAAGCCGATCGTAACAAATCATTAGCGCCTGCATAATAGCACAATTGGCACAATTCGTGGGCCCACAAGCCGTTTGGTCCTCCCATGGGATTGCCGTCGGCATCCGACCAACGCACAGCACTGAGGCTAAAGGCACTCAAGTGGGATGAGCGAAGAAGCGGCTCAGCTCTTTCGGGGTGTTGGCGTAGCGTGCCCAGTCGTAATTGCTCAAATCGCATTTGTTCCAGGAGGGCCCCTTCTTCTGGCTCCAGCCAATGATTTTGAAAAGCAAGGCAGGATAAATTAAAAAGATGCGAGGAATCTTTTTCTATCATTTGCCTTAAAACGGTATGGTAGGGGGCGGCATCCGGGTCCGTTTGAAAATGGGTGCGGGCAGACACCACCGAAACATCGGTGGAACCGCGACCGCTAAACCCTTGGAAAATACCTCGTAGAAAGTCGAGGCGTCCGCCAATCCATAAGGGGAAATGTCCCTGCTCCAAGAGCTCCGATGTGACCGATGCCAAAGCAGCCTGGGTATCCTCGGGACTTTGCCCCGGGATCATATTCCCTAAATCAACCAGGGTTGGAAAGCCTTGGGCGGCGCTTAACTCATACAGGGATCGCCGAACGAGGTCTGCTTCGGGGTACAGGTTCCCTTGGGATGCCCCAAAACTGCCCTCACCCGAACGTGTCGATTGGAAGGGTCTGAAATCATCCAAACCCAGGAGCACGATGCAAGGTTGATCCGGTAAATCCTGCCGCGTGCTTAATCGCAGGATTCTATTCCCTATCGTATGGGGCGGGTAGGCGGCTGCCTCTTGCACCAGCGATGGTTCAGGTAGGTTAAAGAAATCCAGGCCCATCGTCAATCAGGGAATGAAAAATGGAGAAATGGGGGTATTAACGACGGCCCAAGGTCATTTCCAAAGTCACGGGGACTTGACCCAATGTGCCTCCATCGTAGTTGACGACGGTGCGCAATTGTTGGGTATTGGTTCCGTTGAACAAAACCTTGAACTTGTAAACTTGGCTACTCGTATCTACCAAAGTAATGGTATCCACCGTAGTGTTCCAGGTCCCTTGGCCCCTGAGGCGTACCGTGTCCAATGGGAAAGGGATGGTGGGTGGTAGGGATGGACGAAACTTGACATCGTAATTGACAACCTTCGATGGACTTTTGATGAATTCGATATAACCGGCCTGGGATGCTCCGCCATTGACCGGAATTTGCTGGCCCAGTACCGAAACGGTAGCGGCATACGTCAAACTATCCACATCCCAAGTACCCACCAAGCGGTTGGCATAAGTCTCGGCAGGGGTCAGGGTATTGCCTGGATTATCCTCTTTTTTGCAGGAAATTCCCCAGAGACCCAGGCAAAGTAGGATGGATAGCAGTTTTTTCATGGCTTTTTTTTTCAAATTTAAGTTAGTTCGTATCGAATTCAAAACCTGCGCACACTTGTGCTTTGGACGGTTCCTGAACAAATTTGACAACGTTTGTTCAATTCTTGCGGTTAATTCACTTTTTTTTGGCCGCTCATACTAACAAATTTGATTCCCCTAAATTTGATATAAATTCGTTTTGGGTAAACCAAGAATCCGTCATGTACCTCTTTGGTCTTAAGCTTACCATCCTTAGTTGCCTATTGGTATTGGTCCAAACCGATGCACCCGCTTGGTTCAATGGTCAACAACAACCAAGATCGGAGCGCCTTGGCCAAAGTTCCATAGAAGAACCCAGAGGGGTTAACCCATGCTTTTTGCCAACAATTTTGTTGCCTGGACCGGCCCCCTTGGCTTCGCTTTGGGCTTGGAAATGGACGTGTTACGAACACGGTGACGGTCCAAGTCCCGTTTACTTGGGCCAGCCTCAAAAAGTACCTACCCTAGACCATCCAACCTTCTTGGGTTGGGAACAGGGGCTGCAGGCATCCACATCCCCAAAACCAAGCACCCGTGAATTGGCCCGTATAGTCTTGGGGGCATCGCTTGCAGTTCAAGAAGAAAATTGGGACTTGGTGCGTCGTTGTTTGGATTTTTTGGCGATCAAAGGATGGCCTTTGCCAGCGGCAATTCAGGACCAAGCTCCGATCGTGGAATGGTTGGCCTTGCGTTATGAACTAGCCCGCACCCAATTACCGGCCTATGCTAAGCGTGTTGCTGAGGACAACCGCGATTATTCCTCTCATTTCAAGGTTCATTCAACGACATTACCTCCAAGCGAAGGGCGTTTGGTTTGGGACCATGCCTTGGCCATGGGCCGGTACCGATGGTCTAGGGTCCAGGGTAGGCCATCCGATGCGCTGGCATATTTTAGGGAGGCCCAACATTTACACAGCACGTTGCAAACCGATTGGATGACCGAGCGCCAAATCACCAAAGCGGCTGTGCGTAGGACAGGGATGCCTTTTTGGGATTACCGTTTCGGCTTGGGGGTATTGGTCCTTTTTTTGGTCGGGACATGGTACCGCACGGGATTGCATAGCCCTGTTGTAGAGGTATATGATCGTTTGCAGGGTATGGATGGGCCAGAGGGGTGGCAACACCCTATGCCCTCTCCCGAAACTTTATCGGCATTGCGTACCCAATTGATCCATACCAACGAAGCATGGGAGAGCTTCAAAATTGAATTTGAGCAGCATTGTCCAGGCTTTATCGCGTGGGTTTTGAATTTGGGTCCGGGAATGACCCAGGGTGAACTGCGAACCGCTTGCATGATACGCTTGGGTTTGACCAGTAGAGAGATCGCTAGAGTCCAGAATATTGGGGTTTATGGCGTGGCTCAATCCAGGTACCGATTGAGAAAGCGTCTGGGATTGCCTACCCGGCTATCCATTGAAGAAGTTTTGTTCCACCGCGGGGGCGATGTCGCCAAGGAGAACGAGCTGGGCTAGCTTAATCGGGCTTTCAACGAAAGCATTTGATAAGCCGTATAGGCCGCTTCCTTTCCTTTGTGCCCGTGCTGGCCGCCCAAGCGATCATGGGCTTGTTGGGTGTTCAATACGGTGAGCACCCCGTTAATCATGGGAACCCCTTCCCGTAGGCTGAGGTCCATCAAACCGCGGTTAACCGATTGAGCAATGAGATCAAAATGAGGGGTTTCTCCTTGGATGAGGCAACCCAAGGCAATAACGGCCTGGGCCTGATGCGGGTT
>Ga0172376_10008795_pt1 | contig 10505 bp, 18 predicted proteins | sample Lak35m_FD_121114 | JGI IMG/M metagenome (GOLD analysis project Ga0172376, IMG submission 121114) | Freshwater microbial communities from Kabuno Bay, South-Kivu, Congo - kab_092012_35m | ecosystem: Environmental > Aquatic > Freshwater > Lake | place: Democratic Republic of the Congo: South-Kivu... | reverse complement strand
TCAGGTTTATCGCCGAGACGACGGATCGGAGCTACACCCCAGAGATCAAGAGAAAAGAGATCCAGGAGCTTCTCAACCTCAAGCAAGACATTCTTGAGGGGGTGGAGATGTTCAGGCGAGAGGCCTACGCTGACTAGGTGATGCGGAGGACCAGGACTACGCAGGAACCGCCTTTCCTGACATCCCGGCGGATGATATGAAGCTCATCAATTTGGTTGTCGTTGTCGAAGCACCCGGCGTGTTCCATGGCATCAAGCAAGGGCTTTAGGACATTGTCTACATCCCGCTTGCGCCGGTCTGGTGGATACAGGCTTACATGCATAGAGAGGCGTCCTTCCAGGACAACAACCTCGGCATCCAGGCAGGCCTCAGCCACAGCCATCCTGAACTCCTTGCCTTTCTTCCCAATAAACTTGTTCTTCCCGGCCTGACCCCAGTAGTGGTTAACTGAGGGTGGGTAAGGCAACTCAAGCTTGATCATGGTTTCCCCTAGAATAAATACAATAGATGAATAATCTTACTCTCATCTGTTGACAAACGAAATCTTTGCCTTCAGAATGGGACCGTCTAACGCTAGGAGGATCAAATGAAACTTACCAACAAGTTTGGTATCCCTGAGACTTTCGTCAATGTTTTGAAGCGTCCCACCTACACCAAGGGAGGCGCCCATCTGTCTGTTACCCAGCTGATCAATAGCCCCAAGATTGTAGCCCTGACTCAGAAGTTCGATGACGAGTTAGAGCAGGATGTCTCGGAGATGGTCTGGTCGATCTTTGGCTCGGCCATACACGGCATCCTGGAGCACGGCAAGGATGAGAACCACCTTGTTGAGGAGCGCATTCATACCATCCTGGATGGTTGGAAGATCTCCGGGGCCGTGGACCTACAGATCGTGGGGGAGAATGGCGGGATCTCGATCCGGGACTACAAGACCACCTCGGCATGGGCGGTCATGAACGAGAAGATTGAGTGGGAGCAACAACTCAATATCTATGCCTGGCTGGTGGATACAGTCAAGGTTTCAGACTTCCATGTGACCGACCTGGGGATCGTGGCCATCATCCGGGACTGGTCTCGCCGGGAGGCCAGCCGCAATCCTGACTACCCTCAGGCCCCCGTCAAAGAAATCCCCATCAAGCTTTGGTCCTACCAGGATCAGGAAGCCTTTGTTAAGGACCGGATTAGCAAACACTCGGCCTGTGAGTTCTCCCTTGAGACTGGTGAAGACCTACCCCCCTGTACGCCTGAGGAGATGTGGGAGAAGCCCACGGTATGGGCGATCAAGAAGATTGGTGGGGCCAGGGCCAAGTCTTTGCATGATGACGAGGAGGAGGCTCAGAAGGCCTTGGAACCCCTTGGAAAGGATTATGAGATCGAAGTGCGTCCGGGCAGTCGCACCCGATGTGAGTCTTTCTGCCCAGTCAATACCTACTGCCAGCAATGGCGGGATTACCAGGAGAGCAAGAATGGAAACTAGGCATGAGTTGTTGCTGAAGTTCATGTTGGCCCTGGCCTCTAACTCGCAGATTCTGCTAGAGGCCGATCAGTCTGACCTTACCAATGCCGAAGCGGCGGACATCATTTATTCGGTGGCCGATGCCTTGGTTGATCGTTTCTACGCATCAATGTAAGCCATGGGAGCCAACGACTATCAAGTGGGTGGTGACCACTACATTGAACAACCAATCCAGCCCTGGGACTACATCATCTCCCATGAGATGGGGTTCCTAGAGGGAAACATCATCAAGTACGTCAGCCGGTACAAGTACAAGGATGGAATTGATGACCTGGGCAAAGCGCTTCACTACTTAACAAAACTAATCGAGGTCACGAATGAGCGAAACCGCCAACATGAACGTCTACAAAAAGCTTCAACTCGCAAGGGTGTTGCTACAAAACACAAAGTTAAACAAGTCCGGAAAAAACAAGTTCGCCGGGTATGACTACTTTGAGTTGGGAGACTTCATCCCAGCCATACAAAGTATCTGCGAGGACCTTGGCCTGTGTGGCGTGATCAGCTACACCGATCAGCTTGCCACGTTGACCATCTACAACACCGAGGGGGCGGACAAGATTGATTTCACCTCCCCCATGTCTTCGGCTGAGTTGAAGGGTTGCCATGCCGTGCAGAACCTTGGGGCGGTCCAGACCTATCTTCGTCGTTACCTTTGGACGACTGCCTTTGAGTTGGTCGAACACGATGCCCTTGATGCAACGACCGGGAGCGTAGAGGTCAAGCCCAAACCAAAGGTTGAGGCCAAGGTAGAGGCTAAAGAAGAGGCCAAGATCAAGGGCAAGGAGGGTGACTGGCAGATGATCGCCAACGAGCCCCCCGAGGGAGATCCAAAGGATTGGTTAAGTGTAGTGGGCAAGACCGCTGAGATTGCCCTGGGCCTAGCCACTTCTCAGGAAGATGTGATGAACATTTTCAAGAAGAACAAGACTCTGTTTGAGTCTGTTAAGCGGGTGGACCCCGAGTTCTTCGCTACCCTGATGGAATCTTTCACAGCCACTAAGCAAAAGTTTGGAGAATGACATGGCTTTCAACAAAGCAAACACCGGCAGTATTTACAAAAACTCTTACAAGAAGAAGGAGGATCAGCCTGACGTTACCGGCGTTCTCTACTTTGATGCTTCCTTTCTAGAGGAGATGATCAAGTCCACCGAGGTGGGTGAGCTTATCAAGTTGTCTATCTCCGGCTGGAAGGGGAAGCTTCCCTCTGGGGAGTATGTGATGAATCTTCGTATCAAGAAGCCCTGGGTTAAAGAGGAGAAGACCGAAACTCAGGACGATGAAGACGTTCCGTTCTAGGGGTCATCATGGATACCTTACAGTTCGAGGGAGTCAAGATGGCCCTCAAGCAGAACAAAGATGGTTATGTCTTAACTATGAGTATCCACCCCGATGAGATCCCCGATGAGTTGATGCGGGATTTCGTTGGGGCCAGGTATCAAGTGGTGATGGTGAGACTTGGTGATGATGAGATGCCGCTTGATCGAAGGGAGCATGACGGAGACCGGGCCATCAGGCTGGCCGGCGTGTTGTGCAGAGAGAAAGAGTTCCAAGACTTCCTAGTCCAAAACAATGAGATCTTTGACCACAATGAGGTCGAGGCTGCGGCCTGGCTGCGAAACAGGGTGGGTATCCAGTCCCGTTCGGAGTTGAAGACCAACCAGGATGCCCGGGCAGTTCTTGCTCAAATCAACAAGGACTATCTGTCATGGAAAAAAACTTAATCCCTTACTCGGTCTATCTCCCGGCGGAGTATGTCAAGCAACTAAGGAAGCTGGCCAAGAAGCGCCAGGCTTCATCGCTCGTTCGAGATGCGGTCAAGATCATCCTCGATGGCAATGATGTCTATGTTGGTGGATACAACGCCGGCCTACGGGATGCGATGAAGGTGATCTATGACTGTCCAGAGGCACAAATGGTGGCGGTATCCGGCAAAGATCTCGGGGCCCATTTGAAATCCAAGATAGAAACGATGATCAAATGAATTGCCCGGAGTGTGGACACGACTACACAAAAGTGAAGGAGACAAGGTTGGTAGAGGAATACCCAAGGTGGACCAAGAGACGCCGGGTCTGCCCTGAGTGCAACAACCAGTTTTGGTCTGTAGAAATGCCCATGGTTGATTTAGACAATCTTCAAGGAGAAGAAAATGAACCAAGTGATGATTAATGCGGTGGAGCTTGACATGCTCATGAAGGAGATCAAAGACCTTCGTGAGGAAAACCTAAGGCTCAAAGCTGAATTGTTGTCCTCCAACAAACGTATCAAATTGTTGGAGTCTGAGGTGGGTTGGGCAGAGAACGGGTACAACAAAAATGATAAGTAGAAAAGGTCAAGGTTTCTACTTTACGGTTCAAGACTTGGTGGAGGAAACTGGGGTGGAGGCCAACATTGTCCGATCCAAGGTGGCCCGGCTAACAGATCGTGGCATTTTCATACGGCATGACAAGTTACGACCCACCAATCAAAACATCTACAGAAGCCCGATTGATCCCCTTGTGGCGATAGGCCAGCGTGATGAGGAGGTTCATGTCCCCGCTGTATCCGGCTTCTTTAACAATCCTTTCAGACTTAAGAACGCAACCGACTGGAGGAACCGGTATGAAGAACTTTTTAATTAAGGAGAAGCCATGACTAAGTTACGCAAAACAGCAAAGCAGGCGTTGGAGACCTTTGAAAAAATATACGAGGGATGCGGAGAGGTTAAAAAAGACAACTTAAGCCAAGAATCAAATGAGTTGGCTACGTTGGTGAGAAAAGACTGCATACCCCAAATTGAAGCACTACGCGAAGCATTAAGGAAAAGAAAACATGAAAGTTAGACAAAGAAGTAGAAGCAAACAAATGCCAACCACTGATTCTTTTGATGACTGGAGGTTTGATCTAAATGAAGGTAAGCGTGTAGTGCGTATGACCCTTGCCGAAGCAACTATGTGCAATCGACTTGGGATTTCAATCGAGGACTACGCAAAAGGACTATTGGCGGGGAAGACCAAATGACCGACGAACAAGTATTTGAACTAGCAGAGAAGATCGGGTTTCAAGATGATTTTGGTCGGTGGAACTTTACGAGCGAGAAATTGCTGGACTTTGTGTTCATGGTTCATAAGCGTGAATGGGTTGGGCTGGATGGCGAGATACACGGCTTGGGGTTAGTTACCGAGGAGTTTTATAACGGGATGCTTTTTGCCGAAGACTATTTACGGGAGAAGAACACATGACCAAAGATGACATCTGCAAGTGGATGCACATGGCCTGGAACTTCACAACAAGCGTGGAAAACCTCAAGCGCAAGTTTGAATACCACGAGGGGGATTACTTGCCCTATGAGAAGTTTGCCAAGCTTGTTGCGGAGCACGAGCGTGAGGCGTGTGCCTTGATCTGCGACGAGGTAGCGAACAAGCACCACAAGCAACACTACCCAGACCTTGAGGCCGTGGCAGATGAGTGCGCTGGGGTAATCCGAGCAAGGGGAGAAAAATGAAAGACAAAATACTTCCAGCAGTGGGTCTGATTCTTGGAGCCGCCATTTGGTTCTTTATTGGTGTGCAACACGGGTCGAGCATTAAAGCCATGGACATGGTAGAGATCTTTGAGGCTGGAAAGAAAGAAGCCCTTAAAATTTCACCCCGTCCATCCCTAGAACTTGAACTGACCTGTGCCAACGTATGGGCTGGCAAGGTCGCACCCCCGGAGGTATTTAAATGAGCGACTACGACACCTGGAAGACCACCGAGCCCGAGCCCCGGGAGGAGGACATGGAGTATGACAAGGATGAGATGTATGCCGAGCTTGACTTTATGAGGGGCCAGGATGCTCAAGCCCAAGACCTACCGAAATCCTAAGCTCCTGCGGCTGGCCAATGGTCAGTCCTGCGTGGAGTGCGGGGCCAGGGATGGGACCGTGGTGGCCGCCCATAGCAACAACGGCAAGGGAATGGGTCTGAAGGCCTCAGATGCCACGATTATGTTTCTCTGCTACAGGTGTCACACCGAATACGACCAGGGAAAAACCATGGATAAGGCTGAAAAGGTGGACTTTGCCTACCGAAACAACGCCAAAACCCTTAGGAGACTCCTGGAAGAAGGTCTTCTAATAGTTGACTAGATCACCCAGGGATCCTATACTTCGTCTGCCAATCTCCTTGGCGTCCACTCCTCCTAGCAGAGTCATGGACACGCGCTTCGCGCTCCCTCGCCCCCGGCCTAGACACCCGGGGGCATTTTTTTGGTAGTCTTCCTCTGGGGGGTAGCATTGCCTGAGTCTTTTACTTCTCCTTCAAGATTCGGTCACTGGACACCTACCCCCCACCTTGGAAAGTCTTTCCAAAAACCGCGAGTCAATCCCCTTGACAGTCAAGGATACGAAACCCCCGTATTTGCCAGCTTGGAAAGTCTTTCCAAAAGCGTAACGCTTACGCCCGTAGGCGTTACACAAAGTGAGACGACCTGATAGTCAAGGATACGAAATAAGTGTATTTGGGGTCTTGAACTTTTTCCCAGTTGTGATACTCTTAAAACTGTCGGAAGTGACGCTCCGGCATTTGATCCGAGACAGAACCCTTAAGTGGGGCTTGTTATGCACTTCACTCGGATCGAGTGCTGGCTTGTCAAGCCCAAGCTCCACTTAAGGGTTTTTTCATTTCTGGCTGCGGTTTGTGTGGGCGGGGTCTCAACGCCAGCGCACAGACCAAAGATTCGATACTGGGGGAAAGTTGCGGTGGAATCGGAACGGGGTGGCGAAGCTAGTGCCCCAGCAACGAACGACTGGCGGGTCAAGCGGCTCCGACGGACAGACTTGTGAAGGCCTATCCCTCCTTGGGATGGCTAAGTCTGCCCACCAACGGACAGGGGGGTAAATCCTGAGGTAGTAAGTCCTAAGGTAGTAAGTCCCAAAGTAGAGAGAGGTGTAAAATGGGGGGGTGAATGAGAAGATACTGAGTTACCTCCAGGGTCACCGCCAAGTCCAGGCGACGACGCTGGCCCGGGCTTTGATCATAAGTAAAAGTAAGGCGGCGTCAGCGTTAGAGGAGCTCGTGAAGGCTGGTCTGGCCGAGCGGGTTGATAAAAAGTTCTACAAAGCTAGGAGTCAAAATGCTATTGAAGCTCGATGAAATCACCCTGATTGAGGGCAACCACGCCCGCGAACAGATCAACCAAAAGCAGGTCTCTCAATACGCCGCTCTGATGAAGGACGGCATCATCTTCCCCCCGGTCGTTGTGTTTGGAGAGGAAAACATCCTCGGTGACGGCTGGCATCGCCTCTCCGCCCACAAACTCAACAAACAGACCGAGATCATGGCCGAGAGGAAAGAAGGGGGAGCCAGAGAAGCCAGGCTTTATTCCTACCAGGCCAACAACCACGGCCTACCACCCACCCCCAAAGAGCGGATCGCTAATGCAGCCTACCTCCTGGCGGACTCCGAATGGTCCCAATGGTCAGATGCCAGGATCGCCGCCCATGTCGGCCTAGACCGAACCACGGTCTGGCGGATGCGTAAGAAACCCACGAAGAAACCAACCAAAAAAACACCAGTCACCAAAGAGGTTCCCAAACAACCCGCAAAAGAGGCGGAAAAGGTAGATACCTTCCAGGAGCCCACAGAAAGCGATCTACAGGCTTTAGAGGACTCCCAGGTACAGGAACTAGCCGAGACCATCACAGAGCTTCAGAACGAGATCCTGACCCTCAGAGACATCATTGCCTCAAAGAGGTGGCAGGCAACTGAGATCGAGCAGGAAGACATTTTGGATACAGTCAAGGAACTGAGGGCTCAGATAGAGATCCTACAAGAGGAGAACAGGACCCTTAAAATCAGCAGAGACATCCATCAAGAGAGGTGTGCGGAGCTGATAAGGATCAACAAATCGTTGCAAAAGAAGAAGGCGGCATAACCCAAGCCCGGGGGGTTCCCGGGTCGTCTGCTAGGAGTGTTTATGGAGTTAAAACTACGCGACCATCAGGTCGATGTCATCACTACCCTTCGTGAGAACTTCAAGAAGGGAATCAGAAGCCAACTACTGTATGCGCCCACCGGGTTTGGAAAGACCGAGGTGGCGATTTATTTGATGAAGGCAACCGCTGAGAACAACAAGCGGGCGGCCATCATGATGGACAGGTTGGTTTTGGTGGATCAAACAAGTCAAAGACTAAGCAGGTATCACCTGCGGCATGGTGTCTTCCAGGCCGGCCATCCATTTTGGAACCCCAACGAGAGGCTTCAAGTCTGCTCAGCCCAGACCATGGAGGCCAGACCAAATTTCCCGGCAACAGACCTTTTGATCGTGGACGAGTGTCATATCGCCAGGAAACAGACCATCGAATACATCGAGGCCAACCCAAACATGAAGGTCATTGGCCTGACGGCCACCCCATTTACCAAGGGATTGGGGGAGATCTACGACACTGTCGTGACCGGGGCCACTACGGGTAGTCTTGTGGAGAAGAAGTGGCTGACCCCGTTGAAGGTCTACATTGCCAAAGAGATTGATATGACCGGGGCCAAGAAGGTGGCTGGGGAGTGGTCGGCTGATGAGGTTCAGAGCCGGGGGATGCAGATCACCGGGGACATTGTCAACGAGTGGATAAAGAAGACCCTGGAGGTATTTGGTAGGCCCAGGAAGACGATTGTGTTTTGTGCTGGGGTCAACCATGGGAATCAGCTGGTCGAGGAGTTCTCCCGGAGTGGGTATAACTTCGTCTCGATCTCATACAAGGACAATGATTCCTTCAAGCGGTATGCGATTGAGGACTTTGCCCGTCCTGACACGAACATTCATGGGTTGATTGCGACGGACATTCTTACCCGGGGGTTTGATGTCCCTGATGTGGTGATTGGGGTGTCGGCCAGGCCGTTCTCCAAGTCCTTGTCCTCCCATATTCAGCAGATGGGCCGGGTCATGCGGCCATATTCCGGGAAGGAGTTTGCCCTGTGGCTCGATCACGGCGGCAATTACCTCAGGTTCAGAGATGACTGGGATGAAATCTTTGAAGAAGGGGTCCAAGAACTTGACACCAAGACAGAGAAGGCCAAGAAGGAGCCGACCGAGCGGGAGAAGAAGCAGTCCAAGTGTCCAGCCTGTGGATACCTGTGGCCCAAGGCTGCCGACAGTTGCCCGGCCTGTGGTCATGTCAAGGAGAGAAGACTTATAGAGACTGTGCCTGGCGAGTTAGCCGAGTTGGTCAAAACCAAGAGGGTGATTTATGAGGATCGCCAGAGGTTTTATTCCGAGTTGCTCTACTACGCCAATCAGAGGTCTTACAACCCGCATTGGGCGAGTCATAAGTATCGGGAGAAGTTTGGGGTCTGGCCCAAGGGTTTGTATGAAACAACCACGCACCCAAGTCTTTCCACGCTCAGTTGGATCAAGTCCAAGAACATTGCGTATGCCAAAAGCAAAAGGAAAAGTGCATGAATCCAAACATAGCAAATGTGTTGTCGGTCATTCCCTTTAGTCCTGTTGAACATATTTGGTTTGATTTCTCGGGGATGGATAAGGTCCACGACAATCTGATGGAGCGATTCGGGGAAAAAAGATTGGCTGACTTTGCTCAAAACGAACTGGTTGAGCGCTTCCCCTTGCCGTTTGAAAGAATAGCCATCGTCATCCCGACAACCAATAAAAAAAATGTCCCAATCACTTTAGAAAGGGTTGGAAACAATATGTCCTTTAAGTTTTGGGCAGACGGATTAGATGAGGCAGCCGCGACTGTCACGCTGGATGGGACCATCAAAGATATGTATGTTTTCTTTCATCCAAAGTTTGAAAAGTTAATTCACCAAACAAAAATTCATGACTATCACGAACAGCATCAGATTCTCATCAATGTGATCATGTGGGGGTTGGTGGCAATCTCTTTAAACATGGCCCCCCCAGAAAATAGCAGGGCACACAAATGTGTTGCTAGTCCAAAGAATCCACAGAGAATAAAGCGGGGAAAGAAACCTTTGTTTGAGTGGCAGACCATCGTCATCGAAAAAAAGGTTCCAGTTTTATCCGTTGGTCTTGGCGGGACTCATGCTAGTCCCAAGCCGCATGACCGCCGTGGTCACCAGCGCAGACTAAAAAACGGCACAACCATTTATATCCGTCCAACCACAATCAATAGACATAAGATAAAAACAGAGGGATTCGTTCATCATGATTACAGAGTCGTTGTATGAGCTTTGTTGACTTTGCCCGGGGTCATGGCCTCATCATTCGGGATGTAGTGACCGACAAGTGGGTGGCAACGGCCACAGAGGATCATCCAAACAAGAGAAACGGGCGGTATAAGTTTCTTGGGGATGTAGGTTGGGTGCAGAACTGGGCCACGATGGAGCGGCCTCAAATGTGGAGAAGCACCACTAGGACTCCGACCATTGACTACCGAAAACGCATCAACCAGGCCAACGAAGAACGGATTGCCATGCAACGCAAAGCGGCGGAGCGGGGGGCCTGGATCATGAGTCAGACCACAATGAAGCCCCACAAGTATTTAGTAAAGAAGGGGTTCCCGGATGAGGTCGCCCCCGTGTGGGAGAAGGATGGGAAAAGCTTACTGGTGCTCCCGATGCGAATCCAGCGCGACATTGCGGGGGTTCAGCTGATAGGCGACGAGGGGAATAAACAGTTTCTCAGTGGTCAGAAGACGAAGGGGGCAACGCTCACCATTGACGCAAAAGGACTCCCGATTTTTTGCGAAGGCTTCGCAACTGCTCTCACTATCCGCCGTCTTATGAAGATCATAAAGGTCCGTTACACGATTTATTGCTGCTTCAGTGCAGGGAATGTGAAGGAAGTGGCTGGGGGCATACCCGGAGGAATTGTGATTGCTGACAATGATACTAACGGAACCGGGGAGAAGGTCGCTCGGGAAACAGGCAAGCCATATTGGATGCCCCCCACAACCGGGCTCGACTTGAACGATTATTGGTTGGATGTGGGGGATTTTAAAGCTAGTCAAGTTCTTCGTCCTGCCATTGTTTCAGCATCAAACGCTGGAACCTTGC
>Ga0172376_10008794_pt1 | contig 10505 bp, 6 predicted proteins | sample Lak35m_FD_121114 | JGI IMG/M metagenome (GOLD analysis project Ga0172376, IMG submission 121114) | Freshwater microbial communities from Kabuno Bay, South-Kivu, Congo - kab_092012_35m | ecosystem: Environmental > Aquatic > Freshwater > Lake | place: Democratic Republic of the Congo: South-Kivu... | reverse complement strand
GTCATTCACGCGCACCTACGTGGGTGCACCGGCTTTCTACCAATCCCCCGACTGCGACCTCGTGCACCGACTCTGCGCCTGGGCGGGCACGAACCCGGCCGTGGCCGCGTACGGCACGAATGCGCTGCGCTACGAGGGTTTCGCCGACCAGATGGTGGTGTTCGGTCCCGGGTCGATCGACAATGCCCACACCGCGGTCGAGTACGTCGAGATCGAACAGTTGGAACTGTGTGCCGAGGTCTTCACGAGGTGGCTCGGCCTCGACTCCTGACAGGACCGCCCGGGCGATCCATGGTGCCCCGACGCGCGGGGCCCAACCGGGGGATGGTCGTCAGCGGCCGCGGATCACGCCGTCGGCGATCGCAGCGGCGGCGACGGCCGGCGCCACGCGCTCGACCACACTGCGATCGAACACCGACGGAACAACGAACTCGGGCTTCAACTCGGCGTCGGTCACCGACTCGGCGATCGCGACGGCCGCGGCGAGCTTCATGTTCTCGGTGATGTCGGTGGCCTGGGCATCGAGCGCCCCGCGGAAGATCCCGGGGAATGCGAGCACGTTGTTGATCTGGTTCGGATAGTCGCTGCGCCCCGTCGCCATGACGGCGGCCAGACCATCGGCCTGCTCGGGACGGATCTCGGGGTTGGGGTTCGCCATGGCGAACACGATCGGATCCGCCGCCATCGCGCGCACGTCGGCCGCGGTGATGAGGTCGGGCCCACTCACGCCGACGAACACATCGGTCCCGCGCATCACCTCGCCGATCGTGCCCATGCGGCGCTCACGGTTGGTGTGCTCGGCGAACCATTCCTTGGCCCAGTTCATGTCGCCACGGCCCGAGTAGATGGCCCCCACGCGGTCGCAGCCGATCACCTCGCCGACACCGGCGTTCAGCAGGATCTTGCCGATCGCGACCCCGGCCGCGCCGACACCGGCGATGACGACGGTGAGATCCTCCATCTTCTTGCCGGTGATCTTGAGCGAGTTCCACAGTGCCGCGAGCGTCACGACCGCCGTGCCGTGTTGATCGTCGTGGAAGACCGGGATGTCGAGGCTCGCACGCAGGCGCTCCTCGATCTCGAAGCACTCCGGGGCCTTGATGTCCTCGAGGTTGATGCCGCCGAAGGTCGGGGCGATCCGTTGGACGAAGTCGACAACCTCGTCGGCCGTGCGCGCGTTGATGCACACGGGGAAGCCATCGACCCCGCCGAACTCCTTGAACAGGAGCGCCTTGCCCTCCATCACCGGCATCGCACCCTCGGGACCGATGTCACCGAGACCGAGCACTGCCGTGCCGTTCGACACGATCGCCACGGTGTTCTTCCGGATCGTGTACCGGTGCGACAGCATCGGATCGTTCTCGATCGCGGTGCACACGCGCGCCACACCCGGCGTGTAGGCCATCGAGAGATCCTCGCGGTCGTTCACCGGCGCAGTCGAGAGCACCTGGATCTTGCCGGCCTCGTGCATCCGGAAGGTCCGATCCCACGAATCGAGCAATGTGACGTCCTTGAGCGCGCGCACGGCCTCGACGACGGCCTTCTGGTGCTCCTCGTCGCGGCAGTGCACCACCACCGTGCGCCGCAACACGGGCCCGCGCACGTCGAAGCCGTCGAGGGCACCGATGTTGCCACCGGCGTCACCGATCGCGGTGCAGAGGCGCCCGAGAGTGCCGGGAACGTTGTCCAGCTGGCAGTCGAGGGCGATCGAGAAGGCGGAGGTGGGAAGAGTCGGCATACGAGTATCCGAGGCTACGGACCAATTGCCGCGGCGGGGCGGGGGCGCGGGTCCCTCGATCCGGCGAAGCACCCACCGGCCCCCGGCGGCGGGGCGTGTGGCTGTCCAGAACGTGACGTCGTGGTCCCCCAGGCCGATCAGGCGCGACATGAGGGAGGCCGAGAAGTGCATCGACTCCCCCGGCCGTGCGTCGGAGGCCTCCCGGACCTCGCCGACGATCACGTCATCGACGACAACCAGCACCTCGGTGCCGTCGGTCAGGGCCGTGGACACCGTGATCGTGCCGACCGCGCGCGTGGGGACCGGCCCGAACGGCGCCGACCCGACGCCCGTGAATTCCCCGTCGTTCTCGAGCCGCACGCGGAATCGTCCATCGCGCTCCGCACCATTCGGCACGCGCGTGCCGACCAGTTCCCCGGCGGGCCCGGTGCGATAGATCGCATCCACGTCTCCGTCGGCATCGACCCATCGCCCGTACCACGCGACGCGTTCGGTGAGATCACCGGTCGTGGCGGTCATGCGGGCCGACCCGTCCGGCCACGTGACGACCCGGTCGCGCTCGTCGGGACACGATGAGGAGAGCTCGAGTCCGTCGCTCGTCCATCCGGAGTCGATCCGCAGTGTCGCCTCGATCGTGGCGAACAGATCCACCGTCGATGCCGCGCAGTCGTCGACGACCCCGTCACGCTGGCCGGGGTACTTCACGAACAACGGCACCCGGTAGATGTCGTCGAGGGTGGGTCGGTTCTTCGGGTTCACCCTGTCGCGATATGACTGGCCGGGCACGAAGGTGATGCCGTGGTCGGCCGTGATGATCAGCATCAGGTTGTCCCAGACAGGCGATGCCGAGAGAGATGCGATCATGCGGGAGATGATTCCGTCGACGGCGACGTACTGGTTCAGGAGCGACTGGTAGTTGTCGCGGCGACGGTCGGGGATCGTGTCGGGGCGCGGGTCAGCCGACATCTTCTGCGACTTGCGCAGGTCGGGTGCGAGCACCCACGGCCGGTGCGGCAACAGGACATGGATGAACCGGAAGGATGGGTCGGTCGATGCCGCGGTCCGCGCCACCATCGCCTCGATCGCGGCCGTGCGGCCGGCGTGACCGCGCGGCTTCTCGCGTGACGGGGCCACCGAGGCTGCATCGCCGGGGGTCGGCTGATCCGCGCTCGGCTCCGTGTCGTCGTCGGTGCCGATGTCATCTGAGTCGCCGGCCTGGTTGCCGAACCCTCCCCACCCCTGGTCGATCGGGGGGAGCGAGTCGCGCAGTCCCGCGGGAAGCAGCCGATGCCCGAGAACGACGAGAGCATCACCGAGGAACGCACCGAACGACGTGCGCGCGAGAGCAGACTGCTCGGCATCGGTGTCCCCCGGCTGGTCCGTTCCAGGCGTCGGGGTGGCCGCACCCGCGACACACTCGATGCGCGGACACAGTGCGGTGACTTCCTCGACCACATCGAGCACGTGCGACGACCCGAGGAGAGAGAACACGTTCCGCGGATAGTCGGCCGTCACGGGCTGGCGCGCATAGTCCGGCCCGAGGCCGCTCAACATCGAGGGAACTGCGACGGCCGTGTGCTGGGAGACGGTGAGGGCATTGCGGTACCACGTCGACCGGGCCGCCAGTGCGGCGAACCCCGGGAATCGGGCGGCATTCACCGCACCATCGGTGCCCACCAGCGGGAACAACGGAGCCTCGTCGAGTTGGATCCACAACACGCTCGTCGTCTGCGCATCTTCCCCAGGGCTCGCCTCGACGGTCTCGGGAGCCGGCACCCACACGAGCGACGACGCAGAGACAACGAACAGCGCCAGGACTGCCGGGGCGAGCGGTGAGATCCATGTCAGCCAGGTGCGCACCGGGGCGACCCTGCGGTAGCCCGCCACCCCAGCGGCGGCCACCGCCGCAGTGAGGAGCGCATCGATCGGCCATGGACCGACCGAGACCGAGTGGAACACCGACGCTGCACAGGCCCACAACCCGACAAAGACAAGGGCGGGATGCACGGCCGACGCGAGGCGCGGGGCACGCCGGGACATCGCGGTGGTGATCCCGACATCGAGGACAGTGAGGACCACCGGCGGCACGAGGATCGCGGCCACCGCGAACCACACGATCACCGCCCCCTGGAACCGCGCGCTGGTGAACACGGCGAGGTTCGCCCCGTACAGGCCGAGCAAGGGCTGCGCGACCGCCACCGTCGCGAGCGCGAGGTGCACGAGTCCACGGCGGGCGATTTCGCGCGCGCGGAACTGCGTCGGTGCCTCGTCGGTCACCGGGGACACCCGGGCGATGTCAGTTCTTCGGGTCGGCGGTGATGCGTTCGCGCAGGTGCACCGGCTCGACGTGCTGCTTCTTCTTCTTGCGAGACCCGATGTTCAGGACCTCGACGAAGATCGAGAATGTCATCGCCGCGTAGATGTACCCCTTCGGGATCTTCTCGCCCATTCCCTCTGCGATCAGGGTGAGACCGATCAGCAACAGGAACGCGAGCGCGAGCATCTTCACCGTGGGGTGACGGTTCACGAACGAATAGATCGCCCCCGAGGCAATCAGCATCACGACCACCGATCCGATGACGGCGATCACCATCACCGGCACGTACTGGGTCATGCCGACAGCGGTGATCACAGAGTCGATCGAGAAGACGAAGTCGAGCAGGAGGACCTGACCGATCACGGCGGCGAACGTGGGGGCCGCCTTGCCGCTGCCGTGGCCCTCCTCACCCTCGAGCTTGTTGTGGATCTCCTTGGTGGCCTTGAAGATGAGGAAGAGGCCACCGGCGAGCAGGATGAGCTCCTTGCCGCTGAACCCGAGCGAGCCGACGGTGAACAGGTCCTTCTTCAGCGTCACGATCCAGCCCACCAGGAGCAGCAGAATGATCCGGATGCCCGCGGCCGCGAGGATTCCGACGCGACGGGCACGGTCCTGTGACTCGGCCGGCAACTTCGAGGCCAGGATCGAGATGAAGATGACATTGTCGACGCCGAGGACGATCTCGAGTGTCAACAGCGCCGCCAGAGCGCTCCATGCATTGGGGTCAGAGAGCCAGTCCATGGGTCACTCTCCGATCAATTCCTTGCGCAGATCGCGCTTGACGAACTTGCCGTTCGCGTTCCGTGGCAGCGGCTCGGTGCGGAACCAGATCCGCGAGGGGATCTTGTGCTTGGCGATGCTCTTGGCGAGGAACTCGCGGAGCTCGTCCTCACCCACGGTCTTGCCGGGCTGGAGAACGACGGCGGCCGCGACCTCCTCACCGAGACGCTCGTCAGGGATTCCGAAGACTGCCGCCTCGGCCACCGCATCGTGGTGGTAGATCGCGGTCTCCACCTCGCTGCAATAGACATTCTCGCCACCCCGGATCACCATGTCCTTGGCGCGGTCCACCAGGTAGACGAACCCGTCGACATCGATGCGGGCGATGTCGCCGGTGTTCAGCCAGCCGTCCTTGATCGTCTCGGCGGTGGCCTCCGGGCGGTTGAGGTAGCCCTTGATGGTCACTCCCCCGCGCACGCAGAGCACACCCACGGTGTCGGGCCCGGGCGGAAGGTCGTTGCCGTCCTCATCGACGAGCTTGCCCTCGAGTGTCGGCACGAGGGGCCCGCACGACTCGGGCTTGGCGATGAAGAACCGCGACCCGTTCGCGGTGATGATGCCGTGGGTCTCGGTCATGCCGTACCCCGTGGAGGGCGCACCGTTCTTGAGCGCACCTGCGATCTTGTGCACGAGGTCGGGCTGGAGCGCGGCTCCACCGCCGCCCATGCCCTGCAGCGACGACGTGTCGCGCGTCGCCCAGTCGGGATGCAGGAGCAACTCGCGGCTCATCGTCGGAACGCCCGAGAAGTTGGTGACGCGCTCGCGCTCGATCAACTCGAGTGCGCGACCCGGGTCCCACTTGTACATCAGCACCAACTTGGCACCCGATGCCGTCGCCGGGTGCAGGATGCAGTTGCACGCCGTGACATGGAACAGTGGCGTCGGCGCCATGAAGACCGGCGGCAGCGCGACCGGCGCCTCCTTGGGCGGCTCCACATCGCCGGCGGCGATCGCTTTCTGCTCTGCCATCGTCATCGCCGTCGTCATCGCGACGAGGTTCATGATGTTGGTCACCGAGCCACGGTTGGTGAGCTGTGCTCCCTTCGGAAAGCCCGTGGTGCCGGAGGTGTAGAAGATCGTCGCATCGTCATCGGGGTCGATCTCGACGGCGGGGAGTGCACCCGGGTCGTCGGTGGCCATCACCTGTTCCCACGTGGCGCCACCGGCGGGAACCCGGTCGCTGCGCACCGCGACCACGTGCATGCCCGGGCGCGGATCGAGTTGTGCCAGGCGCTCGAGGCGCTCATCGTCGCCGATGAATGCGGTCGGCGCCGAGTCGTTGAGTGCGTACTCCATCTCGGGTGCTGTCCACCATGCGTTCATGCCCACAACCGCGGCACCCATCGACACGACCGCCCAGTAACCAACCACCCACTCGGGGTAGTTGCGCATCGCGAGCGCGACCCTGTCGTGGCGCGTCACACCGTTCGCAGACAGGTGTGCCACGAGCTTGCGCACCTGCGCATGCACCTCTGCGTAGGTGTAGCGCTCGTCCTCGTACACCAGGTAGTCCTTGTCGCCGTGGGCGGCGGCGAGCTCCCAGAAGAAGCGCATGTGCGGTGGCGCGGCGGCGAACACCTTGGTGGGCGCTCCGCGCACCTCGGTCGTCACGACGGCCAGGGGCGAGCCCTCGGCCTCGAGTTCACTTCGGGCGGCAATATAGTGCTCAATCACACCGCAAATAATGGTCGGAGTCGGGGCTGAACCGACAATCGGAGGAGTCCCCTCGCGCCCGCCGGAGGCGGCCACGGGGGCAACTATCGTCACCGCCGAGAGCAGGGGGTTTCCGTGTCATCCACAACCAGCACACCGGTCAGCGTCGTCACAGGGGCCAACTCGGGCATCGGCAGGGCGACGGCCATTCATCTTGCAACCGAGGGTCACCGTGTGTTCGGCACGGTTCGCTCGCTCGACAAGGCCACCAAGGTGACCGCGATGGCCGAGGCCGCCGGGGTCGGGGTCGAACTGGTCGTGCTCGATGTCGCCGATGACGACTCGGTGGAGCGCGGCTGGGCCGAGATCATGGACCGCGCCGGCCGCGTGGACACGCTCGTCAACAACGCCGGAGTCGGTGGGAATGCGGTGACCGAGGAGTGCCCCGTCTCGCTGTACGCCGAGGTGATGAACGTGAACTTCTACGGCGCAGTGCGCCTCATCCAGCGGGTGCTTCCCCAGATGCGCGAGCGGCGCAACGGCACGATCGTCAACATCTCATCGGTGGTCGGTCGCGTCGCGGCCATCGCCCAGCAGCCGTACGTGACGTCGAAGTGGGCACTCGAGGGAATGAGCGAGGGTCTCGCCCAGGAGGTCGCCCCCTTCGGCATCCGCGTGGCGATCGTTGAGCCGGGCATCACCAAGTCGGCGATCTTTGCCAAGAACATCGACGCTCCGAATCAGACCGGTGCCTACGACGCGCACTACCGGCGCCTCTTCCAGTTCTATGCGCGCGGCATCGCCGAGGCGACCGACCCGATGGAGGTCGCACGGATCGTCCACCATGCGATCACCACCGCCGATCCGGTCCTGCGGTACGCGGTCTCGTGGGGCGGGCCCGAGATGGTGGAGCGGCGCCGCGCGATGGCCGACGAGGAATGGGTGGCGCTCGGAGCCCACGCCGACGATGCCGACTACTACGTCGACTTCGAGCGGCTTCTCGGGGTGGATATCAGCCCACAGTGAGCCAACCGATGGCGCAACGTGCGTCGACCGGCGTCAATGCGGCAGTGCGGCAATCGATGCCGCATAGACCCGGCTGCGCGACTCCCAATCACCGAGAGCCTTGGGTGTGGGTGCACCGGGGCTGAACGAGACCGTCATCCCCGATCGGGCGAGCCCGTGCGCGGTGCGCACCGCGGCATCGATGTCATGGGTGGGGATGCGCACGATGGGCAGCGAGGCCGCCGTCAGCACGCGCACGAGGGTCTCGTCATCGCCGCCCATGAGCACGATCGCCTCGATGTTGGTCGCCGCACCGAGATCGGCCACGAGCGGCGACAGATCGATCCCACGATCGTCACCACCCATGAGCAGGATCAGCCTCTCCCCCGCGAACGACTCGAGTGCGGCAGCCACGCCTGTTGGATTGCTCGCCAGCAGGTCGTCGACCCATCGGACACCGTTCACCACCTCGACAACCTTCTGACGCGACGGGAGCGCCTCGAAACCTGCCACTGCGGCGGCCACGTGCGCGCTCCGCACCCCGGGCGACCATGCCTCGGCTGCGTTCGCGGCGAGCACGAGGTTGCGACGCACATGGGCGTGCAATGATCCGGCATCGACTGCCGCATCGCCGTCCCGAACGACGAGCACCCCCTCGCAACGCCACGGGCCGTCCACGAACATGCCCACGCCGAGCGCTGCGAGCCGATCACGCGCCGCCGTCGTGACCATCGCCCGCAGACCGTGGTGTGCGAAGAGGTTCAACTTGTCCGCGTGGTAGCGCTCCACCGTGCCGTGCCACGACACATGATCCTCGCCGAGCGCGGTGAGCACACCGACCGAGGGGGATGTGGTGCAATCGCTCGCCTGGTACGAGGACACCTCGACCACGGCCACCTCGGATGTCGCGGGAACCACGGTGACCGGCACACCGATGTTGCCGGCGAGATGCACCTCGCGACCGGCAGCCGTGAGAATCCCCGTGATCAACGACGACGTGGTGCTCTTGCCCTTGGTGCCGGTCACACCGATGACCGTCTCGGGATCCCGGTCGGCGAGCCAGAGAGCGAGCAGGCCCGACGAGCCGATGCCGGCCGTGCGCCAATCGACGACCTCGGGGCGGTACTTCGAGATGCCCGGCGATCGCACCACGAACCCGACGCCGGCGGAGTGCACCTCGGCCGGAGTGCGCACCTCGAGACCGTGCTCGGCGGCGAGACTCCGTGCGGCGGCGTCGATCTCGTCGACGACCAGGACCATGTCGCAGCCGAGTCGCTCGAGCGCACCGATCGCTGCCCGACCCTCGCGACCGGCTCCCCACACTGCGACCCGCAGGGAGGAGAGGTCGGACAGGCGCACGATCCCGCTCACGCGAAGAAGCCGTCCATCGCCTCGCGCACCGCGGGCGGCACGTGGTCCCCGAGTGCGCCGTGTGATCCCTCGCGCACCGGACCAGCGAGATGTGCCGGACCAGAACTGTGCGCCATGTGCCGCACGACAGCGTGGTCGCTCCATGCCGACGAGGATGCGAGCACCCCGATGGCGGCTCGCGCCTCGTCGACGGTCTGAACACACTCGAAGGGCTTTCGTTCCTCGTCGAGGAGATCGGCGAATCCCTCGACCTGGGATGGATCGTCGAGCAGATCGACTCCGAGGATCGCCGTCACCGCGGCAGGAGTCATGTGTGGGGCGAGCGAGAGCGTGATCGATCGGCACTTCGCGCACGCACCACACCACCGCGCCGATCTGCGCGACGCATCGCGCACTCCTGCCCTGTTGCACGAGACGAACTCTGCATGGAGTGGTGCGCAGTGCACCGCGAAGACCCGTGCGATCTCGGTGTCGGTGCGGTTCCGGAGAGCAGAGACACAGGCGACCGACGATCCGATGCTGTGCAGTGCCACAACGAGGAGCATCTCGAATGCGAGGGACTTGCTGTGCTGGTGGTTGATCGCGCGTCCGCCGACGATGCGCGTGGGATTCGATGCCGAGGCCTCGTTCGCCATCACGACAACCGGTGACCCGAGTAGGCCCGCAGACACGATCGAGGCGAGCATTGTGATCGCAGTGATCGGGATGTGGCCGTTCGGCGCACCGGCCGCGTTCAACTCGAGGACCGCCGGGTCAATCGTGCGATCCACGACCACGAGGGTCGAGCCGAGTCTCGAGGCGACTCGTCGGGCGGCATCGGACCCACCCACCGAGAGCAGGATCGGATCGAGCGCATCGAGCGCAGTCGCAACCACACAGGAGTCCCGTCCACCGCCCACCGGGATCAGCGGGCGGCCCGGGGACTCCCCGACCGGTGGTGCGATCGGTGCCGCGGGTCTGTGGGCCGTGTCGCCGAGCAGGATCGGGTCGACGATGCCCGTGGTGTGGGCGAACTCGGCCATCCCCTCTGCGAATGCAGACTCCACGAGCGCACGACCCGCCGATGTGAGAGCGATCTCGGGCGCCTCCACGATGCACGGTGCGAAAGCCTTCGCATAGCTCACCGCCGCCACCATCGCCAGCAGATCGAGGACCGCAGCCACCGGCTCATCGACCTCGCCGGGGAACCGGAACGACTCGCGGAAGGTTCTTCCTTCGGCGGTGCAGAGAAAGTCGACCTCGGCCCCGCGGGCGCGCCACCGTTCCACAACGACGCGCGCGCGACCGGGCGTGTTCGTCACCGTCGGCACGCAATCGAGACTATGGCACCGGCACCAGACGGCGCCGGGCACCGACCGCCCGATGTCTGCCCGACACCCAATCCATTGCTCGAAGAGACATCTCGGGCCCGCCACGGGTCCGCCGTTAGCATCGTTTTCCTGTGGGTTCCGACAACACCGTCAATGCCGAATCGATCGCTCTCGCTAAGGCGCGGGCCGAGGCCGAGGCAGCCGATCTCGCCGCTCAGTCCGTGGACCACGACGACTCGCACGGCCACGGTCATGTCTCGGGGATCGGGACCGCGGCTCTCGCGCTCGGCGCACTCGGCGTCGTCTACGGCGACATCGGCACGAGCCCGCT
>Ga0172376_10008793_pt1 | contig 10508 bp, 11 predicted proteins | sample Lak35m_FD_121114 | JGI IMG/M metagenome (GOLD analysis project Ga0172376, IMG submission 121114) | Freshwater microbial communities from Kabuno Bay, South-Kivu, Congo - kab_092012_35m | ecosystem: Environmental > Aquatic > Freshwater > Lake | place: Democratic Republic of the Congo: South-Kivu... | reverse complement strand
TATCATGATGGAAGACCAGGTTTTGCCAACCCACCGCAAAAATTTACGGACATAAGGAAACAGACCTTTACCCTATCTCATTTGAGAACATGGAAGGCTTGGTTATGGAAAAAAATTTTATTGGAAGATTTGAAAGATGAAAAAGGCGAATATTGGAGTGTTGCGGGAGACTTAGCATTTATGTTCCCAATGTTGGAAATGGCGGGTGAGGAACATTATAGATTTTTAAAAGAAATAAATTACATTTACAACGAGTTCAATCCTTTGAATGACCATAAGGTAAATATAAATAAGGTTATTGATACTGTTAATAAAATTAGAAATAAACAAGAATACTTGAAAATTTAAATCGTGATAAAAAAAGCAATTGATTTGGTTACAACTTTTAGGTTTGATTTGGTATTGAAATACCTTTATGCAAAATCGCTAATAAAAAACTACAACACTACCTTCTTTAGAGAAATGTATAAAGAACATCTACGTCTTTGGAACGGATTCAGAGAATATGACAATCCCAATAAATGTACCTTTGAAGCGTTCGATAAAGAATTTAAAAAAATAATTACGTCTTTACAAAATGAAGGGTTCAAACAAGAAATTTCTCAAGTTCCTGTTCTCGATAATGAATATATGGTAAACGGAGCTCACAGGGTTGCGGCCGCTTTAGCTTTGGACAAAGAAGTTTCTTGTAGACCAGCTAATATGCCGAATGATGGTCAAAAAGACTGTTCTTGGAATAATCATTTTGAGGTATTAGGGTTACCTCATCGATACGCCAATCAAGTTGCAATTGAGTATGCTAAATTGAAAAAAAACACCTACGTTGTAACATTATTTCCTTCAGCTAAAGGCGATTTTAGGTCGGCAATTGATGTTATTAACAAATACGGAAAGTTATACTACTATCGTAAAATAAGTTTGACTGATTACGGCCCTTTGAACTTGATGAGAGAATTGTATACGGGAGAGGCTTGGGCTGGTGGACCTCATGACAACTACCATGGTTTCCGTATGAAAGAGGGATTATGTTATACTACCGATTCTCCAACCTATGTATTTTTAGCAGAATTTCCTAATTTTGAAATAACCAAATCTGTCAAGAACGATATTCGTAATAGGCATGGTGTTGGTAATCATTCTGTCCACGTAAATGATACACACGAACAAACTTTAAGATTAGCAAGAATTTTATTCAATGATAATAGTATTCATCATCTCAATAAGACAAAACCTGTCCATTTTTCTAAGTTTGAAAAATGTATAAGTAGATTCAAAAAATTTCTTGAAGATAACAACTTAGATATTGACGATTATTGTATCGCAGGAAGTTCCCCCCTATCGATTTATGGTCTCAGAGAAGGGGAGGATTTAGATTACATCCACATCAATCCGACAGTTGTTCAAGATGAACTTGATTTGATTCATAGTCACAATGAATACGGGAAAGAATTATATCAACCCAATTATGATGAAATCATTCTGAACCCTGACTTTCATTTTTATTCGATGGGTGTGAAATTTGCATCTTTGGATATTATTAAAAGAATGAAGATGAAAAGAAACGAACCTAAAGACATAACAGATATACAGTTGATTGACACCGTTATATGAAAAAATTTGTAATAACCTCCGATAAGTATTCTTTCTGTTTACGAGGGTTTCAAAAACTTATAAATAAGTATTGGAATTTTGAAGACCCAACTTTCACAATATTGGGATTCAATAATCCACATTGTGATGTTGGTGAAAACTTTTCTTTTTGTAACCTTGGAGAAAATTTTACAGACAAAACAAATTGGGATGAAGCATTAAATCCGTTTTTCAATAACTTAAACGAGGATTATTTCTTTCTCTGTTTTGAAGACCATTTCTTGATTGATTTTGTAAAATCTGAATATTTTGACAGAGCAGAAAAAATAATGTCTTCAAACCCGTCTATCTCAAAAATTAGAGTACACCCAAAATATCTTAATCATACCCTTGAGAAATACGACGAACTTTTTTGTTTCGGGAATACAGGTTATAATTCTTATTATCCAACTTCTTTAAGACCAGCAATATGGAGGAAAGATTTTTTTCTAAAATTATTAAATCACCCTTCAGGTATTCGTAATCCCCACGATTTTGAAAATAGAAATAATCTTCTTTCATTTGAAGAAAAGGTTTTAGTTCCGAACGAATTATTTTTTGCAGACTTAGATGCCATGAGAGTAGGTGCCCCCAACCCACAAACCTTCCAAGAGGGAAAAATAAATATGGATTATTATTTCATGGACTTAAAATCAGAAGATTTGGATGTTTTTTCCGAAATGAAAAATAGTTGGCAAAATGAGTTACGATAATAAAAAAATATACGAAGAATTAAAAGGTTGGGACAACGGAAATTATTTCGGTCAATGGGAAACTGATAGAGTTATCGAAAAGTATTTCCCGAAAAACTACGTAGGTAAATGTGTAGAGGTAGGTGCGGCTAACGGTGTAAAAGGTTCGAATACTCTATATTTCGAAAAAAAAGGTTGGGACGTTTTGTGTATAGAACCAAATATTGCTCATCAAGAGTCCTTAGAAAAATATAGAAAATATGTTAGATACTTTGCATGCTCCAATTCTGAAGGGCAGTTCCCGCTTAAAGTATTCAAAGTTGGTGAAAATAATATAATGACCTCGTTGACGTCATTGTCCCCCGACGAAAGACTACTCGAATCTCACAAAGATATTATTAACGAATCTTACACAATAGATGTTCAAGTTGATACACTTACATCAATTTTACTGAAACATACTTTAAACACGCCATTACACAACACAAAAAAAATAGATTTCATCTCAATAGATACTGAAGGAACAGAAATTGATGTATTGAAGGGTTTCGATTTCGACAGTTTTGACGTATTTCTTTTTGTTGTTGAAAACAATTATGATGATAAAGAAATTGAAGATTTTATGATAGAAAAGAATTACAGAAAAGTTGAAAGATACAAAATAAACGATTTTTATATTAAAAAAGATGTATTACGCAGAAAGTGGAACTGACAAACATATCAGAGAAAATTTTTTTCCTGACATGAACGAAAATAAAGTTATGATTGAAGTAGGTGCTGGACCAACAGAATATTTTAGTATGTCAAAACACTTCAGAGATAACGGGTGGAGATGTATCTGTGTTGAACCTAATCCTAAGTTTGTTCAACAACACAAATCTCTCGGCCATGAAATATACCAGTATGCTTGTTCAAACGAAAACAAACAAGGTTCTTTTACAATAGTAAACACTCCGACTTGGCACAAACCCGAAAATGATGGTTGTAGTTTGTCTGCAATAAACCCAAGATACGGGGTGCCCCATAACGTAAAAACTGAGGTAATTCCTATGGAAATTATTAGGTTGGAAAAATTATTGGAAGAATTGAAAATAGAAAAAATTGATTTACTATCTGTTGATACAGAGGGATGGGAAATCGAAGTTTTACAGGGTGCTAATTTAGAAAAATATTCGCCAACAGTAATTGTTATCGAGGAAATCTCAGATTTTTCCGCGTATCACAAATATCTCTCGGATTGGGATTATAAACATCACAGTTCAGTTGGACACAACAAAATTTTTATAAAATGAAAAAGTTATTCAGTTTAGGTGAATTATATGTATCAGATTTTATCTCTGACAATGAAGAGCCTAGAGCAGGGAAAGAAGACCTGACTTTGTGTTTTGAAGAAAAAACAAAAGCGGTTCGATTAGATAAAGTTACAAATCCTAAATCAATGTATGGAAAATATTGGTACAGGTCAGGTATAAACCAAACAATGACAAATGAATTAAAAGGAATCGTAGAGAGTTGTTTGGATTCAATCAAAGTCAGTGAAGGTGACTTATGGTTAGACATTGCCTGTAACGACGGAACACTTCTTAAACATGTTCCAAAAAACTTGATTAAAGTTGGTATTGACCCTGTCGACGAGTCATACACAAAAGAATCTAGATTGGTGGCTGATTTGATTATACAAGATTTTTTTTCGAAAGAAACATACCTAAATTCGAAATATGGTAATCTGAAACCAAAGGTGGTTACAACGATTGCTATGTTTTATGATTTGGATAATCCTATACCATTCCTGAATGATGTACATGAAATTATGGATGATGAGGGATTATTTGTTCTACAAATGAGTTACACCCCCTTGATGATTAAACAACTTGCTTTTGACAATATATGTCACGAGCATGTTTATTATTATTGCTTGAAATCCCTTTCAACAATTGTTGACCAAGCAAACTTCAAGATTGTGGACTGTCAACTTAATGACATTAATGGAGGTAGTTTTAGAATCTATTTAAGAAAGAAAAACTCGACCGACTCTCAGTTTAGGACATCACCATATAGAGACGTAGCAAAATACAGAGTAGACAGTATACTAACATATGAATCCGTTGAGGGATTTGACACCGAAAACCCTTACATGGATTTTTGGAAAGAAATAAACGATTTGAAAACTCAGACTGTAGAATTTATAAAAAAAGTAAAATCAGAAGGTAAAAGTGTTTGGGGTTATGGTGCGTCCACTAAAGGTAATACCCTTCTACAATGGTTCGGATTGGACGAAAAACTTATTGATGGAATTGCAGAAAGAAGCCCCTATAAATTTGGATTGAAAACAGTAGGGACAAATATTAGGATTTACTCTGAGGAAGAAATGAGACAAAACAAACCTGATTACCTTTTGGTGTTACCTTGGCATTTCATTAACGAATTTAAAGTAAGAGAAAAGGATTATTTATTGTCAGGAGGGCAATTCATTGTCCCTTGTCCTAAATTTGAAATAATTTCAGCTTTCGATGTCTAAAGTAGCATTTATCACGGGAATATCAGGTATGGACGGCAAGTTGCTGTCCAATTTTTTATTGTCCAAAGGATATAAAATAATTGGATTGGTAAGGAAACAATCTGTACATGAGGTTACTGTTCATAATAACATAGAATACATTATTGGAGATTTATTAAATATAGACTTAGTTTTAGAAAAAATACAAAATATAAAAATAGACGAGATTTATCTTTTAGGTGCACAATCTTCAATAGAACCTAGCTGGGACAATTTTTTAGAAACCTATAGTATTAATGTTACATCGACAATAAAAATATTAGATTTTGTCAGAAAAAAAGTGGAGAAACCAAAAGTATTTTTTGCATCTTCATCAGAAATATTCGGGAATCCTAATGAAGAGCCTCAAAATGAAAAAACAGAAAAATCACCGAGAAATCCTTATGGGTTGTCGAAAATCTTGGGTCAACAAATTGTTGAACAATATAGAAATTTATACGGGCTATTTTGTTGTTCAGGCATCCTCTACAATCACGAAAGTGAATTTCGTAAACGTGATGTTGTGACAACCAAAATTGTTAAAGGGGTAAGTAAAATATATAAAGGTTCCACAGAAAAAATTAAATTAGGAAATATAAATTCTAAAAGAGATTGGACTTCTGCACGGGATTTTGTAGAAGGTATGTGGATGACACTACAACAGGAATTTCCCGGTGACTATATATTCAGCTCGAATACCACACATAGTGTTGAAGAAATGTTGAAAATATGTTTTGAGTTTATAGGAATTACAAATTACAAAAATTTTGTTATAATTGATGAAGACTTGATTAGACCCGTAGAAAGTTTGAATTTAGTTGGTGACAATTCAAAACTTAAGTCTATCGGATGGAAGCCAAAGATTGAATTCAAGGAAATGTTAAATCACATGATAGAATATGAAATCGAAAATATAAAAATATGAAAAAAATTTATTTTGCACCAACACCTTGGGCATCTAGCTCGAACGTTTTGGAAGACTATAGACATCAAACACCACAAAACTCAGGTAATTGGGAAGATGTTATATCTGTAACAAATCCCGACGAAGCAGATTATTTAATAATCCAAGATGAAACCTCGGATTCAAGTCTATTATCAAAATTTGAACCAAAAAAAAGATTGTATTTCAATAGGGAAGCCCTTTCAACCGGTATATTGAATCGAATCAATAAAGACGAATATAACATTTTTTCTTTTTGGGATGGGTCAGGATATCTTCCAATTAGATGGTGGTATGGAACTAATGTCGGAGCATCATCACAGGGTTATGGGGGAATCACCAAAACGTATGATGAACTTTCGAATTTGGAGCCGTATGAAAAAACCAAAAAATTATGTTGTATACTTTCAGATAAAATTATGAACGAGGGTCACGGAATCAGAAAAAATTTCGCAGAAAAGTATGTTAAAAAATACCCATTAGACCTATACGGGTCGGTGTCTTTCAAAAATTCTACGATTCCCAATAATGATAAAATTTTGGCTCTCAAAGATTACAAATATTGTTTGGGTTTCGACAATCAAGATTTTATCAAGGATTTTTTTGGGACTCAATTCAGTGACACAATTTTAGCTTGGTCTATTCCGATTTTTTGGTGTGGGACTGATTTGAGAAGATACTTCCCTGAAGGTTCATTTATTCAGTTTGACGCGAGAAACCCAGAAGAAATAGATAGAATTCATCAAATTGTAGAAAATGATGATTATGAAAGTAGATTACCTGCCTTGAAAGAAGCAAGAAATTTGATTCTTAATAAATATAATTTTTGGCCGACAATAAAAAAAATAATAGACAATGAGTAATTTTAAAGTCCCACAGTTTCAACCTTATATAGATAATAAAGAGTATGATGCAATAAAGTCCTGTTTCGATTCTAATTGGATTACTGAAGGGCCCTTATCAAAAAAGTTTGTTGAAAAAATTTTGGAACTGACCGGTGCAAAATATGGTGTGCTAGCTCCCAACGGAACTCTCTCAATTTATATGGCGTTAAGAGCGATTGGTGTAGGACCTGGAGATGAGGTAATTGTTCCTAACTTTACTTTTATTGCATCCGCCAATGCTGTGGAAATGTGTGGAGCCAAACCTGTTTTTGTTGATGTTAAAGAAGACTTGCAAATTGATGTTGATAAATGTATCAGACTTGTGAATTACAGAACAAAAGCTGTGATGCCAGTGCACGTGTATGGCATGGCGTGTAATATGTGTGAGGTCATGAAGTTTGCAAAAAATTACAAAATTAAAGTAGTAGAGGACGCAGCACAAGGTATTGGAATCACTTGGAAAGGTAAACATACAGGAACTTTCGGAGATGTGGGAAGCTTTTCATTCTTCGCAGATAAAACTTTAACTACAGGTGAAGGGGGTATGGTAGTGACTAATGACAAAGATTTATATGAGAAATTGTTATATCTTAGAAATCAAGGTAGGATAGATAGAGGAAGTTTCATTCATCCTGAACTCGGGTATAACTTTAGAATGACTGATTTACAATCTGCAATCGGTTTATCACAATTTGAAAAGTTACCTGAAATTATTGAAAAGAAATCTAAAATTTTGAAAACCTATAAAAAGTTACTCAACTCAAAAATAAAAATTATTGAACCCTCTGAAGGCTCAAATCATATACCTTTCAGAGTTTGTATAATCATTCCCAAAGGTTCTCAAAAATTAATGGAATACATGAAAGAAAATGGAATTGAAACCAGAACTTTTTTCTATCCTCTCCATAAACAACCTTGTTACATGAAACAAAAGAAAACACTTTTTCAAAAAATTTTTTACCAGAAAAATAATGATAAAGAGTTTGAGGTTTCGGTAAGAATGTACGATGAAGGTGTTTGTTTACCTTCATTTGTTTCAATCACACAAGAACAAATAAGTTATATTTGTGAAAAAATTAATGAATATGTACAATAAAAAATTATCCATCTACTACGATTCATTGTTCAAAGAAAAGGATTACCAAGGTGAATGTAATTTTATAAAAACACACACTAAAAGTCTCAGAAACTTATTAGACGTCGGTTGTGGAACTTTGAGTCATTCATTAATTTTGTCCAAGTTTTTTGAAAATGTAACCGCAATTGATGACTCCAAGGACATGATAGAAATAGCACTAAAAAAAAATTTACCTAAGAATATCAAAGTTTTGAATGAACCTTTGAAAACACTAAGTAATAAAAAATTTACTTCAGTTATTTCTATGTTCAATGTTGTTAACCATATAGAATCCTTGAGCGAACTCGTCAAATTTTTTAACCAAATCTCTATGATTTTAGAAAAAGAGGGGGTTTTTATTTTTGATTGTTGGAATGGTGTTGCTTGTACAATAGACAAACCAAATCAATTTACAAAAAAGAAAATTCATGAGGGTTATCATACTTTGCTTTCTGAAACAACCACCTCAACAGATTTATTCAATTCTTTATCAATTATGTATACAAAAGTCGAAGTTTACGACGATTTATCAAAAATTGATGAGTTTGAATATACTTTGAGACAAAAACTATGGACACCAGATTTATTGAAACAAGTCCTAAACGACTCGGGATTTGAAATAGAGAAAATCGTCCCAAAATTTGATGCTAACACGAACGCCACTGAGAATGATTACAGATTAACTTTTATATGTAAAAAAATATGAAAAAAATATATTCAAAAATTGAACCTGAAAAGCTACTTCACATCATAATTGATATAAATGAAGTTGAGGAAAGAATTGATTTGATTCCTGAAAATCATTTTTTACAATGTATGATTGTAAGAAAAAATAAGGGTGTAAAATTCAAAACGCACAAACACATTTACAAAGACGTAGATTTTACAAGTGCAATTGCTCAAGAATCTTGGTTTGTATATAAAGGAAAAATCAAAGTATTTCATTATGACATTGATGATTCATTCTTGGGAGCTCATGAATTGAATGAGGGTGAAATGAACGTAACATTACTCGGTGGTCATACTTTTGAAGTTTTGAAAGATGATACAATTGTATTAGAACAAAAAAACGGTCCTTATTACGGTCAAGCATTAGACAAAAAATTTATATATGAAAACATTTCCTGAGTTGTTCGAAAAACTTTACGGACCTATTCCTTTTTATAGTGAATCACAAGTTCAAAGAGTCACACAATGCGTTGATACTGAAAAAATACCGAAAGTTTCAAACGCGGGTGATGTTGTAGAAATTGAAGGTAATATCTGTCAAGTTATGCATAATGGAGTTTTAATTCACAAAGGATGTTACCACGCTGAATGGATGACAGATATTATAAAAAAATTGAAGGGTCATCATGAACCTCAAGAAGAAAAATTATTTTACGAGGTTTTAAAGTATGTTGGTGAGGGTGGTACTATGATAGAGTGTGGAAGTTTTTGGTCTTACTATTCTTTGTGGTTTCACTCTGAAATTAAGAATTCTACTAACATAATGATTGAACCTAATCCGACAAAATATGAAATTGGTAGATTGAACTTCGAATTAAACAATTTTGATGGTTTTTTTTACAATGCTTCTATCGGAAGTAAAAACTACATTACATCAGATTTTTTAGATTGGGACGGACAGAGCTATGTTATCCCTCAATTTACCATCGATAAAATCATAGAAAATCACAAATTGGATAAGGTTTCTATATTACATATGGATATTCAGGGAAACGAAATATACGCTTTGAGTGGTGGTGAAGATAATCTAAAAAAACAAAACATAGATTTTCTTTTTATTGCAACTCATGCACCAAACATTTCATTAATCAAGTACATTAAAAATTTAAACTATAAAATAATTACTTCTTTTGAAATTAGAGAGTCTTTTGCTGACGATGGATTAATTTTAGCATGCTCAGAAGCGGTTTACAATCGACTAGAATTACATAATTTTACAATACAAAAAAGATAATAATGAAGAAAAAAGCCTTTATCACAGGTATCAACGGACAAGATGGTAGCTACCTCGCAGAATACTTACTCAATTTAGATTATGAAGTTCATGGTATGGTAAGAAGGAACTCGATGTCCGAAAATCAGGATTCAAGAGTAATACACATTGCAGATAAAATAACAACACATTATGGTGATTTATTAGATGAAAGTTCTATCGATAGAATATTACATGAAGTAATGCCAGATGAAATCTATAATGTCGCAGCACAAAGTCATGTTAGAATAAGTTTCGACATGCCACAATTTACCGTCAAAACAAATGCCTTGGGTGTTCTCAATATGTTAGAATCCTTCAGAAGGATTTGTCCCAAATCTAAATTTTATCAAGCGAGCTCCTCCGAGATGTTTGGTAACAGCAAAGACGAAGATGGTTTTCAAAGAGAAACTACCCCAATGCATCCAGTAAGTCCATATGGTTGCTCGAAAATGTTCGGTTACTCTATTGTAAAAAATTATAGAAACTCCTATAAATTATTTGCAACCAATGGTATCCTTTTTAATCACGAATCACCGAGAAGAGGTTCGAATTTTGTGACCAATAAAGTAGTTAAAACAGCGGTTCAAATCCACTTAGGTTTTGCGAAAAAATTGGAACTAGGAAACTTGGACTCATTCAGAGATTGGGGACATTCAAAAGATTATGTTAGAGCAATGCACATGATTCTCAATCATAGTGAAGCTGACGATTTTGTTGTATCTA
>Ga0172376_10008791_pt1 | contig 10513 bp, 14 predicted proteins | sample Lak35m_FD_121114 | JGI IMG/M metagenome (GOLD analysis project Ga0172376, IMG submission 121114) | Freshwater microbial communities from Kabuno Bay, South-Kivu, Congo - kab_092012_35m | ecosystem: Environmental > Aquatic > Freshwater > Lake | place: Democratic Republic of the Congo: South-Kivu... | reverse complement strand
TTCCCTCGGATGCTCCTAACGGAGGTGCTGTAACAAATATGACATCAGAGACTTGTTCTCTACTCAGCGAGATTACTTCTTAAACTCACTCTTTCTCTGTCTTGACATTAGGGAGTACTTTATTCTGAGACAGCTTCCCGCGCTTGCTCAACGCTACGGGTGTGCCTACGGGAAATGTAAAAAATATCTGTCAGTGTTGTTGCTGTAACATAGCCAACAACTTCCCCATCATTGATCGCCTGAAACAGCATCTCTGCATCTTGGAAAAATGGCTCTCGTTCCAATAGAAAGTCTAGGGCAATATTGGTATCAATTAAAACTCTCACTAAAGGTACTTCTCCACCCGTCGCTCTTCTAACATCGCCGCCACTTCCTCATCAGTGGGTGCAGGTCGGTCTGTTTTTAACAAGCCTCTCATCCGCCGAATCGCAGCAGAGCGGTCAGATTTAGAAACTGGACTCTCTTGGAGAGATTCAACGATGACCGAAATCAGCGCAAGGCGATCGCTGGGCGGCAACTTGAAGATTTGTGCTTTTAGCTCTTGTGACAACATAACCTGCTCTCAAATTCAACGGAATTTACTATTTAGTATAGACCTGTTGCCATACAAGGCAAAAAAAGCCATGAAACCCAGTTCCAGCAAGCTTTTCAGGAGATTTTGGCGATTGACGGCTGTAACCTATACTAAGTAGGGCTTTCAGCGGTTTTTTCAGTTAAAAAGCAACAGGTCTTATGAGCGATCTAAAGTGTACCCCGTTGTCTAGACAGTTAGGGTAGCGGGCGGGAGCACGGCAAAGGGTAATGCTGCCGCTGTTACAGACCCGGGCCACATACTCGATTAAAAGAACAGGCGTCGAGCTGTACTGGGGCTCCGGTTACGGCCTGGCCCATGGATTCCTGGCAGCTTTGGGCGATCGCCGGTGCTGTGGGGCTAAGCCTTGGTAGGAGCCCTAGCCCGAGGAGGAGGAGTGGTGGGGCGATCGCGGATCCTAGGGCAATACCACAGTGAAGGCGATCCATACCCCCGTTCGGCGGGCGATCGCGGGCCTGTCTCCCCATGACGTCAGCAGAACCTTGGCCGGCTGCGGGGTGGACTAACGCCCATTCACTTCGCCTAGTGCCTCTTGAATTAATTCATCACTGACACCGTGACGCTTGAGGCTTGCTATCAATGCAGATACTGTATCACCTTCCAAACGTTCCAAGTCAGCTCGCAACCCTTGCCCAATATAAGCGCGCACTAAAGGTTGATACCCTGAAAAACCAAGCAGGGGTGCAACTTGCTTCAAATCTTCAATCACATCTTCAGGCATACGAATTGTGATCGTCGTCATGGGACGATTCCTATCCAATCGCTTTTTCAACGCCTCAGGTTTCATAGAATTCCCACTCCTTACGTGTCGCTTTACGAGCTGAAATGACCCGAATAATGTCGTTTTCCCGCTCAATGAAGACAACCTATAGCAAGTTCCAACGCCGATCTAAACCAATGACGGCATCTCGCGCTTCATCGTTACGGCTAGCATCAACAACCACAAGAATGGGTCGAAGAAGACTTCTGCAGCTTGCTGAAACGTAACACTGTTATGGTTAATTGGGTTGATCCTGGCTTTTTCGTCATCCCAGACAAAAGTGATGCCATTGAGAACGAAATACACATCCATGCTTGTAGTGTAAGCAAGACGTATTTACATTGTCAATACATTGCCTCGTATCCTAGGGTTACTAGCACAACTTCCTCTAGTTGAGCAATTGTTTCAGCACTCAGTTGACCTAACCTCCGAGTTAACCGAAGCTTATCCAGTACTCGAATTTGAAAGCACAATGCAACTGAATCTTGTGACAGCCCACCTTCACCCTGCCTGATCAGCATACAAATTGGTAATGCGGCACGACGTTGGTTCGTAATTAAGGGAATAGCAATAGTTGTTGTTGAGAACTGGGAAACGATATCATTCTGAAAAATAATGACAGGACGAACACCTGCTTGCTCAGAACCTTGAGTAGGATCAAGGTTTGCCAACCAAACTTCTCCTCTTTTAAGCAGGTTAGCCATTGCTAATCTTCTTGGGCAAGCATTACGGCATAGTCACCCATTCCAGTTTCAGCAAGAGAGCGATCTTCTTCTGCAAACTCCTTTGATAAGGAAGCCAATTGAACAGGATCGAGAATGATAGAACGACGCTTATCACGAAATTTGAGAAAAGCAATGAAGTCAGCAACTTGTTGAAGCTGTTCAAGGGTAAGTTGATCGAGATCTTGCTTAAGGGCTTCGCTAGTGACTGGCATAAAAATAACGTAAAAAGATTTTAAGCTATGATTCTATTGTAAATAATCTGCTTCCACTCTGGGTCTATCCTCACCACAAATTTCTCGGCAATGACCCGCTTCAAATTGAACACAAACAGATAAGCTAAAAATTAGGTAATTAATCAACCTACATCCGGCCCCATATCACCGGGCTCCTACAACTCACTACCCGCTCTTAACTCACCATCGATCGCCGGTGCTGTGGGGCTAAGTCTTGGCAATAGCCCTAGCCCCAGGAGCTGTATTGGTGGGGCGATGGCATAGGCGGCCTGAAGCGGTCAAACCAGCGACGACGGCGGCTTTGAAACATCACAAGGTCGCCTTTGCCCATCTGCCTCGGGGACTATGTTAAACCGTTTACGAAGACTTGGGTTTAACCTCGAACTCCATTTTGGAACGGTAGAAGCACACATCAAATTCCATAAAAAAGTTCGTCTGACCTAGAATCAGGGGTGAATTGGGACTTTTAGTCCAAGCAAAGGCTAATTGAACTGGAGCGATATCCCCAACTTGAACCATTGAGGAGAATGGTGTAGCTGGTTGGTTGCCCAAATTGCCTGCCAGTTGAATGATTGCTCCGCCATCATCCCAGGTAGCCCCAAGCTGTAAACCCAATTCATAGGGCATAACGTTGACCGTTGCGCCACTGTCAACCAGAGCTAGGGCTTCAACTGTACGCCCCTCGCGACGAAGAATGATCGGCACTCGTGGAAGACTATCGAACTCGTTTTGAGAGGGATCAGTAGTGGAGTAGCGAAAGCGCATGACATTAAGCCTGATCCGCTGTCTCTAAAGCTTGCATTAACGTAGCGCCAACCCCAAAGCTGTTGTAGGGGGTCGGCAGATCATAGGTTTTGAAAGGTTCCAGGGGTGAGATATCCTCTGCTGCTTCTAGATCCTCTGCTAAAATCCGAATTAGCTTGAGCTTCTCGATGATCGAGAGTTGGCGAACGGATGGTAGAACTTCAGACAAAGTCATATAGATTTCCACGTTTCAAAGACTTATATTTTGAGTTTAGTGGTAAATAAGCTAAATTATCCGGTCGCTCAATGCCTCAAACTGTTCCTCGGTGCGGGGTTGCCCATAGATGGGGCATTCTTGAGTAGGAATCGGGCACTCGATTAGCTGCCTTGCGGCTCAATATCACCAGCCCCCCACAGGATTACCTTGGGCTTGGCCTTAGTCGCCGCTGCTGTGGGGCTCAGCCCTGGCAGGAGCCCTAGCCCAAGGAGGAGGAGTGGTGGAGCGAAAATGGATCGCTGGATGGAAAGCCATGGTTCTGACCTCTTATCTGGGGTGCTTGTCGAGGGGGCAGGGGCGACTCCATCCGCCAGGGTTGAAAATTCTTGCTAAACCTTCCTGATTACTGGGGAATCCTGTGAATTAAGTAAGTAACCTACGACAGGTGCCTCAGGCTTAGCTCTGTTAGTCATCGATATTGGCTAAGTCGGGGGCGAGGGATTACCGGGGAATATTTCTTTGGGGGAAATAGGGGATGGAACTATTACTAATTGCGGCAATTGGGGCGGCGATCACCTTCTATGTCCAGCTCAATCAAGCCAGGAAGCAAACAGCTAGGGCCTTAAGCACCGCAAATCAGGCTCAGCAATCCTCGGATCAGAGGATCGGGGAGTTAGAGGGTGAGGTGGAGTCCCTGGGTCGCTTCAGGGACATCCGGGCGGCGGCTGAGCAGGAAGCGGCTGAGATTCGAGCAGCGGCTGAGGAAGAGGCTAGGGAGATCAGGCGGAGTAGCACGGCGGATGCCAAAGCCAGGAATGAGCGATCGCAGGCGATGCTGACTAATGCCAATCAGCAGGCCACCCAGATTATCGAGGCGGCTAACCAGCGGGCCGAGCAGATCGCTGGTGACGCCTACCGGGCCCTTAAGGATGGGGAACACCTCACCAGGGTAGCGACGGCGATGAAGAATGTGATTGAGGGCTATGGCGATCGCTACCTGAAACCTACCTATAGTTTGCTTGACGAGCTGGCTGATGCTTACGGGTTTAATGAGGCGGGGCAGCAACTCAAACAAGCCCGTGAGCGTAGCCAACTGATGGTTACTCACCACCGGGCCGCCACCTGTGATTATGTTGAAAAGAATCGTCGTGAGACCGCCACGCGGTTTGTGGTAGAAGCCTTCAACGGTAAGGTGGATTCCATTCTTTCGCGATCTAAGGCAGACAACTTCGGCACCCTCGACCAGCAGGTCCGCGATGCCTTTGCCTTGGTCAATAACAACGGAGCCGCGTTCCGTAATGCCCGCATTACGGAGGACTATCTAGAGGCCCGATTATCAGAATTAAAATGGGCCGTGGCTGTCCAGGCCTTGCGGGACCGAGAAAGGGAGGAACAACGCCGTATCCGTGAGCAGATGCGGGAGGAGGAAAAGGCCCGTCGAGAAATTGCCCGGGCTTTGAAGGAGGCTGGACGGGAGGAGGAAGCCCTACAGAAAGCTATGGAGAAGGTGCAGGCTCAGGTGACCAAGGCCAATGCAGCCCAGCGGGCGGAGTTTGAAGCAAGGCTGAGACAGCTTCAAGAGCAACTGACAGAAGCGGAAGCACGTAACCAGCGGGCTCTCTCGATGGCCCAGCAGACCAAGGCGGGTCATGTATACGTGATTTCTAATGTTGGGTCCTTTGGGGAGGGTATGGTTAAAATCGGCATGACCCGTCGCCTGGAACCGCTGGATCGCATCCGTGAGTTGGGTGATGCGAGTGTACCCTTTAACTTCGATGTCCATGCCATGATCTGGAGCGAGGATGCTCCTGGTTTAGAGCGTGAACTGCATAGGCGTTTTGTTAGGCATCAGGTCAATAAGGTGAACCCGCGTAAGGAGTTTTTCCAGGTTTCCCTGGGGGATCTACGCAGCCAAGTTGAGGAGTTGGGGATGGCGGCTACCTGGATGATGACCGCTATGGCGACTGAGTATCAAGAAAGTCTGGCTATGGCCGATCGCCTGCGGGATAATCCGGCAATGGCGGAGGAATGGCTGCGCCACCAGTTGGACTATGACCCGGTTGAGGAACTGGCTTTAGAGGCCAATGGCAATGGGGCAGAGTCGTGATGGGGTGGCCAGGTTGCGGTATGGCTGGTTGCTCTTGGGGGTGAAGCTGGGGGGGTTGGGATGGGTATGGTTGGCCTGTAACGGTAGCCACCATCGTTAACCCTGCCTCTGGCCTGTTCTATCACGCTTGAGATTTTCCATTCACTTTCGCTCCATTCGCTCACAGTCGCGATTAGGATCAATATCAATTCCTGCCGGTAGTTGGGTACGGCAGAGAAAGGGTGGGGAGTCGCCTTCTAGTTGTTCTTTAGTGAGTCCTATAGTATCTCTGAGGTCAACACTCATAAGTTTGGCACCATCGAAAATGGCAAATCTGAGAGTAGAACCTCTAAGTTTTACATGTTTAAGTTCGGTATCCCTGAGCTTGGCACCCGTAAGATTAGCAAGACTTAAGTCAGAAAAGCTTAAATCGCTACCACTTATGTCACATTCAACCAGTCGAGCACGGCGCAGTGTGGCTTTATACAGGTTGGCACGAGCCATCTTTGTACGAGTAAGATTCGCATTATCAAAGTTCGAAAGAGACAGGCTAGCACAATAAAAGTCGGCATTAACAAGTCGTGCACCGACAAGACTAGCACTGCTGAAGTTCGCACTTTCTAAGTAAGTACCTTCTAGATTGATATCTTCTAGCTTAGCCTTGCTAAGGTCAGCATCTTTTAAACTGAGACTCAACTTACTTATAACTTTTGCTTCGGTAAGAAACCGAATTAAACTACCTTTACGATTTCCATCTAACCTCCGTAATGTAGCAAGTGTTCTAGCCCGGATGACACCCACCGAGACATCTAGCAGTTCTCTCTCTTCTGGTGTGGTGGTGTCTCCTTTGGCCGCGATCGCTAGTAGATTTTTATCCACCAACAGCTCAGAAACTTTATCGTAGTAGTTTTGTAGGATTTCCTCCTGCAACTGTTCTTCATTCCGCTGTTGCTGCTGAATTTGTAGCCAGAAACCTAGCCCAGCCAGGGACATTGGAACGCCAGCCAGGCTTAACCAGTCCCATAGGGTTTTACCTTTGAATCCAGAAAAAGGGTGGGCCTTTGGAAAGTACCCAGCGACAACAATCCCTACAATGCCTAGGATGATTTTGTTGCGGTGCTTCTTCACCATCGCCCTACCTCCTGGGCTTTAGTATCCCACACAAGCCACTGCCAAAGTGCCGCCCTGGTGGGAGCGATGGTGGATGCGACGCGCTGTTGTCTCTGTCGTTTCCCATGGGTATCGATAAATCAAGCTTTTTGCCCCTCACCCATTAGAAAGACTAAAACCTGTGTTGCAGTCCTGCCGTAGTACATAGTCCACGATACACCTCCACAGTTGCACCATCCATCTGAGCAGGTGGGATGAAAAACGGTTCTGAGCTACCTACCATTGGATAGTTGTCCAACCCACGCCACCCAGTACGACAATCAAGGTAACTCCACTCGGCATGATTGTCAGCACTAGCGGTATAGGGCCACTTACGATACTGCTCTATGAACCGATTCTGATAAATAAACAGTGTCGAGTTGACGTAGCTCATTTGCCCGGTTTTGTAAGCGTCCTCATTGTCTAGATCAGCATCAAACAACCAAGCTGGAAAGGGTGTTCTCGCTGCATCATGAACGAACCCTGTCAATGAATCTCCTCGAATGGGTTGGGGCTGGGGCGCAGGGGCAGTCCGATCCTCGGTAGTTCGGCACAGTGTACCCAAGTCGACTATGTTGCCTTGACTGTCGGTGTAACAGGTTTGGGCGAAGACAGGAGCTATGGCCGCCACTAATCCCAGTGAAGCTAAGATACCCAAGCAACTTATCAAACGATTAACAATATAGAGTTTCATATCAATATCCTGTCTAGATAATTTAAGTATTCACACTGTTCCACCCCGTAACCGGAACAATCTCAGCAAGGTTTCCATTCCTTAACATAGACCTGCTCCATTTAGATTCATTCGCTTCACTGAGTCGAGCGCTCAACAGGCAGTGCTAGATCGGCTCTCGCGGCGGTAGAGTGCCTATATTTTCAATCGCCCATAGTCTCGGTTAGGGTCAAGGTGTAAAAGTAGATCGAGTCAGAATTTCATTTCTGAACAGTCTACCGCCTCCGTATTGGTATAAAACACAGATGTTTCTCCCGGCAAACGAATAGATGTCGTCCCTGAGAAGATCTTTGCGCTTTCCACGTAGACCGGGATGCCATCTTTAGTTATGCCTACACCATTCAACTTTTGAAATGCCACTTCATCGTTCCGGGCTGCATAACCAACGGCTTGATCAAACAATTCCCGATTAATGGCAATAACATAACCTTCACGAAGCAAACAGGTTCCTTTCGGTCTACTCCCATTGGCTGTAGATACTGGACTAGAAGAAGAATCTGGAGCTGTGGTCAATGGCAACGGCTGGGCGCTATCTCCCGAGGCTGCCTGTGCCTTAGCGTTGGCTATCTCAATATTTTTCAAATACTCGTTCCTTTTTGCCTTGGCCGTTGAGTAGTCTGGGCTCGTCTCTGGGACCTCTTCTAAAATCTCTATCGCCGCTAACCATTGCTTAGCAACGGCATTCCACTCCTCCTTGGTTTTGGCAGTCTGGGCCAGGGTGGCGGCTTTGTATCCTACGGGTAAGGCGTCTTGAAGAGTCACCATAGGCGGCTCGGGGGTAGTAGTTGCTTCAGGTGGCTCGACCTTGATGGCTACTTGAGCTGGTGCTTGCTCCGGCTCGACTACTTCGGCGGGGGGTTCAGGGGCAAAGACTTTGGCGAGTAAGGAGAGCCCCCCGATCAGTAATGCGCCATTTACCAGTATTCCTGCCAGGGTCAGGGGGATTACAAAATAGGGTTTAGATAAAAGGGTTTTCATAGTCATCTAAATAACAACAAACTAATCCTGGATTTCCAGGGATTTGACAAATTCAAAGCCATCTTCAACTCGGTTGAGATAGCCTAATAAGGGAGAGGAAAGTTCAATTAAAATATCGTTGAAGCTTCTGATTTCCTGTTCTCTCTTTTCTGCGTCTGGGCTCAATTTAATATCAAAGCATTTCAATATATCACCAAGGGTAGCAAATTCTTTGTCGCCTATTTCTTTGCTTCTTGCCTCGGCCTGTCTTACCATTTCAATCCATTTGGAGCGAATTCTCAGTTTCTCCAGGATTTTTTCAATAAATTCTTTCAGATAACCGTTGGCCTCTTCACCAAAAGGATCTTTCTCAAATACAGGTTTTAACTGATAAAGATTTACTGCATTAGGATATTGGCGCTTTAGACTCACTAGCCGTTGTAGTTCTTCCGGCCTGATTACATTAATACAGTTATTTGCAGCACCTATTCTGGCTGGATGAGTTAATTTGCCAGCGGCAATAATAATTTTAATACAGTCCTGATAATGTCCTGGGAGATGGGTATTACCTAAATGAATTAACTGGGCACAAACTGAGCTAGGTACAGACTCCGTTTTGCTTGCCTTGCATTCACCCACCACCGGATAGGGATAATCAGCAAAGAAGTCCAGTCCGCCAGACCCGCCGGTTGAGTTATGGTCTAGATTAGCCCTGGGGTGATGTTGGCTGTTAGAAAACCCCAGAAACTGCAAACTCTTTCGCACCAGGCGTTCAAAGCTGGTGCCGTCGCTGGAGTTACCCACCCGGCTAATGTGGTCATACCAATCATCACTGTTGACCACATCCACCGGGGTGGTTGGGGTCAGGGGGGAAGGGTTGGTTACTATGGAGAGGGGCTCGGGGACCTCCTCTGGGACCGCGATCGCCTTTAAAGTCGGTTTCAGATCCAGCAATTGCCGCTTATGGCGCAGAAACTCAGCCTCCCCCAGGGCCGGGTGGCTCTCCTCCACATCCAGGTAATCCGCCAGGGGCACAAACCCGCCCACGGGGCCATTGTTAACCAGGTCCAGGTCCAGGGGCTCGGGCAGGTGATACACCTGAAAAAAAGCCATAAACACATGGCCCGCCCGCTGCAAATACTCCACCAGGGCGGTGGCTGACCAGATGGTGTGCTGGCTAAAGGCCGCTAGTTTATCCGCTTCGGTAAAGTGCTGACACAGGTCACACTTCGCCCAGGCCCGCACCCGCGTCATCCCTGGGGGGCTGTCATCCTGGGGCTGACCGGCCAGAAAAGCTGGCTGATAGACATCGACCGGGGCCAGACCCTGCCACAACGCCCCGGTGGGGCAGAGTACAAACCGCTTACCGGGGACAATAAACCGCTGGGGCATAGCCAGGATCGACTGACCCCGATAGAGGGCGTCGATATCCAGGCTGGGTAGGCTAATGCCGGTGTTAAGCAGCGCCATCTAGGCCACCTCTAGCACCGTCAGGTCAAGCTGGGTGGGCACCTCCAGCCCCTCCTCTGGCAGGCTCAGCTCCGCCAGGTGTTGAAGAATTTGCTGCGCTTCCGCCTCGCTGTGGAGATGGTGCAGAGTTTCCCCCTCCAGGGCCGTTTCTGACACCTGGCCCCTGGGTTGACTGAGAATTTCTCGAATCAACGGATTTTGAGTGAGCCGCCTTTGCACCTCCCCAAAGGAATCCAGCCGCTTGTGGCTGAGGTCAAACTGCTCGTGGTTGTCGTAGATGTACTTGAGGGCGTATAGGGGCTTGAGGTGCTCCGCCTCGAGATGCACCCACTCCCCGCCCTGTTTTACCAGTTCCTGATAGTAGTCGTAGGCCTTCCAGCTACGTCTGAGTTTGCGGCTTTCCTCCCGCAGCACGCAACTGCGATCGCCGCCGAAGGTTTCGTAGTCCAACAACCGCTTGAAGGCCGCCCCAACGGAAAACCCCCCGGTTTGCTGCACCGCGGCCACCAAGATTCTCACCGGCTGACCCGCCTCAGTACCCAGGATTTTGAAGTGGAGATAGCCATTGTTTTTGCCTTTGGGGGTAATGTCCTCCGTGCCTGTGATCACCACCTTTTCAATGGTGGTGTCGCGCAGCTTGGGGATTTGGGGAATGCGATCCAGACAAAACCGCACCACCTCCGCAATCAGCTCGTTGTCCTCCAGGTATTCCGGCAGGAAACGCTCCTGGGCCTCGAGGTCAGCCCGTTCCCAACGCTCGGTGGGGGTTAATTTGGGCGGATCGGGTTGGTAAGCAGCAAGCAGAGTATCTAGTTTCTTGGTTAGCTCACTGGAAAGGAATTTCAAG
>Ga0172376_10008789_pt1 | contig 10514 bp, 7 predicted proteins | sample Lak35m_FD_121114 | JGI IMG/M metagenome (GOLD analysis project Ga0172376, IMG submission 121114) | Freshwater microbial communities from Kabuno Bay, South-Kivu, Congo - kab_092012_35m | ecosystem: Environmental > Aquatic > Freshwater > Lake | place: Democratic Republic of the Congo: South-Kivu... | reverse complement strand
CAATGCGTTTCTGGCTCCCTGAGTCGCAGCTTCCAAGGCACAGCAGCCCCCCTCGCCCCTGGAAGGGGAGAGGGGTCGGGGGTGAGGGGTACCACCCTCCCAAATCCGCCCCCAAACGCACCAGCCCGCAGCGATAGCGGCGGGCCCGCCACACACCGGCCCCTCAGCGCTCACTCACCCGCGGACTCCCGTCCGCGGCTCGCCTGAACGCCGAACGCCGAACACCGAATACTGATGCCCCGCTCGTACTCGTACTCGTACTCGAAAACAGACCACCGTCCCTTCCCGCCTTCCTTCGCGGCTTCGCGGCTTCGCGTGAGACTCACTCCCCACAGTGCAGCAAAAGGACGGATCTCGGGCTGGAAAGCCCGAGCTACAGAAAAGGCACACACTCACCCGCGGACTCCCGTCCGCGGCTCGCCTGGACATCGAACGCCGAACACCGAATACTGATGCCCCGCTCGTACTCGTACCCAGTCCGCCCAAGCGGACGGTACTCGTACTCGTACTCGAAAACAGACCACCGGCCCTTCGCGCCTTTCTTCGCGGCTTCGCGGCTTCGCGTGAGACTCACTCCCCACAGTGCAGCAAAAGGACGGATCTCGGGCTGGAAAGCCCGAGCTACAGAAAAGGCACACACCCGCGGACTCTCGTCCGCGGCTCGCCTCGGGCTCATTGATGTGTGTACGATTCGTGCACACTCGTGGTCAGAAACGCACCGGCACGCTCCACGCAGGTCCGTGACGAACTGAGGGAGGGGTGGTGAGGCCTTCTTGCTGAACTCAACGTGCCGATTGGGCCAGCCCTGTTCACGGACAATTCAGTGATGCCACATAATCGGGATGCCGGCGAATGGCCGCGGCGATGAGTGGTGCATACCGTTCGAGAGTATCAATCTGCATCCTGCCCTGCTGCCACTCCTCGAAAAATACGCGGCGATAGCGCAGTACCACCTCGCTGTGGTCCAGTCCCAGCCGTTTGACTGTGAACTCAGCCAGCGCTCGATACTGCCTCGGAACCCTTTCCGTCAGCCGCAGTTGCAGTGAAGGCAGGAGGATCTCAAACCAGTCGTCTTCGACCAGAAACGGATCAAGAACCGCGTGTGAGTGTTTCTTCTGGTTGAAGTAGCTTTCTGCATAACGGAAATTACTCCACTCCCAGGCCTCCGCGTGCCGCTGCTGCTGTTTCAGTTGAGCGATCGGCACAAAATGATCTACCACGCCCTTGTTGACCAGCATCACACAGTAGGCACACAGTTCAGAGAACGCGTTTCGAAGGTCGTTTTCGAACTGCGACCAGTAGTCCCGCGGGCGATCATACTCAGGATTCTGTTGCAGCCAGAGCAAACCTGGCTCACGACAACGTGCGTTGAAGTCTGCCGGCTCGGCTGTCGGCTGAAAGCGTTTCATCGGGCCACCCGCGCAATCCAGCGGGGCCAGAACGGGTCCAGTGAGCCGAGCACCCGTTGCAGTTCCCGCGTGATCGCATCCCTCGTCTGCAGGTTTTCAGGCAACGCAGCACAATCGCCACGAGCAAAAGCCTCGGCCGCTTCGATCGCGACCTCCGCCTCGGTGGATCGAGCCTGAGGCAGTCCAAAGACGTCAGACGTCAGCCAGCCGACGGCGTCACCATGATTGACCCACGGAAGCGATTCAAAGGTCACCGCCTGTTCGGGTGACGCCTGAGGTTGAAAGTTGAAACAAAACAACCGATCCTGTTCCTCATCAAAACCAGGTTCAAGAGACGCCAGGACCAGAGGGGAATGAGTTGTGGCGATGACCTGGATCTTCAGATCGGGCGCGAGTAATTCGGCGACCTTTAAAATCGCTGGAAGGATCGTACGCTGCCAGCGCGGGTGCAGGTGAGATTCTATTTCGTCAACCAGCAGAATCATCCGCCGCGTTGGCTCTTCGGACCTCAGCCGAGCCGCTTCGCGATGTTCCACCCAGGCCCAGACCAACAGGTAGGCAAAATGAATGATACGCTTGACACCGGCAGACCACTGCGGGTACGGCACCGAGCCATATGGCATGACAACTGTTGGAAATCGCCGGCTGTCATTCAGCAGTACCCGTTCCGGTGCGGCACATTCGATTCGCTCGCCCGGATGTGACAACACAGCAATCACTTTCCTCAGAACAGCGAAAGGGTCGGCTGAATCATCCTTTGATGAGTTTTGGTAGTACCATGCGGTCCAGTCCGCAATCAGTCCATTGCAGACGACATGGCCATACTCCACAAGCCCGTTGGCGATATCTCGGTGGACACTGAACAGATTTCGTTGATGAACTTCTGAATTCCAGGTATCGGCCGCCTCTTCTGCCGCAAACAGAAATGCTCTCGGGGACTCTGCCGTTTCGCCCGCGGACTTACCATCACGCCTGTAATTGCGGGCAGGGTCCCACACGGCAAAGTTCCCCGCCGCATTGCCGTAAACCACAAGGCCAGCCATGGGGGGACGTCCCCGATTTCGGATCCATGACTGAGTCTGAGTGTCATAACTTGCGATCCGGCTCGCAGGTCGAGTTTTGCTGTGCATCACCCAGCTGATGTTTGCCGCCTGAACATCACACCGAGGAATTGCCGCTCTGCCAGCGGGCCAGGTTCCCGTCAGAGCCCAAAAGCAGACGTCAAGCAGAAATGATTTCCCCAGTCCATTGTCTCCAGTGACAATATTCATTCGCGATGCAAACAGTGCGGACAACGGGCTGACCGGTCCGACACCCTGAATGTTGATGGATTCAAGCATATTTGAAGGTTTCACATAACTTGCGGGTCGCTGCCTGCATTCCTGCGGCGAAGTTTGCAGCAGCCCCGAATCATCGCGAAAGCATCTCAGCATGGAAAGGCAACAACTCTCCTAAATACAGAATATCGTTCGCCGGGGAACGACACCTTCACAGACCGCCCAAAACGTTTTTTTTCGCGGAATCTACTTGACTTTTCACTATCGCTCCGGTCGGCAATGCGCGTGACCGCGCCTCGCAGTACCCGGGTGCGCCGTCCCGCGCTGCCACACAAACTCAGCCCGCCACAACCCAATACGCCCCCGAATGACAACAGCCCGCAGCGTCAGCCGCTGGCCCGCCACACACCGGCCCCTCAGCACTCACACACCCGCGGACTCCCGTCCGCGGCTCGCCTGTGGGCCCGCCATTCGTCCATCAAACACACACCAGCACGCAGCACAACCAACGCCCCTCCCGTAGCTCGGGCTTTCCAGCCCGAGCACACCCTGCCGCGCCCCTCACCCCCTCCCCGTAGCTCGGGCTTTCTAGCCCGAGCCCCCCCATTGCCTTTCTGCCCACCTGAGTGCCACCTGCCCAGGCACTGCGGCCCCCCTCGCCCCTGGAAGGGGAGAGGGGTCGGGGGTGAGGGGTATCAGCCCCCCAAACACATGCCCCCAAACACACCAGCCCGCAGCTTCACCTGCGGGCCCGTCACACAACGGCCCCTCAGCACTCACACACCCGCGGACTCCCGTCCGCGGCTCGCCTGAACATCGAACGCCGAACACCGAACACTGATGCCCCGCTCGTACTCGTACTCAGTCCGCCCTGGCGGACGGTACTCGTACTCGAAAACAGACCACCGGCCCTTCCCGCCTTCCTTCGCGGCTTCGCGGCTTCGCGTGAGACTCACTCCCCACAGTGCAGCAAAAGGACAGATCTCGGGCTGGAAAGCCCGAGCTACAGAAAAGGCACTCAAACACCCGCGGACTACCGTCCGCGGCTCGCCTGGGGGCTCGCCAATGCGTGTCCAGTTCGTGGTTCAAAACACACGCACCCTCAGCCCCTGCAAAAGGGGTAAAAGCAGCAAAGGCGAAATGGGGGTAAAGGGGTTCAGGGGCCAGGTCGTAAAGTTCTCGCCAAACGAAAACCGAAGTCGCCGTACCGGTCCTCGGGAGTGAAGTAGTTGCGGTACCACGCAGAGCAGTAGTCTGAGAAGTTGATCCAGGAACCGCCACGCAACACGCGGCTAGCCCCTCCACTTTCGTACAACGACGACGTCCACTCCCATACATTTCCCGTCATGTCCACAGCGCCGCACCGAGACGTGGCCTGCGGAAATGTGCCGACCACCGATGTGCTGCCCAGCACCCTCTCGCTGTTACAGTAGCCCTTCCTCCACTCATCACCCCAGCTGTACCGGTAACCCTGCACACCGCGTGCTGCAGCCTCCCACAGCTCCTCCGACAGCAGCGCATACTGATACTCATCGTCCCTCACACTCATCCACTCGCAGAAAGCACTCGCCTCGTACCACGACAACCCTGCAGCAGGCTGCGTCGCAGCGTCACAACCTGGCCGTTCAAACGCTCCGGGCGAACTCCAGTTGCGCTGGCACTTTTCCTCCCAGCCGGATTTCCAGTACGCCTGCTGCTCATAACCGCCCGCCTCCACAAACTTCCGAAACTCGGCATTTGTGACCGGATAGCGGGAAATCTGCACCGGCTGCGACAGCGAAAATTCGCGATCCTTTTTCTGACCCAGTCGATAGTCGTCAGCGGGCACCCACACCCACGCCTCCGACGTCAGCAAATCCAGCCCCGGTCGGTCGTCGCCAATTCGCGATACCAGCAGACCCAGCGCGTGACGAGCCGCCAGGTCGGCAAGCTGCTCCAGCGACTGCCGAAACAGACGTCGCACACACGCCTGCAGCTCCTCGGACAACTGATAGCCGCGATCCAGCAGCATCTGCACCGCATCACAGCAGACCACCGCCAGCGTCGGCACCTGCACCGGCGTCTGCTGCTCCACATGCTGCAGCAGCTGCCAAGCCACACCAGTCATCACCGACTGATCCCGCAAGTCCACACGCCGACCAAACAGAAATCGCAGCGTTTCACGCCAGTTGGCGACCAGCCCCCGAACCTTATACAGGTCCAGCAGCTGCTGGTCCGTACACGTCTTCGAAAACCACTCGGCCGCCAGAAACTCCTGAAAGGACAGATGCTGGAAGGCAGCTTTCCCGTCCGCTTTCGGCACCAGCAGCCCGCTCCGCTGCAACAGCTCTTCACGCACCGTCGTTATTGCTGCCTGGCCTGCGTCCGTCTGCGGCTTCGTTCTCACATACTCCGCCAGAATCTGATCAATCTCCAAAAATCCGGCTTCAGCCAGCGGATTTCTGCGGCCCGGCTCAAACGGCTCACCCGTGTGCATTCCCCACGCAATCCGCGCCAGCCGAATCCGATTTTGCTCCACCAGCACTGTGTCATTCTGATAACGTGAACTGAGCGAACTGCGAACCAGACGGTTGTAAAGATCGTGAATATCCTTCGGCAGCTCGCCACCCTGACCGTAAACCACACAGATCGCCGTCAGCTGCAGCGGACTGCTGATCAGTTCGTTCACCCGCGGAATACTCCGCACAGACCGCAGCATTCTCCGGGCCTCGCCGAGCGGATCTTTGCTGTACTTCGGCAGCACAGAAAACCAGCGATTCACCAGCAGCGTCTGCAGTTCTTCCGGCAGCGGCTGCAGACTGCAGCTGATGGCTCCGGCATGCTGCAGTGCCTGCCGCTGGTTCTCTTCAAGACCATACGGTCTGCTGGTCAGCAGCACCCGATTTCCCAATTGCCCCCATTCACGCAGGACCAGCGGCAGACTGTCCACGACCACATTGCGTGGATTCCACTGGAAATCAGGGGCAGTCGCTGCCGTCGGCAGCTCGTCAATGCCGTCGAAAATCAGCAGCGTCCGGCCGGCCTGCAGCCACGCCTTCAGCAGGGTCGGTGTCACTCCGGTCTCGGCCGCCCGCCGAGCAGCCCATTTCTGCAGCAGCGCCAAAAATTCGTCCGCTGACATCGCCGCCTGCCGCGGCTGCGACCGCAGCTCATCCACCAGGTCACGAAAAGGAATCAACACCGGCAGACGACCCTGCAGCGATTCCGGCACAACCTCGTGAAATTTGTCCGGACCGGCCACACTGAACTGCTGTGACTGCGGCGCCAGCACCTGCAGACACAGCCACCGACCAAAAGTGCTTTTACCGTATCCCGCATTCCCCGCCAGATACAGCGAATCCACACCCAGTCGCTCCATCAGCAGCTGCCACGACGGACGCTTGCTGTCAGCGGACTCCTGCTCACCCGCGGGTTCCCGCCCAGCATTCTCCACCAGAGCCGGCACGTACACATTCTGCAGACTGATCGACAGATCCGCGCTGGGCTGCACACCCAGCGGCAGCGCATGAGCACACTGCTGCCGCGCGTATTCCCGACAAAGCGGCGGAATCGCAGGCAGACTGTTCAGCTTCGCGGCTTCGACAGTTACAGACCCTTCGGATGCGGCCAGAGCCAGCCCTTGCAGCAGATCGATCAGCGGCTGACCGTGATCGTCGTACTCGATCACTCGTACCTGAAACCTTTCCCACAGCTGCCGCGACCGGTCGTCCCCCTGCTTCAGCAGCGCCCAGCGAGGCGGCGCATAACCTTTAAATGTCTGCAACCCCTGCTCGATCGCATCCAGCACGTAATCATCCGACATGCTGAAGCCGATGAACAGCACAGGTTCCCGCGTGAACAGACTATTCAGAGTCTGTGCGGCGGCTCGCAAACTGCTGCCAGGATCATTGATCGCCGAATACAGCGGCCGGTACTGAGACGGTGCCAGAATCAAAGAATCAGCAGTGTCCACATGTCCGTGCAGATGCCACACCGGCGGACGGTCTGAATCGTCAAACAGTGCCTGCAGTTCGCGATGGGACGAGTTGAGCACCACGCGAGCATCAGCAGCTTCGCTGCCCCACTGCAGCACTCGGTCATAATTGGTCGTCACCACCAGCCGTGGCTTAAGCCCCCAGATCGCTTGTGTCAGCCGCAAGTCGCAGGATCCCTGCGGCACCGAGACAGCGTCAACCACGGCATCGGCGAACGCTGCGGGTCCAAGTTTCTTGAGGGCGATGTCCGCTGCATCCAGCAGGTCCCCATCCTCAAGTGTGGCCTGCACGCGGTTGGCAGCTTTGGCATCTTTTGACTGCAGCACTGTCACCAGACACTGCAGCAGTTCTTTCCACGAAGGGAACTTCTTCAGTGCCTGGGATTGATTGACGGCCAAACTGGCCCCGGCCCCGACGAACGGCACCAGTTTCCGTCGGGCGATTGCCAGCAGCAAATCTTTATCAAACGATGTGGTCATGAAAACTTCACCTGGAGTGCTTAACCGGCCACAGAGTACTTACCCGCAGCCTCTGCTGATCCGGATCCGTATTCTCCCGCAGGCCGAACAGATCTCAAGCGTCCAGCCCGGGTATTACGCAGCAACACACACTTCCGGCAACGTTCCCACCGGACCGACTTGCCGCACCCCGCCCCCGCCGCCCCTCCACGTAGCTCGGGCTTTCCAGCCCGAGCCCCCACCATTGCGTTTCCGCCCACCTGAGTGCCACCTGCCCAGGCACAGCGGCCCCCCTCGCCCCTGGAAGGGGAGAGGGGTCGGGGGTGAGGGGTATCACCCACCCATTTCCGCCCCCCAAAACGCACCAGCCCGCAGCGTCAGCTGCGGGCCCGCCACACACCGTCCCCTCAGCGCTCAACACCCGCGGACTCCCGTCCGCGGCTCGCCTGAACACCGAACACCGAACACTGATGCCCCGCTCGTACTCGTACTCAGTCCGCCCTGGCGGACGGTACTCGTACTCGTACTCGAAAACAGACCACCCGTCCCTTCGCGCCTTCCTTCGCGGCTTCGCGGCTTCGCGTGAGCCCCCCGCCAGCAAAGCCCCCACCCCATTACGGCCAGCTCCAGACGTTCCAAACGCAAAAGGACAGTGCTCGGGCTGGAAAGCCCGAGCTACGGACACACCTCACACCCGCGGACTCCCGTCCGCGGCTCGCCTGTGAGACCGTTCATGCGCGTCCAGCTCCTGTCCAGTTCGTGGTTCCAAACAACCACACATCATCAGGACTGCACGGTCGGTCCGATCACATCAGCAAGCCACCCGCAGAAGGTTGCAAATCGAGGACAACGTGCCGCTACCCTCGCGACATCGAGCCTTTCCAGCAGCTTGCTCGCATGTCTGATTTTAGAACGATTCGCCTGCGAATATTCACCCTTAGACGTCCCCCTCGTCGCGTCTGCCAGCTTACAGTAAAGCGAATCCTTCGGCTCCTCCTCCAGATTACTCCTCACTGGCAATTTGCTCGCCTTAAACCCATCACCATAATAGGCGCTCATCGCCTCCGGATCCGCCACAATCCAGGCTTCCATACACTGCACCATCAGGTGAATATGCTCCGCTGGAAAATCCTTCAGCTCCCAGCCATCACGGTTCACCAGATGCTGCCCGCCGGAACAAAAGTCAGGCTGACTCCCCGCGTTCGGGCAGCCTGCCTCTGAACACTGAACAGTTCATCAAACCCCCGACGCAGTTCTGACTTCTGCTGCGTCGAATCTCCCCCGCCTTCCACATAGATCACTATCCTCTTCACAGGTTTCCCCCCAATTCACCAATCCGCCAAATCTCACCAAGGCGGTACTGACTCAGCCAGTCTGCCAGTCGCTCCGGATCGACTCGCTCCAGACGCGTCCCGCCGGCGTATTCACACACGAGCACGGAATTGGCGTTTTCACTGAGCCCTGAGATGAGGATGTCAGAGTGAGTCGTCACAATCAGCTGCGTGCGACGGGATGCATCGAGCAGTAAGTCAGCGAGTATCGCAACAGCGTCGGGATGGAGCCCCAGTTCAGGCTCCTCGATACACAGCAGAGGCGGCGGTGTCGGATTGAGAAGCACGGCGAGCAGGGCCATAAATCGTATGGTTCCATCCGACAGCCGGGTGGCCGACACTGGAGTGGACAGTCCGTCTTCATGCAGGAAAAGCTGCACATTTCCTCCGTCAATTCGAGTTGAAAATCGCTGATATCGAGGCAGAAAACGCCTCAGCAGATGATTGAACTGAGGTATCGCAGACGTGTGCTCAAGGCCATTCAGGAACAACCCAGGATTGGCACAGTCTGCCGCGAGAGCAGCACCCGATGCCGTAGCCGGCTGCGGCCTGCGCACAGACGCATAACGCCCAAAGCTCCACTCACGAAACGTTTGAATCTCTTCAAATTGCCTGCCCAGCCTCGTGATTTCCGGATAGGTTTCCGCCCCTTTACGCTGCGAAAACACCGACTCATCAGGGATCAGCTCCTCACGCCGCAGATGTCGCTCCACCCGCGACATTCGGTCCGCCGGATCCACCTGTACATTCAAAACCGGACGTCCCCGCTGAAAACGATAATAGAAATACACGTCATCCTTGCTGGAATCCCGCCTGTCCGCCTCCTCCAAACACTCATCGATCACTTCCGTACGCTGACCAGACGCACGAAACTGCAGTCGATACCGCAGGTCAGGCGATTCGCCCTGCCCCCCAATTACAGCCTCGATCTCTGCCGGATAAACACCCGCTTCCCCCTTCCAAAGCCACTCGGAAGCTCCACCGCCGTCGCGGATGGCGTTCGCAAAACCCGTCGGAGTCGCCCGCAGCAATTCGACCGCCTCAATCACATTCGACTTGCCGGAACCGTTGGGCCCCACCATCACGTTGAGCGACGTAAGCTCAAGAGCAGGGGAATCCGGCGGAAATGACAAGAATCTGTCAAGCCTGAGTGATTTAAGAAAAACCATCGCACCGCCCTCCGCCTGGCACTCGCAGCATCACCCTCGACGGCCACCAGCGGCCGCCACAATCGCTCGAACACCGCAATATAACCACACCCGCACGGGGTGTCCACAACTGTCAGAGATGGCCCAAACCACGCTGGTAATCCCCCGCCCCCACCACCCCTCTCTCCATTCTGACAAAACCACCGCCCGACACCCAAAATCTCCCTGTTTTCTCCACTTTCGGTCGGACAACCTCCTGTCCGACCAGACACCGACCGATCCCCGCAGCCGCCACTCCCCACACGCCACTCGCTGTTTTTTTCCTCAACTCATGCTACCCTGTTCGCTGTCCCCCTGATGACCCGCCTGGGATCCTCCCTGGCAGGCCGATCGCGACGGCAGGGATGCCGTCCGCTCACACATCTCCGGGAACTCTCGCTCTGCTCACGGAGGACTCCGCTCCTGGTGCCGGAATTCACCATGTCGCTCAAAGCTCACTGCACTCCTCGACCGTCCGTCTTTGCCGCCGATCGCCGCGCTACCGTGCTGAACCTCGATGCCTTCCTCAAAGGCCAGGTCCACGGACCGGAATTCTTCGACGAAAACTACTTCACCAGCGGCATGACCTCACTGGTTGATCGAGTCTTCCGACAACTCAGCGGCAACGTCTCAGGCTCCTCCATCTTCTCGCTCTCACAGGCCATGGGCGGCGGCAAAACTCACAGCATGATCGCGCTCGGACTGCTGGCCCGCGATCCCGCCCTCCGCAAAAAAGTTCTCGCCGAAAAAGACCCGGCCCCAAAGCTGAAAAAATGCCGCGTCATCGGCTTTAACGGCCGCCGCTCCGATGCCCCCGGCGGCATCTGGGGTGACCTCGCCGAACAGCTGGGCAAGTCCGAAATGTTCGCACCCTACGT
>Ga0172376_10008788_pt1 | contig 10514 bp, 20 predicted proteins | sample Lak35m_FD_121114 | JGI IMG/M metagenome (GOLD analysis project Ga0172376, IMG submission 121114) | Freshwater microbial communities from Kabuno Bay, South-Kivu, Congo - kab_092012_35m | ecosystem: Environmental > Aquatic > Freshwater > Lake | place: Democratic Republic of the Congo: South-Kivu... | reverse complement strand
GCACGGGCGTCCGTAGCGGTTTCGCGTGATGCGCATGTGCCCCATGCGGTGAACCAGCACCATGTCGAGGATCTGCCAACGCGACAGGCGAGCGGCGGCCAGTTCGGCGGATTCGCGCTCGTCTGGGTGGGTCACGCCAGCGGGTCGGACGGCTTCCATGCCTCCCGCTCCTCGGGCGTGGTGAGGCGCATCACAGCGGCGGCTTTCCCGCAATCCGTCGTGCGTTCCGTGCCCGTGCTGACGATAAAGGGCGCTATCCGCTTGCCGTCGATCCTGGGGCACGCCAGATCGCTCATGCGGGGCCGCACTGTCAGCAACGGCTTGCCGATCCGGCGCGAGACTTCATCGGGCGTCAGGGGACGCTGGGCAAGCGCATCAAGGATGGCGAGGAAGGTTCGTCCTGCGCATTTGGCCGCATGAAGCGCCGCGCGCTGGCTGGTCCCGACAGCATAGAAATTCAGGGCCACGTCGGCGCGGTCAATGTAGTCGAGAAGGGGCGCGTCTGCCGGGCCGGGTTTTGGGGGGACAGGTCCGGCAGACGCTACAGGGCGGGAGCCCTGATGGGAAATCACGCGCGCACCTTGATGCCGTGCGCAGCTTCAAGCTCGGCCAACGCTGCGGAAGCTTCCGCAAGCGTCTCAGGCCAGACGCGGCGACCACTTTTCAGGGCCGCAACGCGCTTCCCGTCCTTGAAGATACGGGTGGATATTGTGGAAACAGCAAGGCCGGACTTTTCGTGAAGCCGCTCGACCCTGCGAATGATGGCATCCTTGTCGCTCATGACGCATGTATGGGTAAACATACCGACACCGTCAAGAGGAATTATTTTCGGGGCTAGGTACAAATACCGCTTGCGTCGGTATCCGTCCCGTGCTTATCTCCTCCCAAGCAAGGGAGTTGCACATGTCTACACGAGACGCCGCAGAAATCGCCGCCGACCGGATCGCGCTGGCGGCATGCCATGCCGGAAGCCGCATCTGGCTGGCAATCGAACAGGCCATGGAGTGCGGCATGTCGGGCCGCAAAGCGCGTCGCGCGTTTGACGCCATGGTGGAAAGCCTTGCCGGGGAGCTTCCCGCGCTAGAGTGCGATCTTTTTCAAGCATCCGCCTACGAAGCGCTGCCCCTTTCGGCCACGACGACGGTTGAGCGCGCGGAGATCGATAGCAACGCTTGGCGCGCTTACGACGACTACTGCCAGACGCTGATGGCCGACATGGAAGCCGCTGCGATCGATCATGCCTACGACACCGCGCGCGACGCACGCCTGACGGGGGCTGCGTGATGGCTGGGGAAGTTGTTCAGTATACCGCTCAGCCCGTTGCGCGCCGCAGTTTCGATGAAATCGAGCGCATGGCCGAACACATCGTGCGTTCGCGCCTCTTCGGGCTGTCCAGCGTGGATCAGGTTGTCGCCCTGATGCTCATGGCCGAGGCCGATGGCCGTCACGTCGCCAGCGCGATGCAGGACTATTCGGTCATTCAGGGCAAGCCCAGCTTGAAGGCGGAAGCCATGCTGGCGCGTTTCCAGCAAGCGGGCGGCAAGGTCAAGTGGACCTGCCTCACGGATGAGCGCGTCGCCGCCGTCTTCAGCCACGCAAGCTGCGAGCCGGTCGAGATCGATTGGGACATGGATCGCGCCAAGCAGGCCGGACTGGGCGGCAGGGATATGTGGCGGAAATTCCCCCGTCAGATGCTTCGCGCGCGTGTCATCTCGGAAGGCGTCCGCACGGCATTTCCCGGCGCGTTAGGCGGCATGTACGCCGCTGAGGAGGTCATGGACTTCGAGCCCGCGCGTCAGCCTGCGGCGCCGGTCGTTGCGCAAGAGGCTCTGCCCGCCCCACAGCTCGACGGCGAGGAGGTCGATCAGACCACGCAGCCCGAATGGGCCGAGCTTGAAAGCGAAATGGAGGCGTTCAGCACACGCGAGGATCTGAAAGCATGGTGGACGAGCCCGGAGAAGAAAGCGCTGAAGGCCGCCAAGCCCCATCTGATGCGCGCCTTCTACCGCATCCCTTTCGCTAAGCGCTGGGAGGAACTGGGCGAGACGCAGGTGTGGGAAGACGAGGCAGGGGCGCGGGGATGAGCAGGGCGGTTTTGGTCCTCTGGAACGATGCCATGCGCGCCAAGGCAATCGATTGGATACGCCGAGCGCCGCCAGAAACGCGCGTCACGTTCCAAGGCCCGAAGCGCACGCTGGATCAGAATGCGCGGCTCTGGGCCATGCTCACTGAAGTCGCCGGCCAACTTCAATGGCATGGCCAGAGGCTGACACCGGAAGACTGGAAACAGGTGTTTCTGGCCGCGCTGAAACAGGAAATGCGCATCGTGCCGAACATTCACGGCGACGGGTTCGTCCAGCTGGGACGGTCCTCATCGGACCTCTCGAAAGAGGAGATGTCAGATTTGATGACCATCATTGAAGCATTCGCGGCGCGCTACGGCGTGAAGCTGAACGCGCGCGATAAGGTGTCGGCATGAAGTACGAAATCAAAAACCGCTTCACGGGCGCGGTCCAGTGCACCGCTGAAATCGACTGCTCCGAGGACGCACACTGGACGGTCAAGCTAGGGCTGGCGGTGCGGGTGGCGGTTAAGAGCCACGCGTACCTCACCGGCGCGAGCCTCAGCGGCGCGGACCTCAGCCACGCGTACCTCATCGGCGCGAACCTCAGCGGCGCGGACCTCAGCCACGCGAACCTCAGCGGCGCGAACCTCAGCCACGCGTACCTCAGAGGCGCGTACCTCATCGGCGCGAACCTCAGCCACGCGAACCTCAGCGGCGCGGACCTCAACGGCGCGGACCTCAGCCACGCGTACCTCATCGGCGCGAACCTCAGCCACGCGAACCTCAGCGGCGCGGACCTCAACGGCGAAAAAATCAAGCGCCAACTTGCTAGTGTCCAGCGCGTCAGCGACGGCTACACGTTCATGCTGTTCGAGATGGAGCAAGGGCCGCCGATGATCGTCGCGGGGTGCTGGTTCCTGACGAGCGCAGACTACGCGGCGCACGTCGCCCGCGAATACCCCGACACGCCCAAGGCACGCGAGACGCTGCGCATTCTGGACTACTTTGACGACGTGATCGCGGCGGAAGTGAAAGCTGCTGAACAGGTGCAGGCATGACCCTCCTACTGCGCGCACTGCTCGACTGGCTCACGCCGCGCCACCCGTTGGATGATTTGAACGAGGATTGGATACCGTGAGCCATCAACAGCAACCAGTTAGTGGCGTGTGGGGGTCATCGTGGGTACGGAGGACCGAGGAGTGCTTTTGGCTGATTTCTCGTCCCGTTTCTATGTTTGACGGCAAGCCCTACACGCTTTTTGAAACCGCGTGCCGAAACGGCGCCGGGGGGCCACGATCTACTTCGACCGAGCAGCCCGACCCTGTTGGCTCTCCCAAGTGTCCATTGTGCGAACGCTATTGGCTCAAGATTTTGCGCGGCCCCCCTGACGCACCCGTCACAACGGAAAGTCGCAATATTGAACCGCCAACGACACCAACGCAGGATAAAACGCAATGACCCCCCTACAGCAACGCATCGCCCGCATCGTCAATCCGCCGCTCGATGAACTCGCCGCAAAGCGAAACGCCAAGTTCGGCCGCCTCAACGTCGCGCCGAGCTTCGACCTGGTCGCGCACGTGAGGCGCACGGAACAGCGCGGTGATGTCAGGGCAGAGTTTGCGCGGAGGATTGGGCTGTGAGCCGCAATATCATCACTGAATATGTACACCCGCCCATTCCGTATCGCTGCAACGATTGGCGCGCGACCCGTGAAGGCGACGACGAGGACTACATTGTCGGTTGGGGCGCCACGGAACAGGAAGCGATTGACGATCTGATCGCTGAGGAAGCCGCAGCACAAGACGAGCGCGCAAGCATTGTGGCGGGGGGAAGGTAGATGGCCCCACCGCCCCGTACCTTGTCATGGTTCAGCGCTGGCGCAGCGTCTGCCGTTGCAACGAAGCTCATGCTCACGGAAGACCATTGCGAAGCAGTCTACTGCGAGACAGGCGCGGAGCATCCAGACAACGAGCGCTTTATCGCTGACTGCGAGCGCTGGTTCGGTCAGCCCGTCATTCGCGTTCGTTCGGATAAGTACCACTCAACGTGGGATGTGTGGGAAAAGCGCCGCTGGCTCGCGGGCATTGAAGGCGCGCTTTGCACGAATGAGCTGAAGAAGCAGCCGCGCTTTGCCTACCAGCGCCCGACCGACTCGCACGTGTTCGGATACACCGCTGACGCTGCCGACCTCGCGCGGTTCAACCGTTTCAAGGCGAACTTTCCAGAGCTTCGCAGCGTTCGCGCGCCACTGATTGAACGCGGCATCACGAAGGCCGGGGCGCTTGGGTTCCTGCAATCGGCAGGCATCACGCTTCCGGCCATGTATGCGTTGGGGTTTCACAATAACAACTGCATCCCGTGCCCGAAGGCCACAAGCCCCGACTATTGGGCGCTCGTGCGCAAACAATTCCCCGAGCACTTCGAGCGCATGGCGAAGCTGTCACGTGATCTGGACGTGCGGCTTACGCGCATCAAAGACGTTCGCATGTTCCTCGATGAAATTCCCGCCGATTGGCCGACCACAAATCCCATCGCGCCAGCGTGTGATTTTCTCTGTCAGATTGCCGTTGAGGATGCAGTATGACCCAACCACCCCCACCCCTTTTGAGGAAAACAACGATGGAACATCAGCACGCCAGCGCAAGCATTGTGGCGGGGGGAGGGTGATGGATTGGACTTCCTTGGCAATTTACATCGGCGGAATGCCCGTTGTGCTTTTAGCGATGGGCTGGGTCGAAGGTCGCGACATGCGCAAAGCCGATAAAGCCGGCAAGGAATACATCGAAACAGACCCTAATAACCAGGCGTTTCTGCGCACTTTTCTGTGCCTCGCGTGGCCGCTCCTGCTAATCGCCTCGCCGTTCATGTTGCTGATATTCGGGGCGACGAAGGTAGGCGTAGCTATTGTTAAGTTTGGCGAACATCTAGGTCGCCGCACATGACCCCACCACCCCCACCCCGCTCTAACGTCATCGACGCCCGGCACGTGTTCGCAGCTGCGCGGATGATGGCCGAGGTTAAGCGGGCCTACGCGCCATCCTGGCCACCCGCGCGTGAGGAGAAGAGATGAGTGAGCAAATTCAGACCAACAAGCCCAGAGCCTTTGACCTGACCGACCCGTCAGAAGTGCGCCGCCTGCTTTGGGAAACCATCGGATACATGCGCGTCAGCCGAAATCACGGGACCGACACTGAAGGTCGGCGCTATGCGCTTGAGGGCCTTGAGGCACTTTACGCAATGCATAAGGAGCCCCAGCCGTGAGTATTCAGAAGATACGCGCCGACGTGGCCGCAGCGGCGGAAAGTCTGAGCGAGTTTATAGACCAACGCGGCACGGTCGACATCAAGATCGCCCTCGCGTTCGAGCAAGCCCGCGCCGCGCTCGCACTGCTGGACGATCTCGCGAAGGTGGATGAGCGGGCGCTGGAGGCGGGAGCACAGGCCGCCGCTGCGTTGCGCATGATCGGATCGGCTGGACGTCTCAATGATCCAGACGTGTCGGAAATGTTTCGTGAACGTATCCGAGCAGAAACCCGCGCCGCCATCGCCGCCTACCTCGCAGCTCTCACGGAGACGAAGAAATGAGCGACGCATATCGAGAACTACCGGGCGCGAAGACGCTGGACGAACGCGCCGCAACTATCCCCGGCCATGTCGAGCGGATCATGCTCCGCGACTATACACCCGTGAACGAAGGCTTCCACATTCTCTATGACGCAGCCGAACTGCTGCGCCGGTATGCTGATCGCATCGAAAAGATGGAGGAGGACCGCCTCTCCGCGCTGCGCCAGCCGCCCCCAGCACTCACGGAGACGAAGAGATGAGCGCGCCTGCTCGCATCCAACTGAAGCGCACGAAGGGGTGGAAGATGCCCGCCAACACCGTGAAGGTGGATCGCACGACGAAGTGGGGAAACCCGTTTGTCGTCGGCAAGGACAACCCGTTTCTTCCGGGCCGGATTGTCGAAGACCGACGCCACGCCATGAAGCTATATCAGTCGTTTGCGCCACAAGCGACGAGGCTCGTGGAAGCCGCGCGCGCGGAACTCAGGGGCAAAAACCTCGCATGTTGGTGCGGGCAATCGCCCGATCCATACGAGAAATATTTTTGCCACGCCGATGTGCTGCTTGAACTCGCCAACTCGGAGCCCCAACCATGACCCCGAACGAGATCGCGGACGAGCTTGAGCGGTTGGAGGGGAAGGCAACGCCGGGGCCGTGGCGAACGAACACGCTGACGAGCTTCGGGCAGGACTGGCCTGTCGGCGTGGTGATGGACTGCGGCGACACGGATCACGCCGGGAAGCTCCTTGTGACCACGGATGGCGTGCGCGCCTCAGCGCTCAACGGCAGCGATGCGGAAACGGATGCCGCGCTGATCGTCGCGATGCGCAACCATCTGCCCGCCATCATCGCCGCCCTGCGCCAGCCGCGCGCAGCAATCGAGGCGAAGCGATGATCAACGACATCGACGAATACGACCGCCTTTGGGCCGCGCTGATCCTGGCGTCACCTATGGTGCTGATCGGGTTGGCTATGCTGGTGGTGGCGGTCGCGTGGCCGGGGAAACGGCGTCGCTAACCCGGCTTCCTGACCCAGACCCGCACGCTCTGCTCAGGCACCCACTTGCTGCCCGCCTGCACAAAACAAGTCCCGTCCCGGTAGTACGATTTGAGGCCACTTTCCTTCCAGCGCGCGGCGCAATCGTAATGAAGCCCAGCCAGCCATATAGCGCAGCCAACAGCCCCGGCGATCAGGACGGCCGTAACCGCCAGGACCGCCGGGGATAGGTGTATGCGGATCGTCTTAGCCACGCCAGCGCTTGATCAGGTGATAGGCGATCACCCAGCCGGCAATGACGTAGGTGAGCGCGACCATTCCGGCGAAATACTCGGGGATCTGGATCAGGTCGAAAATGTCCAGCGCAGCAAGCGTGACGATCAGCGACCAGAGCAGGAGGCGCGCATTGCGCCAGAAATCCTTGCCGCCAAAGTTCGGAAGCTCAATAGTAGCCATGGGTGGTTAGTCTCCTGTGTTGCCGACTGTGCGGCGGTTGAGTGCCGCTAGGCGGCGGGTAAACTCTGAAGCTCGCAGCCGAACGCGCGCCACGAAGCAGCCTCGCGCGCGGCATAGTTGAGCAGGCCGATATTGGCCTCCTCTGCCTCCGTGAGCGTGTCAGGCTTCAGCGCGATACAGGCTGCCGCCTTCACTTCACTGGCCGTCTCGCGGATGATCACGGAGTATGATTTTGGCGAGGGCGGGGGCTTCGTTCCGCAGCTCGTCAGCGCTGGAAAACTCAGGCAGGGTATCAGGAGCAGCCAACGCCGCGTCCTTTGCATCTTCAGCATTCTCAACTTCCTCTCGTGCCGTAGCTAATACGCGTTCACGCTCTTTCGCTGTTTCGACTTCCTGCCGCTGCCGCTCACGCTTGCGCACGCCATCGTCACGCCAGGCCAGATAAAAGCCGAGGGTCACAACGATCAGGAGCGCCGTCAGAACCCACTGGACCCACTTGTGCCTGGCGACGAAGTCGAACACGCCGAACAGAACGCCCTGCATCAGTAGAGCCCCTGCGTCGCGGCCTTCTCACCACGCTTGCGCTTCCAGTCGCCAAAAACCTTGACCACGTAGCCAGTCGCAGCAATGCCGCCGACCACAATGCCGGTAAGAACAAGGTTGCTTAGAACCGGATCGCCTTGCAGCACCTGAGCGCCGCCCTGCACGGTTGTCCCGAACACGCCAAGCGAGCCGAGGCGGATCATCCCAATCCCGGCCTGCTGATACCAGTAGCCCTTTGCGCGGTCGCTTTCTTCCAGCGGCTTCAGGCCAGCATTGGCGTCGATCTTGTAGGGCACATCAGCCGGCGCGACTGTGTTCGGGCTCTTGGTTTTCGTGCCCGCGGGCCGAGTGATGACGGCTGGAACTGGTGGCGGCGAGGGCTGAGTTACGCCAGCCCTCGCCGCCGGGGCCGCCGCCGGAGACGCAGTGGCGGGTTTGGGTGGGGAGGCAGCGCCAGCGACAGCGGGGGACCGGGCAGGGTCGGGCTGTCGCTGGGCCGCCTCGACCGCAGGCACGCGCGGTGAAGCGGGTTGGGTAAGGACAAGCTCATCGTCCAGAGGCGGAAGCGAATAGCGCTGGGCGACGACGAGCACGTCACGGAATGGCGTCTTGAACAGGACTTTATCGGTCCCGATGTCGCCGGGCGGACGCTCACGGACAAGGGCTACGGCATCGTCCGAACACGCGACCTCGAAATCATAGCCCATGAAGACGACGGCTTCGGCATAGCGACGACGAAGCAATCCGCGTAGCGCCTGCTTGTGCTGGCCTAACGTAGCGTACAACCACATGCCGAACGCGTCGGCCGCGTCATCGAAGCGGCGCGCATTGACATGGCGCAGCACGCTTGAACGCTCGAAATTGGCCGAGCCGATATTGTAGCAGAGGCTGACAAGCGCAGAGAACTGATTGCCGTTGAGCGCGACCGTCACCAGGCGCTTGACGTGATCCTCGAACACGGTAAGCGCATTGCGGAAGATGGCCAGAGCCTCGTCATAGGTGACGGTATCGCCTTCCTTGACCGGCGAGCCATCGGGATAGAACGTTACCCCGTATGAGATCTCCCAAGCCCCGCCTTCGCACAGACGGGCCTTAAGGCGCGGCTCACCCTCAAACTGCGTGATAAGCCTCAGTCCGTGATTGTTGACGTACAGATGATCGTTCACGCCTCGCCCCACTCCACATCGCCAACACGCCCGTAAGGCGTACCCCTGTCGCTCAACGCCACCGTGAACGGCACGCGGGCAGAACGCGGTTCGCCCGGCTCCAAGGGCACATCGATCGCATGAAGCAGGTTGCAGAGCGCAGCCCGGCTTTCATCGCCCGTCACGATGCGCACAGGCAGGACCGTCTGGCCGGGCTCGCGGTTTGTCAGGACAAAGGCCGCTTCCTTCTCGCTCGGGTATGGCGTGCCCTTCGGAATGATGACGGACGCGACGCCCTCGACCTTGTCATAGACTTCGATGGCAACCGAATAGCTGATGATATCCTGAATGGTGAGGTCGGACTTGCGACCCTCGATCACAGCCGCACGGATCGCCGCGCCAAGCACAACGGCAATCTCGGGGTCAATGTCGGTCTTTGGCTCCTGCCCGAACACCTGCGCAGCAAGGGCCTGAACGGCAGGCATCCTGGTCCCGCCGCCGACAAGCACCACGTCATTGAGGTCGCGGACGGAAAACTTCGGGTCTTTGCGCTGGGCCTCGGCTATCGCGATGGTGCAAGCCTGACGCATCCGGGCAAGAATTTCCTTGCTGAGATGTTCAAGCAATGGCCGGTCGACGACGTGGTCCATGTGCAGGACCTCCCCGCCAGGCGTACGGTCGAAATCCTTAATCCGAAATTCCGTCTTTTGTTTCCGGCTCAGGCGCTTCTTCGTTTCCTCGGATTCATTGAGAACCAGCGTCATGGCCGTATCATCCACGGCAAGGTCAACGCCCTCGTGGCTTTTGGCCCATTCGCTCACAATGTAGCGGCCAAGCATGGCGTCCACATCCGACCCGCCCGTGATGCTGGACCCGCCCGTGCCCAATACCGTGACCAGCCCGGCGCCGGTCTGGATGATGCTAACGTCCGTTGTCCCGCCGCCAACGTCGAGCACGGCAATCCTGCGCACTTTCTTGAAATCATAGCCATAGGCCACAGCGGCCGCGGTCGGCTCGTCCATCAGCTCGATGTATTTGAGCCCCGCCATCTTGCCCGCTTCCTCAACGGCGGCTCGCTGTTCATGGGTGAAGGTCGCAGGCACGCAGATGACCGCGGCGTCAGGCCGTTCCTTGAACTTGACCGCGGCGGCATCAAGCAGCTTCGATATGACCGCGCTGCAAAGCATGGTCGGGCTGTAGGTATAGCCGTCCGGCCCCTGGTAATGCAGCTCGCCGTTTAGCTCGTTGGTCTCCTCGTCCCGGCCCTCAACGGTCTGATGGCCCGTGTCCTCGTCTTCGTGCCATGCAGCGGCAAGCTGGCGCTTGAACAGGCGAAAGCAGAAATCGCGATTGCGCTTGCCCGCCTCGATGCCATCAAGGCCGACGAATATCTGTGAATCGCCCTTGGCGACGGCGTCGGCCGGCACGATGGTCACGACGCTGGGAAGCAAGGGGCTGCTATCGACGTTGATCACTTCCGGCCCGCGTGGGGTCCAGTGCGAAATGCTGCTGTTGCTCGATCCGAGATCTAGGCCCACGACTTTGCGGAGTTTCATTCTGCGGCAACCTTCATCTGATCGAGGGTTGAGACAGGGCCAATAACCAACAGCCTTTCAGTCTTCGCGGCCCGGCGTTCGTGCTGTGCGGCCAGCCCGCCCTGACGCGCCGCGCGCTGCTGCGGGGTCAACTCGGGCTCTGGCGGGTCCACCAGCGTCAGCGGCTCCTGTACGGCTTCTGGGGCGGGTTC
>Ga0172376_10008786_pt1 | contig 10515 bp, 10 predicted proteins | sample Lak35m_FD_121114 | JGI IMG/M metagenome (GOLD analysis project Ga0172376, IMG submission 121114) | Freshwater microbial communities from Kabuno Bay, South-Kivu, Congo - kab_092012_35m | ecosystem: Environmental > Aquatic > Freshwater > Lake | place: Democratic Republic of the Congo: South-Kivu... | reverse complement strand
CGGTCGTCGGGATGGACATGACGGTTGAAGAATTCATCGGACAGCGGTTCCAAGGTCTCCGGCTCCACGCCGAGGATGTGGAACAACTCGTCGGACCAGCTCACTTTCGGCGGCGAGGCCAGCTCGATCTCGTAGCCGCCGAGATTGGCGATGTGCTGGGCTCGCACGAGCAGCTCCTCACTGTGGCGGAGGGCCTCCTCGGTTGCGGCCAGCCGGCGGTCGCGCTCGATTTGCGCCAGTGCGCGCTGGACGACGGCGGGGACGAGGTCGAGGAATTGCGCGTCCTTGACGAGATAGTCCAGCGCCCCGCGCTTCATCATCTCCACGGCCACGCGCTCGTCGCCCTGGCCGGTGATGACGATGAAGGGGACGGTGCGCCCCAGCGCCTCCAGCCGGGTGATCAGCTCGCGGCCTTCGAGATCCTGCAACTTCAGGTCGAGCAGCAGCAGTGCAGGCCGGTGTTGCCCCAGCCAGTTGAGGGCGTCCGCACCGGAACTGGCGGAAGCGGTGGTGTGGCCAGCGCGCTTGAGCACGCGCTCGATGAGACGGAGCAGCCCGAGGTCGTCATCCACCACGAAGACGGTGGCGGGCTGGGCCGGAGCGGACATGGTCAGGGCTTGCCGTTGAGGTCTGGCACCTGCACGAGGGAGACGAACAGGCCGAGCTGCTTGATGGCCTCCGAGAACTTGTCGTAGTCCACGGGCTTGACGATGTAGTTGTTGCAGCCCAGCTCGTGGCAGCGGGCCACCTCGCGCGGATCCTCCGTGGTGGTGAGCATGATGACGGGCAGCTTGCGGAGCGCCGGCTCGGCCTTGACCTGCTGGAGCACCTCCACGCCGTCCACCTTGGGCATGCGGATGTCGAGCAGGAGCAGATACGACGTGTCCCCTCGGCGCTGCGGACCCGGGCCGCGCCGGAAGAGGAAGTCGAGGATCTCCTGGCCGTTCTCGAAGCGCTGGATGGGATTGTGCAGGCCGACGCGGCGGAGGTTCTTCTCGATGAGCACCGCATGGCCGGCGTCATCTTCCGCGATCAGAATCACAACTTCTTTGGTCACAGGCATGGTCTTATCACCCTTTCATTGGTTGGCAAGCTGGCAAAATATGGAGCGCCTGCGCCCGGCGCACCCGGCAATGGACAAGCCACTTCCGCTGCCCGGGACGAAGATTGCTCACATGAAAAGCAGGAACCGGCCCCTGATGCAACAGCGACCGGTTCCCCGCCCTGTCCCCTCGGGCTACTCGTTGATTCCACAGCGCGAATAGTTCGGCAGAAACTCGGTGAGGCAGAGAAACACCTCGTTGGCTTCGAGCGTCCGGCGCAGTTCGGTGCGGCGGCCTGGCCGCTCTGCGTCCGGGGCCGGGCGTTCAGCCGACCAGCGGGTGGCGTAGTGGCTGGCGAGGTCATCCAACGTGACAACCGAGGATTTGTTCATGGCGTGCAATGGCTGACGGTTTCGGGAGAAAGCCTGGTTCAGGCACGGGGCGAGGTCCGTCGGGCCGCCGGGAACCACCCCTCGGCGACGGACGCATTGCATCGGCGTGGCAGCCAGCCCCGGCCCTCCACCCGCGCGGCGAAGGCGCGGGTCGCGGCGGGCGGAAAGCAGGCGATGCCGCCGCGCTCCGCAAGGTCGTCAAAGAAACCACCGTGCCGCGCCGGAGAGGAGGAATCGGGCGCGGCATCACCAAGCATCACCAAGGCACAGTCGTCGCGGCCCTTCAGCTCCAGCCAGCGCTCGAACCAGGCTTGCACCCGCTCCGGGGGAGCCGACTCGTCCCGCGTGCAGACGATGACGAGGTCCGCCGCCGCCGCCTGCTCGGTGCTGATCTCGTCCAGCCGCGCCAGCCCGAGCACGGCGAACTTCCAGACGTTGAGATTGAACTCATACTCGACGCCCAGGTCGTTCATCAGCCGTTGATACAGCGCCAGGCCACGCTGGGCGCTGGCCCGATCCTCGTAAACCAGGATCACGTTCAGGAGTTCGCCGGTGTCCAGGCCCCAGCCAGCACGGATCGAGTCGTTCCACTTGGTGCTCATGGCGGGCAGGCTAGGCGGCGCACGCGCCACCAGCCATTGGGTGCCGCCCTGATTCGCAGTAGCCGCCCCGCCTAGCCGTCTAGGGGGAACGCCTACGCGCGCCTGTCACCGGCCCGATGAGGCGGTCAGGCCAACTGGGGCGAACCGGTCACACCCCGCCTAGCCCGAGCAGGGGACCGAGCGCCACCCGCAGTTGTCTCCGCGCCCGGTAGATGCGCGTTTCCACCGCCTTGACCGAGCAGCTCAAGATCTGGGCGATCTCGGCCTGGGGCTTTTCCTCGTATTCGGCGAGCAGCAACGGGGCGCGCAATTCCTCCGGCAGCGCCGCCACGGCGTTCTGGATCGCGGCCACCCGTTCATTCGTCTCCAGCGATTCGCGCGGCGTCGCCTCGGGCTGCGCCAGCCGCGCGCCAAGCTCCGTCCCGGTTTCCTCATTTTCGGCGTTCAGCGAAACCTGCGGATGCCGCGCCCGCCAGCGGTGGCGGTCGCGCGCCAAGTTGCTCGCAATCGTGTAGAGCCAGGTGGAAAACTTCTGCCCGGAGTCAAACTTCGCCCGGTGCTGATAAACCCGGACGAAGGTTTCCTGCGCGAGATCAGCGGCCTCCTCCTCGTCCTGCAGGCAGCGGACCAGGTAATGAAACAACTTCTCGCCATGCCGCTCCATCAGCTCGTTCAGAGCCGCGTCATGACCGGCGGCCAGCCGCACCATGTCCTCCGTGTCCTGTGCATCGGGGCCGGCGTCGGTCATGGAGACATGGTAGCCTCGTGCCCCATCGGCCCCATGCCGCGCTCGGGCCGCAGGAGGGTGCGCTCCGTGATCCACACCAGGAACCGGCGGCCCTGCTCGGGCGGCATCGCGCGGCTCATCTCGAAGAAGTGCCGCAGCATCTTCCCGTGGCATTCAGCACGCAACCGGGCAGCCCCCTCAATGGCGGCCTCAATCTCCGGCGTCACTGCCGCAGCACCGGCCAGCAACTCCTTGAGGCGTTTGTCCTGCGCGTCTATGCGCCGGCACATGGCCTGGCACTGGGGCATATAGGCATTGTGCAGCCGCGCGACCTGGGCGAACTCGGGGTCACCGAGGCTGAACTCCCGTTTGAGCCAGGCCAGTTCCGGCGTCTTGTCGCGCAGCAGCGCGCGGTGGGACGCGGTGCCAGCGTAATAGACACAGGCATAGGCCAGAAGCGCCCCGGCCAGACCGATTCCCAAGATGGTGGCGCCGCGTTGCATGGCCTTAATCGGTTGGTTGATACGGATCCACCACACGCAGGTATCGGGCTTCCAACTGATCGCCGACATGCCCGGTCTCGTGACGGGCCTGTGCCCAGCCCGCCGCCCCGCCGATCAGGAGCAGAATCATCGCGCAAGCCAGTGCCAGGGCAGGACGCGGCAGCATCGCATTGATCCAGTCCGTCAGGAGCGACCAAGGCGAACCACTGCTCACCGAGGGAATCTCGGCACGCTCAATCCGCTTCCAGACTTGCTCTTGAAAGCGTGGCGGCAACGAATCGGACAGCTTCCACTCCCTGAGCACGGCGCTCAGGACCGGATCGCTCTCATTTGTAGGTTTGGTGTTCATGGTATGCGCCCGTGGGCGGCGGGGTGAACCGCCGCCCAGCTTAGGGTTGAACCGGCACCCGCTGCACGCTCATTTCAGCGGAACTACGGGAGCTTGGGCGTGCCCAGGCGGGCGTGACGCACCACCATGTCCGGCGTGGTGCCCGACACCTTGCTCAACGACGCCACGAACTCGGTGTGCTTGGGCGAGCCGCTCTTCAGCGAGCGATCCACCATGTCCACCGTGGTGCCCGGAACCCGGGTCAACGAATCCGCCAGCTCTTTGGCCTTCGGAGAGAGCAGCGGCTCGCTGGCGGAGACGTTGCTGCCGATGAGGATCAGCGCTGCCGTGGCAGTCGCGAGGAACATTTTCGTTTTCATAATCTTGTCTTTCTCGGTTGTGCGGCCTGTGGCCGCTTGGTTCATTCACACCCTGCTTACGCCGGTGGCGACGCGACCCCTCACGGATTTTTTCCGGGCTGTGGAACGGAGCAATGGGGAGGTGAAACGCCGCGCATCGGTCACATTCTCCGCGACTTCGAAGATTTTAGGGATAAGCAGCGCGCCCCGAGCGCAACAAGGCGAGCGTCCTCACGCCCCGTTAGTCCATCGGTCACCTCCCTGAATTACAGCCGCCGGGCGGTCTGGCCAGCTAATGGCAGCGCCACTGACTCATCTCGGATGCAGTGCCTTGTCCATTGCCACGAGCAACGTCTCGGCGGTGAAGGGCTTGGCGACCACGGCGGTGAATTCGCCCGCCTTGATCTGTTCAGTCTGCACCTGCTGCGAGCCAGTGACGAGGATCACGCGGATTTGTGGCCGGATGTTGCGGAGCACCTTCGCCAGCCGCGCGCCGTCCATCACCGGCATGTTCAAATCCACCAGCGTGAGGTCAAACTGCTCACCGCGCGTGAAGGTGCTCAGGGCTGCTGCCGGGCCATCCGCGACGGTGACGGTGTAATTGTGCTCGGCCAGCAGAGTCTGGACCATGTGCGCGAGAGCCGCCTCGTCATCCACGACCAGCACGCGCTCACCGTGGCCCAGCGGCAACGGCGCGGGGGCGGCAGCCATCACGCCCGGCGCGGTCCCGCCGGTCGCTGGCAGGAAGATGGAGAACGTCGTGCCCCGGCCCGGCTGGCTCGTCACGTCCACGAAGCCGTCGTGCTCGTGAACGATCTTGGCGACGGTGGACAGGCCGATGCCCGTGCCCTTGCCGGGCGGCTTGGTGGTGAAGAAGGGATTCCAAATCTTCGCCAGCACCTCGGGCGTCATGCCCGAGCCGGTGTCGGTCACGCGCAAGACCACGTGGGGGCCGGCCTGCGCGCCGGGTTTCTGCGCAGCGAAGGCGGCGTCCAGCGCGCGGTTCTCGGCGGCGACCGTGATGGTGCCGCTGCCGTTCATGGCGTCGCGCGCGTTGACCAGGAGGTTCAGCAGCACTTGATGGATTTGCGTCGGGTCGGCGTAGATCAGGTTCAACTCCTCCGCAGCCCGGCTGTTGATCGTAATCGTCTTGGGAAAAGTCTCCCGCGCCATCCCCACCACGTCGTTCACCAGATGGCCCGGCTGAAGTTCGGTTCGTTCCGCGCCTTCCGAGCCGCGCGCAAAGGCGAGAATCTGCCGCACCAGTCCCGCGCCCCGGTGCGCGCTGGTCTGGATCACGCGCGCCATGGCCAGTTGCACTTCCTCGGGCGGGCTGGTCTGAAGCATCTCCGCCGCCATCAGCACGGGGGAGAGCATGTTGTTCAAGTCATGCGCGATGCCGCCGGCCAGCGCGCCCAGGCTCTCCATGCGTTGCGCCCGGAAGAACTGCGCCTGCAGCTTCTTGAAGTCGGTTTGGTCCGTGCTGACCGTCAGGATGCCGCGCTCCGTGCCATCCGCGTGGCGCAGCAGGATCCAGTGGCTGTGGGCGATCACATTGTCGCCGTTGGGGCGGATGGCCAGCAAGTCCCCGCGCCACTCGCCGGTCAGGCGCGCTTCAGTCAGCGCCTTGTCCAGCCGCGCGGAATCACCCGTGCTGATGAGCGCGGCGAGGGGCCGTCCACAGGCCTCCTCGGCGGTCGTGCCAAAGACTTTCTCTGCGCCGGAATTCCAGAAGTTCACCCGTCCGTTCGTGTCCAGCACCACGATGGCGTCGGTGGTGAGGTCAATCAGCGCGGCCTGCTCACGGATCTTCTGGCTGGCCTCCTCAACCTTCGCCCGCTCGCGCAGCAGCCGTCCGTAGCGGTTGAGCCGCGTGATGGTCCGCACGCGCGTGCGCAGCTCGGCGTGGTCGTAAGGCTTGCTGATGAAGTCATCCGCGCCGCAGCCGATGCCCATGATGCGCGACTCCCGGTCTTCCAGCGCGGTGACCATGATGACGGGCACCTCGGCAAGCCGGGGGTTGGCGCGCAGGCGGCGGCAGACCTCGAAGCCGTCCATCTCCGGCATCATCACGTCCAGCAGGATGAGGTCGGGCTGCAACTGCATGGCGAGCCGGAGCGCATCGGGGCCGTCGGCGGCCTCGACCAGGCGGTAGTCGTTGTTCTCGAGCAGCCCGGAGAGCGTGTCACGGTTGGGCGCGTGGTCGTCAACGATGAGAATGGTGGAGCGAGGGTTCATGGGGGGGGTAAAACGTAATGCGTAATGCGTAAGAAGTGGGTGGCGGCGGCGACGTGGTGCAGCGGACGAAGCGAATTGGACTCTCAGGTTACGCATTACGTTTTAGGCATTAGGAGTCGCCTTCAAATTCCTCCGCCCTCCCCGGTGTGCGGCAGGAGCTTCTCCATCAGTTCGGCCAGCTCCTTCAGCTTCACCGGCTTGCTCATGTAGTCTGTCGCGCCTGCGGCGAGACAGCGCTCGCGGTCGCCGGACATGGCCAGCGCAGTGAGGGCGATGATGGGAACTTCGTTGAACGCCGCGTCCGCGCGGAGTTCGCGGATGGCCGTCATGCCGTCCATCATCGGCATCTGGATGTCCATCAGGATGAGCGCAGGACGCAGCTCGCGTGCGAGCTTCACGGCCGCGAGGCCGTTGAGCGCGAAGTGCATGGCGTAGCCCTTGGCCTTGAGATAGGCACCGAGCGTCTCAATATTCGTCTCATTGTCCTCGGCCAGCAGGATGGTGGGACCGTTGGCGGGAGCCGGGAGGACGGGGCGCGGGGCGGGTTCGGCCTTGGGGGAAAATGGCCGGTGCAGGAACGCCGCGAGCTGCTCACGCGCGATGGGCTTGGTGAAATGCGCCGCCGCGCCCATCGCGCGGGCCTTGCCCGGCTCGTCCACCACGGAGACGACGGCCACGGGAATGTCCCGCGTCTGCGGATGTTCCTTGAGCTTGGCCAGCGCCACCCAGCCGCTCTCGTTGGGCAACTGGATGTCCAGCAGGATGACATCGGGCCGCTCGCGGAGGGCGGTTTCGAGGACGCCTTCACCGCGGGAATGCACCACGCTGCTGAGGCCCAGTTCCGCAAGGTAGCGCACAAATTGTTCCGCTGCCGGCGGGTCGTCCTCGACGACCAGCGCGTGGCGGAACTGCCGTGGTTCGACTGGGGCGGCCTCTGGCTCAGGGACGGGCGGTGCCTTGCCGGGACTCGTCAGCGGGAGCGTCACGATGAAGCAACTGCCCTTGCCCGGCTCGCTCTCCAGCGTCACGCTGCCGCCGTGCAATTCCACGAGTTTGGCGACGAGCGCGAGGCCCAGGCCGGTGCCTTCCTGCGAACGGTTTAGGCCGGAGTCCACCTGCATGAAGGCCTGGAACAACTTGGTCTGGTCCACCAGAGCGATGCCGATGCCGGTGTCCCACACGGCAAAGCGCATGATGCCTTCGCCTTCCGTCAGGCCCACCGTCAGGCCGATGCGCCCACCTTGGGGCGTGAACTTCACCGCGTTGGTCAGCAGGTTCACGAGCACCTGCTTGAAGCGTTTCGGATCGGCCGTGAAGCGCGCCACATTCCCGACCTGCTCAAAGACGACGCTGACCTGCTTCTGCATCGCCTGCGTGCGCACGAAAGCCAGACAGCTCTGGCAAAACTCGTCCACGGGCAGCGGCTCGAGGTGCAACTCCAGCTTGCCGGCCTCGATTTTGGAGAGATCGAGGATGTCGTTGATGAGTGCGAGCAGGTGCTGGCCGCTGCTGGAGATGGTGGCGACGGATTTGGCCTGGCGCGGCGTGAGCGGGCCAAAGAGCTGTTCCGTGAGCAGCTCGCTCATGCCTAGGATGGCGTTGAGCGGCGTGCGCAGCTCGTGGCTCATATTGGCGAGGAACTCGTCCTTGTGCCGCGCCGCCCGGTCCAGTTCGGCATTGGCGCGGCCCAGTTCATCCAGCGCCTCGGCTTGCTTGCGGGCGGTGATGTCCGCACGAATGGCCACATACTGGCGTGGCTTGCCCTGCTCGTTCAGGAACGGGACAATGGTGGTGTCCACCCAATAGAACGAGCCGTCCTTCGCCTTGTTCTTCAGCTCGCCCTTCCACACCTTGCCCTGCGCAATCGTCGTCCATAAGTTCCGGATGAACTCCTTGGGATGGTGGCCGGAATTGATGATGCGGTGATCCTGGCCGAGCAGTTCCTGGCGGGAATACTTGGAGATCGCGCAGAACTTGTCGTTCACGTAGGTGATTTTCCCCTGCGCATCGGTGATGGCCACGATGGCGTGTTCGTCAAGCGCGATCTTCAGATCGCTGACCTCCTTCAGCGCGGCTTTGGTTTTCTCATTGTCTTTGATTTGCTCATCCGCCTGCCGCCGTTCAGTCAGGTCGCGCGTCACCTTGGAAAAGCCAAGCAACGTGCCGTCCTTTCCGCGCAATGCCGTGACGATGACGTTGGCCCAGAACTGCTTTCCGTCCTTGCGCACGCGCCAGCCTTCGTCTTCAAAGCGCCCGTCCTTGGCCGCGACCTGCAATTCCTGTTCGGGCAGCCCGCGCTGGAGCGCCTCGGGCGGATAAAAGCAGGCGAAGTGCTTGCCGATGATCTCTTCGGCGCAATAGCCCTTGATGCGTTCGGCGCCTGGATTCCAAGTGACCACGTGTCCGGCGGGGTCGAGCATGAGAATGGCGTAGTCCTTGACGCTCTCCACCAGCAGGCGGAAGGAGTCATCACTGCCCAGCGCGGTGGCCGGGGATTTCAATTGCGGGTTCATGATGGGTTTTTTCATGGGATTTCTTGCGGTTTAGTTAGCCGACAGGTGGGGAAGTGCTCTGGGATGCGGGTGGCATCGGGATGGATGCAGGAGACCCTTGCAGGCTGGGCTGGCTCGTTCTCACGTCCGGGAGGCTGGCCGGCGGCAGGGCGCGACGCCGGCGCGAAAGGGGAGGATGAAACTCGGACGGAAGAGTTGTCGGCTTCGTTTCCATTGACCTAGCCTCATTCAGGACTCACCGCACTTGCCACCGGATGTGGCGCATTATGCAAATCAGGAGGGCGTCTGTCTGTCAGGCATAACCTGACAAGCGGAGTAACGGCGCGAACTCCTTCGGGCGGCGTTGCAACCGTCCCCCCATCTGGGGGCGGCTATTGAAGCCACCCACGCCGCAGGGCCGACTGCCGGCAGCACGAACCGCAATTGCCTAGACGGTTTCCGCCAGCCCGCGCAGCCGGGCGTAGCGGACGAGTTCCACATGGCTGGTGATTTCCAGCTTCGTCATCAGGCGCTTCTTGTAAGTCTCCACGGACTTGGTGCCCAGCTTCAGTTCCGCTGCGGCTTCCTTGGCGCTGTAGCCCAGCGCCAGATAGCGCAGCACCTGCACCTCCCGGTGGCTCAGGTCCGGTCCGGTCCAGGGGCCGGCGTGGTTCCCATCTGCCAGCAGGCCAGCAGCCTGCGACCGCAGTTCAGCGTCGATGTAAACCTCTCCTCGGGCCAGGCTGCGCAGCGCGGTGAGTAGTTCACTGAGGGGCGAACATTTGAGCACATAGCCACTGGCACCCGCCTTGCTCATATGGAGCAATATCGAAGGACAGACGTGGGCGGTCAGCGCCAGCACCCGCATCTGGGGGTAGGCCTGCCGGATCGCGCGGGTGGCCTCGACCCCATCAAGCTTGGGCATGGAGATGTCCATCACCACGAGATCGGGCTGGAGGCGTTTGGCCAGCGCCACCGCTGTAAGGCCGTCTGCCGCCTCGCCCACCACCGTCATGTCCGGCTGCAAGCCGAGGAACTTGCTTAAGCATTCCCGGAGGATCGCATGGTCATCGGCAAGCAGGATGCGCAGTGGCTTCGGTTTTTCCATTGGTTAGTCGGCCGGCACTCGAATAAGTGAATTCAAAGTGTTCCTATTGAGAGCAAACAAGCAGTGGTTATTCGCCCTATTTTGTGCATGATTCAGCAACAATGCAGGCTCCGATCTGGCCTAACTGTTTTGAACGTCTCCGCATACTCGGCGAGGCAGTCCCGCTCGAACCTGCTTTCAGCGAACTTGCCCCGGTAGTGATAACGCTGTGGGTCGTAAATCGTTCCCAGCCACCCGTCGTATTTCCAACTCGATGTGCCGATGAAGATTCCGTCGGCCGCAAGCCGTTCAACCGTTGATCGCAACGTTGATCGGAAGCTGTTTTCAGCGGTGGCGAACAGGTCGGGCACGGACACTTTTTATCGCACTTCGAGTTTTGCGGCCAGCGGGTTGTCGGCCTTGTTGCGCGTGCGGCCTTCCATCGCTCGGCTAAAGTGTTCAACCGGCTTCCTCCCTCCATCTGCGCCTCAGAAACAAAGGGACTCAACTCGCCCAACTCAACGACGCCATGCACCACCAACTTCAGCAGGCGCAATGTTATCAGGCCTGCGCTCACTGCTTCGCCAGTTTGGGTGCGATTGAGGTCAAAAGTCAGGACGGGAAAGAATTCATTCTTACTGTTATTCTTACTTGTCGAAAATTGACCTGAAGAAATTTTTTGATTTCCTTGATTTTGTTGGTGATTTGTTGAAGTGGAGCGGGTGAAGGGAATCGAACCCTCGT
>Ga0172376_10008781_pt1 | contig 10518 bp, 6 predicted proteins | sample Lak35m_FD_121114 | JGI IMG/M metagenome (GOLD analysis project Ga0172376, IMG submission 121114) | Freshwater microbial communities from Kabuno Bay, South-Kivu, Congo - kab_092012_35m | ecosystem: Environmental > Aquatic > Freshwater > Lake | place: Democratic Republic of the Congo: South-Kivu... | reverse complement strand
CGTCGTACTTTTTCATCGGAGGCCAGCTCTTCGGCAGTTCCTGCTTTAAGAATACGACCTTCGAAAAGTAAATACGCTCTGTCTGTTATAGAAAGCGTTTCATGTACGTTATGGTCGGTAATCAGAATGCCGATGTTCTTTTTCTTGAGGCTGTAAACAACAGTCTGAATATCTTCTACCGCAATTGGATCTACACCGGCAAAAGGTTCATCGAGCAGAATAAATTTCGGATCGTTGGCCAGACAACGTGCAATTTCAGTTCTGCGACGCTCTCCACCGGATAATGAATCACCGTTGTTCTTGCGAATGTGTTGCAAACCGAATTCATCCAGCAACTGTTCCAGCTTTTTCGCCTGTTCGCCTTTGGTGAGTTTCGTCATCTCAAGAATCGCTTTGATATTCGATTCCACACTCAGTTTACGAAACACTGAAGCTTCCTGAGCGAGATAACCGATTCCACGTTGCGCACGACGATACATAGGTTCGTTTGTGATGTCAACGTCATCAAGATAAACACGTCCGGAATTCGGCTGAATCATCCCTACAATCATGTAGAAGGAAGTTGTTTTGCCGGCACCGTTCGGTCCAAGCAATCCTACAATTTCTCCCTGACGAACTTCAATGGAAACGCCCTGAACAACAGTTCTGCTCTTGTACTTTTTGATGATATTATCGGCACCGAGAATCATGCAGTAAAGTTATGTATTTGAGTACAAGGTTCAGAGCCGTTGGATTATTTTGGGAAATCAGACCGAATGCTTCAAAGCAATCGCATCAGAACAATACTTGCAATGCAACCCGAACTCCAACCGGTTTCACTCGAGGATTATCGAGATAAGTAAGACGCCAGAAGCAATCCACTCTGAAAAAGCGAAAAATGTTTTCTATTCCGGCGCCGGCTTCCATATACGGACCGCGATTCAAAGTATACAATGTGGAAGGAAACACCAGTGCTTGTTTGTTGGAGTTGGAAACACTTCCGTAAACAGCGCGGAACGATGCCACTTCACGCCATTTGAGTTTACGCATCAGCGGAATCTTATTAAGGAAGAATCCGTCGAAGTGATGAATCAATGTTGCCATTGCGTATTGATCGCTTGCGAATTCATAATAGTTCATCATGTTGAAAGATGCCCAATCGTAAACGTACGTTTCATTTCCGGGATGCAGAATCATCAATGGATAAGGAACTGTACCGAAAATTTTTCCGGCTTCAAGAATGTAGTTCGTGTATCCGATAGGATTAATACGGAGTCGATCATCAACATTTATACTTACACGGTGATACGTGTAATCGGAATTGAAAACGCCTTTCAATCCTGCAACATATTGCACCTGAACAACAGGATAGCGCGTACCCATGCTCACCCGCGAGAAAACTCCTTCAATATATTTTTCATCCCATGCAAACCGGAAGCTTGCACGCACTTCTGATGTCTGAATTGAAGAGTGATAGTCCGGAGCACCATCGGGCATTAAGTGATAGTAAGCCGTATCATTGAGCGCGTACATGTTTCTGTTCGCCAATGCCAATCGCATATTGAATCCTGTGAACCAATCGCGTTCGTACCAAACTTCATACTGTTCAACACGCGTCATATTGTTCAGAGGATTTCTTCTGAAGATGGATGCCAACAGGTTATCGCTTGTGAATGCGTTGTTACTCTGACCTAGAATTTCATAGTCGTTCTTGTAGTTCACACCAACAAGCTGCCGCGGTTTCTTTGTGATGAACGACTTGAATCCGAAATTGTATTTGAATTCTTCATCCTTCGTTCCGTATGCGGCGTATCCGCTGAACTCTACCCATTTTGAAAAGGAGTTACTCGTTCGTCCGCCCAGTCGGAATCGTACACCTTCAATCTGGTTGCCGGAAACTGTTTTGTACCACGGACCGAACTCAAACGGACTAATGATTTTGTATCCCGAATAGGCCGTGATCATGATGTTTTCCCAAGTTCGGTACACGGGAAGATTCTGCACGGAATCCACCATATCATAAATACCTTGTTCCATTTTTGAAAGTGTATCGTGTCGCGCGGCTACCCAAAAAGCACTATCGCGTTTCTCCGCGCCTTCTTCTACAATAAGATTTTCCGTTCGCGTGTAGAACTCATCGTCTTTGCATTGATTCACTTTTACATTGCGATAAGAAGTTGTCTTGCGCCCGTACAAGCCCATCTGTCGCTTGGTAAGCGCAAAATCAGCAACGACTTTTTCTTTCGAGAGCATCCATTCTCCTGAAACGTTATCGTAATCCTGAATCACATAAAAAGCGGTAACATAATTAAGGTTTGCATCTTCAGTGATTATCATCTCAAGTCGTTTCACAGCGAAGGACGAATCGGCAATCCACATATTTCCTACGAAGAGCAATTCCTGTTTGCGCTTCGGTTTAAATTGCACCTGATAGCACCAATGTCCGTCTACATTCATACTGTCGACAAGAAAATACTTGTAGAAAAGCAAGCCGTTGTTACTGATCGGACTTACGAAGTGTTTTCCGAAGAGAATGATGTTATTATCGTAGATGTTCACATCCTGATACATTTCGCCGGTGAATTGCGAAATCGATGCATCTTCCACACCGGAAACTTTGGAACCTTTGATGACTTCCTTTTTCGTTTTCGGGTCTTTCCGATAATAGAAATCAGAAACAGATTCAGAGAAAAACATGGGAAGATGGGGCTTCTCTGTCGGATTAGTACTGTCTATTTTGTCAAAGATGAAACTCACCGGTTTCATCACTTTCCGTTTCTGAAAATCTTCGGTGATGTTATTGAGATCGAATTCCAATTTATTGTAGGCTTCATACTGATAACAATCCAGTTTTTCCTTGTTGTTATCCGGTTTCTTTGCCCAAACTTTCCGCAAGAGAATGTGTGCGGGATTTTCTCCTGCATAAACTACAATCTCACCCAATGCAACTGTATTCTTGCTAAGCGGAATATTGATCGTTTGCTTAACTCCGTTTTTGATCGGAAGCGTTCTTGTTTTATAACCGATGTATTGTGCGCGAATAGAATCGGCGCGCACCGTAGTGTTGATGGTGTACTTTCCTTCGAAATCAGACACAGCTCCTGCTTTTGTTCCCGGCAGAATGATATTTACGAAAGGCATCGGTTCATTGGTCAATGAATCGTAAACAGTTCCCGTAATAATAGTGGGAGCCTGCGCCAACGCTACAGACGGAACGAAGGAAATAATAAAAATCAGAAGCGAAAGTAAGGGGCGCGTCATCACTACGAATATAGGCATTGCCGGACGGAAAACGGTACTATTTATATGCGTTTTCGCCCAATGATTCCCAATACTCCACAGCCCTACGTGTATGCGGGATGACGATGGTTCCGCCGACAATATTTGCGACTGCAAAAGTTTCAAATATTTCTTCTTTGGTAACACCCAGTTCATAGCATTTTCCCAAATGGTATTTGATGCAATCATCGCAACGCAAAACCATTGAGGCTACGAGCCCCAACAATTCTTTGGTCTTGGACGAAAGCGCTCCATCCTGGTAAGTATTAGTGTCGAGATTGAACAGGCGTTTAAGTACAAGATTATCTGCATCGAGAATCTTGGCATTCATCTTCTCTCTGTATGCATTGAATTCAGTAACCGGATTCATGTTATCGGGAATTTTTATTTGGATAAAAATAGAAAATCGTCACTGCAATCAGAGACAAAAGAGGCTTAAACTTCACTACGCTTCTGTGTACGAGCCACAACGATAATACTCGCTTCGAACAAAATCCAAAGCGGAACCGCCACGAGTGCTTGAGTAAAAACGTCCGTTGTGGGAGTGATAACTGCAGAAACAATCAGGATTACAACTAGTGCATGTTTACGGTATTTGCGAAGAAATTCTGCAGTGATGATTCCGAAACGGGCAAGGAAATACATGATAATGGGCAACTCAAACACCAAACCCATCAACAATACCAATGTGGTTACCACTGAAATATATGAGTCAATGGCAAAGTCATTCTGAATGGAAGGATCCACTTTATAGTTACCCAGAAAATAAACTGCCATTGGCGTAACAATCCAATAAGCAAATGCCACACCCATTAGGAAAAGCACAGAAGCATAAAAAATAAATCCACGGGCTGCTTTAATTTCTTTGAGTTGCAAAGCCGGTTTCACAAAGCGCCACAACTCCCACAACAAATACGGGAATCCGGCTATCAATCCGGCAACGAACGCAGCCCACATGTGCAATGTAAACTGTCCTGTTACGGCGGTGTTCTGAAAAGTAAATTCGAAAGTTTTGAAACACAATGCTTCGCCCATTCCCCAGCTGTTGGACAGCGAACATAAAACCTGATAGGTTCCGAATTCAGGTTTAGAAGGACCGAGAATGATTTTCCCGAAAAGAATTTCCGGAAAACCGAAAGCCACTCCGGCCAGAATGAGAATTACGATCACTGCACGAACCAGATGCCAGCGTAAAGCTTCAATGTGATGGAGGAAAGACATTTCTCCTTCCTTCTTATCGCTACGTTTGGTAAAAAGTCCCACAGGGCGCAAAGATACAATACACGATGGAATGCAAAGCGGATTAGTGGTTGATTAAGCACGTCCGGTGTGAACTTTTCTTATCTTCGGAACCATTGCAGAATCCGTATTCCGGACTACCTCAGTATGAAAAAGCCCTACTCTATTCCATTCTTCGGCGTTGCATTGGCACTGCTCATTATGTTAGTCTTTGCTTATAAAGATCATTTCGACAACCCGTTTCATTTTGATGATGATCACACTATCGTTAAGAACAGTTCTCTGGACACGCTTGATATCGGCAGATTTCTAACCGACCCAACGGCGTTCAGCACCTTACCGGCTAACCAGGCTTGGCGCCCGGGCATGACCATTGCCAATAGCATTGACACGATTTTATCAGGTGAAAAACCGGATCCATACGTGTTCCACAGTCACATTTTTGTGATGTATTTTCTATTAGGTGTGATGTTGTATTTTTTCCTTCTGCATCTGTTGAAATTATGCTTTCCCGATACAGATTGGATTGTTTGGATCGCTTTATTGGCAACAGGTTTTTATATGTTGCACACCGCCAATGCTGAAACGATAAACTACATTTCGGCACGCTCAGATTCACAATCTACACTATTCATTATTCTTGCTTTCAACCTTTATTTCTATTGGGAAAAAGGAAGAAAATACTTCCTGTATCTGCTTCCTATTGCTTACGGATTTCTGATCAAGGAAACAGCAATCATGTTCGCGCCGCTTCTTTTGGTCTACCACTTGCTGTACTTGCGCAACTCATCCAATAAGAGTCTGATATCGCCTGCAATTATTGTGTCATTTGTTTTGGGCGGTATATTGTTTCTGATTTCACGCAAGATGACATTGTCAACTTGGACAAGCGGCGGAGCAGATCCTTTACATTATCTGTTCACGCAATCTTTCGTAATCGTTCATTATCTCTACACATTTATTCTTCCTGTTAATTTAAGTGCGGATACGGATTGGGCTTACTTTTCCAATCTGTTCGATACACGTGTTTTTGCCGGTGCCTTCATACTCGGTGCGTTGATTATCGCTGCAATCCGTTGGTCATTTAAAGTAGAAACAAAAGCTGCTGCTTTCGGTATTGCCTGGTTCTTTATTGCGTTAGCTCCAACGAGCAGTGTTTTTTCATTTGCGGAAGTGATGAACGATCACCGCGTGTTTTTTCCATACATAGGTTTGATTCTTGTAACAGCGAATTTTGCTGTTCTGGGCTGGAGAAAAATCGGGAACGAAAAAACTTTCAGTCTGCATCAATCATTGGCTATTGCTTTTGTTGTAATGCTGCTCAGCGCGCATACGCTTGGCACACGCTCCCGTTGTGAAGTCTGGGGAAGCGGTGAATCACTTTGGAAAGATGTAACGATAAAAAGTCCGGAGAACGGTCGCGGTTGGATGAACTACGGAAACGCTTTGATGGCCCGAGGTAATGTTGACAGTGCAATCATTGTATTCAAGAAAGCACTGGATCTTGCACCGGGATATTCATACGCCAAAATCAATATGGGCGTGGCGCTTTCCAGAAAGAACATGAATGCGGAAGCTGATCGTTGTTATCAGGAAGCACTCGCACTCGACCCGGGAAACCCTGAACCGTATTATTACTACGCGGATTTTCTGATCAGAACACATCGAGAAAAAGAAGCGATTCCGTATTTGAGAACCGGTCATGAAAAATCGCCGGGACATCAAGGCATCAATACTTTTTTGGCGTTCTACGATACTCCGAATTTTGTTTCATCGTTAGAGTTGGCCAAGCAAACTGCACAGAAAACTCCGACTCCCGAAAACTACGTGAACCTTTCTCTTCAGTACTATTTGGACGGACAATTCATGGAAAGTGTGAACGCAGCGGTTAAAGCGACAGAACTAAAGAGTGATTACGGATTAGCCTACAACAATATTTGTGCGGCGTACAACAAAATCGGAGAGTTCGACAAAGCTATTGAAGCCGGTGAACGCGCCGTGCAATTGCTTCCCACTGATGAGATGAGTCGTAACAACCTTGCAGAAGCAAAACGACAGAAAGCGCAAATTGAATCTTTAAAAACTGCGGTGACCACTTCTCCTACTCACGATAATTGGATCAATTTGAGTCTTGCATATTACAACATGGGTAATTATGCAGGAAGTCGCGACGCGGCACAGGAAGCCATTAAGATTGATCCGAAAAGTGCTGCAGGCTACAACAACATCTGCGCTGCCTGCACGCAATTGAAAGACAAGGAATGTGCAATTGACGCAGGTAACAAAGCTGTTGCGTTGAGTCCTGATTGGGAATTAGCGAAAAACAATCTTGCTGCCGCACAAGCCCTGCAATAATCAATGCACATGTCCCGGCGGTGGTCCTTGCGGAAACATCGGTCGCGGTCCTTCTGCAAAAGTTTTAGTTTCCGTTGGATCAGTTCCGCCTCTGAACTTCTTGAAGTTCCAGGTGAAGGTGAACATCAGATATTGCTGCAATACCTGCGTACGTTGATCTTCAATGTACGTTTCGCCAATGGTTCGTGACAGACTTTGATTTTGTTTCAGAATATCAAATGCTGTAATGCGGAATTCGCATTGGCGGTTCTTCGCGAATTTGTAACCGAAAGAAGCGTTCCACAGAATAAAATCCTGATTGAAACCGTCACCCAAACCTCGATAGCTCGTAAAGTTCACATCACTGCTCACAACGAATCCTTTTCCAAGCAAGAGATTCAAGCGCGCATTCGGAGTATGGTAATAGTAATTGTTGTTCGAAGTTTCGTTAACTGAATTAGTAACTACAACATAGTTTACATTCCATCCGGCAGAGAAATCAATACGCTCACTGATGTTCGAACTCATTACAAAACCGCCGCCCATTGTATTGCTTAGTGCGATGTTCTTTACTCCATTAATCAAACCAGGGGAAGACAACAAGCTATACATCCAATTAAAACTGAAATTGGATTTAAGTTTCAACAGCGGAAAACTGTAAGCCCCGAAAGTACTCGCTGAATAATATCCTGAAAGATTTTCAGGTTGAGAATACTGGGCGCCCTTTCCTAAAACAACTCCGTTGCCAAGAACAGTGTCTGCTCCTGCCAACAACAATGAAGAACTAATATAATTGTTCGTCAAAGTTGCAGTAATGAAAACGAAAAGATTTCGTGCTTTATCAGTATTGTTATAAGAATACCTTGAGAATACCGTGTGCGAATAACTTTGTTTGAGATAAGGATTTCCTGCAGAAAGCGAAAGCGGGTTTGAGTTATCAATCACATTCTGCAATTGCGATAATGATGGTGCATTCGCCGAAGTACGGTAATTGATACGTGCGGAAACCTTCTTTCCTTTTTTAATCTGCGCAGTAAAACTCGGAAGGAGATTGTAAAACTGTTGTTCCGTATTCACTTCAGATGGGAAATAGCGATAACCGATCAAGTCCGTGCGTTGCGCATCAAGTCCGAATGAGAAAATGTTTCCCTTACCGCCCATTCTGTAATTAACGCCGGCTTTGTTTACCACAACATAGTTGTCATAATCATTACTCACGGTTGTGTCAACAAGAATATAATCACCGTAAGTTGAATCGAAACTCAGTGCCATTTTCGCAGATGCGTTCAACGAATACGACGGATTGTACATGAAAGAAATTACTCCGGCCTTACCCGCTTTCTCCGTCCATGTAAGTGTGGGTGATACACTCCAGCTTACCGAATTCAATTCCGAATTCTGATTCACGATCACACTTGAATCGCCACCTGAAAACCATTTGTTGAGTGAGAATAAATCTCCTGAGCCCGCGCGACTTAAATAACTCCCTGTTACATCTGCAGAAAATGTTCTTCCGGCTTTTTTGAAACGATGACGGTAACTCATATTCCCGCCGATACTGTTGGAAGCATTCAGAGAACCGTTATCGGTTGCGGTTGAATTCAGAGTATCTTCCGTCGTAAAGTTGGCGCCTGAAATCATGTTGCGATAATCAGTGTATTGGTAACTGTATCGCGGAGCAAACGTGAAACTATTCACGGAATCAGGATTGTATTCAATTCGGAGATTTGCACGATGTCCGAGATTGTATGAAGCGGTAGAATTGTCCTGATAGTAAAATGTTCCCGAAGCGGGAGCGTAAAATGTTCTTGCAGTAACAGATTGATTGGTATTGTCGTTTGCGTTGAAGAAATAACTTCCAGACAACTGCATCTTTGTTCCCCACTTGTTAGCGTAATTCAATCCGAAAGAATTCACTTGCGTAATTCCTTTTTGCTGACCAACCATAAAGCCGTTATCGCCACCGCGACCCATTCCGCCTCTGCCCATTCCGCCTCCGCGTGAACCGCCAGTATTGTTACCGGAAATCCCGCTCATGTCCTGCATGGAAAAATTAACCTGATTTATATTGTTGAAATTTCCAAGCAAAGTGATCTTCTGATCCTTTCTGAAATCGTTCAATACAAAACCTGCCTGATAACGATTATCTGTTCCGTAACCGGCGTACACTCTTCCGAATGTTGCATTGGAATATTGATTCTTGGTAATGATGTTCAGCGTCTTTTTCGTGTTGCCATCATCAACGCCTGTGAAAATTGCCATATCGCTGCGCTGATCGAAAATCTGCACTTTATCAACCATATCAGCCGGCATGTTCCGCAATACAGAGGATGCATCATCACCGAAATACTCTTTACCATCAACGAGTACTTTCTGAACTGTTTCGCCTTGTGCTTTCACTTCGCCATTCTGCACTTGAATGCCCGGCATTTTACCAACAAGATCTTCAGCAGTTGCATCCGGATTTGTTTTGAAAGCTGCAGCGTTCATTTCAGTTGTATCATTCTTCTGTACTACGCGAATCATAGTGCTTCCGATGACAACTGTTTTCAAATATGAAGAATCAGGGTACACAGGAATTACACCCAGATCGATTGATTTTCCTTCAACACGAATCATCTTCACAACCGGAAGAAAACTCGAATAGCGAATCGTCATTCGATAACGACCATCTTTCACATTCTCAATAACGAACTTCCCGGAAGTATCAGCTGTTGTTCCAACCAAAGCGGAATCAGGAAAGCTGCGCATTACAATCACCGCACCATAAAGCGCAGTTGTATCACGGGTATTAACCATTTGTCCGCTTACACTAACCTGCGCATTCGCCTGAAGAGCAAACACAATCAATCCGATAATAATTACAAATACTTTTCGCACGAATTTCATTGCCGCAAAGATAGCGCCAATGTGCAAGAATATGTGTTAAAAACACTCCTGATACGCCCGCATCTCCTACAGACTTCTGTATTCTACCGCAATCATTCAAAATATATTTGATCAATGCAGTTTGGCAAAGAAGATTTGTATTCTAACTTCACAATATATTTAATCACAAACCCTATATCCCAAACAACTATGAATCTTCAGGAAATTTCCCCACTTATTGAGAACAGTCTCGCAGGTTTGAAAGTGGATCCTGCTTTGTGCAGAGGTCAGAAACCCGGACAATGGTCGTACAAATTGAAAGATGCGTCAGTATGGATTGACGTATTCAGTTCAGATGCGAATCAAGGCAAATGGTATTTTCAGGTAATGAGTCCGCTTTGCGCTTTACCTGCACGTAAAACAGCTGAATTTTATCAGGATCTTCTGGAAATTAATTACCAGATGTACGGTTCCTGGATGTGCAAGAAAGACGGTTGGATTTATGTTTTGACATTGCGCGAAACTGCGAACATTGATCAAAGTGAAATTGATGCATCATTGGATCGCGTTGCGTTTTACAGCACCGATTATTATTCGAAACTTTCTTTCAAATATCAGGGATGCTGGGATCCGGCACCACCGGTTAACGCTGAAGGCGGAAGAGGATAATTCACTCTGATTCAATCAGAGCAAATCGCGGTTGTAATTTACCATCAACCAAAATATTTTCGGTGAACATTGCTATTGGGCGAATCCAATAATGATGTTCACCTTTTTCTTTAAGATTATACAGCGGTCGGTAAAGCGCAAATACTTCTT
>Ga0172376_10008779_pt1 | contig 10519 bp, 6 predicted proteins | sample Lak35m_FD_121114 | JGI IMG/M metagenome (GOLD analysis project Ga0172376, IMG submission 121114) | Freshwater microbial communities from Kabuno Bay, South-Kivu, Congo - kab_092012_35m | ecosystem: Environmental > Aquatic > Freshwater > Lake | place: Democratic Republic of the Congo: South-Kivu... | reverse complement strand
GCTGGTGCGGCTGCTCGACCGCCAGCTCTACCCGTCGGTCGATGACGACGGCACGCAGGGCCGTGTGCGCATTCTCGGGCGGAGCGATTGGGATGTCGCCCTGCTCCGCCGGCGCATGGGCATCGTGTCGGCCGGCCTCGACCGCGAGTTTTCCGGCGGCCAGACCGGTCGCATGACCGTGACCGAGGCGGTGGCGAGCGGCTTCACGGCCACGGAGCTGGCCGACTGGGGTCCGCCGATCACGACCGAGGTGCTCGATGCCGCGGAGGCGGCGCTCGCTCGCGTCGACGCGACGCACCTCGCCGCGCGGCAGGTCGAGACGCTCTCCACCGGCGAGCGACGGCGGGTGCTCATCGCCCGCGCGCTCGTCCACGCGCCGGACATCCTCGTGCTCGACGAGCCGACCACGGGCCTCGACATCGCCGCCCGCCACGCCTTCCTCGACATCCTCACCGGCCTGTGCCGGCAGCCCGGCCTCACCGTCGTGCTCGTGACACACCACCTCGAGGAGATCGTGCCGGAGTTCCGCCATGCGGTGCTCCTGGCGGGCGGCCGCATCGTCGGCGACGGACCCGTCTCGGAGGCCCTGCACGCGGCGCGGCTTTCCGCCGTCTTCGGGGTGCCGCTCGAGGTCTCGCGCGACGCGCACGGTCGCCTCGCGACCCGCGTGGTCCGCGCACCGGACTGACGGACATCTCCGCTACACTCCCGCCCATGGCCGCGCAGCACTGGCTCATCAAGAGCGAGCCCGATGTCTTCTCGATCCACGACCTCGCGAAGGCGAAGGCGAGGCGGACGAGCTGGGAGGGCGTGCGCAACTACCAGGCCCGCAACTTCCTGCGCGCGATGCGGCAGGGCGACCGCTGCCTCTTCTACCACTCCAATGCCGACCCGCCCGGCGTGGCGGGCGTCGTGGAGGTGGTGCGCGAGGCCCATCCCGACCCCACCGCCTGGGACGCCAAGAGCCCCTATCACGATCCGAAGGCGTCGCCCGACAACCCGGTCTGGTCGATGGTCGACGTCCAGCTGCTCGAGGTGTTCCCCCGCGAGGTGCCCCTCGACGAGCTGCGGCAGGTGAAGGCGCTCGCCGGCATGGAGCTCCTGCGCCGCGGGAGCCGGCTCTCCGTCACGCCCGTCACGCCCGCCGAGTTCCGCGCGATCGTGAAGCTGGCGACGTCCCGCTGACGCCTGCCGTCCGGCCGGCGGCTCTCTGCGGCGTGCCTCCGGCACCGGCGTGGGTGCGTCGGCATAATGGCGTCATGCCGTGCCGCATCGACGACGCCGAGCGGGTCTCCCGCCCCATGACGCCGCTCGCGGAACCACTCGCGTGGATCGACACCGCGTTCGACGCACTCGCGGCCGCCGGACTCGAACGGCCGCACCGCGTGCGCATCGGCCGGCAGGGACGCGAGGTCGATCTCGACGGCCGTCGCCTCGTGAACTTCGGGTCGAACGACTACCTCGGCTATGCGGGCGACGTGCGGCTGACGAGGGCCGCGTCGAAGGCCTCGTGCGCCGAGGGATTCGGGGCGGGGGCGAGCCCGCTGGTGAGCGGCCATTCGTCGGCCCACGAGGCACTCGAGGCGACGCTCGCCGACCTGCTCGACGTGGAGGCGGTGCTCACCTTCCCCAGCGGCTTCGCGGCGAATACCGCCACGATCCCCGCGCTCGTCCGGCCGGGCGACGTCGTCGCCAGCGACGAGCGCAACCACGCGAGCATCATCGACGGCTGCCGGCTCGCACGCGCGCAGGTGCTCGTCTATCCCCATCGCGACGTCGCGGCGCTCGAGCGCATCCTCGCGACGACACCGGCGGCCGCGCGCAGGCTCGTCGTCACCGACACGCTCTTCTCGATGGACGGCACGATCGCCCCCCTCCCCGACCTCTGCGACGTGGCGCGGCGGCACGGGGCGATGCTCATGGTCGACGAGGCGCACGCCACGGGCGTCTTCGGGCGACGCGGCAGCGGACTGGTCGAGTCGCTCGGCTGTGCCGACGGCGTGCACATCCGCGTGGGAACCCTCTCGAAGGCGCTCGGCGCCGCGGGCGGGTTCGTCGGCGGGCAGGCGCCGCTCGTCCGCTGGCTCAGGCATCGAGCGCGGGGGTGGGTCTTTTCCACGGCGCATCCCCCCGGGGTGGCCGCGGCGGCGACGCGGGCGATCCGCCTGCTCGACGAGGAGCCGGGCCGGCGACGCGATCTGCTCGACCGGGCTCGGGAGGTGCGCGAGGCACTCGCCGCGGCCGGGCTCGACACCGGAGCCGCGGGGGCGCAGATCGTGCCGATCATCGCGGGAACGGCGGAGGAGGCCGTGGCCCTGTCGGCACGGCTGACCGCGATGGGGTGCTTCGTGCCCGCGATCCGTCCGCCGAGCGTGCCCGAGGGGCGGAGCCTCGTGCGGGCGAGCCTCTCGTGGCACCATACCGCGGATGATCTGGCGTCGCTCGTCGCCGCACTCGTCCGCCATGCGCCTCGTCGCACCGCCCAGCAGCATGCCTGAAGCCGCCGTCCCCACCGCCGCGCCGACATGGTGCGTCATCGGCGCCGGGCCGTCGGGCCTGGCCGCGCTCAAGAATCTGCTCGCCGCCGGCATCCCCGCCGAATGCCTCGACCGGGAGGACGACATCGGCGGCAACTGGCGCTTCGGCTCGACCACGTCGCGGGTCTTCGCCTCGACCCGCCTCATCAGTTCGAAGTCCCTCACGCAGTTCCTCGACCATCCGATGCCGCGGGACTGGCCGGCGTATCCCGACCACCGCCAGTGCCTCGATTACCTGCGGAGCTACGTCCGTCGCTTCGACCTCGCCCCCCGGATCCGCCTGCGCGCGACGGTGGAGCGGATCGAGCCCGGGGGTCCCGGCGGCGGCTGGATCGTGCATGCCGACGGCATGTCGCGACGGCACGCGGGCGTCGTCATCGCCAATGGCCACAATCACGTGCCGCGCTGGCCCGACGTCCCCGGCACCTTCGGCCGTCCCCTCATCCACGCGGCCGACTACAAGTCGCCGACCCATCCGCTTCCGATCGCGGGCCGGCGGGTGCTCGTGATCGGGGGCGGCAACTCCGGCTGTGACATCGCGGTCGAGGTCTCCCGCCATGCGGCACGCACGGTGCACTCCACGCGCCGCCACTACCACGTCGTGCCCCGCGAGGTCCTCGGGCGGCCCGTCGACCTGCGCGGCGAGCGGCTCCTGAGGATGGGCGCGCCCCTCTGGCTGCGGCGGCTCGTGGGACTGCGCGCGATCGACCGCACGATCGGCCGGCCGCGGCGGCACGGCCTTCCCGAGCCCGACCACCTGCTCTGGGAGTCGCACCCGGTGGTGAACTCGGAGCTCTACGGGCGGATCGACGCCGGCGCCATCCACCCCGCCGCCGACGTGGCGGCGTTCTCCGCCGGGGAGGTCCTGTTTCGAGACGGCCGTCGGGAAGCCTTCGACATCGTGATCTGCGCGACGGGCTACCGGGTCGCCCTTCCCTTCATCGACACGCGACTCCTCGGCGCCGACACTCCCGACGGACTGCCGAGGCTGTTTCTCAATCTCCTTCATCGCTCCCGTGACGACATCGCCATCGTCGGCCTCATCCAGCCCGACAGCGGGCAGTGGGGCATCACCGACCTGCAGGCACGGCTCGTGGCACGCATGGCGGTCGCCGGCCGCGCGCACCCGCGCGCCGCGGCCTGGCTCTACGCCCGGCGTCAGGCGCCGCCGTCGACGCCGGCGCTCCGCTACGTCGACTCGCCGCGGCACGCGCTCGAGGTGGAGCACTATTCCTACCGCCGCCGCCTCGAGCGACTCATCGCCGGGATGGACCGCCGGATGCGCACGGGTGCGCCGACGACCATCACCGGCCCGGTGGCAGGGTGAGCGGGGGCTCGGGCGGCTGCGGATTGCCGAAGAGTGTTTCGAGCCCCTGCAGCCCGCGACCGAAGCCGTCCCGCAGCACGGCCTCGGCGGTGTTGTCGACGATCCGCGCGACGACCGTGTCGATCGCCCGCGCGTCGAACTGCGGTCGATCGAGCGTCCCCCTGAGGGGAATCGCCAGGGGCGTGCGGAGGAGCCGCGCGACGACCGGCGCGTCCCCCGCGACCTCCGCCCGCAGCGCGACCTCGACGACCATCGCCAGCGTTCCGTCCGCGGCGACGCTGCCACTGGACCGCACGACGAGCGGCCCCGAGTCCATGACGAGTCCCTCGTGCTCGAGCCGACCGCCGTTGAGCCGCACGCGCACCGGCTCGGGCCGCACCCGCAGCAGCACCGCCTTGTCACCGATCGCGAACCGCGGATCGGCGGCCGACTGGAGCCGCACGAGCAGATTGATGAACGGCTGGAGCGTGCCGGCTGGCGTCACCTCGAGGTTTTCAAGAAGCACCTGACCGGCCAGTTCACCGGCCAGCGGCGCCGCGAGCGGGATCCGGCCGCCGGCGCCGTCGAACGTGACGAATCCGTCGGTCCGCGTGGTGCGACCGAGAAGCGGCGAGAGCCTGGCGATCCACTGCTGCGCCCGTGCCTCCGCGATGCTCACCCGCTCGACGAGGCGGCCCGGCGGGAGGACGATCTCCCAGGGTGTCGCGAGGAACGAGATCCACGGCGCGCCGCGCACCCGGCCGCCCGCCACGCCGATGTCGAACGGGCCGCAGGCGAGCTGGCCCTCCACGAGCCGCATCGGCAGTTCGCCGGCGGCCAGCGGCACGCCGCCGATGTCGGCGGCCTGCCAGGCGATCGACGTGTCGAGTGAGATCTCCCGAAACCGATCGACGAGCGTGGCGGGATCGCGCGGGGCGGTCGCGGCGGGCCGCGCGATGCGCGCCGACCGCGGCGCATCGCTGCCGGCACCGCGGGTCGCCGCCAGCCAGCTCTCGGGCAGCATGACGGTCGCCGTCTCGGCCACGGGCGTCGGCGCGGGTGCGGGTGCGGCCGCCGCGGGCGGCGGCAGGAGCGGACTGCGCAGCGCGAACGGTCGCGTGCCACCGCCGGCCAGCCGCACCGCCCCGCCGGTCCACGGCGAGATCAGCCGCGACACCTGCGCCCAGTCCCAGGCCACGGTGCCGTCGAGCTCGAGGAACCGTCGCTCGACGACCGGGCCGACCGTGCCCGCCGCCACGAGCCCCACGGTGGACGACTGCACGGCGAGTCGATCGATCCGCGAGCCCGCCGTGAATCCCGCCGCACCGCGCGGCAGCGTGATCTCGAGGCCGACCGTCGCATGCGGCTCCTCCCACACCGGCCTCGTCGCGGCCGCGTCCGCGCCGGGCTGACCGGCCGGCCGCGGCGACGCGGAGCGTTCGGCGAGCGCGAGCTGGCTGCCGGTCGCCTCGATGAGCACGACCGTGGCATCCTGCGCGTCGGACACCTCGATCGTGCCCCAGGTGCGCCCCGTCGCGGGCCAGGACGTCGCCATCGGCGCCGGCGCGACCCAGCGCGCGAGCCGACCGACGTCGGCCTGCCACTGCAGCTTGCCGCGCACGGCGGCGAGCGACGCGGCCCACGCCTCCTCGGCCGCCCACGCGAGCCCGCCGGTCCGCAGCGAGACGGTGGGCGTGAGCACCTCGCCACTCGAGAGCTCGTACCGGCCGCGCACCGGATCGATCAGTCCGGCGGCGGTCGCGACGATGCGGGGCTCGTTGATCTCGCGACCGGCCACCGAGAGGGTGAAGCGCTCCACGTCGCCGGCGGCCTTCGTGATCCGCCACACGTCGTCCTGTGAGGCCACCGTGGCGGAGGCCGACACCTTCCCGCCGAGCGCCGGCACCGCGGATGCCGCGGGCATGAAGGGCGCGAGTCGTGCGTGCCAGCGACCGAGGTCGCCGACGAGCGAGCCCTCCGCGACGATCGCCCGCGCGGTCGGGCCCGGCCGCGCCCACGCCGTCGTCTCGGTGAGGCCGACCATGCCCGCGAGATCGACGATCACGCCTCCCACGAGCGCGGTCTCGAGCGTGTCGCCGCCGGCCGCCACACGCAGGGCCGCCCGATCCACGATCGCCGCGCTGCCGGAGAGGCGGCCCGTCGCATCGGCCTCGAGCCGGATCTCGGCGTCGTTCCACGGGGGTCGTCCGGCCGACGCGAGCGCGACGTCGGCGAGACCGGCCGTCGCCCGCACGACGCTCGTCTCACCGCGCGCGTCGCTCGTCAATTCGATCGTGCCGCGCGAGGTGCCGGCGAGGCTCGCGTCACCGACGTCGAAGAGGGCGGCGACCCCGCCGAACAGCACGCCCAGGTCGGCCGTCCACTGCAGCCGCGCGTCGGTCGCCGTGCCCGCCGCCGAGGCCTCGATCGCGGCGCTCGAGATGCGGGCCTCGTCGATGCGAAACGCGCCGCGGCGGCCGGGCGGCAGCCTGCCACGGAGCCAGGCGGAAAACGGGTCCGTCCACGCGATCGACCGCTCCTCGACGGTGTTCGCCGGCGCCGCCGTGGGATCGCCCGCGGCGGAGGGCACGACGGCGGTGCGGACGCCCGCCAGGTCGTGGGCCGAGAGCTTCACCTCGAGCACGCGATCGGCCCCGTCGGCATGCGCCGTGGCCGACAGATCGATGCTGCCGCCGGTGAGACGCACCTCCGGCCGCACCGCGAGTCCGCCGGGCAGCGACTCGGCGAGCGCCGCCACGTCGACCTGGGCCGTGACGGAGAAGTCGTCCTCCACCAGCGCGCCTGCCCACTCCCAGAGATCGCCCTCCGGCAGCGTGACCATGCCGGACGCCTCGACCCGCAGGAGCCGGGAGACGGCGCTGAGCCTGCGGATCGCGACACCGCGCCCGTCATAGGCCAGATCGAACGGCATCTCGCAGCTTCCGAGGGTGACGATCTCCGCGCCGGTGTCCATGCGACGCACCGCGGCACGCTCGAGCGCGAGCCCGCCCGCCGCGTGCGGACCGCCCCCGTCGAGTGCGAGCTCGATGCGGACGTCGCCGCGCCCATCGAGAAACTCGTCGTACGCGAACCGCGTGGCGAGCACGGCGGAGGCGCCGAGTGGGAGGCGATGGCCGCTGCCCGTGATCCGCCTCGGGCCGGCGAGGCCCGCGGGCGACGAGACCGAGAAGCCTCCCTCGCGCGCGAGCATCGCCGTCGCGCCGGCTGCGATCGTGGTGCCGTCGATCCGGGCGGCCGGGTCGATGACGGAGGCCCGCGGTGGTTCGAGCGTCGCCGGTGCCTCGGCGCGACGCACCTGTCCGGCGAGCGTCCAGTCGGACAGCCCTCCCGCGGCATCGAGCGTCGATGAGGCGATGAGCTCGTCGATTTCCCAGGCATCGGACCGCTCGAGATCGACGAGGGCGAGTCGACCGTCCACGATCTCGATCGCCAGTGCCGGGGTCGAGCCGTCCGCCGCGGGCACGAGCCCGGCGAGCCACGGGGCGACGATGTCCTCGAGCGAACTGCCGCCGCGGCGCACCTCCACGCGGGCTTCCGGCGCGAAGAGCCGCACCGTGCCGAGGTTGCGGCGGTCCATCAACAGGGCCACGAGGCCCCGATCGAGCGAACCCTGGGGCACGAACGCGACGGGGGTGCCCGCACGGTCGCGCAGCACGAGGTCGTGGAAGGCGATCGAGCCGAACCACTGCCAGCGGGCGCCGCCACTCTCGATGGCGCCGTCGATCCCCGCGAAGAGCGCCCGGAGCGGCACGTCCCGGAGGCCGGTGGCGACGAGCGCCACCGGCGCGAACCAGACGGCCGCCAGCAGGGCCGCGAGCATGACGGCCGCGGCCAGCCGGCGCCGCCGCGGTCGCCGCTCGGCACGCCGGCGCGGGCGGAACACCTCCTCCTCGAGGTCGTCGACGTCGTCGTCGTCGAACTCGTCGTCGATCCGCCGTCGCCGCGCCATGGTGGGTGGAGTATAGGAATGCGGCCGCTCCGCACAGAAGCCGGGTTTCGCGGGACGGCGCGCGTCAGCGGAGCGGATGTCGCGTGAAGAACTCCCACATCAGTTCGTTGGCCGACACCGTGCGGGTCGATCGGCCGATGAACCAGACGGGCGGTCGCCGGCCGGGCCAGGTGTGCCCGCCGCCCTCGATCGTGACGAGGACGACCTCCGCACCGTCCGCGCAGCCGCCGTGGCGCTCGCGCGTCACCCGCAGTCCGTCGCGCGCTCCGTCGGCGAGCACGTCGGTGACCGGGGGGTCGGTGCACGCGGCGAGCCGCACCCATGCCGCGATCGTGCCGGGCACGTCGCGCAGGCGTTCGGTCCAGCGACCGCCGAGGCCGCCCGCGTCGCGCGTGTAGGGCACGAAGCGGTCGCGCGTGCCGTGGAAGTGCAGGACGGGCACCGGCCTCACGGGCGCGGGATCGCGCATGGCGATCGTGCCTGCCACCGGGGCGATCGCCGCGATGCGCTGGCTGCGCTCCGCCGCGAGTCGGTAGCACATCATGCCGCCGTTGCTGAAGCCGCAGGCGCAGATCCGCGCCGGGTCCACGGGGACCCGTGTCGCGAGGTCGTCGATCACCGCCTCGAGGAAGGCCACGTCGTTCGGTCGCTTTCTCCACACGTTCCCCGGAAACTGCCCGGCGTTCCACACGAGGAACGGACCGGGGCCGGTGCCGTCCGGATAGACGGCGATGAAGCCTGCCCGATCGGCCGTGCCATCGAGGCCCGTGAAGTGCCGCATGAGCCAGCCGTTCATCGCGGCACCGTGGAGCGCGAGCACGACGGGCAGCGGGGCGTCCGCGGCGGCCCCCGCGACCTGCGGCGGCACGTGCACGAGGTACGACCGCCGCCGACCATCGACGTCGAGCCGCACCCGGTGGTTGCCGGGAGGCAGCCGATCGATCCGGCCGCCGCGGGCCTCCGGGGGAGCGGCCGCCACCCACAGCGGCGCCGTGGCCGCCTGAATCACGAGCACGAGCACGATGCGGGACACGACCGGAGCGAGCACGCGTCACGTTCCTGCGGCAGGGCGGGAGGATACCCGTGGCAGGATGCGATCCGACGGCCCCCGCGGGCAATGGCGGTTTTTCCGCGCCGCCGGCGGGCCCAGGTGGGCGGTGGTGGCCGCACGACGGGCCTGCGGGACCTTCAGTCCCGGGACGATCGGGAGCCGAGCCGGGCTCTGAGCGCCGCGAGATCATCCGGCGTATCGATGTCGCGGAACGAGTCGAGATCGGGATCGACGCGGGCCACCGCGGCCGGATCGAGCCGCAGCACCGCCGTCGGATCGGCGTGGGCGACGGTGCCGAGGAGGCCCTTGAGATCGCGGCGTCCGGTGGCGAGATGCCGCTCGATCGCCGGCAGGAGGTCACCGCGGACCGCGCTCACGAGCACCTGCGGATGGCCGTGCACCTCCGGCACCACCCATCGCGCGCCCGACAGCCGCAGCCTCTCGAGCAGGAGCCCGACGACCTCGGGACGCACGAGCGGCACGTCGCAGGAGACGACGATCGCCTCGATCGCGCGCAGCCACGTCACACGCGCCGCCTCGTCGGCACCACCCGCGTCCCGCGCGCCGGCCACGTGCCGCAGGGCATCAGCGAGCGCGCAAAGTGGTCCGCCGTCGGGGACCGTGTCGTGGATCGTCTCGACGGAGGGGCGCGACCCCACCGCGACCGCGTCGAAGCCTGCCGGGCCGCGCACGCCCATGCCGTGATGGGCCGCGACGACCACGATCCGGCCGACGTGGGGCTCGAGCGCCGCGACCACCGCCGCCAGCAGTGTCCGGCCGTCGAGCGTCAGCGCGGCCTTGCCCCCCTCCCGCGTCGCAACGGCGGCCAGTCGCGTGGCTCGACCGCCGGCGAGCACGATGCCGATCGGTGTCCGCGCGGCCTCGCGCGGTGATAGAGCCCGATCGACGCCCGGTCCGCCTTCCATGCTCCCGAGTATCCCGCACCGGCTCCGCTGGGCAACCACGGGCATCGCCTGTGTCGTTCCCTCGTTGCTGCATGCCACCCTCGATGGCGACGCGAAGCCGGCGGGCGCCACGAGCCACCGGACGCAACTGTCCACGGCCAGCGTCTCAGGAAGACCGCGCGGCACACGCGGACCCCGCGATGGCCCGGGCCGGCGCGCTTGCCCGCGGTGATCGGCATCTCGACGGTTCTGCGACCGAGTCGAGTCGTCGCGGGCGCGGCGGGCGGCGGTCGAGGCATCCGGTGCATCCCATGGCGACGATCACGACCGAACTCCAAGCGATCAGGGTCGAGCCGGTGCGCTCGACGCCGTGCGGTCGCTCCTCGCGCCCCAGCCCGCTCCATGTCTCTCGCTCTATCTGACCACGCACCGCAGCGTGCCCGAGAACACCGTCGATCGACCGACGTACCGATACCTCGTCGAGACCCTCGAACGCACGCTCGACGAAGCCCATCCCCGGGACACGGTCGAGCGGCTCCTCCGGCCCTTCCGCCTGCTGGCCGAGGATCACGACTTCTGGGAGCACACGCGCGACGGCGTGGCGATCCTCGCCGCCGACGGCAGGGCCCGCGTCTTCCTGCTCCAGCAGCCCGTTCCCACACTCGCGCTCGTCGGCCGGCGCTTCCACACGCTGCCGCTCGTGCATGCGGCCTCGTCGCTCGAACGCTGCCACGTGCTCGCCCTCACCAG
>Ga0172376_10008777_pt1 | contig 10521 bp, 8 predicted proteins | sample Lak35m_FD_121114 | JGI IMG/M metagenome (GOLD analysis project Ga0172376, IMG submission 121114) | Freshwater microbial communities from Kabuno Bay, South-Kivu, Congo - kab_092012_35m | ecosystem: Environmental > Aquatic > Freshwater > Lake | place: Democratic Republic of the Congo: South-Kivu... | reverse complement strand
GATATTGTTGAATTAACTGATTTTCTTTTTGCCTTACCGCCTTATGAACCGCAATTACTAAGCTGGAAAACTATCACCTTAGAAGAAGCGCGAGCCAATCTTCGCGAACTAGGCCAAGAACTAGAAAAAATCGAAGAGCACGATTGGACTAGAGAATATTTAGAAAAAAATATTTTGGCTTGGATAAAAAATGGGAATAAAAAAAATGGCGATTACTTATGGCCGCTACGTGTCGCTCTCACCGGCCTAAAAAACAGTCCGGGGCCTTTTGAGGTTGCGGCCGCTTTAGGGCGCGCGGAAAGTCTCCGCCGCTTAAAAGCAACTAATGCCTAAAACCAATCTTTAAATTTATGAATAAGAAATTAAAGATTCAACTTGTTCCCTTAGCGGTCACAATCATGGCCGTCTGTTTGGTCTTATGGGTAGGTCTTTATATCGGACAAAATTTTTACACCCCCGAACTAAAACCGGAACAGGAAAAACATCAAGGCGGTTATAAATATATCGACCCTCTCTTGGAATGCAATAATTATCAGCCTTCCGGCCCGGCCTACTATGAAATGGAACGTGACTTACATCAAATCGTTGACTCAGCCTCGACCGATAAAAAGATAAAAATGGTCTCCGTCTATTTTCGCGATCTCAATAACGGGCCGTGGCTGGGAATAAATAAAAAAGAAAAATTTTCTCCGGCCAGTCTCTTAAAAGTCCCCTTGATGATAGCCTACTTGAAACTAGCTGAAGATCAGCCAGTGATATTACAAAAAAAATTAACGGTTAAGAATCACCGAGAAAATATCTTAAGCCAAAATATTACCCCTTTAGCTCAAGTCACGGTTGGCCAAGAATATGCCGTGATCGATCTACTTGGGTATATGATTAAATATTCGGATAACGCGGCCGCTAATACTCTCCTAGAAAACCTGCCGCCAGAAGATCTGAGTCGTACCTATACCGACTTAAAATTACAGATACCGGGTGAAGGAGGGACGGAAAATTTTATGACTGTCGTCGATTATGCTTCTTTTTTCAGGATTCTCTATAATTCTTCCTACCTAAATCGAACAATGTCGGAGAAGGCTTTAGAAATACTAACTACTTCCGCTTTTACCAAAGGGCTAACAGCGGGCTTACCGGATACTATCGAAGTCGCTCATAAATTTGGAGAAAGAAAAATCGGCGAAGAGGAGCAGCTTCATGATTGTGGCATTATTTATCTGAAAAATAATAACTATTTATTATGCGTCATGACCCGCGGCAATGACTTTGAGACAATGGAAAAAACTATCGCGAGTATTTCTAAGCAAGTATTTGCCGCCATTAACAATTTTACAAACAGATAAAAAAATGTTATAATTGGACAATTATGAGTATTTTTCGCTCCAGTTCATCTCTAGATTTACGCTTTTTCTCAAAACTTAGCGTTTTAATCATAATTTGTGCCGGTTTCTTGATTGGCGGTTCTTTTGTTTTTGGACAAAACGGCAGTCTCGACGCGGAAATAAACGACCTGAACCTCAAAATTCAAAACCAGAAGAAACAATTAGACGACTTGCGGGAGCGGCAGCAAAAATATCAGGCCCAAATAGAATTAAAGCAGCGTGACCGCATCAGCCTGAACAATCAACTGGCTATCTTAGAAAACCGACTAGCTAAAGCGGCGCTCGATATCGACGGCGTTAACTTAGAAATAGACAAGACCAGCTTAGAGATCAAAAAAATCGAAATCGACAGCGCTAATTTAGATCAACAAGTCGAAACCAAAAAACAGCATATTGCCAACCTACTCCGAACAATATATAAACAAGATCAAGTTTCTACCTTAGAAATATTATTGCTTAACGACTCCTTGACCGAATTTTTAAATCAAGCGCGCTACCTGCAAGACACAAGCGAAGAAATAAATAACGGCGTTAACGACCTTAAACGCAGCAAAGAAGACTTGAATCAAAATAAGCTCAGTCTCGATCAAAAAAATTCTGAACTCTTGACCCTAAAAAATAAATTAGAAGAGAAGAAAGAAAATCTTGCTTACGAGCAAAAAAATAAAAATAATCTCTTAGACGAAACTCGCTCCTCAGAACAGCAATTCCAAAATTTATTACAACAAGCCAAAAGGGAACAGCAGCAGATGGAAGCCGAAATCGCCAGCGTCGAACGTCTAATCCGCCAAAAAATGTCGGAAAAAGAGCGTAACCGTCTTAATAACGGCAATAACAATATCGCCTGGCCAGTGCCGAGCCAATATGTCGTGACGCGTTTTCATGATCCGGACTATCCCTACCGCCGCTTGATCGGGGAACATCCAGCAATCGATATTCGTGCCAAACAGGGAACGACGATTTCCGCGGCCGCTGATGGCTACGTCGCTAAAGTCAAATTCGACGGTTCAACTAAATACGCCTATATTATGTTAATCCATGGTAATGGTTTAGCTACGGTCTACGGTCACGTTTCCGCGGTTTACGTCATGACCGATCAATACGTAACGCAAGGTCAACCAATCGGTCGCTCCGGCGGCATGCCGGGCGGTATCGGGACTGGTCCATTTTCGACCGGCCCGCATCTCCATTTTGAAGTTCGCTTGAACGGCCTACCGGTCGACCCGGAGTCTTATCTGCCGTAATAATTTAAAACTTTCGTCCCTCATGGACCTTGCGATGAATATCTCTTAATTGCTTATTAGTCACGTGGGTATAAATTTGGGTCGTCGCGATATTGCTATGGCCCAAGAATTCTTGAACCGTTCTTAGGTCGACGCCTTGATTAAGCAGATCGGTCGCGAAAGAATGACGCAAGGTATGCGGCGTCGCCATGACCGGCAGGCCGGCGATAATAACATACTTTTTCACGATATCTTCGATACTTTTAACCGTTAAACGGCGACTGGCGTTATTTTTTTGTGCGCCCCGGCGAAAATTAATGAATAGGGCGTCATCGAGATCTTTCCGCTCGTTCAAATAAACGCGCAAAGACTTAACGGCCCGACCGGAAAAATAAACCGTCCTGATTTTACTGCCTTTGCCGATCACTGCCGTCTCAATATCCTGCGTTTCATCTTTAATCCGCAATTGATCGCGATTCAAGGCGGCTAGTTCCGCTACGCGTAAACCCGTCGAAAAAAGCGTTTCTAGTATAGCCCGATCGCGTAAGCCGATAATGGTACCAGGGTTAGGCGACCCCAAAAGACGAGCCAATTGCTCTAATTTTAAAAATTTTATTTCCTTATCCGCCTTATCTTTAGCTAGTTTGACCTTAGACGGTGATAAAGAAGGAATGTCTTTCTCTACAAAAAAATCTAAAAGGGAACGCAAGGCGATAAGATAATAATTCTGAGTAGTTTTCTTCAAAGTTTTTTTGGTTCTAGGACCGCTATGGCGCGAAAGATAGACTTTATACTGCCAAATATGCTCCGGCGTTAGGGAAGAGGGTTTTAAGGCCTCCCGGCTAGTGTCTTTGAGCCAACCGAAGAACTTCCGCAGGAAACGAGTATAATTTTCCTGGGTTTTTGAAGAGAGACCTTTTTCTACCTCGCAATAGTCCAAAAAATCAATTAAATATTTTATTATTGGTTTATTTTTATCCATTGCTTTAATTATATCATATTTCTGAAATAATTCCCCAGTTGTTTTTTTCAAAATTATAGCAGAGGAGAAGAGGAAAAAGCCTTAAATTACTTAGACTTTTTGCCTAACAATACTTCGCATAATGTATATTAATACACCTATAAAGAAAGAAAATAAAGGGTGCCCCGAAAGCCCCCTTTAAGCCAGCTGCCCTTTAACTGATTAATAGTCCCATCAATTCAATCTGCGGCTGAAATAATAAAATTATTTTACAGATCAAGAGAAAAATCCCGATAACGGTGAGCGCGGCAACAAATACCGCTAAACCGAATAAAAATTTAAAAAACCCTTCCATAAGATTATTATTTAAAATCCGGATTAATAAAGATCTTATCGCCGTAGCGCAGATCAATATAATTCGTCTTACTAAAATTATCCTTTATTTTTTCCTTTTTGACAAGCAGGAGCAGGCCGATCTGTTTCTGAGCGCTGTCTTTGACGCTAAAATAGACGACCGGGCCGTTTAAAAATTTAGCCTTGATCGTGTTAAATTCTTGGTCAATGATGAATTTTTCGACCGGTAATTCCGAGTATGATAAGAGACGATTATTCAGCTCTAAAATAAACTGCAAATAAGCCTCGCCGATATCAATCTTATTCTTAGCTCCGACTAAGGTCGTCGCCCCCTTATTTTCTAAAATAAAATATTTCTTCAGATCCGCCTCCTGAACCGGCGCCTCTTTAATCAGATAGGCGTCGGCTGACGCGTAAAAACGGTCATTTCCCTCCTGAAAAATAAAAGCGTAAGGGCGCTCATTAATCTTAACAGTAAGGGTATGGGGCCAAACTTTCTTAATTTCTACTCCGGCAAAATTATAAGCGGTAAGGATCGCTTGGTCGGCTTCGGCGGCGGCAAATAAAAAAATATTGCTTTGTTTAAAAAACAACCACCGCTTCGCCTCTGCCTGCTGCCAAATTATTTTTTCTAAATCACCGCCGGGAATTCGGCTTAAACCTTCAATCTTAACCTGCTGCAGCCGCCAAAACGGAGCGGCCCAAAAAAACCATGACAAAAAGATTAACAATAATATGCCCACCGGCACCAGCCATTTCCAAGATAGCCAACTCTTCCCTTCTGTCCGGCTATGAAAAAAGGGGTTACGTAGATTTTTACGTTGATAATCTTTCTTTATTTTTTTGGGGAGATTACGTCTAAACATTGGTTATAATTTTACTGTTCGTCAGCTACGGTTTCACAACTTCGCCTTGGCCGGCGTTAAAATGATCCCCCTCTAAATTAGTCGATAACGGCTGTAACGAGCCGCTGCTCTCCGCGCCAGTCAGAGCGTCCCGGCCATAATAGCGACCGCCGGTTAAAAGCGGCAAAACTTTGCCGACTTGTTCCAAGGTCGGGATCAATTGTATTTCAAAACCCAGGCGATAACTACTGTCTCCTCCCTTAAGACTAGGGATTTTCCAAATTACTTGCCGCGAGGAAGTACTATAATTAAATTCACCTGATAAGAGAGACCGGCCGCCATAGAGCTCTACTCCCTTGGGTAGACGAGCGCTAAAAACTAAATTTTTAAAATCATAAGCGCTGTTTGCTTCCCAAAATATCCAATAATTGGTCGGCACAGTCGCGATCGGCGGCAGGGGGCCAATACCTAATTGATCGCCCTGCGGGCTAGTATAATAGACCGCCCCCTTAACCTCCAGCTCGGCCGGAATAATCAGAACGGGCAAGTTAATAGTCGCTTTCAGAAGCTGCCCGGCAAAAATATATTGACTTTGCGCCTGCCAATTAATAGAGCGAGCCTGCAGATTCTTTTGATTAAAATAAATTTTCAAAACCGCTTCCCCGCTTGCGCCGGCTTCAATCCGAGTCAGAACAATTTCGCGACCGTTGATTTTCAAAGCCGACTGATCAGACGACTCCAAACGACTGACCGTGAAATTGGTATCGGTTGTCGTTAAATTTATATTAATATTATCAATGGCGACCGTGCCGTTATTTTTAAAATCGATCTTTAAAACAGCCGCCTCCTTTATTCTGAGTGAAGAGCTGGCTAAACTATAATTTAATTCTAACGGCGGATTATTCAAATCAACTGTCGGCGGCGTGTACTGAATGCCGGAAAAATTAGGATGATAAAAATACAAACCAACGACCGTTCCGGCAAGAATTACTATCACGAGCAATAAAGATAAGTCCAAGACCAGATGCCAATGACTCTTCAGGTAATAACGCTCCCAACGGCCCCGCAGATAACGATGGATGAATTTAAACATATGTTTATTGATTAATAGAAATTTTTTAGACCGACTAATATCTCCATCCGACCGTCGTCATTAATATCGCTCGCACTGACCCTGACGCCGCCATGATAACTCTTATCATAGGCGAAAAAGCTGCCCAGTGCTTTTCCCTGGCTATTAAAGATTCTAATCTGCGGCCCGCCGCTAGACGCCGGGGCGGTAATTATTTCCGCCCAACCGTTATTATCCACATCGCCGACCGCGACGTTAACCCCGCCATTAAATTTAGCGTCATAAGCCAAAAAACTATTTTTCAAACGACCGGACAAAGAAAATATTTTAATTCGTGGCTCTGTGCCGCTACCCGGACCGGTAATGATTTCCGCGTTACCGTCACCGTCAACATCGGCGACCGCGACGTTAACCCCGCCGCGCAAATTTTTATCATAAGCGAAAAAATTTCCCTCCAGTTTCCCGGCCGAAGAAAAGACCAGCACTGGCGGCCCGCCGCCGCGACCGGCGCCGACTATAATTTTATCTAAATAACCGCTGTCTAATTTAGCCGCCAAACTTAACGGTTTTTTATAGGCTCGGCCGTAAGGATTAAAAGCTATAACTTTCTTGCCATTTTTATATAAGCCAACCTCGCCGCTGGCGGCGCTGATATTAGATTCACTACCGCCATTTTGCCCGCCGGTAGTCATAACTACCTCGGCTTCGCCGGGAAAAGCTCCCAAATAAGAGAAGAAGCCGTTACGAAGCTGGGCGCCGGCCAAGTTATAAACGCGAAAAAAATAACCGTTAGTAAACGCCGCATCCTTGATTAATGTGCTTCTTTTTAAGACAATCAAGCCGTCCTGAGGAGCTAAAGATATATAATTGATCCGTTGACCATTATTGACCGTCTGATCCTGACTTCCTTTTATTTTTTCAAACTCTTCTTTATAAAAAATATGGGTCTGTTTCCGGTCGGTCGAATTAACGAACGCGACGCCGTTTTTAAAATCGCGACGCCAGAGTCCGGGCTTAATCTGTTCATTCGCTCCGGCTAAAATATTAAAAGGCCGCGATTGTGCTACCCCTAAATTCGAGTTGTACTCGTCATACCACCAAGTCTGACCGTGGTCCATTACGTCGTAATCATAACTATAAAAACCATCGCCCAAAAGAGCGCTCGCCAGGCCGTAACGGACATGGCGATAATTTAGTTGATTCTTATCATAAACATTAATAACCGGAGTCTGAGGCGCAACATTGAGCGTCGGTAATTTCAAATAGGTTTGCATCGAGCTGGCCCAAGTCCCGCCGTTTTCCCAAGACGACGGGAAACTCTCCAGCATCATGCCGTTTAAAACGGATTGGTAGCCGTCATATACCTTGCCGTTACCGATAATAATAAAATCTTGGCCAGCTAAGGTACGGGTATTAGCCAACATTCTTTTATACCCCTCGGCCCAAAGACGATCAGCTTCCGCTCGACTATCGGGCACGCCGTCGTTATTAAGATCTAGACTTTTAGCGTTTATCCAACTGATATCCCCCCAGGTATTATCATAAAAAACACCATCCCAGAGGCCGCTGGCTTTTATTTTGTTAACGATAAATTCCGGCAGATAATCATTAAAACGTTGGCCATTTTGATCCGGGATCGCGCCATTAGAGAGATTAAGCATGGAAGTATAGGGCCAATTGGAAACCTTTTTGCCTGTCGCGTCTTTAAGCCACCAACCATCGGATATTCCTTGATTTAGTTCCTGACGCAAATAGGCTTTATTATAATTATTGACGTCATCTAAAATTTCCTGTCCGGTCAGATACGCCAAGATAATTACTTTCGGATTAAGCGCGCGGATCTTTAAAATCTGCGCGCGGCTGTTTTCTTGCATTTCCATGTCTAAAATCAAGAGATCCCACTTCGCCAGTTCCTTAGCTTCGGCGTCACTGATTTCCCACTTCAAAAAATAATTAGCCAAACGCGGATAGGTGCTTTTTAAAACCGCCGCTCGCGAAGCGAACGGCCAAAAACAAACAATGATTAAAATAAAAAGCCAGACTTTTTTCATGAACCGTCTAATTATTTCTCCCGCTTAGGTTTTATCTGCTTTAAGCCATGCGGCAAATATTTACGTAGTATCTTAGGAATGATAACCGAACCGTCGGCCTGTTGATTCTGCTCTAAAATGGCCGGCAGTAAACGGCTCGTCGCCAATCCGGAAGCGTTTAGGGTATGAACGAATTCATTCTTGCCGGTCGCGCTATTCTTACAACGGACATGACCGCGCCGCGCCTGATAATCCATAGCGTTAGAAATACTGCTGACTTCTTTATAAATTTCCATGCTAGGAATAAAGACTTCAAGATCATAGGTCTTAACCATAGCTGCGCTACAATCGCCGGCAGCTAACTTAGAGACCTGAAAATGCAGGTCCAAACCTTCCACCAGTTTCTTGGCGTTACGCACGAGCTCGGCAAACATCTCCCAAGATTTTTCCGGGCTGGAAAAAATAAACATTTCAATCTTATTGAATTGATGCCCCCGGATCATTCCCCGCTCTTCTTGGCGATAACTGCCCGCTTCCCGGCGGAAACAAGGAGAATAAGCAAAATACTTCAGAGGCAAACTTTCTAAAGGTAGTATTTCTTCCCGATGATAATTACCCAGCATCATCTCACTCGTCGCATTCAGACACAACCCGTCTTGCGTCCAAAATAAATCATCGCGAAATTTCGGCAGATGACCGGAAGTAAAAGCTGACTTTTCCGTCAACAAAAACGGCGGAATCAAAAATTCGTAACCGTTTTTGGTATGAAAATCGATGAAATAAGATAAGAGCGCCCACTCCAGTAAAGCTCCGACTCCTTTATAACACCAGAACCCGCTACCGGCGATCTTCACCGCCCGTTCGTAATCAATAAGATCTAAAGATTTAGCCAAGGCGACGTGATCTTTCGGAGTAAAATTAAATTTCGGCATTTTACCGTAGGTATAAATAACTTCATTCTTTTCTTTACCTCCGGCCACGACGTCCGGCGCCGGCAGATTCGGTAATTCGAGTAAACGATCGTTTAATTCCTTGCTGACGGCTGCTAATTTTTCTTCTCCGTCTTTAATCTTCTCGCCGACCGCTTTCATCTCGACAATAACCTCCGGCGTCGGCTTACTCTTAGAATATTTATTGCGTTGCGCTTGCAGAGCTTCTACGGCCTTAATCAATTCTCTTTCCTGGTCGTCTAAAGCGATAATCCCGTCCAAATCTAATTTTTCCGCCGGCATCCTCTTCAGCAGACCATCCCTTACCTCTTCTTTATTGCTACGGATTAATTTGATGTCTAACATATATTTAACATGAAAAAATTATTAACCGATCACTTCCCCGCCGAAAGTATTAAGTAAATCAGCCATGAGACCGCCAGGCGCCTGCTTCGCTATTTCTGACGGGGCCGGTTCTGCCGCCTGTTCTTCTTTCCTCAATTCCAAATTTTCGTCGATAGAGGATTCTACAGTTAACCCTGAACCAAAAACTTCGGCAACAGTATTTTCAACAATTCCCTTAATACTGGGGTCATTTATCCGATCGCGATGAAATTTATATTTAAAAACCAGATAAAGCTTACCGTCTTTTATTTCCCGCGGGGCACAATTCTGCAGGACGAAAGATAAGGAATGATTATATTTTTTAATCTTCACTAAAAATTCCGGCCATTTAATTAAAAGCTCCGCTGTCGAAAAATTAGCGGCGAGAGATAAATGAGAGCGACCGGAACCGGCCGAGGGAGCGCTAGGAGCGGGACTAACGTTAGCCCTCTTAAGCGGCGGCGGAGTATTTTTTGGTAAATTGATATCGCCGGAAAAACTCGCAGAAGACAAACTCGCGGAACCGAAGCATAATTCGCCAATAGCTAATTCCAGAGGCAATTGCGGAATAAACGAACTCTTATTATCTCCGGCTGCTTCAAAAAAACGACGGGTAAACAAAAATAATTGTTCCCAACTTAGACCGTCAACTAACGGTAAGAGACGTTTTTCTAGACTTTCCCCCAGATCCAATCCAAGATTACTGACCAATTCCGGGCTTAATTTATCTAACATGACCCGGCGCAATAAACTTATTACTTCGCCAGTAAAAATTTTAATATTAATGCCATTATCCGTTAAACTATTAATTAGCTCCACAGCTTTCGCGGCGTCTTTACGGCTCAAACAATCCAAAAGAGTAATTGCTTCATTGCTATTATAATGCGGAATAACTAGCTCCGCCTGTTCGCTGGTTATCTTCTTATCGCCCAAAGAAAAGATCTGCCCCAACAAGCTTTCGGCGTCACGCAGATGTCCGCCGGAACGGCGCGCGACCGCCTCTAAAACCGCCGTGTCGACTTCGATCTTTTCGCGGCTAGCAATATAGGCTAATTTTTTGACGATTTCCTTAACGCTGATTCTTTTAAAGTCATACCGCTCACAGCGCGAAATTACCGTACTGGGAACTTTCTGAATCTCAGTCGTGCATAAAATAAAAATAACGTAGGCTGGCGGCTCTTCGATTATTTTAAGCAAGGCATTAAAAGCCGAAATCGATAACATGTGGACCTCATCGATAATGAAAATCTTGAATTTCGCTTGCGCCGGTACCAAACGGGAGAAAGCGATAATATTTTCCCGAACATTATCGACCCCGGTATTGGAAGCGGCGTCGATTTC
>Ga0172376_10008772_pt1 | contig 10525 bp, 7 predicted proteins | sample Lak35m_FD_121114 | JGI IMG/M metagenome (GOLD analysis project Ga0172376, IMG submission 121114) | Freshwater microbial communities from Kabuno Bay, South-Kivu, Congo - kab_092012_35m | ecosystem: Environmental > Aquatic > Freshwater > Lake | place: Democratic Republic of the Congo: South-Kivu... | reverse complement strand
CCCGTGCTCAAGGGCAGGGCCGAGCACGTCATCTCCATCTGGCTCGGCGGTGGCATGGGGCAGGTTGACACCTTCGACCCCAAGCGCCGCGGCGCCCCGGCGAAAAAGCTCGCCGGCTCCTACTACGACAGCATCGCGACCACCGTGCCCGGCGTGCGCCTGTGCGAGCACTTGAAGCACCTCGCCCCGCTCATGGACCGCGTGACCGCCGTCCGCACCGTGAACCACGACGTGATTGACGAGCACGCCGCCGCCACCAACCGCATGCACACGGGCCGCGCCATCAGCGGCACGGTCACGTATCCCTCGGTCGGCTCCATCATCGCCCACGAGCGCGGCGCGGCGGCGGACGGCGCGCCGCCCTATGTGCTCATCGGCTACCCGAACGTCACGCGCGGCCCCGGCTTCCTCGGGGCGAAGGCCGGCTACCTTTACCTCACCGACACCGGCCACGGCCCCGCCGGCCTTTCCCGGCCCGAAGGCGTCACCGCGAGCCGGCAGTCGCGGCGCGAGGCCATGCTCCAGGAACTCAGCGCGAGCCTGCCACCCACGAGCGACCCGCGCCTGCGCGACTACGACGCCGCCATCGCGCAAAGCCTGAAGTTGAGCGGCCCGGAGTTCACCCGCAGCTTCGACCTGGCCGGGGAAAAGGGCGACTTGCGTGCGCGCTATGGCGGCGAGTTCGGCCAGCGCTGCCTGCTGGCCCGCCGGCTGGTCGAGCGCGGCGTGCGCTTCATCGAGGTGTCGCACAACCTGAACTTCCTCAACGGCGCGGGCTGGGATGTCCACAACATCGGCATCCTCAAGCAGCACGAGCTGATCCGCGAACTCGACACCGCCGTCGCCACGCTCATCACCGACCTCGAAAGCCACCGGCTGCTGGACAAGACCCTCATCGTCATCACCACGGAGTTTGGCCGGCCGCCGGAGTTCGACAGCGGCGGCGGTCGCGGCCACCAGGGCAGCGCGTTCTCCTGCGTGCTGGCCGGCGGCGGGCTGAAGCATCGCGGGGCTTACGGCGAGACCAATGAGCTGGCCAAGAAGATCGTCGCCAACCCGGTGAGCGTCCCCGACTTCTTCGCCACCATCCACGCTGCCGTCGGCGTGGACTACACGAAATACCTCTACGACGGCGACCGCCCCGTGCCCGTCACCGACAACGGCCAGCCCATCGCGGCGTTGTTCACGTAGCCCGGTTCCGCTTAGCCCGAAATCCGAGGTCCGAACGAAATCCGAAGCCCGAAGCCCGAAACGCTACTTTTGGCAAGGTGGCTGACCAGCACTGTTTCACACCCATGGCCGAAACTGGATTCGGCCTTCGGATTTCGGGCTTCTTTCGGGTTTCGGGAATTCGGATTTCGGAATTCAGGCTTAGTGCCCGTGCTTGAAGGCCGCGTGGTCGGCGCTGCCGCCGGCGAGCAGATACGCGAGGAGGTCGAGAACCTGCTCCTTGTCCAGCGAGTTGAGCAAGGCGGCGGGCATCAGGGAACCTGAGCATCGTTTTGTGGCGGCCGTAAATAGCGGGCAGCTGCCAACATGATCATCCAGTGTCATTCTTACGGTTGGCTCGCAACGCCAGCGGGGCGCGTGTTTGTGCGAAGCTCTTGGTGGAAGGCCTCCATTTGCTTTTTCAGCCGGGCCACGATTTCAGGGTGTTTGGCAAACAGGTTGTTTTGTTCGCCGATGTCGGCGCTCAGATGGTAGAGTGCCGCCGTGGGTTCCGGTTTCCCGGTCGCGGCTTTGCTCCGTTCCTTGATGAGCGCGTTCCGCTCTTTGCGGGGAAGTTTTTGCTCCTCCGCGGTCAGCTCGACCTCCACTTTCGAGGCCTTCTTGCCAGACGGCTCTTCGGCGAGGTATTTCCAGTCGCCGATGCGGATGCCATCAACGCCCCGGCCGCGCAGGTAGCAAATGGCTTCGTGGGGTGACCTGGCATCGGGCTTTCCGGCGAGCAGCGGCCAGATGTCTTTTCCATCAATTACGCGGTCCGTGGGAACGTCGCCACCCGCGAGCTGGGTCAGCGTCGGCAGAAAATCCATGATGGTGATGGCTTCGGCCGAAACGGTTCCCGCAGGGATTCTTCCGGGCCACCGGGCAACGAATGGAACCCGGACGCCACCTTCGAGGGTCGAACCTTTGCTGCCTTTCAATGGCCCGGCCTTGCCGCCGGTGGCCGTGTTGGGGCCGTTGTCCGACACGAAGATCACCAGCGTGTGGTCATCGATGCCGAGTTCTTTCAGAGTCCGTAGAATTTCGCCGGTGCTCCAGTCGAGTTCCTGAATCGTGTCGCCATACTTGCCACGCTGGCTTTTGCCGACGAAGTCCGCCGACGCGTGCAGCGGGATGTGCGGCATGTTGTGCGGCAGGTAGAGGAAGAAGGGCTTGCCTTTGTTCGCGGTGATGAAGCGGATGGCTTCGCGCGTGTAGCGTTGCGTGAACTGGGTCTGGTCGGCGGGCACCTCGATGACCACGTTGTCGCGCACGAGCGGGCACGGCGCTTCCTTCATTTTGAGGATGCTCTCGCGCGTGTGGCCTTCGCGCCACACGCAGCCGGGGGCGTATTGTTTGAGAGCAGGATCAAACTCCTGGCTGTTGGAAGATGGCGTCCCATACCAAGTATCAAACCCGTGCTTGAGCGGCTGGAACATGTCCTGATTGCCGAGGTGCCACTTGCCGACGATGGCCGTGGCGTAGCCCTGCTCCTTGAGCAGCTCCGGCAGCGTCTTTTCGTCGAGATTGAGGCCGTGGTTGTTCCGGGGAAACAACACGCCGCCGATTCCCACACGCTGCGCGATGCAGCCAGTCATGAGCGAGGCGCGGGTGGGCGAACAAACGGGCGAAACGTAGAAGCTGGTCAGCCTTGCGCCTTCCTTCGCCATGCGGTCAAGGTTCGGCGTGGCCACGTCCTTCGCGCCGTAGCATCCGAGGTCGCCGTAGCCCAGGTCGTCGGCGAGGATGACGATGATGTTCGGCTTCGGCACGGCAGGGGCGGCTTCGATTGAACCGCAGAGGACGCTGAGAGCGCAGAGGAGGAAGATGAGAAGATGGCGGTGTTTCATGGTTCGCAATGGTGTCACTTCACGAGTGCTTTGATCTTCTCCGCATAGCGTTTGGCGAGGAGGTCGTAGCCCGCCTTCGAGTAATGGAGATCGTCGCCTTTCCCAGATGCTCCGTCATTAAGATCGTCCGTGTTCACCCAGGCGGCGCGCGGCCCGGCCTCTCCGAGCTTCTGCTGAATCGCCCGGATGTTGTCCCAGTCCTTTTTGCCCTGACCTGAATCGCTCAAGCGGCCGATGACATAGTTCAATTCCGCAATCTCCAGATCGGCCTTGATCTGCCCCAGCAGACCCCGGAACGCCTCTTCGTAATGAGCGGAAAGCCCCTCCTTCGCATCGCGCTCGCCTTGCATCCAAACCAAGGTCACGGACTTGAGCGACTTCCCGTTCATGGCCGCTTTCGCTGCTTGGATGAGTTGCTCGTAGATGTCGCCAATTTGGGCGGGATTCTGATCGCCCGAGACCTTCCAGTCTTTATACCAACGGCGAATCGGCTGGCCCTTCTGGGCGACTTTCACCACCACCACGTTCCTCGCGCCGAAGTGCCTTTCGACTTCGGGAGTGAACACTCGAGCGGGGTCCATGTTGGCCATGTTCGACTGGCCCGACAGGAGGATCAGGTGAACTGGCTCCCCAGCCAAGGATGCCAGCGACGAAACGAGGAGGAAAATGAGGGCGAGAAGCCGTGAAGTGAGGGTTGTCATGGTAAAAGTCGTCTATCGCGATTCGTTGATCAGCTCGCCGAGCTTCATCGCCTCGAAACAGAAGTCGAGGCTGTGGGACATCACGGTTTTGCCGTCGAACTCGGTGTCCAGAATCGTCTGAAGTCGGTGCGCAACGCCTTCGACGGGGTAGAAGCTGAAGGTGGCCTTTACCTTGTCCAACTGCTGCACCATGCCCTGCACCATCGCGTAAGGGGCCACGTTGTCGCTGGTGCCGTGAGCGATGAAAACGGGCGGATCGTTCTCATCAATATGGTTCGCACCAATGGCACCCATCAGGGAAATCACCGCAGCCACTTTCGCATCTGGGCCGGTGATGGTGGCATCACAGAACGCGGCGCTCAGCGAGTTGAAGGCTCCGGCGGACACTCCACCGATGGCGATGCGGTTTGGGTCGATGGCGTATGGGTCGGCGTTCTTCCTGACCCAGCGGACGGCATCGCAGGTGTCCTGAAACGCGGCATTCATCAGGCGGAAAAGATCACTCGTCTCCGGGCTTGGCGCGGGGCCGGGCAGCGCGGGTGGATTGTCCTTCGCGATGCGATATTGAATCGAAATGGCGACATAGCCGCGTGCGGCATAGTATCCGCAGAGGTCCCGGATGTATTTGGTATCCTTCGAACCCTTTTTCCAACCGCCGCCGAAGGCGAGAATCATGGCCGGGAGTTTTTGGGGCAGCTTGTCAGTGGCTACCGGCTGATAGACATCGAGCAACAGCGGCATGGTGGCGTCTTCGCTCTTGGCCGTGCCATAGGTGATGTTTTCGACTTCTTTGAACTCGAAGAGCGGATCTAGAAATGGCGTGGCACCGTTGCCCGCAGGCGGCTTCGGCAGGGTCGTTTTGTGCTTGGTGGGTTCTGAGTCCTTGGTCGCGGCACCTTGGGTAGCCATGTAAAGATTCAGCATGGTCAGCAGCTCCACCGGCAGCTTGTCACGGCCTGTTATCAGCTCTGACGCCGTGACGTTGCCATCGCTGTTCAGGTCGATCTCAGGTGCGGCAGCCAATATCTTCTTTTGCACCCTTTTGGGAATCTCTATCGCAAGGGCATGGGTAGCCAAGGCTGCGGCAATGATGGTGACGGCGATTCGTTTCATTTCATGTTCCTTTCTGGAAACTATTCACCGGGCGACTTCCTCCGCGTTCACCGCACGGATTTGCAGGTCGGTGAAAAACTCATTCGGCGTGAACTTGCCGGTGCGGGTGTCTTTGCCGCTGGTCCAGATCGGCGTCGTGCTGCCATCGGTGTGGCGGATGCGGAGGTTGTCGAGATAGACGGTGAAGGTGCCTGCCTTGCCGCCGGTGAAGACGAGGCCGTGTTTGCCGAGCGGGCCGGGCGCGGTGCTGCTGAGGCCGATGATGCGGTGCTCCCACAGGCTCTTGCCGTCGGCGATGCCGGGGCCGGTGGTCTGGTCGCGGCCATGCTGGTCCGCGGCGGCACCGGCTTTGAAGAGCGGGCCGAAGGGCTTGCTGTTGTTGCCTTCGAGCGTGGAGAAATACGGGTGCCGCCCCTTGATGCCGGGCGCGAAGGCGATGTCGTATTCCATCCAGTCGGTGGCGTATTGCGTGCCGCTCCAATTGGCCACGTTGATGGCGAGTCGGTCCTTCGGTTTGGCCTTGTCGCTGATGGTCACGGTGACGGCGAGCACCTCGCCCTCCGGCGCGGCGGGCGCGTGAACTTTCGCCGGCGCAGGCTGGTGGCTGAGCGCGACACCGAGAGAATCCGCCCACGCGTCCATCTTCGCCGCGAGCGATTTCACCACGTCGGGATGGCCGTCGGCGACGTTCTTCGATTCGGTTTCGTCCCTGGTAATGTCGTAGAGTTCGTAGCGGTCGAAAAAGCGGTGGAGCTTCCACTGCGCAGTCCGCAGCGCGTCTTCGTCGTGCCAGACAAAATAATAACTCTCGACCGGGCTGGGCTGGCGGTCGCGTAGGGCGGGCCAGATGTTCTTTCCATCCAAGGGCCGCGTTTCCGGCATCGTCGAGCCGGTCATCGCCATCAGCGTCGGGAACATGTCGAGTGCGCCGCAGAGGCCATCCCACTTCGTTCCGCCGGTGAGGCCGCCTTTCGGCCAATGAACCGCCGTGGGCAGGCGCACGCCGCCTTCATAAATCGTGTGCTTGGCACCGCGCAGAGGCAGACTGCTGCCGGCAGCCATCGCGCCGTTGTCACTGGTGAAGACGAAGATGGTGTTGTCGGCCAGCCCCAGCTTTTCCAACTCCGCTCGGATGCTGGCGATGTTGTTGTCCATCGAGTGCAGCATCGCGGCATGGATGCGCTTGTCCGCCTCGGAGGTCTTGTCGTTGGCGGAAGGGAGCTTGGCGACATTGACGGCTGAAATGGCCGCCAAGTCCGCTTCCTTGGCCTGCAACGGTGCATGGGCGATGTGGAATGGGATGTAGCAGAAAAACGGGCGCTCCTTGTTCTTCTGGATGAACTCCAGGGCGCGTCGCGTGACGAGGTCGTCGGTGTAGCCTTCGTCGTTGCCACGGAACTCGGTGTTGTGCCACCACGAGACCGGGCCGCGGCCCTGCACCGTGCGGCGGGTGAAATAGTCCGCTCCGCCTCCGTAATAGACCCACGCCTCGTCGAAGCCGTGCGCGTTCGCGCCGTGACCGCCCTTGTGCGTCTTGTTTGGCATGGACTTGAACGCCTCCTTGAACGCCGCCTGAAACTCCGGCGTGTCCGGGTCTTCGCCGTTGTGCCATTTGCCAAAGACGCCGGTGCGATAGCCGTTGGACTTGAAGCCTTCGGCAATAGTCGATTCCTCAATCGCGAGTTCGCCGCCCACCTCCGGCGCGGTGCCCACGCGAATCGGATGCCGCCCCGTGAGCAGCATCGCGCGCGTCGGCGAGCACACGCACCAGCCCATGAAATTGCGCAGTTCCACGCCCTGCGAGAAAAGCTTGTCGATGTTCGGCGTCGGCACACCGCCGCCGTGAACGCTTAAGTCACCCCAACCCACGTCATCCGCCATGATGTAAACGACGTTGGGCTTCGTGGGAGCGGCAGCGCTCACGCGCATTGGCGCGAAGGCGCTGATGAGGAGCAGGGCACAGGCAAGCGAGTGGTGGAGTGATCGAGTCATGGGCAAGAGGCAATTTTGAGTGGGACTACTTGTCAGATGCCTGCGCGAAGACGAATCGCACGCGCACATGGTCCAGGTAGTGGCTGCCCGGTGGCGGCTCGTCATCCGCCGCACCGGCGGCAAGCGAGATGACCACGCTGCGCGTTCCCGGCGGAAGCTCCATGCTCGCGTGCACGGTCTGCCAGCCGGGCTGGTCCGCGGCGGTGATGACATTGCGCCCCACATGCTGGAGCACAGTATCGAAGAGCACAGGTTCGTGATTCCATATCCGGCGCACCTCGCCCGGCTCCTGGCTGAATGCCGCCAGCCGGATTTGATAGTGCAGCGGCCGTGGCTCGCCCGACGTATTGAAGGCCGCGGTCACTTCCACCTTTCGCGTCTCCCCTTCGCCCGGCGCGGAATGTTCCGCCAAATCGAGAATCCGCCAGGCGTAGGAAAATCGGCGCGCGTTCGGCGGTGCCTTCTCCAGCCGCACCATGCGGTCGCCCTCAATGGGTGCCACCCCTGATTCCGCCGTCACCGGAGCCGACAAATCTCCGGACCATTCATTCGCCTGACGGGGAAAACCTCGGGATGGGGTCAGGTCCGCCTTCTCGAAGCCTTCCGTGAGCACGGAAACCGTCCGTTCCACGGCCCGGTCCGCCATCGGCAACGCATAGGCCCACACCATCGAAGCGCCGAAAATCCCGAACGCGAGCCCCGCCGCCGCGGATGCCAATGGCCGCCAGTGAAACCATCGCGCGACCGGATTCTGCGCCCGAGTTTCCTGCCCGGTGATGACGCGCAGCGAGGCCTGTTGCAGCGAATCTTCCAGCCGCCCATGCACCGACGCGGTCGCCCAATAGCGCTCGCGTGCTTCGGCGGAAATTTCCAGCAGCGCGCTCAGTCGCGCGGCCTCGCTCTCGCTCAGACAACCTTCCAGGCAATGGTGAATCAAATGGTCGAGTTCGTCGGTCTTCATGGTCAAAGGGCACGTTTGAGTTCCGCTGAAATGCAGTCGCGCAGAAAGGCGCGCGCCTTGAACATCGCCAGGCGCACGGCGGTGGAAGTCATGCCGAGGGCGCTGGCCATCTCGTCCGAACTCTGCCGCCTCGAATACCGCCGCCAAAGGAGGTCACGCGCCTTGGGTGCGATTTTCTCCAGGCACCGAGCCAGCGCCGCCTCGCGCCGGGCCGTGACCTCGGGCGCGGGCGCATCCTCCGTCAGCGCGATGATGGCCGCCTCGCTCAGCACCGTGGCACGTTGCCGCTGCCGCAGATTTTCCAGCACCTTCAGCCGCGCGATGCCGCAGGCCCAGGCCAGAAACTTGGTCCCCGGCTCGAAAGTGGCAGCCTTCCGCGAAACCGTGAGGAACGTCTCCTGCATCACATCATCCGCATCCGCCAGCGACGGCTGCAACGCCCGCACAAACGCGCGAATCGCCCCCTCATGGCGCACGAAAAGCAACTGCACCTCCTCGACAGCGTCGGGCATGGCGTTATCGGAATTCACATCGGTCATCCCGAATAATGACGCAGAGCGCCGGGTTGTTTCCAAGATTTCAGGGTGCCCGTGGCAGGCGAGATCCTTCAGCCCCAGTCATCGGCGAGGATGAGGACGGTGTTGGGCTTTCCGGCACCGTGCGGCTTGGTTTCGGACTCTCAGCCCTCGACTCAACTGGCCTGTCCACCTGGGGCTTCGCTCACTGCGTTTGCTCCACCTCAGGCTGGCAAATGACGGGCTTTCAGCCCTTGCCGGTAGCGCCGACAAGTAAATGCGCTGCGCCTTCGGCCCCACGGAAAAACCAACGCCCATTCGCCGCCTCAATGCCCGTGCTTGAACGCCGCGTGGTCCGCGCTGCCGCCGGCGAGCAGATACGCGAGGAGGTCAAGAACCTGCTCCTTGTCCAGCGAGTTGAGCAGCGCGGCGGGCATCAGCGAGAGCGCGGAGACCTTGCGCGACTTGATGGCGGACTTGGCAATTTTCTGGATTTGGTTCGCGGCCGGGCCGGTCTGGATGGTCACGCTCGTCGCGTCCTCGGCGAGAATGAGGCCGGAGAGAGAGTTCTCGTCGCCGAGTTCGAGGGTCACGTTGCGATACTTGTCTTCGATGGCCTTTGAGGGTTCGAGGATTTCCTGCAACACGGCTTTGGCGTCGCCTTTGTATTTCTTCACCACGTCGCTGAGGCTCGGGCCGAAGGCGACGCCTTCCTTGCCGAGCTGGTGGCATTGCGCGCACGCGAGCGCGGTGAACGACTGCTGGCCGCGCGCGAAGTTGCGGTGCGTGCCGACGCGCTTCAGGTCGTCGGCGAAGTCGGCGAGTTTCCACTCGGTGATTTTCGGCGCGGCCTCGGGGTTCTTCGCAAGGAACTCGGCCGGGTTGTTCGCCACGATGAGCACGCCGCGCATGATGAGGTGGTGGCCGGGGAACGTGCAGACGTAGGGATACGCGCCTTCGGTCTGGGGCGCGGTGAACTCGATGACCTGCTCCTTGCCGTGGTCGAGGAGCTTGCTGGCCCAGAGGATGTCGGGGCTTTGCGGAACGAAACCGACATCGAAGCCCTTCGCGCCGAGTGCCATCGCCTTCTCGCCGATCTCGTTCGCCTTGCCGGGCTTCACGAGCAGGATGTTGTGCGGCATGAAGTCGGGGTTCGCGAAGGTCAGCTTGATTTTCTTGCCGGGCTTAACGGCAATTTGCTTCACGTCATACATCATCTTCTCGGGGATGGTGCCGATGCGGATGGTCGTGAGCGCGGGCGTGTCGGAGAGGATGCCGGACTTCTGCGCCGCGACTTCGGCCATGCCGGCGATGACGCCGCCGCGCGTGGAGGCCTCCACGTTGAACCACAGGTGTTTCACCGTGTTCGCGGCGATGCGCGCGTGCGGCTCGGGCGACTTGAGCACCTGGTCGAGCAACGCGGTGTTCCGCACGTTGTGCTGCTGGTGGAGCCACAGGCCTTCAAGCAAGTGGTGCGCGTGCTCGGCCTTCGCCGGGTCGAACTGCTTCAGCCAGGTCTGAGTCGCGGCGATGACTTCCTTGGTGTCGCGCGCGCTCAACTCGACGCGCGTGCGGTGGCGCACGCCGTCGGCGGGATGCTTCAAGTTCTCCAGCAACGCGGGAATCGGCGCGCCCGCGATGGTCACGGGCTTTTGCAGCGACCGGCCCTTCGCGGTGAAGCGGTAGATGCGGCCGTGTTTGTGGTCGCGGTTCGGGTCGCGGACGTTGTGCTGCATGTGGCCGATGATGACGTTGTGCCAGTCAGCGACGTAGAGCGCGCCGTCCGCGCCGAAGATGGCGTCGGACGGGCGGAAGTTTTTGTCGCCGCTCATCAGGAAGCCGCGCGATTTGTCCTCGGTCTTCGTGCCGTCGGCGTTCTCCTTCATCACGGTCAGTTCATCGCCAGCCGGTTCGCCCCAGACGTTGCCGTTCGTGGGATTGCGCGTGAGGGCGTAGTGCTTGATGCCGAGGAAGCCGATGACGTTGCAGATGAGGAAGTCGCCCTGCATGGACTCTGGGAAATGCGTGCTGGAGACGACTTCGCTCGCGGTCACGGGGCGAACTTCCTTCTTGAGCAGTTCGGTCATCTTGAAGCCTTTGCCATCGGGCCGCACTTGATACGCGCGGCCGCCGGTGCCGTCGGTCGCGTAGTGGTAGCCCCAGCGGTCGAACGCGATGCCGTGCGGG
>Ga0172376_10008771_pt1 | contig 10526 bp, 11 predicted proteins | sample Lak35m_FD_121114 | JGI IMG/M metagenome (GOLD analysis project Ga0172376, IMG submission 121114) | Freshwater microbial communities from Kabuno Bay, South-Kivu, Congo - kab_092012_35m | ecosystem: Environmental > Aquatic > Freshwater > Lake | place: Democratic Republic of the Congo: South-Kivu... | reverse complement strand
GCCGTGAACGGTTGCTGCGTCGACACATTGATCACCGTGAAAACCTCGCCTCCCTGGCGGCTCAGGCTGGGATCAGCGTCCGCACTGCCTACAAGTGGCTGGCTCGTTACCGCTCAGGCGGTCCCGCTGCTCTGGTGGATCGACGGAGTGTTCGCCGCACCCAGCGGCGGACGCTCGATCCACTGCAACTGCAACACGCTGTGGACCTCCGCCATGAGCGGTGCACGCTCCGTCGCGTTGCCAGGGTGCTGGCAGCTCCGCTCTCCACCGTTGGCCGGGTGCTCAAGGCCATAGGGCTTGGCCGGCTCAAGAACCTGCAGCCTGCAGAGCCAGTGCGCCGCTACCAGTGGGCACAGCCCGGCGACATGATCCACGTCGACACCAAGCAGCTGGCCCGCTTTGAGCGGGTTGGTCACCGGATCACCGGGGATCGCCGCCTGGGCTCCTCCCGTGGTGCGGGTTACGAGAAAGCTCATGTGGCCATCGACGACGCCACACGACTGGCTTACGTCGAGGTGCTGCCGGATGAGAAGCAAGCAACCACGGTGGGGTTTCTGCTGCGGGCCGTGGCTTGGTTCGATGGTCAGGGGATCAGCTGCAGGAGAGTGCTTTCCGATAACGGCAGCGCCTACCGCTCCAGGCCCTGGCGAGAAGCTTGCTCAGCACTTGGGCTCATACCAAAACGCACCAGGCCATACACCCCACGAACCAACGGCAAAGCCGAGCGATTCATCAAGACCCTGCTGGCGGAGTGGGCGTATTCGATGGCCTTCCAGACCTCAACCGAGCGGAACCGCTGGTTGCCCCGCTACCTGACGATCTATAACAGCCGCAGGTGTCATATGGCCCTGGCTGGCCGCACCCCCATTCAGCAGCTCGGACTGTTGCAGGCTACTGAATGACCTGGTGAGAAAACACACCTAAGGGCAGCCGCAGTCTTCATCATTGAGCTCAACGCTTAATGGACGGGCCTCGCCATGCAATAGCGAGGCCTGCGGTGGTCTGGATAAGAAGCCGAATTCACAACGCCAAGTAGTGTAGACCCGCTGCGCGGCAACGAATCTCGAAGGAGGAGTTCAGGCTGCCTAGATTTTCACAGAACCCAGCTCAAAGCCTGGGAAACCGGGCCGAGACACCTGTCTTGACACTCCGCTCTGGCGTCAGCCAGCAATTTGCAGTTTCTGCATGGTTCGGGGCATGGTCAAACTGCTGCCTCTGGCAATGGCTCTGACTCCACCAGCAGCCCGTGCCCACCACCCGCCGCCGCAGGTCAGTCACATCCAGCAGCACCTCCTCCCAGCCAGCGGTGCCGCCCCAAGGACCTGCTGAGCCTCCCTGGCTGGAGCACCCCACCCTCTCTGGCCTGAGGGACCGCCTGCAGCTGGTCTACGACTGCTGGACCCTGCTGGAGCTGCCCGACGGCACCAGCCGCCGACCGGTCTATCTGCCCAGGGGCATCGAAGAGCCCGAGACCTGCTACCTCAAGCGGCTGGAAGCTGCCCGCCCCACCGGCTTCTACCGCGATGCCCTGCGCACCTACGCGGGGATGCTGTCGCGGCTGACCTGGCAGGAGCTCCCCGACTCCCTCACTCGTGTAGCCACCGACGTAGATGGCCAGGGCACAGACCTGGGGGTGTTCCTGTTCCTGGCCGACCTGCTCACCCTGCGGGATGGCGGCTGCCTGATCCTGCAGCTGCCGCCCCAGCACCGCTGGCCATCAGAAGGTGACCGCTTAGAGGCCCTGGCCAAGGGAGACAGGCTCTCCCTGCCGCGCCTGCAGCTGGTGCCCCGGGGCGACCTGCTCAACTGGCGTCTGCCAACCGATGCGGCCAGCTCCTCGCCTGCGTCAGGTCCTGTGGAGATCGTCTGGCGGGAACCGCGCCGCCATGCCCTGCCGCCCCGGTTCGCCAGCGGCAATGCCGCCGTGCCCACGGTTGTGATCGATGCCCACGGCGGCCTGGTGCCGGATCCACAGGCCTGGCTCTACCGCAGCCTGTCGGTGACGGACGACGGCCTTGTGCTGCGCAGCTGGCAGGCCAACCCCAACCCCGGCGCAGCCGATGGCTACGACGTGCTGCCGGTGGGCGAGCCTTCGCTGATGCCCCAGCGCTTTGACCTACCGGCCCTCTGGTACTCGGTGGATGGCACCGCCTTTGGAGAAGGCGATCTGCCCCACCTGGGCCTGGCCCACCAGTACCTCAACCACTACCGCTGCCGCAGCGAATACGAAGACCTCCTCTCCCGCACCGCCCTGCCGGTGGGGGTTCGCACCGGGCTGGTCGATGCCTATGGCTTTCGCCGCAGCGACGGCGCCCTGTGCTCGGGTTCGGCCACCGGTGGCGCAGAGGGCCAGCGCCCCCAGCGCCTGGTGCTCTCCACCTCCTCTTTCATGGACCTGCCCGAGGGCGCCAAGTTCCAGTGGGTGGAGATCGAGGCCCGCTCGCTGGCGGAGCACCGGGCCTACCTGCAGCAGCTGGAGGAGGCCATGCGCCGTGACGCCTTGATCCCGGCTGGCGGCCATGGCCCAGCCCGCACCGAGTTGGAGATTTCGCTCACCGCCGGCCAGAGCTTTGCGGTGCTGCAGTCGCTGGCAGGCCAAAAGAGCTCGATGATCAGCACCCTCCTGCGCCAGTGGACCCGCCTCACTGGCGAAAAGCTGGCGGATCAACCGGCCTGCAGTGTGGAGATCTGCCCGCTGGTGCCGCCGCAACCGCCGCGCAAACCCCAGCCTTCGGTGCAGGAGTGGCTGGTACTGCATGAGCGAGGGGTGATCGACGGGGCCGAGCTGCGCCAGCAGCTGGGGCTGGGCCAGCCCAACGGGGGCAGTGGCGGCTGAGTGAGCTGGCAAGGGAGGGCATGACCCAGCCCGCCCCACCCACCTGCACCTGGCGCTACGGCGATACCGAGGCTCTACGCATCGCCCTCTCCATCCCGGTGACCAGTGCTGCCCTGGCGGCCCTGAACCGGGAGATGGCCCAGCTGCAGACCCACTACCCCACGGGGGTATGCGCGGCCCAGGGCCATCTCGATGCCGTCGCGGCGCTTAATGAGCAGCTGGCGGCGCTGACGCCGGCCGATCTCAATGCCCCGGTGCGCAGCCGGCGCAAGGGCGTGGCCGGTGGCGTGGTGCCCAACCCACTGCCATTGAGCAAGTTGGCGGTGGTGGAGTACGCCACCGAGCTGCTGCTGGAGGAAACCGAGAGCGAGTGGAACCCTGCGGGCCCCTCACCGGCGGTGGTGCTGAACCGGCAGCGCTGCCAGCACATCGGCCAGCTGGCACTGCTGCTGCCGCGGCTGCAGAACTGGCGTCAGTGCAACCCCGACCCCTTCCAGGGATCCCTGGTGCGGGGTTGAGCGATGGAGCAGCCCCTCTCGCCGCTGAACCAGGGCCTTAACCCCCTGCGGGGTGCGCCGCTCTGGGGCCAGCTGGTGTCTCTTCCTACAGCCACCCCGGCGATCGACAGCAAGGTGGCCCAGCAGGCGGCCGCGCCTCTTTGGCTGGCCTTGCAGCCCTACGCCAACGCCCGCCTCTGCCTGTTCGAGGTGGACCGGCCCGAGAGCCGCAACCCCAGTCCGATCCGCCGGCACGTGATCGACTGCTTTCTCGAGCAGAGCGGCATCGTCAGCGGCTACAACGACACCGCCCTCACCGACCCGGGCGATGTGCTCCTGCGGGGCTACCTCTGCCGCGCGGCGATCCTGCCGGTGAGCACCAGCAACACCTTCGATTGGCTGGCGGCTGAGCAGGACTGGGCCACCCCAGGCTTCCGCGACCAGGCGCCGCTGCCCTGGGACCCAACGCTGCTGGGAACGGTGCAGGCCCCCTGCCAGGGGGTGATGTGGCATGGGGATCTGGCCCTGCTCCAGCCCCAGGGCGGACTTCCCTCGGGGGGACGGGCCCAGTTCGCCGGTTGCCAGGTGATGCACTTCGGGGCGGACTACGGCCCCGGTGGCGTCGGGTTGTTGGTGCAGCCGCTGCTGGGGGAAGCGATCCAGCTGGTGCTCAGACCCCACAGCGTGCTGGTGCTCAGAGCTGGCGACACGTTGAACCTGATCGCCGAGCGCTACGGCACCACCGTGGCCACCCTGCGGCGCATCAACCCCCAGCTGGAGAGCACCCAGACGATCACCGCAGTTGAGGGGGATTCGCTTGCGGTGCTGGCCGGTCGGCACGGCACCACGGAAAGCAAGCTGCGCAGCCTCAACCCGGTGCTGCAGCAGAGCCAGCCCTACGTCACCGCCGAGGGTGAAACCTTGAGCAGCGTGGCAGCCGAGCAGAACCTCAGCCTCTCCCTGCTGCGCCAGTTCAACCCGGAGCTGAGCAGCTGGCCCAGCGAGGAACCGTTGCCGACTGGCAGCACCCTGCTGCTGCCCATCTATCGCTCCACTACGCCGATCCCGGCAAGGATGCAACTGCTGGTGCCGGGTTATCTGCCCTCCACGCCCTTACCTGCTGGGGAGTGGATCACCCTGCCAGCCCGGCGCTCAGGGGGCGTGGCGGATGACCTTGCCGATCTGCCATCGGTAGGGGCCTGACTGCAGCTGACGGTTAGTGCGGACACCAGATCGCGGCCGTGCTGTCGCCCAGGGCGCACGTGCGGCCGCGGAGATGCTCCATCGCCACCCAGGCGCAGACCAGGGCATCGAGGCTGTCTTCCAGGGCTTTGAGCTCCGTCAGCGTCGCCACCGCTGCGGGCTGCGGCAGGGGCTGGTTGATGGCCCCGATCTGCTGCTGCAGCGCTTTTTGAATGCGCTGGAAGTTGGCCAGGAGCTTCTCGATCCGCTGCCGGATTGAGGCAGCAGGCCAGTAGCGAGAGGAGCGGCTGACCTTGTACTCCAGTCGGTAGTCGAGACCCAGCAGGGCGAGCAGGGCCACATGGGGATAGACCTCCAGCACCCCACCAGAGCTATGGCGAGGCGTTGCCGTGGTTTGCAGGGGGTGACCCAGCTGCTCCAGCTCTGAGCGCAGCCCATCCGCCAGGGCCCCGGGTCTGGCGGTGGTGGGGCTGTGCACCGCGCAGCCCCGGCTGCCGTACTGGATGGAGACCTGCTGATCGGCACTGCGGCGGCCGCCGATGGGCTCGGTGTAGAGGGGCATATCGATGGCGATCAGATCCACCGGCTGGCCCGCCAGGCGGGCGCTGGCACGCAGCAGTGTCCCCATCTCGGGTGTGCTGCCGCGGTGGCGTGCCTCCCAATCCACCGGGTGGCCCTCGGAGCAGGCCAGAAAGCTGGCGTAACTGGGTGCCACCGCCAGGCAATGCCAGCGCTGACCCTGCTCCTGCACCAGCGCCACCCCGCTGGGCTGATGGGCCGTCCAGGCGGCATCGATGCCCAGCACGGTGCGGCTCATGCCGCTTCCAGACCCAGATGATCGACGTAGGGCTGAAAGTCGCGGTCGCTGAACAGCAGCGGCAGGTTGGCCTCAATGCAGGCGGTGGCGATGATCCCGTCGATCGTCTTGCGCACCGTGATTCCCTGGCGGCGCAGCGTTCTGTAATTCTCTGCTGCCTTCCAGGCGTTGCTGCCACCAAGCATCGGCAGCAGAGCCAAGGAGCGGAACAGTTGTCGGGCGGTGGCCACGTCGCGCTCGCTGCGGAAGCCCTGCATCACCTCCACCAGGATCAGATCGCCGATCGCCAGCGGCGTCACCCCGAGCAAGCCATCCAGCCGCTCCACCTCAGGGGTACTCGCTCCATTGAAGAAATCGATCCAGACCGAGGAATCGACGACGATCACGGCTGCTGCTCAGCTGCCTCGATCTCACCATCCAGGCGTTGGGCCTCCAGATCCCCTTCCCAGCTGAGGCGCCCTCGGAAGGCGCGGATCTCGGCCTGCTGCTGCAGCTTGACCAGGGTGCGCAGGCCGAGCTCGACCGCCTCGCGTTTGCTGCGGGCACCGCTGGCCTGCATGGCCTGCTTCATCAGGGCGTCGTCGATGACGATGTTGGTGCGCATGGGCCCCAGGTCCGATGTGTAAAGCGTAGGGCGGCTATACACATCCGGGATCGGGCCGGCTGGCAACAGGGAGTGCGAGCGCAGCCCGGATGGGGCGCCCGCAGCACCACAGCCGTGATGGGTGATGCCCTCCTCCTTCTTCTCCTCTGATTCCAGCAGCGCCAACAGCGGCACTGCTCCAGCCCCCCTGGCCCCGGCTGCTCCGTGGCGGAGCTACAGCCAGCACCAGCAACAGCCCAACCAGGGCCCTGCGGGCTCCTCGCCGCCTGCCGCCGACTCCGACCTGCTCGACAGCGACGGCGCTGCTGACGCGGGTCTGGATGCTGCCGACGATGACGACACCCTCGACCTCTCCCTGTCCCAGGACCCTGGTTTGAGCGGCAGCGGCGACAGTGGCGATCCCCCCGCCGCCACCAGCACTGCTGATCCCCTGCGTGCCGAGCGCCGCCGCAGCAACCAGCTCGAGAAAGAGCTGCGCAAGGCCCGCGCCCAGCTGTCGCGCTTCTCGGAGATCAACCCGGACGAGTACGCCCGCTTGCAGGACGCCGAGCGCAAGCGCGAGGAATTTGAGCGTCAGGTGGGTGACCGCGAACGCCAGCTCAACGAGGCCAACCTGCGCCGCGTGCGCAGCGTCGAAAAGGAACGGGATGAAGCCCGCTCCCAGGTGCAGAACCTGCGCAAGGAGCGCTTGATGGAACGGCTGTTTTCAGAAGCGGAAGGCCGGGTGGGCGGTGATGAACGGGGGACGTTCTTTGACACCTTCGTGACGCTGTGCGGCGGCCACTTCCAGCTGGGGGACGTGGACGGCCGCGAGCGGCTGCTGCCGGTGGACGGCAAGGGCCAGCCCCTCACCGCCGACGGTGTCGCCCTCAGCGATGGCGACTACATGGAGGAGCTGCGCCGCCACCCGGTGTACAGCTTCCTGTTCCAGCGCAGCGGGCTGTACTCGGCGGCTGTGCCGGAGAGCGGTCACGAGCACGGCGGAGCCGTGAACCTGCAGACCCTGAGCACCGCCGAGCTCTACCTGGAGGCCGTCAAGGGCACCACCCCCCGGGCGGCTGCACCGCGGCGCTAATCAACCCGCCGGGAGAACGAGATGGCCTGGTATCTGGTGTTCTGGCGCAACCGCTCCACCGCCACGGTGGTGCCAGCCGCCAGCGCCAGCCAGGCCCGCTCTCGCGCTCAGCGCCGACACAAGAAGGGCTATGGGGCGATCGTGGCCGCTCGCCGCGCCAATCCCGAGGACAGCAAGCTGATTCGCCGTGGCGTCTGGGTGCGGCGGCGGCGTGACGGATCCAGCCCCCAGTTCGGCAGCAGCGGCCATAAGACTGCGGCACGCCGCCACCGCAGCCGCTACCGCTCCTGGCTGTAGCTCACGGCTGCAAGCCCCGGCTGGAGAAGCGAACGCAGCTGGCGGTCGTTCCCCTGGCTGCTGCAGGGCTACCGGTTGCATGCTTGGCAGTCAGCTGTCAGTCGAGCCCGCGCGATTCCAGTGGAACCAAGTCGAACCCATCCACCGATGGCAAAGGGGCAAAACTGGCAGCAGTCGAACCCGTAGGGAGTAGTCGAGCCGAACCCAGCGAAATCAATCGAACAAAAGAACAATCAAACTGTGTTCTAAAAGGGGATATGGGGTGATGTCACTAAAACGTGGCCAACGTGCTTCCGAAATCCCCCAAATTCAGGAGATTAAATTGTTCTCCTGCGCACAGTCCTGCTGCAGCAGTCACGGAATCCGTCGCGTTCACCCAACACTCCAGATCAGAAGCGGTACGACGGAACGGCGAGCTCCATCACTGTTTGAGTAACCTGCAAAAGATGAGCCGACGTTCGTAGCAGCCATGCCAGACGAGTCCATGCCCGGCGGAAGACCATCCCATGTCGTCGTCATTGGAGCCGGATGGTCTGGTTGGGGCGCAGCCAAGGCACTCTGTGAAGCCGGTATTCGTGTCACCTTGATTGATGGAATGCCCGATCCAACAGGCAGCACACCAATCACAACCAAAAGCGGCAAACCTTTCGAGGCAGGCACCAGAGGGTTTTGGAAAGACTATCCCAATATCAATGCCCTCACCGATGAACTCGGTGCTGGCGATATCTTCACTGATTTTACAACCAGCGCCTTCTGGTCGCCCGATGGGTTAGAAGCAACAGCGCCTGTCTTTGGAGACGCACCCCAATGGCCAAGTCCGCTTGGCCAGATGGTGGCAACAATCACCAACTTCACGCGACTACCCATTCAAGACAGGCTCAGCATCGCAGGTCTTCTCTATGCGATGCTTGATCTCTATCGCAGCGACAAAACTTTCCAGCAGTACGACGATCTCGATGCGCAATCACTCTTTGTCAAGCTCGGCATCAGCGATCGGCTCATCAATGAGTTCTTGCGTCCCACCTTGCTGGTTGGCTTGTTCAAGCCGCCCGAAGAACTTTCGGCCGCGGTCACCATGGAGCTCCTCTATTTCTACGCCCTGGCCCACCAAGACTCATTTGACGTCCGTTGGATCAAGTCGAAAAGCATCGCCGAACATCTGTTTGCACCCCTGAGTCGAAGACTGATCTCCCGCCATCATCTGCAGGTCCTAGGGGGAACGTTGGTGAGACGGGTGACTATGTCGTCTGACTCGCGGCGGGTCAGCTCGGTTGAGATTGAGAACGTGGCCACCAATACAGTTCAGGTGATTGACGAGGTTGATGCTGTGGTCTTGGCCGTTGGTACAAAAGGGCTCAAGTCTCTGATGGCTCAATCTCCAGAACTCAGCACGGCAGCACCAGAGCTTGTTGGCGCTGCTTCGCTTGGTTCCATCGATGTCGTGTCAGCACGTCTATGGCTGGATCGTACTGTTCCCATGGCTTATCCCGCCAACGTGTTCTCTCGTTTCGAATCCCTTGATGGCTCTGGGGGCACTTTTTTCATGCTGGATCAGCTGCACAAGGATGCTCAACAGGCTCTCTGGGGTGAAGAGCAGCCCAAGGGCTCGGTGGTCGCCAGCGACTTTTACAACGCATCGGCGATCGCAGCGATGAGCGATCAAGAGATCATCGATCGGCTCATGCGCGACCTGCTTCCCATCGCTCATCCAGAATTCACCAATGCCAGGGTTGTTGATTCCGAGGTGCGGCGCTATCCAGGCTCGGTGTCGCTCTTTTCTCCGGGCAGTTTCAGAAGACGGCCACCCTTGGAAACTTCAGTGGAGTCGATCGTCTGCGCTGGCGACTGGGTGCGGATGGGGAACAAAGAACATGGAGCCAAGGGTCTGTGTCAGGAACGAGCCTATGTTTGCGGGCTGGAGGCAGGGAACTCCCTGATCAGACGCAAGATTGTCAACGGTGCCGATCACTCACATCCCGTTCTCCCTATTCGGGCAGACGAGCCACAAGTCGTTCTAGGCCGTGCTCTCAACAAGCTCGTGATGGAACCAATCGAAGCCCTTGGTCTGAAACTGCCGTGGTTCAACTCCTAAGGAGTGCTGGACTGACGGCTGACCTCAGCCTGGGCCCTCTCGCTGGGGATGTCCCGCCCGTGGAGCAGCGGCTCGATGCGGAAGTTGAGGTCACTCTCGATCTTGTATTGCCGCCTGGGTTCCCGTGTCCACCAGCCAGGTGAAGTTGAGAGCGCTGTTGCCTGACAGTGCTGATTCCCGGCACCTCGGGCACGGAGTCGGTGCTGCGTCTTGAGGTGCGCTGCGTCTTGCTGGTGCTGGTTTTGCCGGTGCTGCTAATGCGCGGGCGGCGGTTGGTTCTGGTGGCTATGGCCTCGCTGGGCTGACACCGGCATTTGCCAGGCTCACTGCCAAAGCCCGGCCACCAGCCGGCAGCCGGGCCAGAGCCCGAGAGGCTCAGCAGACCGAGACGGTGCAGCCGGGGGTGCCCTGCAGCTTGCGGGCAAAGGCGAACGCCTTCTCGGCAGGGATCAGCCGCATCTTCTTGACGGGCTTGCCGCGGCGGCCAAAGAACTCGACCTCACAGGGAGTAGTGCCGAGCTTCTGGACTCCGGGCTGATAGCGGTGAACCACAAGCAGGCGGACTTCGCAGACGGGGCCTTGGGGAATGGCCATGGCTGGGGTGGAGCGGAGAACACCGACCAGACGCCCCGCAGGCGCAGTGCTGGCAAGGGGCGAGCAGCGCGAGCCTCGCGTCAGCCCTGGCCAGCGCAAGCCGGAGGGGCAGGCTGCGGAGGGGTTTCGCTCCGCCCGGCCAGCCACGCCCCACTGGCCCTGCTGCAGATCCGTGCTGAGCACCCACCGCGCCCGAGGACAGGAGCTTTTCTGCCAACCCTGGGATCAAGGCACAGTCAAGGGGGCCGCTACTGCAGCCCCCAAGCCATGGCGCTCAGGCCATCTGCAGCTTCTGCATAGACAGTGGCTGGCGCTGCAGCTCGAGCTCACAGCGCTGCAGCAGCTCCTGCTGGGCCAACAGCCGCTCATCCAGCTCATCAACCCGTGCCAGACACTGCTGGATCGCCGGAATCACCTCCTCCTCCAGCAGGGTGATCTCTTCTTCTCCATAGGGCTGCTCGATCCAGGTGCGGCGCAGCGGCAGCCCACGACGACGCAGCAGGATCTCCTC
>Ga0172376_10008770_pt1 | contig 10527 bp, 9 predicted proteins | sample Lak35m_FD_121114 | JGI IMG/M metagenome (GOLD analysis project Ga0172376, IMG submission 121114) | Freshwater microbial communities from Kabuno Bay, South-Kivu, Congo - kab_092012_35m | ecosystem: Environmental > Aquatic > Freshwater > Lake | place: Democratic Republic of the Congo: South-Kivu... | reverse complement strand
GGTGCGGACCTGACGCAGGCCTCGGACAAGACCGCCCCCCGGGTGACCATCACCCACCACCCCGACGTCCGCCGCTCGCTGATGACCCAGAAGTCGTTCGCGGAGGCCATGCGCGCGCTGGTGCTCTACACCGCCACGTGGCAGGACAAGGTGATGATCGCGGAGCACAACGGTGAGCGCGACGAGCTCGCCGAGCGGGTCAACGACCTGCTGCTGCCGATCGTCAAGGGCTACGGCTCGGAGCGCTCGTGGGTGCTGCTCGGCACCGAGTCGCTGCAGACCTTCGGCGGGTCGGGCTTCCTGCAGGAGTACCCGATCGAGCAGTACGTCCGCGACGCCAAGATCGACACGCTCTACGAGGGCACCACGGCCATCCAGGGTCAGGACTTCTTCTTCCGCAAGATCGTCCGCGACCAGGCCCAGGCGCTCACGCACCTGTCCGGCGAGATCGAGGCGTTCGTGAAGTCCGAGGCCGGCAACGGCCGGCTCAAGACCGAGCGCGAGCTCCTCGCGACCGCGCTCGAGGACGCGCAGGCGCTGGTCGGCCTGATGATCAACACGCTGATGTCGGCCGACGCCAGCGCCGAGGGCGGCGACGTCCGCAACGTCTACAAGGTCGGGCTCAACACCACGCGGCTGCTCATGGTCCTCGGCGACATCGTCTGCTCGTGGCTCCTGCTGCGCCAGGCCGAGGTCGCGCTCGAGAAGCTCGGCGGCGACGCCGGCAAGGACCAGGCCTTCTACGAGGGCAAGGTCGCGGCGGCGCAGTTCTTCGCCCGCAACGTCCTCCCGAAGGTGGCCGCGGAGCGGGCCATCGCCGAGGGCGTCGACCTCGAGCTGATGGACCTGGCCGAGGAGGCCTTCTGATCGAGTGACCCGGCCCGCGCGGCCGGTCACGGGCGGCGACTCGTCCCGCCGCCGTACGTCCCGACGGGGCGTCGACCCGCTCAGGGTCGGCGCCCCGTCGGTTTTGTTCGGACGTCTGGCGGGGTACACCTCGAAGGACCCTGTCATCAAGGGACGCCCGCGGTGGCGTCCACAGGAGGCCATCATGGGTATCGGCGTCGGCATCGTGCTCTTCGTCCTCGGCGCGATCGTGTACTTCGCACTCGAGGTCAACATCGCCGGGCTGGACGACAACGCGCTCGGGATCATCCTCATGCTCGCCGGTGTGGCGGGTGTGGTGATCGGCCTGATCATGAACCAGCAGCGCACCCGCACCAAGCACGTCGAGGAGCGTCGCACCGAGATCTGATCCGCGATCTGAGGACCGGCCCCACCGGGCCGTCCGGCACCGGCCCCGGACCCGTCTCCGCGACGGGTCCGGGGCCCGTGTGCGTCCCGATAGGATCGCCACGCCCGTCCGGCTCACCACCTCGACCGAAGGCCTCCCCTGCTCTCCCTCGTGCTCATCCACCTGCTGGCCGGTGCCCTGGCACCCGCCTTCGTACGCCTGTGGGGACGTCGCGCCTTCTTCGCGCTCGCGCTCGCGCCCGCGGCCGCGGTGGTGTGGGCGGTGGCCCGCAGCGGCGAGGCGCTGGACGGCACCCGCGTCGAGGAGCTCGGGTGGGTGCCGGCGCTCGGGATGGACCTCACCTTCACCCTCGGCCCGCTGCAGTGGCTGATGACGCTCGTCGTCGCCGGGATTGGCGTCCTGGTGCTGGCGTACTGCGCCTGGTACTTCCGTGACGACGAGCCCGGGCTCGCACCGCTCGCCGGCACGCTGACCGCCTTCGCCGGGGTGATGCTGGGCCTGGTCTGGGCCGACAACCTCCTGGTGCTCTACGTCTTCTGGGAGCTGACCACGGTCTTCTCCTACCTGTTGATCGGCCACGACCCCGCGAAGCGGGCGGCCCGCACGGCGGGGATGCAGGCGCTCATCGTCACGACCTTCGGCGGGCTCGCGATGCTGGTCGGCATCATCGTCCTGCGCGTCGAGACCGGCACCTACTCCGTCCTCGACCTGCTGGCCTCGCCGCCCGACGCGTCGGGGGCGATGACCACCGCCGTCGTCCTGATCCTGCTGGGCGCGGTGACGAAGTCCGCGCTCGTCCCCTTCCACTTCTGGTTGCCTGGCGCGATGGCCGCTCCCACGCCGGTCAGCGCCTACCTCCATGCCGCGGCGATGGTGAAGGCCGGGGTCTTCCTCATCGCGCTGCTCGCGCCGGCACTCTCCGGCCTGGCCGGCTGGCGCGAGGTCCTGCTTCCGCTGGGGATCGCCACCATGCTGCTCGGTGGGTGGCGGGCGCTGCGGCAGTACGACATCAAGCTGCTGCTGGCCTACGGCACCGTCTCCCAGCTGGGCTTCCTCATCACCCTGGTCGGCGTCGGCACCCGCTCGGCCGCCCTCGCGGGTGTGGCGATGCTGCTCGCGCACGCGCTGTTCAAGGCGGCGTTGTTCCTCGTGGTCGGGATCGTCGACCAGCACGCCGGGACCCGCGACATCCGCAAGCTCTCGGGACTGCGCAGGCCGATGCCCGTGATCGCGGCGGTCGCCGCGTTGGCGGCGCTGTCGATGGCCGGCCTCCCGCCACTGCTCGGCTTCGTCGGGAAGGAGAGCGTGTACGCCGCTCTCCTCGACGTGGCGATGGGCGGTGACGGCACCGGCATCGCCCCGGTCACGGCGTGGTTCGTCCTGATCGGCGTCGTCGTCGGCTCCGGCCTCACGGTGGCCTACGCGGCCCGCTTCTGGTGGGGCACCTTCGCGACCCGACCCGGCGTCGACCCGACGCCCACCCGACCGGTCCCGCCCGGCATGGCGGCCGCCCCGGTCCTGCTGGCCGGCCTCAGCGTCGTCCTCGCCTTCCTCGGCCGCCCCCTCACCGCGGCGATCTCGGGCTACGCCGACCAGTTCCCGCCGGGAGCCCACGAGGCCTACCTCGCCCTCTGGCACGGGATCGAGCCCGCCCTCGCGATGTCGGCCATCTCGCTGGCGCTCGGCGCTCTCCTCTTCCGCTTCCGCGAGGGGTTCGCGGGCGTCCAGGCAGCGATGTCCACCCAGGCCAGCGCGGAGCGGTCGTACCAGGCGACGGTCCGCGGCCTGGACCGGCTCGCGGTCGAGGTCACCGGCTTCACCCAGCGGGGGTCGGTCGGGATCTACGTCGCCGTCATCCTGCTCGTCGTCGTCGCGCTGCCCGGCTCGGTGCTCGTCGCGCAGGGTGACTGGGCGACCGAGACCCGGCTGTACGACAACCCGTTCCAGGTCGCGCTCGGCGCGCTGGCGATCGTCGCGGCGCTCTTCACGGCCCGTTCGCGGCGGCGTCTGCGGGCGGTCATCCTGGTGGGCGTCACGGGTTACGTCACGGCCGGCTTCTTCGTCCTCCACGGCGCCCCCGACCTCGCGCTCACGCAGGTCCTCGTCGAGACCGTCACCGTCGTCGTCTTCGTCCTCGTCCTGCGCCGGTTGCCCGAGCACTTCACCGACCGTCCGCTGGCCCGCAACCGCTACTGGCGGATGGCCATCGCCGGCGCCGTCGCCGCGGCGTTCGCGGGCTTCCTCCTCGTCGCCGCCGGGTCGCGGGTGGCAGCACCCGTGTCCGAGGGGTTCCCTGCGGCGGCGATCGGCTTCGGCGGGGGCTACAACGTGGTCAACGTGACCCTGGTCGACATCCGCGCCTGGGACACCTTCGGCGAGGTGTCGGTGCTCGTCGTCGCCGCGACCGGCGTCGCCTCGCTGCTGTTCATCGACACCCGCATCGCGGGCATCCGCCGCGTGCACGAGATCCCCTACCCCGCGGGCGTCACCAAGCAGCCGACCCGCCCCGGTCGGCGGGTGTGGCTCCCCGGGCCCCGCACCCTGACCCCCGACCGCCGCTCGATCCTCTTCGAGGTCGTCACACGGCTGGTCTTCCACACGATCATGCTGCTGAGCCTGTTCCTGCTCTTCTCCGGCCACAACAACCCCGGTGGCGGCTTCGCCGCCGGGTTGGTCGCCGGCACGGCGCTGATGGTGCGCTACCTCGCCGGGGGTCGGTACGAGCTGGACGAGGCGGCCCCGGTGGACGCGGGTGTGTTGCTGGGCGTGGGTCTCACCATCGCCGCAGTCGCCGCGATCGTGCCGATCCCCTTCGGCGGTGCCGTGATGCAGTCCGCGATCATCGAGCTCGCCGTGCCGGTCATCGGGACGATCAAGCTCGTCACGGCGCTGCTGTTCGACATCGGGGTCTTCCTCATCGTCTTCGGCCTGATGCTCGACCTCCTGCGCAGCCTCGGCGCCGGCATCGACCGTCAGGTGCGGCGCGAGGAGCGTGCGGCCGACGGCGTCGCAGGTGCACGGGCGCCGACGGGAGGCATCCGGTGACCGTCAACCTCGCCCTGCTGCTCACCGCCGCCGGCCTCGTCGGGGTGGGGACGTACGTGATGCTGGAGCGCTCGCTCACGCGGGTGCTGGTCGGTCTCGTGCTGCTCAGCAACGGGGTGAACCTCGGCTTCCTCGTCGCCAGCGGCAGCCCCGGCGACCCGCCGCTGCTCTACGAGTACGAGGACGGCTCGATCGCCGACCCGCTGCCGCAGGCCCTCGTCCTCACGGCGATCGTCATCACCCTCGGCACCGTCGCCTTCGTGCTGGCGATGGCCTACCGCTCCTGGCAGCTCGCCGGCAACGACGACGTCCAGGACGACGTCGAGGACGCCGCCATCCGCCGGCTCGCCGCGGCCGACGAGGCGTCCGAGGGCTTCGACCTCTCGATCACCGCCACCCCCGACGACCAGGACGAGCCGATCGAGGAGGAGGGCGAGGCCGCAGGCGTCGCTGCCGACGGCGACTCCTCGGACGCGGGCGTCCCCCGGGAGGAGGACTCGTGAGCGCCGACCTCCTCGTCCCCTTCCCGGTGCTGCTCCCGCTGCTCGGCGCCGGGCTCGCCCTCATGCTCAGCGGGCGGCCGCACGCCCAGCGAGCCGTCACCGTGATCGTCCTGGTCGCGGTGGTCGCGATCTCCGCCGTCCTCCTGGTGCTGGCGGATCGGGGCACGCCGCTGGTGCTGTGGATCGGGGCGTGGGAGCCGCCCCTCGGCATCAGCCTGGTCGCGGACCGGCTCTCGTCGCTGATGCTGCTGGTCTCCGCGGTGGTCGCCCTCGCCGTCCTCGTCTACTCCATCGGTCAGGGCATGACGGGAGACGAGCGGGAGACGCCGGTCTCGATCTACCACCCGACGTACCTCGTGCTGGTGGCGGGCGTCTCCAACGCCTTCCTCGCAGGCGACCTGTTCAACCTGTTCGTCTCGTTCGAGATGCTGCTGTTCGCCTCGTACGTCCTGCTGACGCTGGGCGGCACCGAGGGTCGGATCCGCGCCGGCACGATCTACGTCGTCGTGAACATCATCAGCTCGATGCTGTTCCTCACCGCGATCGCGGTGACCTACGCCGCCGTCGGCACCGTCAACCTCGCCCAGCTCTCGCTTCGCCTCGCCGAGATCCCCGACGCCACGGCGCTGATGATCCAGCTGCTGCTGTTGACGACCTTCGCGATCAAGGCGGCGGTCTTCCCCCTGTCGTTCTGGCTGCCCGACAGCTACCCCACCGCGCCGGCGCCGGTCACCGCGGTCTTCGCCGGGTTGCTGACCAAGGTCGGCGTCTACGCGATCCTGCGCACCCAGACGCTGCTCTTCCCCGAGTCACCGCTGACGACCCTGCTGCTGTGGGCGGCGCTGCTGACGATGGTGATCGGCATCCTGGGTGCCGTCGCCCAGTCCGATATCAAGCGGATGCTGTCCTTCACGCTGGTGAGCCACATCGGCTTCATGGTCTTCGGCATCGGACTCGCCACGGGCGCCGGGCTGACCGGGGCGGTCTTCTACGTCGCTCACCACATCACCATCCAGACGGCGCTGTTCCTCGTCCTCGGGCTCGTCGAGCGCCGCGCCGGGTCGACCTCCCTCGTCAAGCTCGGCGGTCTGGCCAGGCTCACGCCACTGCTGGCGATCATGTTCTTCGTCCCCGCGATGAACCTCGCCGGCATCCCGCCGCTGTCGGGCTTCATCGGCAAGGTCGGCCTGCTCGCCGCCGGGGTGGAGACCGCCTCGCCCCTGGCGTACGCCGTCGTCGCCGCCGGCACCGTGACCAGCCTGCTGACGCTCTACGCGGTCGCCAAGACCTGGAACCTCGCCTTCTGGCGGACGCCGGAGCAGGCGCACGAGATGGCGCTGACCATCGCGCACCTCGACGAGGGCTCGCAGGTCCCGGGCGGGCCGCAGCTGGTCCGTCATCGCGGGCACGTCCACGCGGGCTCCCAGCAGTTCGACGACTCCGCGATCGCCGAGGCCCGACGCACGATCGCAGAGGAGGGCACCGACCAGGACCTCCACGAGCTGCTCGAGCAGCGCACCCTCGACGAGCGCCTGCCGCGCACGATGACGGGGGCGACCATCGGCCTCGTCGCGGTCTCGGTCGCCCTGACCCTCGTCGCGGGACCGCTGTACGGCTACGCCGACCGCGCGGCGGACAACCTGCTCACCCCGTCGGTCTACCTCGACGCGGTCCTGCCCGAGGGGGTCCGATGAGTCCGGAGATGAGACGGCGGCGCGACGGGAGCTCCCGGCCGCGGCGCAAGAGCGCGGTGCAGCCGTGGGCCGTCGTGTGGTTCGCCGTCGTGTGGTGCGCGTTCTGGCGTGACGTCTCGGTGGCCAACCTGCTCAGCGGTGCCGCGCTCGGGGTGCTCGTGCAGTGGGCCTTCCCGCTGCCGCCGCTGCGCTTCCACGGCACGCTGCGGCCCCTCGCCCTCGTCGCGATGCTCGGCGTCTTCCTGTGGCAGATGCTGCGCGCGAGCATCGACGTGGCCCGTCAGGTCCTGCGCGTGCGTCGCGACCCGGCGCCGGCGGTCGTCGCCGTCGACCTGGAGAGCTCCTCGGACTTCGTCCTGACTCTGACCGCACTGGTGGTCGGTCTCATCCCCGGCAGCATCGTCGTGGAGGCACGCCGCTCGACGCACACGTTGTTCCTCCACGTCCTCGACGCCGGCGACGAGGCCGGGGTCGAGCGGGAGCGGCGGCGGGTGCTGGCGGTCGAGCGCGGCGTCACCCGCGTGCTGGGGTCGGACCGCGACGACGCCGCATCGACCCAGGACGAGGTGCGCCCATGACCGCCGTCGCCGTCGTCTGCCTCGTCCTGCTCGCCGCCAGCGGCCTCGCCCTCGTCGGCCGGATGACCGTCGGACCGACCGTGCTGGACCGCGCGGTGTCCTTCGACGTCCTCGTCTCGCTGTCGATCATCGCCCTCGCCCTCGAGGCCGGCATCAACCAGCACACCGACACCCTGCCGGTCCTGCTCGTCCTGACCCTCCTGGGATTCGTCGGGTCGGTCAGCATCGCGCGCTTCATCGACCCCAACGACGTCGACGACCCCGACGGAGAGGAGGCGCCGTCATGAGCTGGCCGGACATCGCCGACGTGCTCGCGGCCGTGTGCTTCCTCGCCGCCTCGGTCTTCGCGCTCGTCGCCGCCGTCGGCATGGTGCGCTTCCCCGACCTGCTCACCCGGATGCACGCCGCCACCAAGCCCCAGGTCGTCGGCCTCATCCTCGCGCTCGTCGGCCTCGGCCTGCGGCTGCGCGAGCCCGAGGTGATCGGCATCCTCGTCCTCGTCGCGCTCTTCCAGTGCGCCACCTCCCCCGTCTCGGCCCACATGATCGGCCGCGCCGCCTTCCGCGCCGGCCAGGTCCGCCGCGACCTCCTCATCGCCGACGACCTCTCCCCCGTCGCCGACCACGAGGAGCCGCGCGGGGCGCCGTGAGCCGGTCGAAGGTCACTACCGAGGTAGTGACCTTCGCGCTTCGTACACCTTCCACGGCCGTCGACCGCGAGGAACGTGTACGAAGTCCCGCCGAGGAGCCTGGTCAGCCCCCGAGCGGCAGGTCCAGCCGCGCGGGGGCGCCGGGGACGAGGCGTACGGGGATGCCCCAGTCCTGCTGGTGCACGTGGCACGCGGCGCCGTCCGCGGGCTCGCCGTCGCTGACGACGTCGCAGGACGCGGCGCGCGCGGCGATGTGGAGGACGCCGTCCCCGACCGCCGGGTCGAGCTCGAGGGTGCGGGTGAGGTCGGTCGTACGCCCCTCGCCTCCGCGCAGGAGCGCGGGCGGCGTCGAGGAGACGACCAGCTGCGTGGCCGGCCCGAACCGGTTGTCGACCTTCTGACCCGGCGGCGGCCGGAACGCGACGGCGAGCTCGACCGCGCCGGGCGCCAGCTCGGTGACCGGCCGCTGGGTGGTGTGGGCGAAGCCGTCGACGGTCGCGACCGCCGCGTCGAGCCGGACCGCGACGATCCGGTGGGCGGCCGACTCGACGACGAGCAGGAGGTCGTCGACCACGAGCCCTCCGGACGGCTCGGCCAGGTCGCGCGCGAGGGTCGTCACCTGGTCGGTCGACGGGTCGTACCGCCGCACCGCCCCGTTGTAGGTGTCGTGCACCGCCACCGAGCCGTCCGGCAGCGTCGTCACGCCGAGGGGGTGCTGGAGGAGGGCGTCGGCCGCGGGACCGTCGCGGAAGCCGAAGTCGAACAGCCCCCGCCCGACGGCGGTCCCCACCCGGCCATCCGCGTCGATCCACCGCAACGCCGAGACCTCGCTGTCGGCGAGCCAGAGCCGCGACCCGTCGCCCGCGACCGCCAACCCCGAGGTCTGCGCGAACCACGCCTCGGGCGCCGGCCCGTCGACGAGACCCTCGTGGGTCGTGCCGGCCGCGCGCTCGACGGCGCCGGTCCGCGGGTCGAAGGTCGCGAGCGTGTGGTTGCCGGCCATCGCCACCCAGACCCGGTCCCGCCACCACGCCACGTCCCACGGGCTCGTCAGCCGACCCTCCGCCTCGCTCGCCACGTCGCCGGGCATCCACTGGTCGCCCGTGCCGGCCAGGGTGCGGACGGAGCCGTCGTCGAGGCGTACGCCCCGCAGCGCGTGGTTCACCGTGTCGGCGACCACGACGTCGTACCCGACCTCCGCTGCCACGTCGGGCGGCAGCAGACACAGTCCGTTGGGCTCGCTGAACCGTGCGGAGGCCGCGTCGCCGTCGGCGAACCCGCGCCCGCCGCCGATCCGCCGTACGACGGTCGCGGCGTCGGCCTCGAGCTCGACCAGTCGGTGCGCGCCGGCGTCGGCGACCAGCAGGTGGCCGCCCGGCAGCGCGACGGCCGAGGCGGGGAACCGCAGCGCCCGGTCGGCGTACGCGTCCCGACCGTCCCGGACGTCACTTCCGTCACCGTGGTCGACCGGAACCAGCTCGTCGGCTGACGATTCCGGTCGCCCAGCAGCAGTGTCGTTCGACGAGCGGTGAAACCGGCCGTCCCCGACCCGCTCCGCGAGGAGGGCGTCGATGGCGTGGGCGTGGCCCTCGCCGGCGTACTGGGCGACGACGTAGCCCTCGGGGTCGACGAGGACGAGGGTGGGCCAGGCGCGGGCGGTGTAGGCGCGCCAGGTGACCAGGTCGGGGTCGTCGAGGACGGGGTGGGCGACCTCGTACCGCTCGACCGCGGCGGCGAGCGCCACCGGGTCGGCCTCGTGGACGAACTTCGGCGAGTGGACGCCGACCACCGTCAGGACGTCGGCCCACCGCTGCTCGACCGGGCGCAGCTCGTCGAGGACGTGCAGGCAGTTCACGCAGCAGAAGGTCCAGAAGTCCAGCAGCACCCACCGCCCCCGCAGGTCGGCGAGGCGCAGCTCCCGACCGTCGGTGTTCAGCCAGCCGCGGCCGGCGAGCTCGGGTGCGCGGACGCGCGGGGTCGCTCCCATGCGACCGATTGTCCCCGCGCCCGGTCAGGCCGGGTCGGGGCGGGTGTCCTTCCCGTCGAGCCACAGGGTGTCGCTGGCGTCGCGGTGCGAGCCGGTGGTGCCGACGTGCTTGGCGTCGATGGTCGGACCCTTCGTGATGACATGGACCATCGCCATGCCATGGCCGCGACCGAGGTCGTACTCCTCCTTCAGCCACGCGAGGATCTCGCCTGCCTTCACGCCGGGGGCGTCGAGGCCACGGGCGTGCGCCCGCTCGATGATCTGGCGGGGCGTGAGGCCGGTCTTGGTCTCGACGGCGTCGAGGTAGGCCTGGAAGGACATCCGCGGCTCCTGGTCGGGGTGGCCCGGCGCGGTCGCGCCGGCCGGATCGTACGCAGCATCGACGCCCGGCGGGGTCCGAACTCATCGGGACGGTCCGTGGTCGATCGCGGTCGCCGGTCGTTAGGGTCCGACCATGACGACTCCCGACGCGGTCCGGCTGGCCGGCTACGTCGCCGCGTGGCGACGGGCGAGCGACGACGTGGTGGCGCTGCTGCGCGACCTGACCGAGGACGAGTGGTCGGCCCCGACCGACCTCGAGGGCTGGGACGTCAAGGCCGTCGCGTCCCACCTGGCCCACCTGGAGTCCGAGCTGGCCGGCTTCCCCCAGGAGCAGGTCGCGGTGCCCGACGGGCTGCCGCACGTCCGCAGCCTCATGGGCACCTACACCGAGATGGGCGTGATCGCGCGGCGCGACCACGCGCCGGCCGACATCGTCGACGAGTTCGAGCGCGCCGTGGCCGCCCGCGCGGTCGAGCTCGCCGAGCTCGCGCCGGC
>Ga0172376_10008768_pt1 | contig 10529 bp, 8 predicted proteins | sample Lak35m_FD_121114 | JGI IMG/M metagenome (GOLD analysis project Ga0172376, IMG submission 121114) | Freshwater microbial communities from Kabuno Bay, South-Kivu, Congo - kab_092012_35m | ecosystem: Environmental > Aquatic > Freshwater > Lake | place: Democratic Republic of the Congo: South-Kivu... | reverse complement strand
TTCTTCGCCGCTGAAGCACTTGCCTATCTTCAGAAGGAAACGGGTGTCGACGTCTTGAAAGAGGCGGCCATGAAGTCGCCTGAGCTGCGGGCGTTCGCACTTGCGGCGCTGGCTGCCGCGGATCAATCTGCCGCGATGATGGCACTTCGGACGTTGATGAGCCATCCCGATCCCGTGATCCGCTACGGAGCGTTCTCGGCCTTGAGAACGGCCGATCCGGAAAATGGCTACCTGGGGCGGGTCGCAGTCATGAAGGATCGAAAAGAGAACGATCCCACGGACAACATGGCGGCTGCGATCGACGACATTCAGTCACGTAAGCGCAGGGGCGCGGCACTTGACGATCCGTTCCAGTTGTACGTCGTGCCGAGTGACGGACCGCCGATGATCCACTACACGAAAACGCATCGGGCCGAGATCGTCATCTTCGGTGAAAATCAAAAACTCGAACCGCCCATCGTGCTGGGCGGAGGTGGATCGATCATCCTGAACGCTTCGGAGAACGACGGTAAAGTCGAGATTTCGCGTATCACTCGAAACTCGATCGACTTCGAGAAGAAAGTCGTCTCGAGTCTGATGCTCAGCGAGATCATCCGTGAGGTCGCCAACCTGGGAGCGACTTATCCTGAAATCGTCGAACTCCTGAATTCGGCGTCCAGGCAGTACAACCTGGAAGGTCAGTTGCTCGTCGACGCGAAGCCAGTCACTTCGGAGAAGTACACCCAGGTCCAACTGGCCGGCAAGCGGCTGGACGAGAAGCCGAAACGTGACGATGCCGTCAATCAGGCCTCCGCTGGCGAGCCGGAGAGTCCCGAAAAGAGCGGTCCGCTGAAGATCCTGAGGCTTCCGCGGTTCAGGGCATTCGGAAAGCGCGAGGACGAAGCCGAAACGGAATCGAAGCCTTCGGACAACGTTCCTGAGAAGCCACCGTTCAAAATTCTCCGGCCATACGTCCCTTTTCTGAATTCGAAGCCATCTCCGCCGAGGTTGCCTTCGGAGTGAGATCGGGGCGACGAGTTGCCGATCGGGTCGGACTTGTCGTCATAGGATGAGGAACCGGCCGTTTCGGTAATCATGGTCGGTTCCATTCCTGACGCAGTATCGTCGCACTCGGATTGATTGCCAGAATTGCTCTTTGCCCCCATTTTGTCTCAAATGCCAATTTTGGTGTATCCCGCATTAAAGTTGAGAGCCCTTCCGATCGAAAAATAGTTGTGACGGTTAGGTCTGCTACGAAAAGGAGGAACGCCAGATCTCCTTGAGTGGTCCGAACTGGCCGCAAAGTCCCTTGAGCAAGGACACCTTTCCCGATCGAACCGGGGTTGGAACCCGGCGAGGCGCGATATGCCTGCATATTGTGCTTCGCAGCGTGATTCGAATTCGAAGCACGCACTCGTCCGGGAAATGTTGCGTGTGGATTTTCCGAGCGAAGGGTATCGAGAAAGGAATCTCGGTCCGTTCTTCTGGAAATCCGAGTGAGAAACCGTCGGGCCATTCCGGAAGGTTGGTGACTCAACCTCCGAGGTCTCGCACAACTAGGAAGCGAGTGGAGTCCTCGATATGAAAAAGGTTTACACCACCGGCCAAGTCGCCAAGATTTGCAAGGTGGCACCACGGACCGTGAGCAAGTGGTTTGACTCCGGGCGTTTGCGTGGCTATCGCATTCCCGGTTCCCAGGACAGGCGGATTCCTCGCGAGCATCTCCTCCGGTTCCTCAAGGAGCACGGAATGCCGCTGGGCGATCTCGAAGCCGAAGTTTACAATAAATTGCTAGTCGTCGGGGCTGACGCTCCGCTGATGTCGCAACTGAAAGACCATCTTCGGGAATCGGATGATTTTCGACTCGAAACGGCCTCTTCAGGTTTCGAAGCCGGCATTCGGGCTGAAAGCTTTCATCCTGACTGCATCATCATCGATATGGCGATTGGCCGGATCGAAGCGGGCCAGATCGCCCAAAACCTTCGACGTAGCCAGGACCATATCAATACGGTGCTGATTGCCCTGACGAGCGAAACGCCGGGTCCGGAAATCTTCTCGCTCGGTTTCAACGACGCTTTCAAGAAACCTTTTGACGGCGCGCTTCTCAACGAACGCATCAAACGGTTGATCTCGCAGAAGAAGACGGACGAGATCTGACCAGCTCGATCGATATTCGATCGACCATTCGGCCGTGTCATCGACCACCGGAACGAAATCCGGTATCGATACACGGCTGTTTTCGTTTATGATCCGACTGAGGTGACACCCGCGAATGCCCACACTCGAGAATTCAAGATCGCCAGGATATCGATTGGACCCGCGATGGGCCGGCCTGGCCGCATTGGTTCTCGTTTGTTTTGGCCTCGGCGGTCCGGGTATCACAATCGACGAACCGCTGGACGTTGCCCCGGGCCGACACTATTGGGAATCTCTTTTCCGGCTTCAGGGGGATTTCTTCGGACCGGAAGGTGTGCGTCGAACGTTCGGCGGCAATCCGGATCACCCGCCACTCGCCCGCTGGATCCTGGGGGCGTTCTCCAAAGCGCTGGATCCGATTCGGCTGGCCTGGACTGGTAATTTGGACCCGAAGGGCCTGAATATCGTCGGGGCGAGAGCAGCCTCGGCCATGGCATTCGGGTTGACGGTCGCCCTGCTGGGCCATTTCGTCCGAAAACCGCACGGTTATCCCGCGGGATGGGCCGCGGCCACCAGTTATTGCTTCCTGCCGCATATCTTTGGGCATGCGCATCTGGCCGCGCTTGAGACGATTCTGAATCTCTTCTGGCTGATTTCGATCCAGGCATGGATTTCGTGGTACGAAAAGCCATCGGCGAAAAGGGCTTTCTGGGCGGGTGCGATGACCGGGCTGGTCTGTTCGACGAAGATTCAAGGTTGGCTGACATTTCCATGGATTCTGGTTGTTCTGTCGCGCCGCGGGATTTCCTGGCGGGAACGTGGTCTCGCAAGCATCGCCGCTATCACGGCGCCGCTATGGTGGTTTGCGATCTGGCCCTGGATGTGGTACGAAACCGGCGATCGGCTGCGGAACTATTTTCTGTCGAGTGTGGAACGGACACATCTGAACGTTCTGTACTTCGGTCAGGTTTTTCAGGACGATCGGCTGCCCTGGCACTACAGCCTGCTTCAATGGTTCGCCGCGATACCGCCGATCGTACTGGTCTTCGCGGTCATCGGTTGCCTGACTGTCCCGAAACGATCCGGAACGATGGCCGATTTTCTCTGGTGCCTGATTCCCGGCGGAATACTGTTGCTTTTCAGCCTTCCCATAACGCGATATGACACAGACCGTCTGTTTCTGGTTCAGTGGAGTTCAGTGGCTATACTGGCGGGGATCGGTTTCGACCGTGCGCGGAATTGGCGAGTGTTCGCTCGATGGCCTGGATGGGGAATGAAGTTCATTTGCGGCATCATGACGATATCGCTGATGTATCCTTGCCTGAAAACCTCGCCTTTGAGTTATGTCAGTCCTCTCGTGGGCGGAATCAGGGCCTTCGAAACCTGGGGCATGGATACGAATTACTGGGGGGACGCGGCCGACTCGATCCTGATGAAATCGTTCGAGCGGGAAGCGAAGCCGGGCCAGAAAATCGTTGTGGTGCCGACACTGGCCATCGGTCAGGCTGCATTCCTCACACCGTCATCGCTTCTGAAAAAGGGCATCGTCTTCGAGGAGCAGGCCAACTGGCGGGAAGCGGATTGGATCATCGTTTATCGAAGGCCCTCGTACTGGCCTGAAGGCTTTGCAGAATGGCTCTCATCGCGGCGGCCGATACATGAGCGGCGAAGGGACGGTGTCTGGCTTGCCGGCGTATGGTGCGGTCCGAAAGGATCTTGCGTATCGGAGAAATGACGCCGTACGGGACGGATTTCCGTTCGAATGCGGAAAATGGGCTAGCGGTGTGCACTCGGGTTTCTATAATTTTCAGTAAGAACAGAAAACTCGGATAGATGAACGTCTGGGGCATCATGGCAAACTGGTCGCACTTGAACGAAGCCGGGCAGGCACGCATGGTGAATGTGGCGGAAAAACCCGTCACGCACCGGACGGCCGTAGCTTCCGGCATCGTTCGAATGCGTCCTGAGACTCTGCAATCGATTCTAGAGGACATGAACCGTAAGGGCGACGTTCTCGCAGTTGCCAGAATCGCGGGTATTCAGGCCGCGAAACGTACGGACATGCTGATCCCGCTTTGTCATTCGATTGGGCTGGACGGTGTGGAAGTTTCCTTCGATGCGGAGCCGCCGACCTCGATCCGAGTTCATGCGATCGTTCGCACGACTGGACGAACCGGAGTCGAGATGGAAGCACTCGTGGCCGTTTCGGCCGCAACGCTTACGATATACGATATGTGCAAGGCAATTGATCGAGAGATGACCATCGAAGCGATTCGCCTTGAATCGAAGACTGGTGGTCGATCCGGAGAATTTCGCCGGGAATCCTGAAGCTGGTGGAGTGGATTTCGGACTCGAATTCCGCATCCGACGCGTGCTCATGAATCGAACGGAGCGTATCGAAAATGTCCTCGGTGATGAACGATTTGCCCGGCATCGAACAGACCAAGCGCCGTCTGGCCGCTTTGTATCTGCCGATCGCCCAGGATCTTGAAGCCTGCGAGAAAATCTACCGCACTGAGTTGGAAAGCTCCATTCCGTTCGTACAGCGACTCGTCGATCATGCCGCCCGATTTCAGGGTAAACGATTGCGTCCGACGCTCCTGCTTCTGACCGCGAAAGCCTGCGGCGGAATTCGCCCGATTCACCACCAGCTCGCTGCCGTTGTGGAAATGATCCATACCGCCAGCCTGGTGCACGACGACATTCTGGATGAAGCGATGGTGCGCAGGCACGCCGCGACCATCAACGTGGAATGGGGTAATGAATCCGCCGTTTTGCTCGGCGATTATCTTTTCACTCATGCGTTTCATCTGGCTGCGTCCACGGGTTCGACTTTGGCCTGTCAGTGGATATCGCGTGCGACGAATCGAGTCTGGGAAGGCGAGATGTCGCAGAATTATCACCGGGGCGACTTGAACCTCGATGAGGCAACCTACTTCGAGATCATTCGCGGGAAAACGGCGGAATTGACGGCCGTCTCAGCCGGTCTGGGTGCCTACTTCGCCGAGTCGGACAGCAAGGTCGTCGAGGCGATGGACGCTTTCGGTTGCAATCTTGGTATCGCGTTTCAGATAGTAGACGATCTGCTCGACATTCTTGGGGATGAGCGTAATACGGGTAAGAGCCTTGGGACCGATCTGGACAAGGCGAAGCTCACATTGCCGCTGATTCGATTCCTGGCGAGTGCGACTCCGGAAGAGGCTTCGGACTTGAGGTCCATGCTCATCGATCCTGATCGATCGGCCTCCCGCCGAAAAGTGATCAAGACCATCGTTTCCCGCGAAGGGATCATCGACGATTGCTGGCGAACGGCACGAGAGTTCGTGAACGTTGCCCAGGACAATCTTTCTGTTCTCGAAGAATCGCCATCGAAGAATATCCTCTCGAAAATGACTGAAGACGTCGTCAAGCGAGCTTTCTGACGCGAATCAGGGTTCCCGCGGGTCCTCGACTCGTGCGAGATACTCCGACTCGCGGGATAATCGGGTCGATTTTCTCCTCCGAAATCGGTCCGATGCAGAATTCTTTGCAAAGATGTCGACTCCACTTCCCGTTTCGGGAGAAAGTTTTTAAGATACGGGCTATGAAATACGCCGAAAAGCTCTATCGCCAACTCGTGAGGCTCGGGTGGAACCAACAGAAGCTGTCGCGCACTTCGGGCGTCAGCGATTCCGAGGTTTCAAGGATTCTCGCGGGCAAGTCGAACCCAGGTCTTGAGAATGCGTACCGGCTCTCGAAGGCCGTCGGACTTTCTCTCGATTTCATGGCCAACGAAGAACTGACTGAGGATCCCAGACTTGAGCTTTCGGGTCTGACGGACACTCAGAGGGATCTTCTGAACGTGGCCAATTCGATCGGAATACGCCAGACGACTCAGATTCTCGACATTGTCCAGCATCTGGGTTATGACATCGCCTTTCGCAGGCTGATCGACGCTCGCCCGGTCATCGAGCCTCTTGGGGCGGATACCCCTAGCTCAGCTGTCAATGCCCCGGGACAGGCAGGTTCTCTGGGCGTCCGCCGGTCAGGAAGCTAAGACGGCCCGAAAAGTTGCAACCTCGGATTTTCCGAAGTTGGACTTGAGCCTTTTCTGCCATTTGGGTAAATGGTGTCATCTTTTCGAAACCGGCCACGGATGGGGCGGTTTCGTGTCTCCGAACCTCGATGGCTACTGTGTGCAGGGAGGCTCAACTATGAATCGTCGCCGAGCCTTGTTCGGTTCTTTGTGGGCCAGTTGTTTGGCCATGTCGTCTCAATTCGTGAAGGCTCAGCAGCCGCCCTCGAGTTATGAAGGCGACCTTGAACCTGTGCGAAACCGCAAGGTTTCGCTGACCCAGGAGAGGCGTCCCTCTCGACCCGCGGCTTCGGAAGAACCCGAAGAGGAGGCTGCCTCGGACTCGACGGGTTTCGAGGAAGCCGGCCATCAATGGATGAGCTACGACATTTCGAAGTACATGCAGCTGCCGCATGACCAGACGATTCCGCCCCAGAATGCGATCATCGACTGGATCATCCGCCGCTATGGAACGGGAATCTGGCACGGGTCGAAAGTCTCGGCCCTGGTGGCCAACAAAAAGCAGGTCAAGGCTTATCACGACAGCAAAGTCCTCAAACAGGTCGGTGAGATCGTCGAACGCTTCACCGATTCGACCGCGGACATCCTCAAGGTTCGCATTCGGTTCGTCGCTGCCGCGGATCCTCGCTGGCGATATATGGTTCTCTCGCGCATGAATCTGCTTGGTGGCGGCCCGCAGGGGCAGCAGATTTGGACCATGAGCCTGACCGATGCGACGATGGCCATCACGCAGATGCAAGTCTATCAGGGGTTCGAGCTACTGGCCGATCAGCAAGTGGAAATGATCAATGGTCAGACGCTTTCGATGATCACGAGCGAGAAAAAGCCGTATAACCCTGGTTTGCAAAGGCAGGCGACGGCCAACAATCAGTCGACCGAGGCCTCATTCAATCAGCTCAACGAAGGCGTGTTCCTCAAGTTCAGCCCCTTGCTGACTTATGAAGGCAACGCCGTCGACGGTTCGATCGAATTGACCTGCAATACGGTCAAGACCATGATCAAGACTCGCGTGCTGGCGGGTCGAGAACAGGGTGCGAACGAAGTGACCGTCGACGTTCCTGAAGTCGTTACGAGCAAGCTGGTGCAGACCGTTCGCTGGACGATCGGGCAAACGCTCGTGATTTCCGGCGGCATTCATCCTGGCATGCTGCTCAAGAACAAAAACGGATTCCTGAACCTCAGGATTCCCGGAACGGTTCCGACACAGACGGAAACGCTCGTACTGATCGATGTCGAGACGCCAAATTCACCGGCAAGATCGGGAGCAGGCAATTCGACGACATTGCGGTCCGGTGGTTCGGGGTCACTCAAGTCATTCGACGACTCTGAGAAGTGACATCGATCCGATCGCGGATTCGAAAGATCGACGCCCTGAAGCGAATTCCGGATGAGGATCGCTTCAGGGCGTTATTCGGTTGGTAACTTACGCAGGATTTTGCGACTCGCTGAATTCCTCGAGCGAAAGTCGGATTCGCATGGCAATCGAGAGTCTCGTCCGAATCGAGTGCTGCGTCGCGAGTTTTTACGGATCAAGGACTAAAGCACGGGGGTATTCGAACCGAGATGTGCAACGCATCGGTGACGAGATCGAACCCCGGCCCGAGCGAATCGGTCGATTCCGCTCACGAAGTCATTGCTGGGTGCATCGATACTCGACCGCCAGGAATCACCAGGGTTCTTCCATCATGGAAGCGATCTGTTCCGCCATTTTCTGACAGGCTTTTTGATAGGCCATCATCGTCGTGTCGCCGAATTCCGGGCTGAAAGTGACCGTTTCCCGCATGGTCACGCTGCCGACGTCTTTCGGGTCACCGGCGTTCTGCCGGTTATCGGTCCAGCGCACGTTGACGACAAGGTCGGCGGAGAGCTGGCGGGGCAGGTTCTGGGGGTTTTCGACGAGCAGGTTCTTGTCGGCGAAGATGACTTCTCCGGAAAGCGTACTGTCCGCTCCTTCGGGAGTGCCGACGACTTTATAGGGTGTGCGTTTCTCGATTTCCTTGGCGACGGCTTCCGTGAGCATGAGATTCAGGTCGCGCCGGAAGGTGAGGGACCGAAAGATCGGCACGTAAACCGTTCGGACCTCACGATTGTAAGGAGGGCGGACCGAATAGCCGCAGCCGAAGCTGAGGAGTGACGAGAACGCCCCTGCCCCTTTCAGCCAGGCCCGGCGATTCTGCGCCCCGGCCTGATTCTTCAGGACATTTCGGCTGTATTCGCGAGAATTCGAAGCGTTCATGGTCAGGGTCCCAACATTCCGTTCGGTCCGCTCATTTGAGTCGGCGCCCCGGACGAACCGCGATTGATCGAAAGCGGGTCGGCGGCCCCGGGCTGGGTCATGATCTTCGAAGGGGCAGAGAACTTCCGCGGCATTTTGGCGACTTCGACCATCATTTCCCTGGAATTTTCGGCCCAGACGCTGTTCGGATACTTCTGGATGACCTTGCCGAAATAGAACTCGGCGGCCATCGCTTTGCCGGTTCGCTTGTAGTAATCACCGACCATGTAAGCGCGTTCGGCTTCCTGGTCCGTGATCAGGTCCAGCATCCTGTAGAGTTTCTTCTGTTCCTCACGAGGACGATCCGGGTAGTTCGCCAGTGTCTGCTGGATGAGTTCGCGGGCTTTGTCCAGGTTCTGGGCATCGTATTCCGGGCCGATGTAAGCATTGATTTTCGCCAGGATGGCCTTTTCCTGAGCTTCCCGAAACATCGGGCTCTTGGGGAAATCACCCAGGAACTGGTCGTAATAGACGGATGCCGTTTCGAAGTCCGTCGCCTGGAAGTAAGCGTCGGCCAGCAGGAGCGTCGCGTCGTCGGCCAGAGGGCCCGTGGGGTCGTGATGGCGGACGTGCTCAAGAGCCGAAAACGCGTGCCCGCGAACGTCGACACTCGGCAATAGGCCTGAGAGACGTGCATACCAGGGCATCTTTTCCAGAGGCACAGGAAGGTCGCTGGCGATCCGGACTTCCGATCCGGTTCCCGCGTCGGGAGTCTCGTTCTCTGTCGAGGCTCTCTTGACACCTGCGTCGCGGTTCTTGTCGACCGGGGTTCGTTCCGGTGTCTCGGTTTTCGGCAGAACCGGCGTGATCAGTTGCGGTCCCTTGTCACGAAAGGCTCCGGGCGTGAGGGAAACGGAATTTTCCGTCACGAGGTTCGGAACCTGCATGCCCGATGCGGCCAGCCACTGCCGGGCGATATCGTATTCTCGGGCAACGACTCGATCCAGATAGCGAGTGCCGGGATAGTCGGCAACGAGTTGTTCGTAGGCGTTGTGGGCCGTCACGAAATCGCTGTTCTGAAAGGCGCATTCCGCTACGTAGAATTGTGCGGATTCGCCGAAAGGAGTGCCTTTTCGGCGTTTCGCCAGTTTCGCGAACTTTTTCTTCGCCTCGGAGAAGAGGCCTTGCTGAAATGCCGTTTCGGCCACCTGGAATTCGGCTTCGGTTTCCGGGTCTGCCTTGACCTGCTGAAGCTTCCAATTGTCGCGGCTGGTCGTACGTTTGAGCGAATCGGCTGCGACCTCCGCGGCGTTCGATGACGACTGGGAACGGTCTTTCCCACGCAGATAGTCAACGACTCCTAGTGGACCGAATCGTTCCTTCCGGCCTTTGGCATCCTGGTATTCTTCGTCGGAGATGCCTTTGGCGATGCCCTCGTCTCGGGCCATCGACCATCGGGACCAGACGGACGTGGCGCCGCTGGCGCACCCGCTCATGACGATCAGGAGCGGCGCGATCGCGAGAGTCCGTATTTCGGAATTTCGGGTGATATGGCGCATCCTTGCGCTTTCTGAGTGCATGGGAGCGATCCTTCGCCGCCACAGGCCGATTTGTCACGGATCCGAACGATTCGACGCCGAAAATGGATCTTTCAGAAGACGTGATCTCCCTGAAGATACTTATGCATTTTCGGTCTGTGTCCCAGAATGTGGCAGATCACGGCGGACATGACGTCTCGTGCTGCCGATTCGTTCCGAAAATCGCCGTAATCCCGCCAATTCTGGCCGGGCCAGCTCAGGAGCCGGAGCAATTCGAGGGTCGTTCGCGTCAGAGTCTCGACGTGCGGCTGCCCGTTTCGACAGTCATTGCACAGAACGCCGCCAATGGCCAACCCGAAAGCGACACGATCGCTGGCTTGGCGGATCGCCGATTCCGATCCACAGTGAACGCACTGCTCCAGGCTCGGCATCAATCCCAACTCCCTCAACAGGGCGAGTTCGAAGCGAATCACGCGACGTCTCAGCAGGCGTGGATCCGTCAGGTTCCGAAGCGTGATCACCGAAGCGTCGAACAACTTCGGGTGCGGGTCATAGTTGTGCGTCAGGTCGCTCAGCAGCTCGGCGA
>Ga0172376_10008765_pt1 | contig 10532 bp, 16 predicted proteins | sample Lak35m_FD_121114 | JGI IMG/M metagenome (GOLD analysis project Ga0172376, IMG submission 121114) | Freshwater microbial communities from Kabuno Bay, South-Kivu, Congo - kab_092012_35m | ecosystem: Environmental > Aquatic > Freshwater > Lake | place: Democratic Republic of the Congo: South-Kivu... | reverse complement strand
GCCAGCACGCCAAACACCACCGTGGAAATGAGCCAAACCCTTCCCTTCAGGCCGTGGGCATCCGCCTCGATCCGATCCATCTTTGTTTTATGGTCGGTGAGAACTTCGAGGATGTGGACTTGGCGGGTTTCTATCCGGGCAACGGATAGGCGCACCTCGTTGAGAATTTCCGATTCACTCATACCTCGGCCTCCTCCGCCCCTTCACAGATGCGGACGCACTCGTGGCCGTTGCTATCGTAAAACTTTTCTATGTAGCCCTCGGCCTCAAGCCAGTTTAGCGCGGCGAGGAAGTCCGTGTAGGTGTAGGCCGCGCTCACGGCTGAGACTTCCCCGCATCCTCGGCCGCTCCCATGTCTGAATATCTTGGGAGGTCGTTAGATTCGCTTTGCTTGGGGGAGCAACCGGAAAGAAGAAGGCAAAGGGCAATCAGCTTCATCAGTACACCGCCCATTTCGTGTTAAGGTAATTTGTGACGGAATCGGATTCTGAGTCTGTTAAAGATTTTGCATACAAAACCACTTCGCAGATAATTGAGTTCCAAAAAGCACCATCACTTGCCCCGTCTGCCCTAATCATATCTCCAATTCTAAAATTTACTATACCAAGATTTATTGTTGAGGAATAATTTGATCCAGTTGTAGTGTTTGCCTTTACATTTAAGATTGACGCATTGTGAAAAGCTCTAAAAATATAAAAATCGGCATTAGAAACAGATACTGGGCTTCTTAGCCCAGATGCTTTCCATGAGCTTACTTGGTTATTTGTTATACTTCTGAGCAATGGAATATATTGAGCCGCATCATAATCGTTTGCCCCAGAGGTTCTTTGAGTAAAAAGCCTTCCAAAGCTTGATGCTGATGTTGAAAATTTTGCTACAACAAAAATTGTCTGAGCTGTGTAGGTTCTGGAGGAAAAGCTAGAGGTAAGTCTTTTGCTTGTTGCAAAATTAAGTGCGTTCAATCCATTCTTTTCTGCTGTTTCCAATACTGGAGCGTTGGTCGCCTCAGTCGCATGAAGTCCATTACCACTTTTATCCTCCCACCTTTTAACTGCGGAACCATCGGTCGTCACAAGACTTCCACCGCTTGTTGCATCATAGAGGGTATTGCCATCTGCGGCATCCAGCCATAAGTCTAGGTTGCTTATATTTAGTGGCGAAAATGCTTTCCCCCCAAAGAATCCTTTGCGATTAAGGATTCCGCTCGATGCAAAAAAACCCATGAAGCCAATCCCCCTGCCCCTACGCCTCCAGAATCGTAAAATTTGAGGCCGTCACGCTGGATAAAATAAAAACTTGGCCCGTAGGTATGTAGGACGATTCAAAGGTAATCCCCGCCCCGGCGGTCAGCTGGATGCCTTGGGTGGTGGTGGGCGTGAACCCTATGCCCACGGTGATGACATTTGATTGCGTGGTCACATTCTGAATTAACAGATATTTGCGGTTGCTTTTTGTCACCGCCGCCGTTGCGAAGGCGACTGATGCAGTTGTTGGCGTTCCGAAGGCTGTGGTCAGCGCGCCGTTGGGTGCGGCCGCCGTCACCGTGCCGCTGATGGCGGGGAGAGTTTGTACAATAATTTCGCCACTACTTCCAAGTTGTAAAGCCCTAGTTTCTCCACTTGTTACATCAAATCCTCCAACAATGGCTACATATTTAGGATCGTTAGGAATTGCCGAATCTATCTCAAGAATCGGCCCATTGGCTTGAGGCGCAAGATTCGCCGTCACCGTCCCGCTGATGGGGAGAGGATTGCTTACGGAAAGACCATCTCCATTAAGATTAGCTAATTCTATTTTTATGCAATCATTTCCACTATCATAAGCGCCAGCCCAAGCCTCTCCAACAGGAAAATTCGCCGTCACCGTCCCCGCGATGGTCTGGGTGTCGACCTGGTCATCGTAGAAAATCACCAGCGGGCTGGTGGTGGTCAGACCCACGGTGGAGGCGTTCAGGTTTACCCTAGTGTCCGCGCCCGCGACCACGGATCCGGTGACGGAAGCGAAGTTGTACAGGGTGCGGCCCACCTGGGGGGCGACGATCAACAGCAGCTGATCCTGCTCAATGTTAACGCCGGTAAGCGTGACGGCGTTGGTGGTGGGGCTGTAGGTGTAGTTGGATACTATCTGCTTCATGGGGTCGGATTTATCGCTTTGTCAAAGGGTAGCGGGTGGCTGGTAACGGGTGGCGGGTGAGCATCAAGTTGTCGGCTACCCGTGACGCGTTACTCGTCACGCGCTACCCCAAAGCGATGGCGTAGGCGATCCCCTCACCCACGCTGAGCGCGCCGATGGAGCTGGGGCTGACGGGATCTGTCCCTCCCTCTGCATGGGTGGAGGCGTGAATGGCCACGCCGGAGCCGGCCCCGGGCACAAAGACCCCGGGCGCCACGGTGATCTCGGCGGGCCCGGCCACGATGGCTACAGTGGCCGGCATTATTCGGTAACCTCGCCGCTAATGGTGACGGAGCCGTTCAGCAGCCGCACTTTGGTGCCGCCGCTGGTGGTAAGAAGCAGGTCCCACCTGCCGCCGGAAAGCGGCAAGGCGCTGGCGGTGGCGGCGGACAGGAGCAGATCGACGCGGCCGGCGACGCCGGTGGCGGTGGTGACGTTAAAGCTGGCCAAGAGGTTGCCGTTGTAGTCATCCCGGATCTGGGCGGCGGCGGTGGATCCGGTGAGGCTGTAGGTGGCGCCGGTGCCGTCCTGCACGGAGACCTGCAGGGTGAGGTCCACGCCCTGTTCCACGGTAAGGTTATAGGTGCCGGCGGCCACGCGAGCAGGTCGAATGTCAAAAAGCGGCCAACTGTTCCAGCACCCATCGCAGGCTGTCTTCCCGCCGGGTGTATTTGCGGCCGCCCAGGTGCACGTAGCCCAGCCGCCCAGCCTGCTGCGCGTGTAGTACTGGATCGGTTGGAAGCAGGCAGCGCACGGCCAGGCCATCCTCCCGCGCCATGGCGAAAAGAATCATCTGCTCGGCAAAGGCGCAGTTTTTATTGGAAAACGTGCGCATCCCCTCAAAGGCTTGCCAGGCCGCAGCGGTGTATTTTTCCAAAAACGCGAGGCCGCGCTGGTCATGCACGGCCAGCACGCCGCAGTTGTAGGCCCAGGGCTGGCCGGCGACGATCGCCCGGCTGACGGGGCCCAGCCGTGGGCCGGTGTCGCGATAGTAGTCCAGCGAAACGCTGCGGTAAAAGCGGACGTTTTCGGGCAGGTTTTCCAGATGCTGCACGGTCAGGCTAATGCCGGGACCGGGAGCCGGCAGATCGGCCTGCAGAAAGACATCGTAGTCCAGATGCAGAAACGGGGCGCGCTGCCGGCGGTAGGTGTCCAGCTTGGCCGCGGCCCATTTTTGCGGCGAAAAATGCGGGGGCATGGCATCCAGGGTGACCTCCAGGCAGGCCGGCAGCTTATAGGGCGCAAGCAGCCGGGCGGCGTGGCGATCGCAAAAGATGACGCACGGATGCCCGCGGGCGGCCACCAGCCGAACGGAGAGCTGCAGGCAGGCCAGATCGAAAGGACGCGGGTGGCCCTGCCACGGGGCGGTCCACACGGTCCAGACGTGCAGCATCAGGGAGTATAGGTCAGCGGGCTGTAGGTGGTGGCCACCAGCAGATCGGCCTTGATGGTCACATCGCCCTGGTAGACGGTGCGGCGCCGGCCGGATTCCACCAGCTCCACCTCAATCTTGGGGGTGATGGTGGTCTCGCCGGCCACGTTGAAAATCTCCAGCAGCTCCGCGGTGCTCATGGTCAGGGCGGTGCTGTAAAAGCGGGCGTAGTTCACGCCGCTGGTCACCAGGGTAAGCTGGGTGGTGACGTTCTGGGCGCCGAGATCGCCGATGAAGGAGATGGTGTATTTGGTCTGGGAGCTGTCGCCGTCCACGCTGGTCTGAGACGTGAGCGCCGCAATGCTCTCCAGCCCGCAGACGACGTTCTGGGCCAGATTGGTCCGGCTGCTGATGGGCACGGGAATGGACGATTCGGTGTCATAGGACAGGGTGAGAAAGCCGCTGTCCGCATCGGAGCCCACGGTAAGCAGGTAGGTCTCGTTGATGGCGGGGCTGGTGCTTCCGTTGTAAAGCAGGCTTAGCGTGACGACGTTGGCCGTGCTGGCGGCGGCAAACCCATCGGCAAAGACGGCGGGCGACTGCAACAGCTGCACCAGATAGGACGGGGTGACGCCGGTGGCGTGCAGGCGGCGGGTGGTGATCAGGGCGCGGCTGGACGGGAACAGGCTGAACGCATCCCCGGTGAACGTGACGGCGCTGCCGGCGGTGGCGGAGGTGATCACCCAGGCGGATCCGCCGGAGCCGTAGCTGTCCACGGAGACGCCGGTGCCGGCAATCCCGGAGATGGCGTTGTAGACGGCGGTGGTGGTGGCGTTGTAGCTGATGGCGCTGGAGGTAACGCCGGAAAGTCCCAGCTTGAACTCCCCGGCGGTGGGCGGGCTATCGATGTTCCCTATCCCCACGCGAATCGTCACACCGGTGAGATTCAGGTCCTCGTAGACGCCGGAGCCGATCTGTTCGCGGATGCGCAGGCGCAGATCGTAGCTGTCGTTACGGGTGAGCGTGGGCAGCGTGCCGCTGCGGGCCGCCCCGGCGGTGATGAGCTGGCCGGTGGAGGCGTCAATGTGGATGTCCAGCGTCTGGGCCATGGGTGGTCAGAGAGCGAGGTTTGTCAAACCAGCAGGCCGGGGATCCATTTCCTGTGGGTGGCCAAGAGCTCTCGAAAAAAGGGCGAGATCACGTGTTGTAGGGCTAAGAGCCCCCGCCGGAAATCGTCAGCCCGTGGAGGTATTCGATCCGGCGGATGATGCGGTTGAGCGCGGACAGCTGCAGGGTGCCGCGGGTGGCGTTGACGTTTAAGGGAGGCTCCTGGGAGGTGCCGTTCGCCTCGGTGAATCCGGCGGTATTGATTTCGTTCCAGGCGTTTTCAATCCGGCGCAGCAGGCGGCCCAGCCAGGCGCCATCCAGTTTCACCTTACCGGCCGGCTCGACGAGGGCGGGTTCCTGGGGATGGGCGCGGGTGGTGATGACGGAATCGATCTGGCGATGCAGTTTTTCCACGCGCCGGACGATGCGGCCCAGCATGGCAAGGTTCAGCTTGCCGCCCTTCTCAATGGTCTTGAGGGCCGTATCCTGCACGGCCTACAGATCGCTGAAGGATGCGAAGGCTCCGGTGCCAAACTGCTTCTTGCGGAAAGTGGCGCGCACGACGAGGAACAGCCCGCGCCGGACGCACTGGGTGGTGTCGTAGCAGAAGCCCAGATCGGTCAGGCTGGTGCCGGAATCCACGCCAAAGCCGCGCTGGATGACGGTGGGCCCGGGGTTGGCGGGCATGGCCACGCCGTTGATCTGGGCGGGCATGCGGGTGCGGCGATCCAAAATGACGAGGGACGTCTCGGACACATCGCTGACGTACTCCGCCTCGATAAAAATACGGGAGGGGGTGGGCACGAGGCGCACGATGGGCCGGGGCAGGCCGCCCGCGGACGTCAGGCCCACGTACTGCACGGTCATCTTGGTGAGGTTGCCGGGCAGATCGCGGAAGCTGACGTTTTCCACGACCATGCGGGTGTGCTTGGTCTCCGCGGTGGAGAAGGCGCTGTGAAGGACATCGCGCTGCGGCGCCAGGCTGATGCGGTTGGCGCTCCTGACGGTGTAGGTTTCGGACAGGCTCTCCAGCCCGTTCATCTCGCGCTGGTATTCGGAGGTCTCCAGCACCTTGGCGTTGGCGCCGGTGAGCGTAGGCAGGCCGATGATGGACGCGGGCATGGGGCTAGACGGTGATGACGGGCGCGGCCGTCAGCTTGTTGAGGACATCCTGCAGGAGCTTTTCCATGCCGCCCCCGGTGCCCCCGCCCTGCTTCTGCTGGGCGGCGTCCTTTTGCAGCTTGTTGCGGAACTGGCTGTCGATTTCCTGGCTGGAAAAGCCGGCGGCGGCGTTGCCCAGGCCGGACTTAAACCGGGCCTTTTGACCCGCGTAATCGGCCGCATCCATGCCCAGCCCGGCGGCCCGGGCCCTGTCCATCATGGAGGGGTTGGCGCGGGCGGCCTCCTCGGCGGCGACGCGCTTGCGCATGTCCTGCTTTGTAAAGCCTAGGCCGGTGCGGTCGGCCTCGGCGGTGGCCATGTCTCCGAAGACGCGGTTTTGAAACTGGAAATTTTCGCGGGAAACCTGCACGCCGCGGGATTTCTCGGCCGCGGCCATGGCCTGCTGGCCGGCGCGGGAGGAGCCCAGCAGGCCGGAGGAGAGCTGTTGCTGGGCGGCGGCGCGGGTGGTGGCGGCGTCTTCTTGTTTTTTTTGCTCCTCCTTGGCCTTGTCCTGCAAAACCTTGGCAAGATCCTGCTGAGCTTTGGCAAGCATTTCCGCGCTGTCGCGCTTCCCCTCCCTCTCGCGTTCAGCGTCTTTGGCGTCTCTTTCCGCTTTTGTTTTCTCAAAGTCTTCCTTCATTTTTGCCAGTTTTTCGAGTCTTTCTTTTGTTAATTTCTGAGTCTCGGCGTCGTATTTGGCCACGTCTTTACTTTGGCGGGCATAACGATCCAGCAGAAGTTTCTGCTCAAATTCCGCCATGATCTTTTCCCGGGTGACGGGATCGGCGCCGCGGAACGCCGCGGAGGACTGTAGATCGCGCCGGGCTTTCTCCTCGGCTATGCGCTGCTGTTCGGCCTCCTGCCCGTCCGGCCCGGCGGCCTGCAGGCGGCGGGCGTTGCGGTTGCCCTGCTGCAGGCCGGTGAGCAGCTCCATCCCGGCCAGACCCTGCATGCTTTCCTCCAGGTCCTTGAGCACCTGCTCACCGCCAAACAGCTTGAAGATCCCCTGCTGAATGGGGTTGGCGTTGGCCAGCTCGTTGAGGGCCTTGCCCACCTCGGCGGAGGCGGAGGCCAACGTCTGGGCCCGGCCGGCGGCCTCCTCCAGCGATCCGGAAAATCCGGTCATGCCGGAGGTGGCTTGGGCGGCGGCATCGGCGGCTGTTCCGATGCGGTTGCCGATATCGCGCATGGCATCGCCCAGGGCGTTGGCCGCACCGATGGCGATGGTGCCCCCAAGGGATTTGACGAACACTTTTTGCAGGGCTTCCGCCCCGCGCATGGCCACGTCCGTGGCGTCCTTGACGCTGGTCAGCTGCTTGGAAAATTCACGGAAGGAGGCGTTGGCCTGCTTGTCGAAGCCCGATGCGTCCAGGGCCAGCCGGGCGGTGGCGGCTTGAGCGGCCATTTAGAGGCCCGCCTTCTTGGCCTCGGCGGCGGCAATGATGGCGAGGCGGTTGATCATCCTCAAAATCTGAGTGTCAATGGTTTGCCGGATGGTCTGCGGAGAGATGACCTGGCCGATGTAGCGCACGGTGTTTTTGAGCTCCACAAACGGGTTTTTTAGATCTGCAGAATTGTCGGCCACGGTGCCGGACCCCTGGTTTTTTAGATGGCGCCTGACCCACTTGGGCAGCTCCACCTTGCCGTCATCCTTGGAACGCACGGCCTTGGCTCCGCCCAGCTGTTCGGCGCAGGCGGCCCAGCCGGCCTTGGCGATGCCGATGTTTTCCTGCCGCTTTTTGATGTAGCGCAGCAAGGCGGGCTCATCGGTGACGACTTGCCGGACAAACTGGTTCTTGGGCACCTGCTGGCGCGGACCAAAACGGGCGCGCTGGTGGGCGGCGCCGCCGTCAAACTTTCCGATCTGGGTGCCGACGAGCGGGTGCCGGTTGATCCGGTCCAAAATCTCCTGCGCCTGGGTGACGGCGGCCTTTTTGGGCTTGGTGCGTTTGCCGGTCTTTTCGGAAACCTGCCCCCGCATGAGGCGGGCAAAGGCCCGGGCGGCTTGCTGGGGCGTCTGGGTGCGGGTCTTGCCGCGGCCCAGCCGGATGTTGCGGATCCACCAGCTGGCCAGCGCGGGTGTTTTGTAGACGCGGCCGATCTGTCCGGCCACCTTGTCCTGCGCGGACTTAAGCAGCTGATCATTGCCCTGCGGCTTTTTGGTGATAACGGGGCTGGGCTGGGTGTTCTGCATCAGGCGCATGGCCAGCACGCGGGCCTGGATCCGCATCTCCTTGGCGGCCTCCAGCCGGGTGTTGCCGATGAACGCCTGCAGGGCGCGGTTCAGTTTGGAGGTGTCGACGATGGCGCCCATGGTTTAGATCCCCAGGATGCGGGCGATGTCACGCCGGTCCTGCCCGTCCATCCGGCCGGGCCGGCGCAGCTTGGCGCCCTCGTGCCACAGGAACACGTGCTCCGCCTGATGCAGCAGGCTAATGGGTAGCTGCCACAGGATCGTCTCCATGCTCCAGCCGGTGTGTTTGGCCAGGAGGAAGCAGCTGGCGGCCACGCCTCCCGGCGTCACCCGTTTCCCGAGGGGGGTGCCTGCGGGCCGGCCGGGGGCAACACCTCCACCCTGCCCTGGGCGGCCTCATCCAGAATGGATCCCACCAAGGTGCTGGCGGCGGTGCGGTCCTCCTCCGTTTTGTCGGAAATATAATCCAGCAGCTTTTCCCGGTAGGCGTCCTTGTCCCACGCCAGGCGGATGGCGGCGCGCCGATCCTTGGCCAGCAAAAGGTGCATGTACAAAAAGGACCAGATAAACCAGATGGGGCTGTCCGCCTCATCCCTGACCTGCAGGCACAGCAGCCGCGACCCCTCGGTGTACGGGGCCAGCGGCTCGCCCTTGTAAAGCCGGTCGGGCGTGACGAAAGCGGCGTTGAGCTCGGCTTCCAGCTGGAGATCGTCGCTCATAGTTTTTTCAGCAGATCGCGCTTGATTTCGGGCCGGGCGCGTTCGGGGACCAGCAACGTCTGCCCGCCGCGCTTGATAATTAAGATTCTCTCACAGCGCCTCATCAGGCCCATCAGCGTCTCGCGGTTCTCCAGCGCTGCGCGGGCGTACCGGATCCAGCTTTCCGGGTCGCACGTCATGGCGGACCAGGACAGCTGCATCTGGGCGTGGGCCTCCTCGCCCCCGCCGCTGAACCAAAAAGTGTACTGGCTGCGCCCGTCCTCATTGACGGTGCAGGTGACGGGATCGTAAGGCCGCAGGGCTGCGCCGGCGGCGGCGGACACGGCCGCGTCCTTCAGATTGGTGGTGCCCCAGAAGCTATCTTGAAACATTTAAGGATCTCATAAAAACCGCGCGGGCGGTTTAGGACATGTGCGGATAGCGGGTGGCGGAGACGTCCACGGTGACGAAGGCGTCCGGGCTCTTGCTGAACGCCACGCTGTCCACGACGATCCGGCCGCCGGTGCTGGTGGCGTTGGCCAAGGTGGAGAGGACGGCGCCGGCCGTGGTGCTGTAGGAGCCGGTGATCGCGCCTGAAAAGCTCAGCGCATCGGTGGCGTTGTAAAGGGCGATGCCGACGACGTCGCCATCCGCCCGGCGCACCTCGGCGCGCTCGACGTTGCGGGTTTCGCTAAAGGACTGAACGAGCAGTCCCGTCTCGGCGCTTAAAGCGAACTGGAGGCCGGTCTGTCCAAGAGTAGTCGCGGGCATGCCAACCCAAAAAGTGTCAACTGCCGATGGACAGCGGGGTGGCGACGACGGTCAGCTGCAGGGTACGGCTGAACAGGCGCTCGTCGCCCTCAACGCCGGACTCGCTGCCGGTGACGTCGCACCGGTAGGCGCGGGCGGATCCGATGGCGGTGGTGGCGTTCAGGCGGGTGACGGTGGAGGTATCGTGGTAGAACGCCTGCAGGAGCTGGGCGCTTTTCACATTGAACGCCTGGGCAGTGATGTCGTCCGCCCGTTCGGCCAGCACGATTTCCACGGGCACCTCAAAGACGCCGGATCCGGGGGCGGGCACTTCCGCGCCCAGGGTGGCGCGGATGGCCAGAAAAGGCGGATCCTTTTCGATCGTCTCCTGGGAAAGATGATAGGCCACGCCGGTGACGGCAGACTGCAGGAGCTCCTTGAGCCCTGCCTCGACTAAGCGGTCCAGCATGGTCACGGCGGCCATATCGATTACCGGGTTATGTCATCCCAGACGGGGCGGATGGCGGGATCAAAGGTGACCATCTCTTTCAGCCCTGCGCCGCCGTGGGGATAGACGGGCTCGTAGTGATAACGCCGGACGCACGGCGGCCAGGTGATCCGGCCCCTGCCCCGCTGGGCCTTGGAGGTGTCCACGCTGCGGTCGTTGTCCTCGATGACGAACGTGCAGGGCAGGCTCAGGCCGTCCACGTAGTTCACGGCCTCGTAGAAGTGGCCCTCGTCCTCCGCGCCGTCGCCCACGAAGCACCAGACGTGGCGGGCCTCGCCAGCCTCCTTGATGCGGTAGGCCACGCCGGCGGCGATGCCGCAGGTGCCGGCCAGCACGCTGGAGCTGTAAAAGTTCAGCCGATGGTCAAAGACAAACATGCTGCGGCCTTCGCGGATCATCTGCTCCAGGGTGTCCGGCTCGCCGCCGTGCAGAAGGTAATGGTAGTGCGAGCGGTGGGTGGAGAAGACCCAGTCGCCGCGGCGGATCTCCTCAAACAGGCGGATCAGCTGCAGCTCGTTGCCGCCGCACAGGTGGATCAGGTACGGCAGCCGGCCTTCCTTAAACAGCCGG
>Ga0172376_10008764_pt1 | contig 10532 bp, 14 predicted proteins | sample Lak35m_FD_121114 | JGI IMG/M metagenome (GOLD analysis project Ga0172376, IMG submission 121114) | Freshwater microbial communities from Kabuno Bay, South-Kivu, Congo - kab_092012_35m | ecosystem: Environmental > Aquatic > Freshwater > Lake | place: Democratic Republic of the Congo: South-Kivu... | reverse complement strand
TCCCGATGATGAAGCCAAATGCAAACAAGAATAGACCCCATCCGATCAATGCCATGATCGAATAGAACCGAATGTCACTTTCGAGGCTTTCGCTTTGTTCCACTTGAGAGTCTCCCTTCAAGAATCCTCAGTTCTGACTTGAGATCATCAATGCGCTTACGAATGCCGACAATCCGAGCGCGGAGTTTCGCGCGATCAACATCGCTCTGAATGTCCTCATGCCACGGATGGTGCTTCTCTGGCTTGACTGCGGTCATTTGCTCCTCCACTCGGAATCAAGCATTCGGATCGCAAGCTCCGCCATCAGGCGGTTCGTGAATCGAAACTTGTATTGACGGCTCTTCTGCTTGCACAGACGATCAAGGATCTTCTTGGTTGAGTCGCTGATCACGATCGTCCGACGCACACTCTTCTGTTTCATCGGCATTCTGCTTCTCCTTGTTCAATGAATGTATGACGAGTGTTCGATGGTGTCAACCGATCATCGATCGCGCTTCTGCGGATTTGCCGTTCTTGATTAGATCGATGAGTTGACTCGCACGGCGACGATCAACCTTGGACGGGTCGATCCCGGCTCGACGCAGAACGAAAGCTTGCTTGTCGCTTGGTCGTTGCATGATCGCCTCAATGAGCTGCGATGCTCTGCCCGTATCAAGATCGTTCGTGCGGATGCCGACGCGCTCTAGCATTGCCTTCTGCTTCGTAGTCGCGGGAATGTTTCTCTGCCACCACGGGACGCTCTTCGGGACGATGCCAAGCGCCTCAAACGGATCAATCTCTTGGCTCTTGAACGTCGCCTTTCCAATGATGTGCTGCCGGGTCTGAGCCTCAAGTTTCTTCTGATGCTCGCGCTCCTGATGGGTCAACATCTCAAGCACATCGAACTCGTCGCCGACACCAGCCTTCTCGCGCTGCGCCTTCTCCCGCTTTCCGCGAGACGTTCCGCAGTCCATGCTTCCACCAAGTACATCACCGGCGTGAACGAGCGTGTGCCGACCCGAGTTGCCGAGAAAGTCCAATGCGAGGATATGACTCTTTGGAGAAGCGGCAATCGCGGCGCAACGCTCCTCCGGGGTGTTCAAACCATTGATGACACCAGGCAATGTTCTTGTGCCGCGCCCGAGCATCTGCACATAGAGTGCGCGGCTCTGCGTCGGGCGCATCATCGCAATCACTTGCACACCCTTGCCATCGTTGGCTGGATCGTCCCAGCCCTCGGTGGCGACGGCGACGTTCACGAGGTACTGAAGCTTGCCATCGGAGAACTGGCGAAACAGGTCGCGTCGAACATCCTTGGGCGTTCCGCCGTGAACGATGGCCGCAGGTCCGGTGTTCATGCCCGGACGGTTCAACTGCTCGGCGATGCGATCAGCGTGTTTGACCGTGGCGGCAAACACAAGCGTCCGACGATCCCCGACAATCTCCACCATTGGAGCGACCATCTCAAGCAGCGATGTCTCAAGAGCCGTTTCCAAGTCATTCAACTGGAAGTCCGCTCCGTTCTTCCGAGCATTCGATAGGTCAAGTCTTTCGCATTGAACGAATCGCTGTCGCACGGGTACAAGCCATCCATCCCTGATGCCATCGGCCACGTCGTACTGGTAGGCGACAGTCTCAAACACCTGCGCGAGCGCGCGCCTGTCGAGGCGGTCGGGAGTCGCAGTCACGCCGAGCAACTTTGATGCCGGGTGCATCATGTAATGCTCGATCACCTTCTTGTACGACGCGCTCGGCGCGTGATGGCATTCATCGACCACGACGAGCCAAGGGTTGTCGTTGCGGAAGCGGTGCATACGCTTGCGATCGCCCTTGCCAGCAACTTGCGTTTGAATTGAGGACACGACTACGGACGAGACTCCGTACATTGATTGCTCGTTCGACCGCAGATCGCCCATCTCAATCGCGGCCTCAAGGCCCGTCACCTGACGAATCTTGTCAGCCGCCTGCGTGATGAGTTCTTCGCGATGCGCCAAGACGATCGCCCTGCGACCCTCGCGCTGGAGCGCGCGACGAATCACCTCGGAGAATACGACAGTCTTACCAAGCCCCGTCGCAAGGACGGCTACGGTGCTTCGGTTGAGCGACAGTTTGTCGCAGATGCCTTTGACGGCATCATTCTGATATGGCCTGAGTTGCATGGTGGCTCCATGTAGTTCATTGGCAGAGTTTGTGCCATGCATCCCGAACATCGGGAGGCAATCTCTTCCACTTCTGATACAGGTTGCTTGCCGACTCCGGTGTCTCGCAAGTAACCCGAGCGAGCATATTGAAACCAGTATGCAAGCGTTCGTGACAGATGCCGATCACGACCATGCGCCGAAACTCGTGAATCTCCAAGACAGACGATGCCATGTTGAACTGCCGATTGACCTTGGCGAGTATAGATAGCGTGGTCATCGTGATGGCTTCAAGCTGCTCAATCGCGCCCTGTTGACCCAGCCCGTCTGATGGCACTTCCTGCATCCATCGCCTCCGCATTCTGGGCATACAGCCGCTGGCCGCGCTGCCGATACATGGTCGCGAGCATCTCGAATATGCTTGAGCAGCGCGCTTCCGCTCGTCAGTAACCAAGCCTCGGCGCTAGTTTTCGACAGGCGCTGCGCCATGTCTGCACAGGTGTCGAGTTGCGCGAGAAGATCCTTAAACAGCCCTTTGATCTCATCGATGTTTCCTTCTCCCATCGACTTCTCAATCTCGTGACGCTCATTGGCGCGCGCTGCTGCCTCGCGCACATCACGCGCCGTCACGCTGCGATCCTCGATCTCAGCTTCCTCAAGTGCATCGCGCCAAATATCTTGGCGATCTTCCTCGTCCACACGCGCGAGAGCCTCGGCCTGCGCGGCGTTGTCGGGCTTCGGAAGATCCTCGGGCAAGGACGCAATCGCCTCAACGGCGCTGATCAACTGCCGGCCACGAGAGGCCGTGAAGCCCCACCGCGTCTGACAGTAGTCCTCGAACGTCAGGTACTGCGCTCGGTACAGGCGATTCGATTGGATCTCGGCGAGAGCAGACCCGACCTCAAGGAACGCCTTCATTCCCTTGTTGATCAGGTGTTCAAGATGCTCTAGGCGATGCACTTCGGTTGTGGTGAGCTGGCTCATTGGTGTCGATCAAAAACAACCCTGCGGCTACATAGCCACAGGGTCGCATGGGGAAAAAGATGTCGGGATTGTAGCCACGCATGGCATGGGATCAAGAAAGGGGGCCGGAACCTTGCGGTCCCGGTCCCCCCGAAAGGTAGAAGTCATGCTGAAACGTCGGTGGATGCGGCTGCAACCTTTCGGCTGCGCTGCGCCTTGATCCATGATTGGATTCTTGGAAGCCACTCCGCAGGCCATGCGGTGATGTCATCTCCTCCAGCCAATCCCGCCTTGAACATTGTCGCCTTCAGATCCTCGATTGTCAATCCCTTGCCAGCCAAAGCCTTGGCAAGTGCCTTGGCTTCCGCCGACGAGATTGTCTTCTGAGCTGTCGAAAGAGCAGCGTGATTGACCTCTGCGGCCTCGGAGCGAATAGCCTCCTCTTCGGCCTGATCGACGGCAGGATTGCCTTGGCGAGGCTCCTGCTGCGCCAGATGAAACGCAGGAGCGGGAACATCGGCCTGAGACATCTCCTCCGGGCTGTACAGGCCACTCAGCTCGGCAGGAAATGCCTTGCGAAGCGCAAGCATTTCAGCGCACTTGGCGAGCATGAGCGCAGGCATCTTCGGCCATTGCCCTGTCGGCTGACCCTCCTTGTTCCGCTGGCAGTATTCGCTCCACAGCGCGACCGCATAGAGCGGTTGGACGAAGCCCCGCCGCGCGACTCCCACGCGAGCAGCCACAGGCGGGGTCTTCGCTAGCCACACATCCTTCCATACGCCGTCCTCGCCGCACCAGTATGGGCCGTCCTGTCCTGCGTACTCACCGCTGCGCTGCGCCACGAGCCGCGCGCCGTCGATGCTGACTTGAGTCTGCATGACCTCGCGCCGCTCACGACTGTCCCACCGCTTGATGGCGAATATCTGACGAGCGAACGGATCGAGTCCGGTGCGGTTGCAGATGGCGACGAACAGTTCGAGCTCGTCGTTGGAAGCACCTTTGGCGATCGTCCGGGCGATCAATCCAACCTTGTCGCTATCAAGTTGTCGAATGGCAAGCTGCGTCATTCGGTCTCTCCTTGCTCGATGCAGTTGTAGTTGAACTGCGAAATGCCCTTCTGCTGGCGGATCCATCTCAGGTACTCGACCATGTCCTGCATCTCGAAGAAGACCTTGCAGAACAGGTCTCCAGGCAAACGCACATGGTTGCTGTCCATATCGTCGCCGTACTTGCGGTCGAAACGCTCATACACCTTGTCAAGGCGGGACAGCATATCCCCCAAGTCCTCGATCATATGATCGACGCACTCGTCGTGGTTCTCATGGATTTGAACCCCAATGCTGAACTTCGGAATCAAGTGAACTGGTTCGATGATCTCTTTCACAGCGTCTCCTCCGCTTTGGCGACCTTCCAGCGCGGAAGAGAAATGGTCTCGATGAGCTCCGTGTATGCCGGCCAAGTGTTGCGCGTCACGCAATCAATCAGTCTCGGCATCGCGTGGGCGATCGCCATCGCGCCTTCCATGATCGCATCGTGGTCGAGCGTGTAGCAGGCAACGCCCCAAGGGCGCTCCTTCTCGACGGCGACGAACACCATGCTCTCGACATCGAACCCGGCGTTCTTCATCGCGGCGATGTACCACGCGGCTTGAATGTGATATGAGAAGTTGGCAACGGATTTTGTGAAACCAGCGCGACTTGCGTCGGTAGTTGACTTCAAATCCACGATGCAACGCTGTTCAAGGTTGTAGCCGTCAATACGAGCCTTGCAGGGAATCGTGCCGTTCGGCCAAGTCGCCGTCCACAGGATCGACAATTCGCGCTCCGTCAACCCGCCAAGCAGTTCGCCAGCGGTCGAGTGCCGTCTAGCCGACTCGGCCATCTCCCACGTTGTCGCGTAGTCATCCGCAGACAGAATCGTCTTGCCCTGATTCTCCTCGACAAACGCAGCCCAATGCGCCTTGCCAGCGGTAGTGCGGCGATCAATATCAGGAGCGGTCGTGAACTCAGATCGAAACCGCTGCGGCTCAAGGACGCAGGCGTGGAACGCCTCACCGAGCGCAAACGCCGACGATTGCTTCGGATAGCCGTCCATCGCTCTCAGGTGCGCTGGCGATCGCATGAACTCCTTGAGTCGCGATGCCGATGCGGCCACGATTGCGTGATAATCCCGCGAGGGCATATCTCGTCTGATTTCTACCATTATCAGGCTCCTTTAAGTCCCCCTGCTGCCGCCGAATCGGAGCCACCAAGGCCGGAGGCAGCAGGGGGATCGGGTGTTCGTCTTGGTGGCGCAGACACTCTATCGGCTTGTTAGACGGTTGTCAATCGCAAATTTTCTTGCGATCAGCCAATTGTGAGTTGAGCAAACCATGCCCTGATTCGATCGCGCAGTTTGCGATGGCGACCTGGCGATGGACCCCACTTGCCCAACGGACACTTCTGCTCAGGCATAGTCAGTTTGACTGTGAGTCGGCTGCGCTGCGATACGCCACACCCGCACCCGGCGCAGAATCCAATCTCGTCAGGAAGCTTGTCGGTAACCATGCGCTTCGGACAAGCAATGCATTGTGCCTTGCGCTCCTCGTATACCGCATCGGTCACAGGCCCATAGAGCTGCAAGGACGCTTCCGCAGTCAGGTACTTCTTGACATTAGAAACCGTCACCTCGCGCTCAGGCACAGTCTCAGATGCAGCATTGATTTCTCGGACAGTCGCCTTTGGCAAATCATCCGTGCTGTAGGACTTGCCTTGTCGAAAATACATCTCTCTCATTCGATGACCTCGCAATCGAGCGCGTGGCCGATGCAGGTAATCTGTGCCGGAACCACGAACACATCCGCAGCGCAGTCATTGTTTGGAGGACATGGATTGCCCGGACCTTCCTCTGGACATCCAAAGTTGGTGCCTCCGTAGAAGCACTCCGTATACACAATGCAGCCTCCACCACAGCACAGGTCGGATACGTCGTACTTGGGACTCGCCGGATTGACGGGTTCCGTGATCTCGTTACACATGGCCGCAGGGGGTCGGTGACCGACAGCCACCGCCGGCCACACGTTATACGACGGAAGCGGTGGGGTCTCCGTGCGACAGGTAAATGGAATCTCGTCCAGCCACGAATCGCGCGAGCGTCGAGCCTCGACCAAATACGAGTTGACCGTGAACAGGCAGACGTACTCCTGATCGGCCTCGCACACGCCCTTTACGAGCGAAAGATCGTTCTTGAGGTAGTACTGGCTGTAGACGAAGCGCACTCCCTCGCAGGTCGCCCGGATCGCGAACTTGCGGCAATTCGTCGGCGGATCGCATCCGGCGAGAGGAGCCGTGCCGCACCACGAACAGTCATCCTCACATTGATTGCAGTACACCGTGTCCGGACAGATTTGCGGACAGGCCGAGCAATTGACCGGGGGGCGCGGCTCGCCACGGAACGACAGGATTGGCGCGTCTAGCACGTTGGGGCCACCGATGCCGCCGTTGCGCCCATATCCGGCTGCGATGGCCTGCTCCTCGGTCAATCCCGTGCCAGCGGCTGCGTCCCAATCGACCCATGCCCATCCACCGGGAATGCCTCGGAAGTAGACCCATTGACGCTCTCGCCAGTAGTCGTAGTCTGCCTGACTCGCCGGATTGCCTGGATAGTCCTTCATGCAGATCGCCTGCAATGGAGCCTGATCGACGTACACATCGTCCTTGTGCAGATACGGCCTGTTCGTCACGCCGACATCCTGATCGCAGAACCGCTTGCGGAACGGGCCAAGTTCGGCCATGTCCTCAACATCCTCGATGCATAAGTCGTAACCAGCGGTCGGGAATTTGGCATCCAAATCAATGAATCCCTGACGCTGCTCAGGTCGCCAATCCTTGGCCGCGATATACCCGGCATCGGCGAGCTTATTCAGCGTCTCTTGGCTCGTCGGCTGACCATCGACTGCGATATCGGCAAGGAGTTGCGCGTACTCAGCTGCGTCGATCACATCGTTTGAGAGCGCATCATCAAGATCGCATTGATAGAGCGGGATTCCGGAACAGGCGAATACCCACCACTTTGGAACGAGATCGTCGGTCTGGAACGGAACGCCGCCACAATTGCTTCCCGCGCCCTGTGTGCAACCGGGGACGCGAATGCGAACGCCATCCGGGCAATCTGAGATGCGCCACCAACGCTCATAGAAGACGAGGCACAGGAACTGGTCATATAGCCTTGGAACTCCTGCGCCGAGCGGAAGACCATCCTTGTGACAGGTCATGTCGATGAACCACGAAGTCGTGGCGTCGTTCGCAAGATCGTCCTTGCGCGAGTTTGACAGGCCACCACGACCTGTGCCAAACCAAGTGTCGCATAGGCACGGCTGCTCTCCCGGAGCCGGTGGGAACACCGTGTAGCAGCATTGATCTGGGTCGTACTCGGGATGGCAGCAAGGATTCTTGCAAGCTTCTCCTTGCATGAAAATGTTGTTGTACGTCGGCAGCTCGATCAGATTGACCGGATCATCGAGCTGCGCGTAACGCAGGACGAATCGGCAACTGTGGAACTTGTAGATCGACTGCACGGGCAACATTGCGCCCTGCGTGTGCGAGTAGCAGATTTCGCACACAGGATCTCCGGGATTGACCCCGGCCTGACGGAAATGCTGCGACACCGTATATCCTGGGCGCTCGCTCCAAAGCAGGAGCGTATCGGCGTGATGGCAACAACCGCTGTCAATCTCGGTGTTGAAGATGCAGTCACGAATACAGCGTGGACCGCAGCAGCAGCCTCGGGAAAGGGTCATTAGTCCTCCTCCTCCTCTTCTTCTTCCTCTTCTTGAACGGCCTCTTGATCCTCAGAAGACTTCACCACCATCGCGTTGCACAACATCGCGTTGCCAATTTGATGTCGCCAAAACCTCGTGCTGCGCCTCTTCTGTGTTGTCCACAGAATAACGACGGCATCGGCCCCTGCCTCCTCGATAAGGAGACGCGCGGCTTTTTCAGCCACGAACAAAGGGCCGATGTCATCGCGCGCAGGAGGCATCAGCGATTGAGGTAGTAGCGGAGCTGAGCGTATTCAAGCAACATTGTGGCTTGACTACTTGGCGATGCAGAATGAGCTCGAATTCCAATTCCACATCTCATTCCACCAGTTGGAATGTTCGTAGTCGCCGTATGAACAACTGTGCCGTCAATTTTAAATACGACCTGCGTTCCGGCTGAATTGATTGATACAGACAATTTGGTGTTAGGTGTGCTGTAAGAGATGCCAGTATCTATAACCGTTGGGGTTGTAACATTGTTCACAACACATTGCCAACTTGCACTAGTGTTATCAACAACAAAGCAAGCAAGATTTAACGCAGAGGTAGTGGTGTTCGACCAAAATCCGAGATGTGCGCGCGAAGCAGGATCTACTAATGAGTAAGCAGCGACGCAATCAAATTCAAAAGCAACACCTTGACTTGTGGACATAACGCCGATTGCCGCATCAGTCAATTCAGCACGCGAAGGAACAGTTGCTCCGGGGGGGATAGATAAGGCAGCTGACCACGCACTTGGGCCACTATAGTTGGCAGAATAAGCGATGGATCCGCCATTGGTAGTTGTTTCAACAAACCCTCCACGGTCCGTACAGTCGGTGAACAAAGTGAAAATCTTTGATTGATCGACGTTCTTGCTGACGTAATCGCCAGCAGCAACACCATTGATCTTGACCACGGTCGGATTGGGATATGTGCCGCTCAGATCGCCGCCGGCAGGAACTGCGAGCGTGTCTTGCACGGTTAGATTCGTCACAGTACCTGTGACCGTGACGGTGTTGACCACTTCTGTGATGACCAAACTCATCGCGTCACCTCCTGCGAGATGCTAATTGCGCCTTGAAGAAGGCGCGTGACAACTCCAGAACCTGATTCAATCTCAAGGTCATAAACGCCATCGGTCGGAATCGTCGCCGACGTAGCCGCGCTGATTGTGATCGTGATCACGCCTGTCAAAGCGGTAATGACAATTCCAGTACCAGGCGAAGTCGCCAAATCAAGGTACTTGATCAGGCTTCCAACGGTCGGGCGCATTTGCATACGCGCGCTATATCCTGTCAGCGGAATTGGATTGCCGCTGCTGTCGGTGTACTGAAGAACCTTGACCGTTGTGGTTCCCTGCTCGATCTCAAAGTTGTATGTGGGTGCTGCCATGATTACCTCGCTTCCGTCAATTCGTATTCAACGATGCCTTTGTTGGTGAGCCACGCTCTCAGCCAAAGTGCGCCTCGTGGCTTGGGCGCACCGCCTCTCTCTGTATGCCAACCCTCTTGGGGGCTGAATTCGTCCTTGTATCCGGGAGTGCGAACGTGAGTTTGGCGATCCAAATACGTCCTATCCCCGGTGGTAATTCTATACCGCTCGATCGGCACAATCCATTGATCGTGAGTGTGTCCTGTCCATACAATGTCTGCATCAGGAAGATAGACGGCCATACGGGCCGTTTGGATCGTCCCACGAGTCACAGGGCCACCGCCGCCGTACCCGTGGTGATAGTACACCCACAGGCTTCCAATCCGCCGGGTATTCGGCGCATGGATAACAAGCCGAATCCAGCCGGCATAGCCGCAGGACTGCAAATTGACGGCCCCAAGCGTCTTCAGCTTCTCGACCGTCCGCTCGGTCAGGTTGCTCTCATGGTGCTTCAGGATTGAAGTCTCGTGGTTGCCGAGACCCATCATGCACCAATTGCGAGCGTAGGGGGTGTAGAACTTGACTGCCTCATCGACTAGGCGGTCAAGGTAGTTTCCGAACTGGTATTCGGGACGCAGGGCAGACCGATCCGCGCGGCGGTCCCATTTACCCTGCATGGCGCAATGGCAGTCTCCGTTGTCGAGTACTAGCGCATCGCGTTTGCGCGCCTCTTCCAGATGGCGGCGTTCCATGTCGATGTCGGTGTGCGCGTTGTCGTGGTGGGCGTCGGATCGTAGAAGCAGATCGATGTGATCCGTTCCCTTCTTGGGCTTGTAGTCGATTCTCAGGATCGACTTGTCGGCCTTATAGATTTGAACGTGATTCAATGCGCCCATTCATCATTCCCTTATTCCTCTTGCACGATCGAATCCGTAGTGTCTCTCAAATTCCTCCAAGGCATCCGGGTGTACCCGCCTATCACGGGATCCTGGCAACTTGATCCCGATCAACCGACCGTCATCGATCCACTTGGTCACGGTTTTTTGCGCCACACCAAGTCGATTGGAAATCTGCCCGGTCGTTAGCCATTTGATACCGAGCTTCCCAGGCGCTCCGACATCAACCCGGATCTTGTTTCGAGCCTTCGCCATTCGTCAATTCGTGCCGACGTCTTCCATGTCAACCCATTCCGGAGAGACGAGATACCAGCCTTCAGGGATTTGGACGGCGTTGCTACTCAGAGTCCATTCGCCTTCGACAAGCGCATACACCTTTGCCTTGGCATCCGGACCCATTCGGAT
>Ga0172376_10008763_pt1 | contig 10532 bp, 9 predicted proteins | sample Lak35m_FD_121114 | JGI IMG/M metagenome (GOLD analysis project Ga0172376, IMG submission 121114) | Freshwater microbial communities from Kabuno Bay, South-Kivu, Congo - kab_092012_35m | ecosystem: Environmental > Aquatic > Freshwater > Lake | place: Democratic Republic of the Congo: South-Kivu... | reverse complement strand
TGCGTCGGGTCGAGGACCGCGACGAGCCGGAGCCGCTACGCGCGCAGGCGGCCACGAGCCTCGGCGCGCTGTGCGCGGAGGCGCCGAGCGCGCTGCGCGGGGAAGTCCTCGTCTGTCTGCTTGCCGTGCTGGGCGACGAGCGCTCGTGCACCGCCTCGATCCAGCAGGGGATCGTGCTGGCGCTGCGGCGGCTGGCCGAGGCCGGAGCGGGGGAGCCGCTCGTGCGACGTACCTGGCGCTGCGGCAGGTCGTGGAGCGAGGTGACCGCACCGCGCGCGGCTTCGCGCTGGTGGCGCTGGCCGAAAGTGGAGCGCGCGTCTCGCGCGAGCCCGGGGAGAAGGGTCTCGCGCGGCTGGTGGAGTCCGAGCGCGAGGTCGAGGCGTACCTGCGCACGACCTTGCTCGAGAGCAAGGGCCAACTGCGCGCCTGGGCCGCGCTCGCGCTCGGGTTGCACGGGCATCACCTGGCGCAGCGCGGGCTCGCGCTCGAGGAGGCTTCGCGCGGTGCAATCGCGCGTCTGCTGGCACGCGAGCGCTCGGTCGAGGGTGCGTCGGCGCTGTCGGTCGCCGCGGGCCTGGCGGGCGCGAGCGGTGCTCTCGTGGAGCTCGCGGAGCGCGCGGCTAAGGAGCGCGACCCGAGCTACTCCTCGCTTGCGCTCGGCTTCCTGCGCGACGGCGCGGCGCTCGCGCGCCTGCGCACGGAGCAGCGCGAGGTCGACCACGACCACCTGCGCCTCGCGCGCGTGGCGACGGCGCGCGCGTTGCTCGGCGACGCCGAGCTCGTTCCCGACCTCATCGCACAGCTCGCCGCGGCCGGGTGCGACCGCGCGAAGATCGCGCTGTGTGACACGCTCGGCACGCTGGGCGATGCACGTGCCATCGATCCGCTGATCGCCGCGCTCGAGGACGGTACCGCCTCCGACCGCTGCCGCGCCTGGGCCGCGTTCGCGCTCGGACGCCTGGCGGAGGCGCGTGAGCTGCCCTGGATCACGCTCTATGCGACGCGCGTGAACTACCTGGCGGCGCCGCCGAGCCTGTCGTCGCCCTTCGGCGGCGGGCTGCTCGAGCTGCGCTGATTCGGCTTCAGGCGCCGGAAGCGCGTCCACCACCGCCACAGCCGCCCACGCTCGAGCCGCAGGCGCAGCGCTGCGTGGAGGAAGCCTCGTGCACGGGCAGCTCGGGCTCGGGGATGGCCGGACCGCCGAGCTCGTCGGCCAGAGCGCAGAGGCGCGCGTAGTAGTCCTCGACCGTGAGACCGAGCAGCGCCGCGCCGTAGAGCTCGGCCTCGCGGTTCGTGACCACGTCGAGGTAGTTGATGGTCGGGATGTGATAGCCGACGAGCAGCGGCAGGGCCTCGGGGCGGTGCTCGAAGTGCGGGTGGACGAAGAGCGTGAAGCCGTCGGCCGGGCGCAGGCCGTTCGAGGCGGCAAAGGCGAACTCGCCGGGTTGCAGGCGGCTCGCGTCGAAGGCGAGCGTGGTGGGGAAGCGCACCACGTCCTTGTCGGCCAGCAGTGCCTGCACGGCCCGCTCGTCGGCGAGCGGGCCGTGCTTCTTGCGTGCCGCGAGGGCCTTGTCGACGACGTGACCGCGCAGGGCCTCGTAGCCGTCGTCGACGGTCAGCTTGGGGGGCTCGTACATCGCCCTACTTCCCGCCGTAGCGGGCCTTGAACTCGGCCGCGGCCTTGGCGCGCTTCTCGGCCTCGGCCGGGTCCATCTTGCCGAGGTACCACGAGTGGTTCGGGCTGTTCAGGATCTCGTCGAGGCGCTTCTTCAGGGCCGCCGCCGCCGCCGCCTTGGCCGGTTCCTTGCTGGCCTCGTGCTCGTGGATGAGCTCCTTCAGGCCGGGGATGAACTTGCCGTAGAAGTGCTTCGCCACCTCGTAGGTGCCGTGCCAGTGGGTGTAGTCGGGACCCATCATCGAGGCTCCGTGGCGCGCGCGCCGGCCCTCGTGGTGCCAGATCTCGTACCACACGAAGTCGAGCTCGTTCGCGAACTCGACCGGGCCGAGCAGGGGACGCGCGAGCTTCATCAGCTCTTCGCCGGGCCGGGCGAACTTGTCGTGGTAGAGATCGAGCAGCGCGTCGTACTGGACGTAGAAGTTGTCGACCCACTGCTGGTTGTGGCAGTTGGTGCAGACGTTCTTCATGTTCGCGCGGCGCGTCTGCCAGGGGATGTCCTTGCCGGCCAGGTTCATCTTCGCGTCGGAGACCTCCGGCCGGATCGAGATCGCCGGGCGGTTGTTCCAGCTGATGCGCAGGCCGACGTCGTGTGTGACGGCCTGGTCCTTGGTGGCCGACATGTGGCACGTCGCGCAGGTCGGCGCGGCCGAGTAGTCCTCGCCCACGATCCACTTGTTGGAGTGGAGGTTCATCTTGTCGATGTTCGCCGCGAAGGCGATACCGTGCTTCGACTCCTGGTAGATCTCCTTCTGCGGGTGATCGGGACCCATGTGGCACTTGCCGCAGGTGTCGGGGTGACGCGCCTGCGCGGCCGAGAAGTTGTGGCGGCTGTGGCAGGCCGCGCAGGAACCCTCGGAACCGTCCGGGTTGATGCGCCCGATGCCGGTGTTGGGCCAGGTCGCGGGGTCGAGCTTGCCGTCCGGCAGGACCTTCACCTCGCTGCCGTGGCACTGCCAGCAGCCGTTGACGGCCGCGGCCGAGACGCCGTCCGGGAAGCCGTGCGTGATCATGCCGCGGTTGCCCTCGACGACCTCGGCCAGGACGTTGTCCAGCGAACCGAGGATGCGTGCGCCGCGCGCGTGGTGAGAGGCGTCGAACTCGGCCACCTCGCGCGAGTGGCAGCGCGCGCAGTCGCGCGGACTGACGATCACCGCGATCCAGCGGTCGTAGTGGCGGAAGGCATCGGCCTCACCTTCCTTCGCCGCGTGGCACTCGTAGCAGCCGACGTTGCCACGGTAGTGCTTGCTGTCGCCCCACTGCTGGTAGAGCGCGTTGCTCTCGCGCCGGTGGCACTCGATGCACTCCTTGGAGGCGGTCGAGATCTCCGGCAGGCCGATCGCCTGCGGAAGAGCGGCCAGCGGTGCGGCGCAGAGTGCGAGGCCCAGCACGGAACGTACGGAACGAACGGAGCGGCGCAGGAAGTTCAGGGGATTCATGAGTGGGACCCTGCAGTGTCGGAGGGATGTTCGAAGGTGACCGGCACCTTGTGCGTGTAGTCGGGGTGGTAGAGGCGGTCGATCGTGAGCCGACCGGCCAGCACCGGGATCGTGATGCGCACGAGCACGGTGTAGACGCCCAGGCCGAAGGCCCAGATGCCGAGGCACACCAGCGTCTCGTCGAGCGTGGGGGAGTACTCGACCAGCTCGCCGAGCGGCGAGGGGATGAAGGCCGGCACGATCAGGCCCATGCCCTTCTCGATCCAGATGCCGACGATCAGCATCAGGCAGGCCAGGTTGAGCAGGCCGTGGCGGCGCGAGAGCGGCGTCACGAGCAGGATCAGGGCTCCGGTGTTGAGCCCGATGGCGCTCCAGATCCAGGGCACGAGGGCGTGCTTGCCGTGCAGCCCGAAGAAGAGGTAGCGCGCGCTGACGCCGTGGGCCGAGTCCGTGTAGAACTCGGTGAAGACCTCGCACACCAAGAGGAACATGTTGATGATCAGCGCGACCGTCACGATGTTCTTGAGCGTCTTGAAGGCCTTCGGCGGCACCACGTAGTCGGTGTAGCGGTCGACGACCCACAGGGTGACCAGGAGGAAGGCCGGGCCGCCCGCGAAGGCCGAGGCCAGGAAGCGCGGGGCGATGATGGCGGCGTTCCAGAAGGGGCGCCCTCCGAGGCCGACGTACAGGAAGGCCGTGACCGTGTGGATGCTGACGGCCCACACGATCGCGGTGAACACGAACGGGATGTAGAAGCGCTTACTCGGCGCGCGCCGGCGGTAAGCGCAGTACACGAGGTACCCGCAGATGTGCAGGTTCAGGACGAGGTACCCGTTCAGGACGATCACGTCCCACGTGAGCATCGAGATCGGGAAGTTGAAGCGCAGCAGGAGGTGCATGAAGCGGTCGGGGCGGCCGAGGTCGACCGTCACGAACGCGAGGCACATGAAGATCGCCGCGACGGCCAGCAGCTCGCCGAAGATGACGAGGTCGTGCAGCTCCTGGTTCTTGTAGATGTAGACCGGGATCACGAGCATCACCGCCGCGGCCGCCATGCCGACCAGGAAGGTGAAGTTGGCGATGTAGAGGCCCCAGGAGACCTGGTCGCTCATGCCCGTGACGCCGAGGCCGTGCACGAACTGACGCGCGTAGGCGTTCAGGCCGAGCAGGGCGACGACCGTCAGGAAGGTCATCCAGGCCTGGTAGCGCCAGTCACCGGCGAAGCTGACGCGGAAGCAGCGGAAGAGGAAGCGGCCGTACTCCTTCACTTGCCGTCCTCCCCGGCGAGCGCCGCGGCTTCCTCGTCGGCCGGGCGCGGGTAGCGCTCGTCGAAGTAGTAGAAGAAGCGCGGCAGCGTGCCGACATCCTCCTTCAGCACGAACACGCGCTTCTCGCGCAGGATCTTGGCCACCTCGCTCTCGGGATCGAGGATGTTGCCGAACTTGCGCGCGCCGACCGGGCAGGCCTCGAGGCAGGCCGGCATCTTGCCCTCGCGCGTCCGGTGCAGGCAGAAGGTGCACTTCTCCATCACGCCCTTCGCACGCGGACGGTTGGAGAGGTAGGACATGTCCGGGTTGAGGTCCTCGGCCGGGATCTCGGGCTCGACGAAGTTGAAGCGTCGCGCCCAGTACGGGCAGGCTGCCTCGCAGTAGCGGCAGCCGATGCACCAGTCGTAGTCGATCACGGTGATGCCGTCCGACTCGGTCCAGGTCGCCTCGACCGGGCAGACCTTGGTGCAGGGCGGGTTGGCGCACTGGTGGCACTGCACCGGCATGTAGTAGTGCAGCGCGTCCGGCACGGTCGGACGGTCGTAGTGGTGGTTGCCGCGCTCGATGTCGATCGTGCCGCGCGGCATCTCGAGTACGCGGATGTACTGGATCTCGGGCGAGCGGCTCTGGTTGTTCTCGGCCACGCAGGCGTGCACGCAGCGGCGGCAGCCGATGCAGCGGCTGAGGTTGAGCGCGTAGACGAACTCGACGCCCTCCTTCGGGCGCACGTCACGCACGACGGCATCCACGTCCCAGCGCTTCTTGACCTCGTTGCGGATGCGCTCGAGCGCGGCCTGCATCTCGCCCGGGCCGAGCTCGAGGTAGTGCTTCTGCAGGAACTCGTCGAGCGAGGGGATGTCGGAGGACTCGAGCTCCTTGAGCGGGCTCAGCGCGGCCACGGCGGCGGACATGCCGCTCGCGACGGTGACCGCGCTGCGCAGGAAGCTGCGGCGCGAGGGCGCGGGAGTGGGGAGGTTCGCGTCCATCAGTGCTTCTCGCTGGGCTGCCCGGAAGCGGCGCCGTGGGGCGCCTTCCACTTCTCGAGCGGGTTCTCTGGCACGCCGTGGTGCGGCTCGGATTCCTGCGGGCCCATGCGCAGCGTGTTCGGGCCGGGCAGCAGCGCGATGCGGGGATAGGCCGGTGAGTGCGGATCGTGGCACTCGGTGCACTTCAGGCGGCGCAGGCTCGCGCTGCCCGTCACCCACGAGCCCGTCGTGCGTCCGTGGATGCCGTCCTGCCAGTCGCGGAAGACCGTGCCGTGGCACTGGGCACACAGCTCGGGCACGCGCTCGAAGCCGATCGTCTCGCCGGCGTGCAGCACGAGCACGTCGCGGTTCTCGCGCGCGTGGCAGTTATAGCAGCGGTCGTTCAGGCCGTGGTCGAGCGCGATGTGCGTGTGCTGCAGCAGCGGATCGCGCGGCACTTCGGGCGAGGGGAAGAGCGCGTGGCACTCGCTGCACGTCTGCCGGAAGGAGCCGTTCTGGATCGTGGGCGGGTCCGTGAGGGCCACGCGCGGCGAACCCAGGAAGAGGTCGGCCTTCGAGACCCCCGCGGCGGGCGGGATCGGGAGGGCGACGCCGCGGCGCGCGTCGAGCACGAACACCGCCGCGAGAGCGAGGAAGGTGGCGGGGATCAGGAAGCGCATGGGGGTGACTCGTACGCGAACGTAGCGAGCGGATCGGCTCGACGGAGCGTCAACGTGCGCTCTCCGGTCCCTCTACGCACAACCCCGCAGGTTCCTACGCTCGCGTGCGTAGGCGTGCGTAGCGTTTCATTCCGGGTAGGTGAATCGACGTGACTTCCCGAGCGCGTAGAACGCGAGCCGCGCCCCGTAGAAGTTCGTGACGATCACCAGTGCTTCGGGTTCGAAGTCGGGATCCAGCCGGTCGCGGAAGAGCTCGAGACCTGCGCGCGTCGCGCTCACGCCGGCCGGCAGGTTGAAGCAGCCCGGGCCACTGCCCGGCCCACCGAAGAACATCAGCGGATTGCCGGCCAGATCGAAGAGCTGGCAGTTCTCGAAGGCCGCATCGTTCACGAAGATGAGCCCGTCCAGGACGGCGATGCCCTTCGGACGCGCCAGGTTGCCGACGGAGTTCCCGGGCGTGCCGATGTACCGCACGAGCGCGCCGCCGGGATCGAACACCGGGACGCGCCCGTCGATCGTGTCCACGACGTAGGCGTTGCCGTCGGCGTCGAGCGCGGTGTTGGTCGGCCCGCGCAGCTGGCCCTGGCCGAGCAGGCGCCGCTCGCTGCCGTCGGCACGCGCCAGCACGCGCACGCAGGCCGAGCCGCTGTCGGTCACGAACAGCTCGTCCCCGCGCAGATCGACGTCGACCGGGCGGCTCTCCGCGCCCCACGGGCCGTACTCGGCCTGCCAGCGCAGCGCCGTATCGAGCACGACGACCTGGCGTCGACCCAGGTCGGCCACGTACAGCGTGCCGTCCGGCGCGAAGGCCAGGTTGACCGGCTTGGTGAGCCGTGCGCGCCCCTCGAGGGCCAGCGGCTCGATGTGGTTCGCGGCCACGTCCACCACCAGCAGGACGCCCTGCTCGAGGTCGCACACGTACACCTTCCCGTCCCGCAGCGCGGTGCCGTAGGGCGCACGGAACGGCTCGGCCGCCGGGCGCTCGCCGAACAGGAGCTCGTCCAGACCGCCGCGCTCGGGCTCGAGGTCGCGCGCGTCGGCGATCGCGCGCAGGAACTGCATGCGCGGCGGATCCGGCGGGTCCGGATAGAACACGAGCGCCGCGGGTGGCTCCGCGCCGGTTGCCTTGCAGGCGACCAGAGCGAGGAGGCCCGCGGCGAGGGCAGAGCGGGCCTGCCTCACTTGATATGGCAGGTCAGGCACAGGCCGCTCGGCGTCGCGCCGGTCTGGGCCGCGCGCAGGAGCGGCGTGCCCGGGATCGACTTGCCGGGCTGGTCGTGCACGTCGTGGCAGCTCGAGCACTGCACCATGTTGTTCTCGAGCACGTCCTGGATCGTCCCGGAGGTGCCCATCTGGCGTGTCTTCGGGTGCAGTCCGCGGTCGGCGGTCTCGTCGTACACGATCGAGATCGGGTGCGTGGCGCCGAGCGAGGAACCCAGGGCCGCGCCGGGCACCTGATTCGTCGCGCCGTAGCTCGAGACGAAGGTCGAGCCGGTGTGGCTCTCGAAGGTGCCGAGCGCGACCGTGCCGTCGTGGCAGCCGAGGCACATCTTGCTGACGCCCACCGGCTGGGCCTGGGTCGCGCCGTCGATCGACGAGCTCGAGTACATCGTGTAGCTGCGGTTCGACAGGCCGTGGTTCCACAGGAAGCCGACCGAGCCGCGCGTCAGGTTCTTGTCGTGCGGCACGTGGCACACGCGGCACAGCTCGTTGCTCGCGTTCCAGCCGCTGGCGCCGACCTCGGTTGCCCCGATGTTGTCGGTGAAGTTGTGGGGGGAACCGGCGGCGCCGAGGCCCTGGCCCAGGCCCTGGGCGGCGGCGGGAGCGGCGAAGAGGAACAGGAAGAGGGGGGTGATGGAGCGTTTCATGGCAGCACCTCGGGGGAGGAAGCTCGCGTGAACCCGCGAGTCCTCTTCCAGGCTCGTCGCTCCGGCTCCGGACGGACATACGCACTGGAGCGCAGCCGGGCGTACGTCCGTTCCGTATCGACGGGAGGGCCGTGGGCGGGGATCGTGGCCAGGGTTCCCGCCCGGGAACGTCGATGCGCTCCCGTCGCTCCTCTCACGCCACCGTCGTCGCCGCAGCCCTGCTCCTCACGTGCGCGGCATGCTCGATCGAGCGCCACCACCGCGTCCTGTCCTTCTTCTTCGACGGTGTGCCGGACCCGAACGCACCGCCCGTCGAACCCGCGCCCGCGCCGCTCGCCGCAACCGCTGCGACCCCGGTCGAGCCGGCACCCGAGTCGCGTGCGAGCCTGCACCCGCCCGTGCGCGACCGCCTCTGCCACCAGTGCCACATGCTGCCCGAGCGCACGGCCGGCGCAGGCTGGCAGGCGGGCGTGCCCGAGCTCGTCGCGCCGCGTGAGGAGCTGTGTCGCCGCTGCCATGAGCCTCCGCAGGCGACCCACGTCCACGGCCCGGCCGGCGCCCAGCGCTGCGACCTGTGCCACGAAGCGCACCAGTCGCCCTTCCCGCACCTCCTGCGCACCGAGCGCCAGGAAGGCCTGTGCCGCTCGTGTCACCAGGGCGAGCTCTTCCTGACTTCCGCGCAGCACGCGGCCTACGCGCCGCGCGATTGCAACGAGTGCCACGACCCGCACGGCAGCGAGCAACCCTTCCTGCTGCGCGTGACGGCGGGTCCCGGCGCGGAGGAGGTCGGCCGATGAGGGCTCCGCGTCGCGTCATGGCCCACACCGTGCGGGTGGTCGTCGGCGGCATGTTGCTGCGCGGCGCGAGCCACGCCCAGGGCTGGGACGAGTTCGACCTGCGCTCCTGGTCCGGCGAGCTGCGCCTGATCGGCGAGTACCGCGACGAGGCGCGCAGCACGGGCACCGGGACGCTGGAAGAGGAGGAGCGCCTGCTGCGCGAGGAGCTGATGCTGGAGCTCTTCGGCAGCTACTACCACGAGCGCTTCCTCGACTACAGGTTGCGTGGCGTGGTCGGGCTCGAGCAGCGCGACGCCGAGACGAACGACCCCGACGGCGACACCGACATCGACCGCGAGCACGACAGCTGGGACGCGCGCCTGCGCTTCTTCAAGGAGCATCCCTGGTCGGGCGACCTCTACAGCTACCGGCGCGAGACGACCAGCCGCCAGACCTTCCTCGGCACGACCGATGCGCTCACGACCGAGTCGGGCCTCGATCTGCGCGCGAGCGAATGGTGGATCCCTTCGCGCCTGCACGCGCACCGCTTCGAGTACGAGGGGCGGGGTTTCGACACCTTCCAGGAGCGGCGCGACACGGCCCTGATCGAGGGCAACCGCTCCGGTGAGCGCCTCGACCTGCGCTACGGAGCCGACACGAGCGACATCGCCATCGACTCCACGGGGCAGGCCTACACCGACCGCGGCGCGAACGTCGGAGCGACGCTGTTCTTCGGCGAGGCGCGCCGCGACCGCTGGACGAACGACGCGCGCTGGCGTCAGCAGGAGGGCTCGCTCGACACGACCAACGAGGGCGCTTCGAGTCTGCTGCACCTCGGCTGGACGGAGACGCTCGACTCGGACCACCGTCTGCTGCTGACGCGCGCCGAGAACGCGGGCGCGACCTCGGACACGCTGACCTTCGGCAACGACGTGACCCACCGCCTGTTCGAGAGCCTGACCACGACGCTCTCGGGCTCGCTGGGCACGAGCGAGGTCGGGGCGGGCACGGTCGACGACCAGGGCGGCGGACTGCGCCTCGCTTACCGCAAGAAGGTGCCCTTCGGCGTGCTGCGCCTCGACTGGAGCGCGGATACCTTCTGGCGCGAGCAGAGCGGGCTGGAAGACGCGGTGCCCGTGCTCGACGAGGCCCAGGTGATCGCGCTCGGCGCGCCGGCCTTCCTGGACCAGCTCGCAGTCGTCACGGGCTCGATCCAGGTCACGGACCTCACCGGTACGACGCTCTATTCCGAGGGCCTCGACTACACCGTCACCGTCGAGGGCAGCCGCACGCGCCTCGATCTCGCGGTCGGCAGCTCGATTCCCTCCGGCAGCACGATCCTGGTCGACTATTCCTACCAGCCCGCGCCCGATCTCGAGTTCCGCGACGTGACCCAGCGCTTCGGCGCGGGCTTCGCGCTGGGCGAGGTGGCCGACCTCGACCTCTCGCTCGACACGACGCGCCAGGACCGCATATCGGGTACCGACACGGGCACGCTGCAGGACACCGATCGTCTGCGCGGCCACCTGCGCGTCTTCCCGCTCGGGGCGCGCAGCGGAGCCGAGGTCGCGGCCGAGTACGAGGACTACCGCGCCGACTTCGGACCCTACGAGCGCACCGGCCTGACGACGAGCTACCGTCTCGACGACGGACGCAACGCGAGCTGGTTCCTGGCCGCCGGCCTGTTCCGCACGCGCTTCCCCGAGGACGACGAGGACGAGCGCGGCACGAACGTCTCGGCCACCTGGCGCCGCTTCCTGGCGGGCAACGCGACCTTCGACCTGCGTGGTGAGTGGCACGACGTGAGCTACCGCTCGGACGAGGGCCAGGGCTGGCTGGTCGACGGGCGCTACGGCCTCGT
>Ga0172376_10008762_pt1 | contig 10532 bp, 14 predicted proteins | sample Lak35m_FD_121114 | JGI IMG/M metagenome (GOLD analysis project Ga0172376, IMG submission 121114) | Freshwater microbial communities from Kabuno Bay, South-Kivu, Congo - kab_092012_35m | ecosystem: Environmental > Aquatic > Freshwater > Lake | place: Democratic Republic of the Congo: South-Kivu... | reverse complement strand
GGCTGGGGCGACGTCCGCTTCGCGTCGGTGAGCGCTACCGTTTCGCAGCGATTTACGTTGCCGTTTCGCAGTTGCTCAATCTCAGCAGCCGCCTCCGCGAGCAGCGCCGAGCGGTCGAGCGCACGGCACGCCCGCACGCTGTCGCGAAGACGGTCGACGATGTCGATGTCAGCGTCCATCGAGCAGACTCACGAGCCACGTAGCAAACGCCACGATGAGCAAAAACGCCTCGCCGTCCATGGCGTCGATCGCATCCGCTAGTTCGGTCATCTGAGCGGCTTCCTTCCTGTCGAAAACACTGAGTCTGAATACATCAGCGGTGTCCATCCCTTGACTCTTCGGCCGACCAGATTCAAGTGCTTGATCCGCCGCTGCACCCATGGAGAACTACGGAGCGAAACACGAGACAGCAGTTCATCGAGTACCGAGGGAGCGGCAGGCTCCCGCTCTCGTCTCCCCATGGCACGGCTCCTTCCGACGCATGGATGCACCGACCACGATCCCTAGCGCGAACGTCGCCGCCTCGACGACGATTCCCACGCACAGGCAGCAGAGTTGTTCGATGGTCACGGCCACTCTGGATACACCAGCCCTCCGTTGCCAGACTCGTCGAGAACCTCGACGGCGTTGATTCCTCGCAGAGTGTTGGCGATCTTCTCGGCCAGAACCATCGAGTCGTCCTCAGCGTCAGCCAAGACCGATGCGCACATCGCAATCTCGTCGGCATTCTCTTCGCACATCTCACACGGCCCGTCGTCGGCGTCGATCCACAGGCGAATCGTCAACGGCCCAACCGTGACCTTCCGCATGAGTTCGTAGACACGCATACGCTTCCTCCTTGCTCGTAACGACGTGACACGGCGTGCCGCCGCGCGTCTCTAGTTCGTTCATCCGCCGCCGCTGAATCTCGGTTGGATGCTTCCCCGGCTGCTTCACCTCCAGCCACACCGCGTGGCCGTGTTGCAGGCAGAGCAGGTCGGGCAGACCGGCCAACTGGTACGGGCCTCCGTGAATCTTGATTGGCTTCCAGCCGAGCGATTCGGCTACCCGAACAATCGCGGCGACGATGGTGGACTCGCGGGGCATCCGTTCCCTCGTTGTCAGGACACCCGAACAAACTAGGACGCCACCTCCTGTTCTGTCAAGGCCAGATACGCCGCGATCCGGTCGCGGAGTTTCTCGTTCGTGTCCCGCAGGACTTCCAGATACCGCCGACCATTCGGCTCGGCGTCGGCCTCGGCGAACGTCAGCCCCTTGAAGCGGCCGAACTGAAATCGAAACTCAACGGCGTCAAACTTCTTTGGTCGCGGCGTTGCCTTGACCCTTACCCGAAGCCCGCAGAACACGCAGGACACCACATCTTGAATCTTGCCGTTGCGTTCCTCGAACACTTCGATCCACTCCCACGCCGTCGCGGAGCAGCGGTGGCACGGCTCGTCGTGAGGATGAAACTCGGTCATGCCAGCGACTTCGTGACCTTCCTGGCGAATCGTTTCCTGGCTGACCACCCGCTCTGGATGCGACGGCACGCCGCCTCGATCTGCTCTTCGCTCGGATCTCCGAGTTGCCGCTCGGCCAAGAACGCAGCCCGATTCGCGTGGCCGTTCGTAGATGTTTTCGTTGTCATTGCAAAATTTCCTTTCAACCGAACTGCGGAGACGCTAACGTGACGCCGCCGTGTATCAAAGAACCTCCATGCACGGCACCGGCTTCTCGTGCCGCGACTCGTTGATGACGTACAGGTTCCGCCGCGTCCGCGTCACGCCCACGTAGGCGATCCGATGCTCCTCGTCGTGCTGGTCGGCGTCCTCCATGCCAGCCTCGACACGCTTGCCGATGGTCGTGAGCAGGGCCACGTTGTCGGCCTCCATCCCCTTGACCGAGTTGTGAACCGCAGCCCCGCCTGAGATGTAGTGGCGATGCGGCGCAACATCGAGCGAAAAAACAGGGCCAGAGTAATGCTCTGCCGTTCGCTTACACGGCAGCCATATCGGGGTCGCATCATCCGAGTCTCGCGCGCATCTGCTTGAAAGGAACTCCTCTCGCACAGTCGCCATCTCCATGTATCCCGAAAGAATGTTCCCCGCTGCGGTATCGAAAGAGCGATCTGACCGAACTTTTCCGTCCCTCTTGTAGAGCGGCATGTCGAATACAATCCCGTAGTCGGCCATCAGCAAAGCGACGCGCGAAGACACAAATGGAGACGCTGACTCGTGGGCCTCCATTAGCCGCTGAGAACTAAGGGTCGAGGCGTTCCCTGTTGCCCTGAAACGCATTCCAGATATTCCGTACCTTGCCTGAACGACCGCTTCGTGAAACATCGCTTCTTCGCGCGTCTCATGCACTGAAAGAATCCAACCAGCGTCGGCCCCCTCGGTCGCGAGCCTGCCATTTAGCCCGCCCGACATGTACGGTCTGCGATATGCTGAAGTTGCAATTCCGATTCGCCAGCAATTATTTCTCCGCATCAGGTAGACGATGTGCTTATTGAAAAACGACTCTGCGTAGCGAACAGTGACCCTGTGTTCTGGCGTAACGCAAGTCTTTGATCTGTCCGTTGTGAGAGTCAGGAGCGTTCCCTCATACGGCCGCCAGCATTTTTTGAACGTGTACCCGATGCCGAAATAAGAGCCGGTTCCGCGACCCCTGCGGCCCCAGACGAAACGAACCCCCTTGCGGTCGAATGCGCACAAAAAGTGCTTGCTGGGATCGAGTTCTCCAATCGGTACGTACCCGTCAGTCGTGAACACAGGCTCGTCAGGAGGCGAGCAGTGGACCGTGCCAACCCTGATTCGTGAGTTCGACGCGAGACCCGGCCCCCATTTCTCAGCGTGCCGACGCCACTCCTCGCCGTGGTTGATGAGGCCGCACCACTTCCCGCTACGAATCCGCTCGACGAGCGTCTCGGTTGCACCGACTTGCTGAAGGTCGTTCTGGAAAATCACATCCCACTCGTCGGCGTGGTTCTTGCCCCAGTGAGTTTTCACACCACGGTCAAGCATCGGAGCCTTCGTCTTGTCGGTCGTCGGCAGCAGGTCGATGGCCCTGGCCCACTCGCCGCCGCTCACGTGCTGCCCTTTCTCCAGGGCATAGAGGGCCGCAAGCCCCTGCCCGCGAACCGACACGCCGTCGGGCTGCTTGACCCAGCGAGCAGGCTTCCCAGCCGCGTGGAGCGTTGCGTAGAGTCTGGACGCCTCGTAGTTCGTGCGAGCGATGAACAACCAATCCTCGTCGGGCCTCGCCCGCACCACCGGCAACTCGATCTCACTCTCGTGAATCTGCCCCTCGTGATCCGCCGGTGCCACCTTGCGATCGAAGTACCCGCGGTGCATCCGCCGCAGGCACCGCTCGCCGAGGGCGAGTATCGGGGCAGGGCAGCGGTACGACTTCGGCATGATGCGTTCCTTGTCGGCGGGCCAGCCGAGGAAACAATCCGCAGACGAGCCCGCGAAGCCGAAGACCGCCTGGAACGGATCGCCCGCTGCGTAGACCCACGCCACCGACTCGGCGGTCGTGAGCCGCTTGCACGCCGCGTCAAGCAGCGGCGAGGCATCCTGCTGCTCATCGAATATCCACGCCGACACACGCGGCAAATCGCCTTCCGGTTCCGTGCGGCCGACGCCTTCGAGCGGGCTGACGACAAATCCGGTGAACCGCAGGAGCAGGTCGCAGAAGTCCAGCCGATCGTCGACACGCTTCGCCATTTCGTAGCGTTCGGCTATCCGAACAACTGCCGCGAAGTCAGGCACCTCGTCGTCGAGCCGCCGCATCCTCCGCACGACTTCATCGAGCGGCTGAAGCGTGTTCCTCGCCAGTTGCCAGCAGGTGAGCGAGGCTCCCTCGGTTCCGCCCACGAACTTTTGCTGCCCCGTGTTCTCGTCGATGCTGGTCGAAACCCGTACGCCGAGAGCGTTGCTAATCCATTCCGTGTCCTTGGTCGAGTTCCCGATGAGTTGCCCTGGCTCGATCCCTAAGCACCGCTTGGCCGTGGAGTGAATCGTGCGGAACCAGCCCTCGCCGTCGAGCAGGGACGGCGAGACGTTCCACGCCGCCGCCGCCCGGCCCACGGCCTCGGCCCGAGCCGCCCGTGTGAAACTGGCGAAGCCCAGCCGCAGCGGGTCGCCGCCGAGCTTCGGCAACGCCGCCTCCATGATCCGCAGCAACTCGGTTGTCTTGCCGCTCCCAGCGGCTCCGATCAGCCTCGCGATTTTCACGGCAACGCCCCCTCCAGTGAGGTACTCATGGTCGATAAGATGGGCAAGATCGACTCGTTTTCGAGCCGGTTTCCCAAGAGTTCTCTCGGCAAAACACGTTTTCCCGTCAGTTTCCCCGGCACGTTTTGCCCTTGTTTTCTAGGGCGAAACGTACTTTGCCGGGAAAACGAACTCCCGCGAAGCCATTCGGGCACATTTTTTTTCCCATATACATAGGGCCGGTCATTCGTCCGTCGTCGATGGCGGCTCGTGCGTCGGCGTCAACGTCGCCGCCATGTCCTCCAGCGTCGCGAACTCGCGTCTAGACCACACCACGTACGATTTGCGGGTTCCGCCCAGGTGCCGGTACTCCGCGTGCCTGAAATCCTCCACGCCTCCCATACGGGCAAGGAGACGCCTCCGCAGGGCAAGCCGCTCGCCGACCTCGACCCGGTGCTGCCGTTCGATGTCCTCCCAGACTTTGCCCCACGCGAACCAGAGCGTGCCGTCTTGCCGCCACGCCGCCCGGCCCGTCGGGTCAGGCACGTCGTCCTCGGACGGCTGGGCAGCCTGGGCCAGCCTGTCGTAGAGCCATGAGGCCAGGAGCACGTACCGCAGGCTCGATGCTCCCGGCCACTCCTCACCCGCGTTGTCGAGCAGTTTCGCCTTGACCCCCCGAGCCGTCCGCTTCGTCGCCCGGTCGCCCGCCGAGACGTTGTCGCGAACCTTGTAGCCGCCGTCCCAAATCTGCCGCCATCGCTTCGGGTCGTCGTCGAGCATCACCCGCCCGGTCGCCGCCAGCACTTGCGCCGCGACCTTCGCCGCCGAGCGGTACTGATCGACGGTCAGCGTGACGTTGCCAGTGTGGTCGGCGGTGAACTGCCGCCAGTGCGGAACGTGCAGGCGGTACTCGATAGGGTCGGAGTGGACGATCGTCAGCCCCCACTCACCCGGTCCCCACTCAGGATCGCTGTCTTTGTCCGGTTCGTACGGCGCAAACGACAGACCGATTTCAGTGAACACCCGCTGCCAGCCGGTCGCCGTCAACCCCGGCTGGCGAGCCGTCGTGACCTCCGTCGTCGACGGGCCAGCCTCTGCTGCGGCAATCGCAACCTCGGTGCTGACGCCAGCGGCCCGGGTTTTGCGAATGTACCCGATGGCTGAGCGGTAGATCGCAACGCACTCGGCGTCTTCCAGCGGCGGCTTGCACTGGAAAGCGTTCGCCATCCGAATCTTGAGCAGCAGATCTTGCTGCTCCCGCTCATTGTCGAGGTTCGGCCCGCACCTCGCGGCCTCGGCACACGCGAACCGATAGAGTTCGTTGTTCCTCCCGCCAGACTGCACCGGGCGGTGCAGCATCTCGCGAGCGGGAGAGCGTGCGACGGCGCGAGACTGCCCGCTGCCGTCGTCGTTCCAGAGCAGGTTGAGCAGGCGTTCGGGCAGCGGCTGGAGTTCCACGTCGTCGGGCGACATCCCCGGCACCCACTGGTACACGATGCCCGTGTGATGCGTAGACGGCGGGATCACGGACTGCGCCGCCTTGCCGCCGTTGCCGATCCGCACCTCGATGCCAAGCACCTTCCGCACCGCGACGGCAGGTAAGTCTTCCTGCCACCGAAACAGCCGGTGCGGGCCGCGGCCTGCTTGGTAGGTCGGCGTCCAGATTTCTCCGAGGCCGAGTTCGTTCCACGCTGCCTTCGCGTCGTCGTGGTCAAGTTCAACGTCGATCACGCCCGACGTCGGCCCGAGGAGCAGGCCGACGTTGACCGGCTTGCCGTTGTCGAACCACGACATCACTTCCTCTTCGTCGTTCGTGGCCGACAAGTGCCACGCCTCGCCGCCGCTCGGATGCTTGCCGGGCGTGCCGCAGTCTTTGCCCTTCCAGCACGTGCAGACTTCCGGCTCCACGACGCCGTAGAGCGGAACCAGATGCCATCCAAGGCGGCAGTACGATGCCGCGAGCGTTCCGACGCTCATCATTCGATCCTCCGTGTGAGTGTGGTGAGAAATCCTCCCCGCCGCGTCTCCGCGCGGCGGGGAGGTCGATCATCGACGAGTCAATCCGTGACTACGCCGCGTCCTGCGGCACGTCGATCTGCGTCGCCACGCGAGACAGCGGCTCGGTGTAGAGCAGCCGCACGATGTCGCCCTCTTCCTTGCTGATCGCACCGACGTACTTTGGCACGATCTGGCTGTAGGGCTGGCCGCCCGCGTTCTCCACACGGTCGAGGGTGAGGCTCACGACCGCCCGGTAGTGCGGCACCGCGAGCCGCTTGACGAACGGCGTCACGGTCTTGAGCGACCCCGGCCCCGCCGTCACGAGCAGCGGCCACGCCTCGTCGGCGCGAAGGATCGCCAGCAGGCGAGACTCCTTGCACCGCTTGCCGCGACCGGACTTGCTGGTGCCGTACTGGTTGTACGGCAACCGGCTCCAGTCGTAGGTGCGGTCGCCCGTCCTGCACGACTCCAGCACATCGGCATCGAGGTCGCCGATGTCCTCGTTGACGCGAACCGCCGTCATGAGGTCATACGACACCAGCACCGGCGACGCCTTGCCCTGCGGCTCCTCGCTGCCCCACAGCGTGCCACGCACGCCGTAGTAGACGAGAACCCCGTCGATGCTCTTCGCGGACTGCTCGTTGTTGCCCGAGTCCGTCCACGACCACACCTTCCCGCCGCCAGCTGGCGTCGAGACGCGGGGCAGGTCGGACGCCAGCAGCGTCTCGCCCGGCCCCAGGTTCGCCATCAACGCCTCGCGCACGTCCGAGTCAGGACGCAACGCAAGGAACTTGCTCTCAGCCGCACCCGTGATGAGTTCGCCTGTGGGAGCCATATCAGCACCAATCCTTTCTGAAGTGAAGAAATAGAAACGAAACGTACCCGAACAATCAACCCAGCGTGCGGCTCGACAGCCGCACTTCCCGATACTCACGAACCAGGCCATCGAACGGCGTGCCCGCCGCCAGCCCGGCCTCGGCCGGCTGGCCGTCGCCACGGTGCTCGATCAGCCATGACTTCAGCGTGGTGGTGTTGACCGTCACCAAGTCTTCGAGCCCGGCATCACGAGCCGCCTCGACCACCGCCTCGCGGTTCTCGGTCGGTACGTTGACGCTGAAGAACTCGCGGGTGAACCACGACTTCCCAGCCGCCCGAACGCCGTCGAGGCCCGACGCCCCGAGCACCTCGACCGCCATCTGCTCGGCCTCGTCCAGTGCCTTGTTGACCTTCTTCGCCTCGATGGCAATCCGATCCTTCTCGGCCTGAAGTTCGGCCACCCGCTCCAGCAACTTCAAGAGCCGCTGGCTGTCACCGATCTGCCCGTCAACCTCAGAGCTAAATCGCTCCACATCAGCATCGGTCATCCAGTCAATCGCGTCGTCTCTTTTCATGCCACTACCTCCTGTCGCGGCGAAAGTCTCCGCAGCACCGCGTCGATGACGTTTCGACGCTCCCTCAATGCCGCGTACACCTGCTCGTCCACCGTTCCCTCGCACACGACATGATAGTACCGAACGCATCTGGTCTGCCCCGGTCGCCGCAAGCGGGCCAGACTTTGCTCGTAGTCGCCCAGCGAGTATCCAAGCGAGTAGTAGAAGGCGTATGCGGCCCGCGAGAGGTCTATTCCGACGCCGCCCGACTGCATCTGCACGCCAAGAATCACGGCGTCGCCCGCCTGCCACCGCTCAAGATCTTTGCGCTCGCCCGATACCTCCGCGTACTCGCGACCGAGGTCGCGAGCCGCAGCGGCAACGTCATCAAGGTCGGATCGAAACCGGCAGAACACGACCACGGGCTCCGTCGCGGGCAAGTCTTCCAGCCGGTCTTGCAACGCCAGCCGCTTCGACGGGACGCCGTCAATCGCCGTCACGCTCGCGTAGCCGTCCACGCGAGCGTAGCCGCCCGTGGCTTGAGCCAGCCGCAGGAGTTTCGTGGGCGCGTTCGCCGCCGTGACGGTGCCCGCCTCAATCTCGGCGGTCATCTCCGCTTCGAGCGATCGGTAAAATCGCTGCACCTTCGCGGAAAGTTCGACGGGAATCGTCTCATGGATCGCGTCGGGCAAGTCCAGCACCTCGTCGGCCGTCACCCGCCACGAGTGAGCGTCGAGCTTCGCAGTCAACTCGCCCTGGTTCTTCCATGCCTTGACCTTCGATGGAAACCGCAGGTCGCACTCCGCATACCGTGCCCGCATCCTGGTGAACGACGTGCCGAACACGGTCGGATCAAGGAACCGGAACTGCCCGTAGAGGTCGAGCGGCGAGTGCGGCATCGGCGTGCCGGTCAGGCACACGCGGCGAGCCTTGGGCTGCTTCGACGCGAGCCGTGCCAGATACCGGGACGCCGTGCCGCTTGAACCCTTGATGCGGTGGCTCTCGTCCAGCACGATTGCCGACCACTTCACGCTCTCAATCGTCGGAGCCAACTGGCTTCGCCACACCGACTCGTAGTTCACGACTACGATCAGCCGCTTTCCCGAGGCCGTGGCGAGCGCGGCCTGGAGCCGCTCGGCCCGCTGCTTGCCGCTGCCTCGCGTGATGTCAACGAACACGAGCGGCAGATTCTCGTTGAGCAGGGCGAGCAGGGCGGTGAACGTCTTGCCGGTGCCCATGTCCATCGCCAGCATCCCCGCCGCTCGATCCGCTAGCCACGCCGCCGCCGCGGACTGATGTGCCCACGGGGCGAATTCGCCGCGGGACACGCCCGCGACAACCTTCGCCCACGCGGACGCCACCGCCTGGGGACAGCACACGAGGATATGCGGTCGCTGCTTCATGCGGTCGAACGAGTCATGCCACGCCATTTCGTTCACTCCCCCCAGTACCGTGTGTCGACGACCGCCTGCCGATGCTGCTCGATGAGGCTGTCGGCGAACTTCACGTAGAACGCACGCCTGCACTCGTCCGCGTCGCTCTCCGGTCGTTCGCCGCGCATCGCGGCGAGGGCGACTCGATTTCGGATGAACGCCGCCGTGAGGTGGTCATCGCACGCTGCGATTTCTGCGACTTCGGGAATCACGCTCGCACCTCCTCGCTTGCGAGGTCGGCGTGCAGAATCTCGTCGGCGAGCGCGTCGGCCTTGGCCTGCATCTCGCCGATGAACCTCACCATCCGTCGATGGATGTCTCGCTGCGCGTCTGCACGCCGCAGATGCCAGCGGTCGTCGAGCGGACACAGCGTCTTGCCGTTGATCGCGACCAGCGGCACGCCGTCCTTCACGACCTCGGTCACGACGCCTTCGTCGACCCAGGCCGAAAAACGTCCATCGAATCCGCTCGCGTACGCTCTGTAGACGATAGTTCCGTTGTCCATCTCACTGCTCCTGTCCTATTCCGTTCGTTTTGAAAAAAGCCCCGGCGGGCGGGAGAACGGAGGGGAACCCGTCCCGCCGGGGCGACCGCTGGCGGGGGACTAGACCGCCATCGTCAGCGCGAGCCTTTCGGCCTGCGCTACTTTGTTGTCATGCAGAGCCCTCACGATCCGCTCCATCTCGGTCGGGCGACCGCGACGGATCGAGTCGTGCTGCACGTATCCCTGGATGGCGTTGAACGCCTCCCAGCCGCTCACCACGAAGTCGGAACCCAGCGGGCCACGGCCCGTGGTCATCCGTTCCGACGAGAGGCGGCGAAAGATGGCCTCGGTGCGGTTCTTGTGCATCGTCACCGACCGCCCCTCGTCGCTCTTCGGCTCGCCGTAGATCGCGTTGAGGAACTCGACCATCCGCACCTCGCGGTTCTGCATCTGCTGCACGACGAGCGAAAGGTTGCCCCAGCCCGCCTCCAGCCCGGCAAAGGTGGCGATCAACTCGTCCATCTGAAGCCGCAGGCTCGACGTGTGGCGGATCGCCACGTTCGTGCCCTCGGCCATCCGCAGGATCATCATGTTCCGGCACGCGTCGCGGTACAGACCGAGCGAGGCGCGGAACGCCTGCCCGCCGTACCCGGCGTCGATCACGATGCGAGGGAACACGTTGTCCTTCGTGCCGTAGACCGCCAGCCGCTTCTCCTTCGTCGGCTGGATCGTGACGTAGTGGCCGTGGTCGAAGTGGCACTTCACATCGGCCACCCCTTCGAACGCCACGCCCGCCGCCTCGACCAGAGCCAGCACATCGTCGGTCGTGTGCGGCTCATACCGATCCGACACCGAGCCGTAGCCGACCGCCGTGCCGGTGTCGCTCTTGAACAGCCCGTAGAACGGCGTCGCCATGTTCTCAGGGCCACGCAGCGGGAACTTGTCGATCGTGAAGTTGAAGGCCGAACGAACCCGGTCGGCCACGTTGCAAGTGATCATCTCGTTCATGGTCAGAATCCTCCGTAGTTATGGAACCTAAACAATCAGTCCAGCG
>Ga0172376_10008756_pt1 | contig 10537 bp, 11 predicted proteins | sample Lak35m_FD_121114 | JGI IMG/M metagenome (GOLD analysis project Ga0172376, IMG submission 121114) | Freshwater microbial communities from Kabuno Bay, South-Kivu, Congo - kab_092012_35m | ecosystem: Environmental > Aquatic > Freshwater > Lake | place: Democratic Republic of the Congo: South-Kivu... | reverse complement strand
GCCGCTAATCTGTACGACGCCCTCAAAGAAGGCTACTACGGCAAGTTCTGAGGATTCTCTAGCAAATGGCTGCCATCAAGATCGATCGAAAGATCGCCAAGTACCACGTGCAGAAGCCGGGCGCCGAGCCCGCTGCCGTCGCTCCTGCGTTGCCGAATATCGCCGATCTGCCGACCTCCCACGGCGGCAAGGTCGTGCGTCTCACCGAAGAAGTGCAGCGCCCCGAGGTGCTGATCGGTTCTACCTACAAGATCAAGACGCCGGTGTCCGATCACGCGATGTACGTCACCATCAACGACATCGTGCTGAACGAAGGTACCGAGCACGAGCAGCGTCGCCCGTTCGAGGTGTTCATCAACTCCAAGAACCTCGACCACTACCAGTGGATCGTGGCGCTGACGCGCATCATCTCTGCGGTGTTCCGCAAGGGTGGCGATGTGACGTTTTTGGTCGAAGAGCTCAAGGCCGTGTTCGACCCGCGCGGTGGTTACTGGCAGCCGGGCGGCAAGTTCATGCCCTCGATCATCGCCGAGCTCGGTTATGTCATCGAGAAGCACTTGCAGACCATCGGTTTGATGGGGCGCCCCGAGCTCGACGAGCATCAAAGAAAACTCATCGACGAGAAGCGGGCAGAGTTCGAAGCGCGCGGCAAGCAGACCGATGCCTTTGCCAAGTCGCACTTTCCCGAGGGCGCGCAGCTTTGCTCCAAGTGCAGCACGGCCGCGGTCGTCATGATGGATGGCTGCATGACCTGCCTCAACTGCGGCGACTCGAAGTGCGGGTGACGCCTTGCGGCGGCTGATACTTTCCGGCGCATCACTTCTCTCCGCAGTATTCCTCACGGTTTCCGCCGGCGCGCAGCAGCCCGGCGCAACTTCGGCCACCTCGGTTTCGGTATCCGGCGGTATTGCGACGATCGATGCGCCGCCGATTTCTTTGGACATCCCGCGCCCGCCCGAACTCAAGCGTGATGTCGATTTCTGGATTCGCGTCTACAGCGAGATCACCACGCTGCAGGGGTTCATACACGATGAGCGCAATCTGGCGATCGTCTATGAAACCCTGACTCTGCCTGCGGGGGCGCCGGGTTCGCCGCCGCGACGTCAGGCGCTCAATGCCGCGCGCTCGTTGGCATGAGGCAATCGGCGAGGCCATCGAGGCGCTCGAGACGCGACGCGCAGCGGCTACTCCCGAGGCGCGTCGAGTGCTCGAGCTCTGGGCGGGCGAGGCGACGCCCGCGCGTCTGCGCGAGGCACGCAACGAAGTACGTTTTCAGCTGGGGCAGGCCGACCGATTTCGTGCGGGTATCGTCCGTTCGGGTGCGTGGGAGCCGCATATCGCCCGCACCTTTGCTTCGTTGGGTTTGCCGCCGGAGCTCGCTGCGTTGCCGCATGTCGAGTCCTCGTTTATGCCGACGGCTTATTCCAAGGTTGGCGCCTCCGGGCTCTGGCAGTTCATGCGCTCGACCGGGCGGCGGTTCATGCGCGTCGACGATATCGTCGATGAACGACTCGATCCCTACCGCTCCACCGAGGCCGCAGCGCGCCTGCTGGCCAGCAACTATCGACTGCTCGGCAGCTGGCCCCTTGCCATCACCGCATACAACCACGGGCCCAACGGCATGCGCCGCGCCCGCGCGGTCATGGGGACCGACGATTTCGGCATCATCGCGCGTCGCTACCGCAGCCCGTCCTTCGGTTTTGCTTCACGCAACTTTTATCCCTCTTTCCTCGCCGCGCTCACCATCGATCAGGACCCGCAGCGCTTTTTTCCTGGAGTGACACGGGCGCCAGAGCAGCGCGCTTTCGAGATCGAGATGCCGGGCTACGCCGAGGTTGCGCGGATCGAGCGGGCACTTGGCCTGTCGCGCGCCGAGCTGCGCGATCTCAATCCTGCGCTTCGACCGGCGGTCTGGTCGGGCGAGCGCTTCGTCCCGCGGGGTTATCGGTTACGTCTGCCCGCAGAGCGCGGCTACACCGCGAACGAGTTCGTCGGTCGATTGGGCGCTGAGCATCTCTTCGTTGCGCAAATCGGGCCGCGATCGCATCGGGTTGCTCGCGGCGAGACACTGCAGCAAATCGCTCGCAAGCACGGACTCAGCGTGCGCACGCTCGCCTCGTTGAACGGCCTCGAGACGACCGCCAAGCTCAAGTATGGCCGTGTTCTCAAGCTTCCCGAGACGCGACCGGCGAGTCTTGCCGACCTTGCGGCGAGACGTGACGGCGGCGGATCTCCCGCAGCCGATGGGAGCCTCTGAGCCCTATAATCGGGCTCATGCAGAGAACAGCTGTTCGCGTGCTTGTCTGTGCGCTCGCGCTCCCAGCCGCGTGGGCCGCGGCTGCCTCGCCCTCATTCACCGCCAGTACGACCTCGGGCAGCGACGTGGTTCTGCCCATGGCTTCGGAGGTGGTGGTCCACAAGGCAAAGCGACGGCTGGAGTTGTGGCAAGGCGAGAAACTGCTGCGCGCCTACCGGATCTCGCTCGGCCTCAATCCCGCCGGGCACAAGCAGCAAGAGGGTGATTTCCGCACGCCGGAGGGGCGTTATGTGCTCGACATACGCAATCCGCGCAGCGAGTTTTTTCTCTCGATGAGGGTGTCTTACCCGAGCCCGAGGGATGTGGCCCGTGCGCGCAAGGCAGGCGTGCCTCCGGGTGGGCAAATCATGATCCACGGCCTGCCGAATGTTCCGCGTTGGCCGCCCGAGCATTATGCGCGTGAGGATTGGACCGACGGTTGCATCGCCCTCAGCAACGCCGACATGATGGAAGTGTGGATGCTGGTGGCCGACGGTACGCCGATCGACATTCGCCCCTGAGACGTCCCGGCTATCCTTGTCGGACGTTTGTCCACGGAGACTTGCTTGGAAACCAGCATCATCATTCCCGAAGTCGTCGATGCCCGCGTGGCACCGCGAGGCGCGCTCGAAAGTCTCTCTCAGGAAGAAATCGAGCAGTTGCTGTCGACGGGGCAGGGCGGCCTGTATCCGCTCTTTCGCCAATGCGCGCTTGCCGTGTTGAATGCCGGCAGCGATACCGACAACGCGCGCGAGATCTTTGATCAATACCGCGATTTCGATATCCGCATTCTGCGTCACGCTTGGGGCGTGAAGCTCGAGATCAAGAACGCGCCGGCGAAGGCCTTTGTCGACGGGCAGATGATCCGCGGCACCAAGGAGCTGCTCTTCGCAGTGCTGCGCGATATCGTCTATACGGCCAATGAAATCGTCGACAGCGGTCGGTTCGACCTCGGCAAGCCGCAGTCGATCACCAACGCCGTGTTCCACATCCTGCGCAATGCTCGACTGCTCGGCCACAAACTGCGCCCGAATCTGGTCGTGTGCTGGGGTGGGCACTCGATCAATCGCGAGGAATACGAATACACCAAACGCGTGGGCTACGAACTCGGCCTGCGCGGTCTCGACGTTTGCACCGGCTGCGGACCGGGCGCGATGAAAGGCCCAATGAAAGGCGCCACCATCGGTCATGCCAAGCAACGCATCACGAGCGGGCGATACGTGGGTCTCACCGAGCCCGGCATCATTGCCGCCGAGCCGCCTAACCCCATCGTCAATAACCTCGTGATCATGCCGGACATCGAAAAACGGCTCGAGGCGTTTCTGCGCATCGCCCATGGTCTTGTGGTGTTTCCGGGCGGCGTGGGCACGGCCGAAGAAATCTTTTATCTCATCGGTGTGCTGCTCGATCCGGCGAACGCCGAGCAGCCCTTCCCGGTGGTGCTGACGGGACCTCGCAGCAGCGCGGCATACTTCGAGCAGATCCGCCGTTTTCTGGCCAATACCATCGGTGATGCCGCACTCGCACGGTTGCATATCGTGATCGATGATCAAGCCGAAGTTGCGCGCATCCTCGACCGGGGTGTCGATGAAGTCCGTGATTTCCGCCGCAAGAACGCCGACTCGTTCAACTTCAATTGGCTCCTGCGCATCGATCCGGAGTTCCAGCGGCCCTTCGAGGTGACGCACGCCTCGATGCGCACCTTGCGTTTGCACCGCGAACAGCCTGCCCACCAGCTTGCGGCCGATCTGCGGCGGGCGTTTTCCGGCATCGTCAGCGGTAACGTCAAGGAGCCCGGGATCCGCGCGATCGAGCGTCATGGCCCGTTCGAACTTGTCGGCGACCCCGCCCTGATGGCCATGCTCGATGAGTTGCTGGCCGGATTCGTCGCGCAGCAGCGCATGAAGTTGCCGGGCTCGGCCTATGTGCCGTGCTACCGGATCGTCCGCGCCTAACAATCCGCGCCCTTGAAATCCGTGCCCTTGAAATTCGTGGAGAGGGCTCCATCTAAGCCTCGGTTTGCACGAGGAGAGGACCATGGCTGACACCACCCCCGAAAAACATGGCTTCCAGGCCGAGGTGCGCGAGCTCCTGCGGCTGATGATTCATTCGCTCTACAGCCACCGCGAGATTTTCCTGCGTGAGCTGATATCGAACGCCTCTGACGCCAACGACAAGTTGCGCTTTCTCGCGCTCGGACAGCCCGATCTCATGGCCGGCGATGCCGAGCTTCGGGTCTGGGTGGATTACGACGCCACCAAGCGAACGCTCTCGGTGCGCGATAACGGCATCGGCATGACCCGCGACGAGGCGATTGCCCATCTCGGTACGATCGCCAAGTCCGGAACGGCCGATTTCTTCAAGAAACTCACCGGCGATCAACAGAAAGATTCCCAACTGATCGGTCAGTTCGGTGTGGGTTTCTACTCGGCGTTCATCGTCGCCGAGGAAGTCGAAGTCTATTCACGCAAGGCAGGTGAGCCTGCCGATAGCGGCATCCGCTGGGCCTCCAAGGCCGATGGCGAGTTCACCATCGAGACCTCGCCGCGCGAGGAGCGTGGCACGCTGATCGTGCTGCACCTCAAGGAAGAAGCCAAAGAATTCGCTGATGGGTGGCGTCTGCGTTCGCTGGTGCGACGTTATTCCGACCACATCGCTTTCCCTGTGCTGATGCGCAAGGAAGGCGAGGCCAGTCTCGATTGGGAGCCGGCGAACCAGGCGCAGGCGCTCTGGGCTCGTCCGCGCAGCGAGATCAGGGACGAGGAATACAAGGAGTTCTACCAGCACATCGCGCACGACTTCGCCGAACCGCTCGCCTGGAGTCACAACAAGGTGGAAGGCAAGCGCGAGTACACCTCGCTCCTGTATCTGCCCGGCCGCGCACCCTTCGATCTTTATCAGCGTGATGCGACGCGTGGTCTCAAGCTCTACGTGCGCCGCGTGTTCATCATGGACGATGCCGAGCAGTTTCTGCCGATGTATCTGCGCTTCATGCGCGGCGTCGTCGATTCGAACGATCTGCCGCTCAACGTCTCGCGCGAGCTCTTGCAGCAGGATAGCGAAGTCGAGGCGATGCGCGGCGCGCTCACCAAGCGCGCCCTCGATCTGCTCGCGCGACTCGCCAAGGATGAGCCGGAGAAATATGCCACGTTCTGGAAGGAGTTCGGTCCGGTTCTCAAGGAAGGCACGGGCGAGGACGCCGCTAATCGCGAAAAAATCTTGCCGCTGCTGCGCTTTGCGAGCACGCACGAGGATTCCGATCAGCAGACGGTGACACTCGCCGATTACGTGGCGCGTATGAAGAGCGGCCAGGAGCGTATCTATTATTTGATCGCCGATTCGCTCACCGCCGCACGCGGCAGTCCATATCTTGAGCAGCTCAAGGCCAAGGGTGTCGAGGTGCTGCTGCTCGTCGATCGTGTCGACGAGTGGATGATGGGTTACGTACGCGAGTTCGAGGGCAAGCGTTTCAAGGATGTCGCCCGTGGTGATCTCGAGCTGGGTGGTCTCGAGGGCGAGGCCGACAAGGCCGCCGCTGAAGAAGCCCTCAAGGAAAACAAGAAGCTCCTCAAGCGTATCAAGGACGCGCTCGGTGACCGCGTCGCCGAGGTCAAGGTCAGTTCGCGTCTCGCCGATACGCCGGCCTGTCTGGTGCTGGCCGAAGGCGACATGGGCGCGCAGATGCGGCGCATCATGGCCGCAGCCGGGCAGAGCGTGCCTGAGGCGAAACCGGAACTCGAGGTGAACGTTGGTCATCCGCTGATCAAGCGTCTTGATGCGACGGCTGCCGAAGACGAGTTCGGCGAGCTCGCGCTGCTGGTGTTCGATCAGGCGAAGCTCGCCGAGTCGGGGTCAGTGGCCAATCCGGGCGAGTTCGTGCGGCGTCTCAACAAACTGCTCGGGCAGTTGATGGCGACGGGCAGTTGAAGGCGACGGGTTGATGCGGTGCCTGGGCACGCCAGCCCGCGCGGTCCGTGCAATAATTCGGCGGCATGAGCAAGCCCGTTCCGAGCGATCAGCAACTGCGTGAGCGGCTCTCGCCGCTCGCTTACGAGGTCACGCGCAACAAGGGCACCGAGCGTGCGTTCACCGGCGCCTACACCTACCAGAAAGACAAAGGCGTTTACGCCTGCGTCTGTTGCGGCGAGGGCTTGTTCCATTCGGAGACCAAGTACGATTCGGGCTCCGGTTGGCCGAGTTTCTGGACCCCGCTTGCCGGGGATCGTGTTCGCGAACACCGTGATATCAGTCACGGCATGTTTCGCACCGAGGTGGTGTGCGCAAACTGCGGCGCGCACCTTGGGCATGTGTTTACCGATGGGCCGCAGCCTACCGGGCTTCGCTATTGCATCAACTCCGTGTCGCTGTCGTTCCAAGCCACGCAAGATCCTGTCGAGAAAATCCCTGACGGAGATCCACCGCGATGAGGTTGGTTGCCTGGGGGCTGATGATTGCCATCACCGGAATCATCGTCGCCACCACTTTTCTGCCCCGTTTATCCGCATCTGATCAGGCCGCCACGCTGGCCGAGGAGTCCGCCATGTCAGAACTCGTCAAACAGGATCTCGAGCCGGGCGCCGGTCCCGAAATCGCCGACGGCCAGACCGCCATCGTGCATTACACAGGCTGGTTGCATGACCCTGCCAAACCGGAGGGCAAGGGCCGCAAGTTCGACAGCTCGCACGATCATGGCGACACGTTTGCGTTCACTGTGGGCGGTGGTGAAGTGATTCGCGGCTGGGACGTTGGCGTCGCCGGCATGCGCGTCGGCGGCAAGCGTCGCCTCGTCATTCCGGCCGAGCTCGGTTACGGCGCTCGTGGCGCAGGCGGCGTGATTCCGGGTGGGGCAACGCTGGTGTTCGATGTCGAGTTGATGGGGATACGCTGATGTCGCACGCCAGAAAGGTCCTTGCCTGCGGCGTCGTGCTGAGTCTCAGCCTCGGCACGGCGCACTCCGCCACGCTGATTCATGCCGGACGGGTCATCGATGGCGTGGGCGATGCGGCGCTCACCGAGCGCACCGTAGTCGTGGATCAGGGTCGTATCATCGCCATCGAGGCGGGCTATCGCAAACCCGGTGCGGGCGACACCTTGATCGACCTGCGCAAATCGACGCTGATGCCCGGCCTGATGGATATGCACGTGCATCTGACGAGCGAATACAGTCGCACGAGTGAGCTCGATCGTTTCAAAAAAGACGCGCCGGATGTGGCGCTTGATGGCGCGATGTTCGCCGAGCGTACCTTGCTCGCGGGTTTCACCACCGTGCGCGATCTCGGCGACAGCTTCCGTGCGAGTGTTGCCTTGCGCAATGCGGTCAATGCCGGCAAGTTGGCGGGCCCGCGAATCTTTGCCTCAGGCAAATCCATCGCCACGACCGGCGGTCATGCAGATCCGACCAATGGTTGGGCTGATTTCCTTGGGGGTGCCGAGGTCGGACCGCTGCAGGGCGTGATCAATGGTCCCGAGCAGGGCGCGCAAGCCGTCAGACAGCGCTACAAAGAAGGCTCTGATCTCATCAAGATCACGGCCACGGGTGGCGTGTTGTCGATCGCCAAGAACGGCCTCAATCCACAATTCACCGAAGAAGAAATCCGCGCCATCGTGGTGACTGCGCGCGACTATGGCTTCAAAGTTTCGGCGCATGCGCATGGTCCCGAGGGCATGAAGCGCGCGGTGCGCGCGGGCGTCGACACCATCGAGCACGGCACGTTCATGGACGATGAGACCATCGGTCTGATGAAAGAACGCGGTACCTGGTATGTGCCAACGATTACCGCGGGCCGTTGGGTTTTCGACCGTTCCAAGGAAGACGGTTTTTTCCCGACGCTGGTGCGCCCCAAAGCGGCACTGGTCGGTCCGCAGATCCAAGGTACCTTTGCCAAGGCTTACAAAGCGGGCGTCAGGATTCTCTTTGGCACCGACACGGGTGTCTCGGCGCATGGCGACAACGCACGCGAGTTCGTGCTGATGGTCGAGGCCGGCATGCCGGCGATGGCGGCGATCAAGTCGGCGACCTCGGTGACGGCAAAGTTTCTCGAGATCGATGATCGGCTCGGTACCGTCGAGACCGGCAAGATCGCCGATCTTGTGGCGGTGCCTGGTGATCCGCTTGCGGACATCACGACGATGCAGCGCGTGCATTTCGTGATGAAGGACGGTGTCGTCCATCGTCGCCCCTGAGCGCGTTCTGTTCACCGGCGAAGCCGGCGACATCGAGACGCTCATCGAATATCCCGTCGAGGCGCCGCGTGCCATCGCGATCGGTTGTCATCCGCATCCTTTGTTTGGCGGCTCGCTCACCAATAAAGTGATTCACACCGTCGCGCGCGCGTTTCTGTCGGCAGGTGCGATCGCGATCCGCTTCAATTTTCGCGGTGTGGGTGTCTCGGGTGGCGTACACGATCATGGCGAGGGCGAGATGCGCGATCTGCTTGCGCTGGCCGCCGAGGCACGGGTGCGCTGGCCGCAGCTGCCGCTCTGGCTAGGTGGATTTTCTTTTGGTGCTTGGGTATCTCTGCGGGCGCAGGCCGCGCTTGAACCCGCGCTGCTGGTCAGCGTGGCGCCACCGGTCGGTCGCTGGGATTTTTCGACCATTGTGCCGCCGCGATGTCCCTGGCTCGTGATTCAGGGCGATCGCGATGAGTTGGTGGAGGTCGAGGCAGTCAGTCGTTGGCTGCAGGACATCGCCGTGCCAATGGGTTCGGCACCGCAACTTTTGCGGCTCGCTGAGGCAGACCATTTTTTCCATGGCCACCTGCATGAGGTGAAGGACGCGGTGACGGGCTTCGTTGCCGCTTCTGCCGCCTGACGCTTCAGCCGTGCAGGCTGTAGCCCACGCCGCGAACGGTGTGGATGAGTTGGCGATCGAAGTCGCGGTCGACGGCCTGACGCAGACGGCTCACATGCACATCGACCACGTTGGTTTGCGGGTCGTAGTGAATATCCCACACGCTCTGCAGCAGCATCGTGCGTGTGACCACCTGACCTGCATGTTTGGCCAAAAATTCGAGGAGGCGAAATTCGCGGGCGGTCAGTTCGATCGGCCGGCCTGCGCGCGTCGCGGTACGTTGCAGCAGATCGAGCTCGGGATCCTCGACGCGCAGCACCGTGAGCGAAGCACTGCTTGCGCGCCGCGCCAGCGATTCGACGCGTGCCAGCAGTTCCTCGATGGCAAAGGGTTTGCCGAGGTAGTCATCGCCGCCTGCGCGTAGCCCCTTGACCCGCTCATCGACCGACTCGAGTGCCGAGAGCACGAGGATCGGCGTGGTCCGACCCACACTACGCAGCGCTTGCACCACCTGCAGTCCGTCGAGTCCGGGCAGCATGCGATCGGTGATGATCACGTCGAATTGCCCGTTGAGGGCCGCCTCGAGCCCAGCCTTGCCATCGGTCACGTGCGTCAGGAGATGCCCGCGTCCGACGAGGGCGGTGGAGATCTCGGCCGCGATCACGGCATCGTCTTCGATCAGCAGCGTATTCATGGTTCCTCGCTCGGCATTTTAGGGCACTTTTGGCTCTTAACCAGCCGCCGTGGCATGCTTGTGTCATGCAAATCAGCATTTTCGACCGGCGTGCCATGGTGGCGAGCGTGCTTGCGCTGTCGGTGATGGTCGCCGCCTTCATCGGCGGCTACGCCTGGTTGCAGCTGCGAATGCTGCAGCTGCATGATCGCGAAATCTTCGGCGGTTTGCTGCGCGAGCTGACGATCCGCGAGCAGTTCGATCGGACCGCGGGACGCGATGAACTCATCCGTAGCGTCAGCTTTCCAGGCGAATATTCGCTCTCCAGCGCCAGCGCAAAGCCGATACCGGGCAGTCGCTACCGTTCGCTGTTCGCCGCCAATGGGGAACCCATCGTTGGTCGCCTTGCCGATATTCCCGAGGGCCGCCGCTTCATCGATAACCCGGGCAGGCAAGGTCGTTTCGAAGGAGGCCAAGGATCCGACATCTATGTGGTTTCGGCGCGTCTCGCCGATGGCGCCGTGCTGGTGGTCAAGCAGCAGGACAGCAGCCGTGGCGAGATCGCGCGCGCCATCGGGCGGTCTGCCTTGTTCGGTGTGTTGGTGGTGATCTTTGTCGGCATCTTCACGATCTATGCGCTCAATCGTTTCGTGCTCGAGCATGTGCGCAGTCTCGGCGAGACGGCCCGCAAGATCTTGCTCGGGCAGATGACGGCGCGCGCGCCGCAGCGCGAGCGACTTGATGCGCTCGGCACTCTGACTTTCACTTTCAATGAAAT
>Ga0172376_10008754_pt1 | contig 10537 bp, 3 predicted proteins | sample Lak35m_FD_121114 | JGI IMG/M metagenome (GOLD analysis project Ga0172376, IMG submission 121114) | Freshwater microbial communities from Kabuno Bay, South-Kivu, Congo - kab_092012_35m | ecosystem: Environmental > Aquatic > Freshwater > Lake | place: Democratic Republic of the Congo: South-Kivu... | reverse complement strand
GTGCTTGATGGCGGAGCGGGCAATGACACGCTCGTGGGAGGCAAGGTCGGTAGCACTCTCTTGGGAGGCGATGGCAACGACTCGCTCACGGGACTCGCCGGGAATGACGCCTTGTATGGCGAGGCCGGCAACGACCTCGTGGCAGACGGAGCAGGCAACGACACCGTTGATCTGGGGGCTGGCGACGACACGCTCACGCTGGGAGCCGGTAACGACCGAGTCGCAGGTGGCCTTGGTACGGACCTCATGACCCGCGATTCGACAGTTCCAACGACTGCGGATTCCATCAGCGGGGTCGAGAACCAAGAGGCTCAACTCACTCGGCAAGTGGCAGTGACCGAACAAGGCATTACCGGCTGGCGTCGCAATCGGAATACCGGCGCGTTAGAGGCGATCTATGGGCCGATCACGCGCTATGTCTCAGAAACGTATTGGGGCACAACGCCGTTCGTGGGAAGCACTTCGTCCGGCTCCATTCGAGGCACAGGCGGCTCGGCAGGCACAACTTCCGACACCACAACGCCAGCAGCCATTCGAGGAGCAGCAAGCCCCATTGCCACTGCGATTTCAGGTTCCATTCGAGGCACCGGCAGCTCGACAGGCACCTCAACGACAGGTGTGATTCGAGGCACTGGCAGCTCGACCGGCACGACAACGTCACCAACATCCGGTGCGATTCGGGGCTCGGGCAGCTCGACCGGAACTGCGACCTCGGGCACGTCCAGTGGTTCGAGCAGTTCCAGTTCTGGCACAACATCGCGCTCCCAATCACACCTCAACGATTACATCGGCCTCGACCGTTCCAGTCTGGACCAATACTTCATGACCCAGTTCCATGATCAGACCAACGAATTCGATTGGGCTCAGGGATAAAGCCTTCATACCGTCCAACTCATCAGCACTTTTGATTCGCAACAGGCCAATCGGGAAATACACCGCTTGGCCTGTTGTCGTTGGGTGACGCCTCGGAGTCGGACGTCATTGCATCCGCCTTTATCGGGAGACGCCGAATAGACGCTGTCGACAAAAGTAGCAGGCACTCTCCGAGTGCCGTCCGCTCGCCCCTATTTGCTCGGCGAATTCTGCGAACGGCACATGGAATGTGCCTACTACTTTGACTTCTCTCGGAAACGTCCAATTTCCCGCGCGCCACATTCCCGCCATTGTCGCTTGAGCCGTGAGAGCCACACGGCTCGACGCGAATACGCGGTGTCATTCGTCGGTTCTGGCAAGAGGGGATATGCGATGCGCTTCAAACATTGGCTCAACAGTCTTCAAAGCAAACTCAGTCGACTACGACGCCGACCGCAACAGCGCCCCGTCGCCAGGATGGAAGTCGTCGAACAGCGGCTTGTGCAATCCGCGAATCCCCTCATCGGAATGGTCGCCTTCAACCAACCGACGACCTATTCAAGTTCTTCGACGACCCTGCATGGCGGTGTCACATTCACAGAAGGAACGAGCCCCGTTGAAAAGGGCAACAGTCAGATCGAGCTCGAAGGAAAACTGGGGGCCATTGCGAATGCGGTCGATGGCATCCTGTCCTTGTTTGGAGGCGGAAAGGACAGCGGCGTTCCCGATCCCAACAAGCCTCAGAACATCACCGGGACATCCAAGAGCGACACGATTATCACCGGCGTCAAGAATGACACCGTCAAAGCCGGAGTCGGCAATGATACCGTCTATACCTCGAAGGGAGCGGACAACGTCGAATTGGGGGACGGTCATGACGCTGCTCATACCGGTGCTGGCGACGACAAAGCCAAAGGCGGACGCGGCAATGATGCTCTTCATACCGGTCCTGGAAACGACACGCTCGACGGCGGCCAAGGCAACGATGTGCTCAACGGCGGCGAAGGATTCGATGAGTATCAATTCACAGACAGCTCAGGCCGCGACGTCCTGCGAGATCCCTCGACCGACGGCAAGGTGTTCTTCTTGGAAGCCAAACTCAGTGACGTGAGCGTGCGGCAAGACGGCCACAATCTCGAAATAAGTGTTTACAAAGCGGGCGTGCTTCAGAGCGTCGTGCAATTCCGCGACTACTTTGCACACCCGGATCGCTCCGGTTGGAAACTGGGCGCTCAAGATGGCGAGACTCATATCGACTGTTTGGCTCGCGGCGAGATATTGGATATCGCAGAACTCATTGTGCGAAATTATTCCGAGGAAGGTCGTCATATTCCGCCCGCCGGCTTTGTGGAAGAATTCCCCATTGATGACCCCGCTTCCGGTTTGAATTCGACGCTCTATCGAGAACAAGGAGGCGGCAACGAAGCGATTCTTGCGATTCGCGGCACCGAGACTTTCAACGTGGACGCCATCACTTCTGCGGTTCAACGGGCCTTGGACGATGCTTCTCACGACGTCACTTCGCTTGCGTCCGCGCTTCTATCGGGCAGTCCACAGACCATCTTGGATGAGATTGGGAAAGCCGCAACAGCTCTTGGTAAAGATGCCGTGCAATTGAAAGACTCTGTCTTCGCTGAGCTCAAAAAGTCATTCAAGGATTTTGCGTCCGACCTGCAATTCGGTCGCAACCAAGGTGAGTTTCTGGCCCAGCAAATCGACCAATACCTGGCGACTCACAAAGGTGTCAACAAACTAACAATCACGGCCCATTCGCTGGGATATCTGGATGCACAATGGCTCGTCGGATTATTGGGGACGAAGTATTTCGATAAGGTCGATTTCGTTGTTGTGGGTTTCGGAGGACCGGGTGCGGCTCATGTAATACCCGGATTCTCTCACAAGTTGCCGGACAAGGTAAAGCTCATCAACTTCGTCCATCAGTTTGACCCCATTCATCGCCTCGGAGTCCATCATTATCAAACCGAGTTCCGACTGATTCCCGGTGAGGGTGTACCGCAGCAGTGGCGGGACCTCGAACGATCGCATTCTGCCGAATCTGCCGTCGAATACTTCCGCGAACATGACTGCGTCTTGCCGCCCGCTCTAACGATTGAGCAAATGCAGGAACTTGACCGCGATTATGTCTCGCCAATCCCTCAGTGGTTAATCGACATGTCCCGAGTGCCTGCGAATCAATTCCAATTGCAGGCCAAGGAAGCTGTTTACCGCTTTGATATGGGGCCGGTCGGAGGTCATGTGCAACCGGGGACGACCAATGTCACACCCGAGATGCAGTACTCGCCCGAGCGCGGCTATGGCTTCGTAGGCTCGGTGCAGGCCGTTGATCGCGGACGAGCCGATGATTTGCAGCGGGACTTCGTCAGTGCTCCGCAAATTGATTTTGTGGCCGATATCGCAGCCGGTGCTTACGACGTCATCGTGACCATCGGCGACGCCGGTGAAGTGCGCCAGGAAGTCCAAATTGGTATCAACGGCTTTTATCAAGAAAGTATCACGACCTATGCCGGGCAATTCGTGCAGCGGACGTATCGAGTCAACGCCCGCGACGGCCAAGTTTCGATCTCGCTGACCGACGTCAGTGGCAAACCTTCCAACGCCGTACTTAACGGCGTGCAAATCGACCGCGTCGATCCGCGCGCTGAAGTCACTCCGGTCATCGAGCAGACTTCAAATCCCTCACTGGTGGTGCTCACTCACGGCTACACGAAACCCGATTGGGTCTTCGCCGTCGAGCACATCGCGATGGTCGTCAAAGAAGTCGTTGATGTTGTGATCGAGCTGACTCAATTCGTCGGCAGCGTCGCGGCTCAGCAGTATTGGATATCCGTCAAAGAAGCCGGAGATGTGCTGAAGCAGGTATCGGAACTCAAGGCACGGATCGAAGCGAATCCCAAGACGCACGTCAGCGATTGGGTCTTTCAAGCGGCTCGGGACCTTTCGGCGATGGTTCGACGGCAGGGGCTCGGCTCACTCGACCCCAACGTGATTCCCATCAACTTGCCCGACATCAACCGGTCCAGGAACTCCGATCTGCTCCAAAAATGGAAAGGCAGCCATGACTTCTTGGCCGTCGATTGGACTGATGAATCCAACAATGGCCTCGGACTATTTAACTACAACGAGAGGGAACATCGCGAAGCGGTCAATCAGGCCTCGACGGCCATCGTCCGGATGATCGAAGCCCGCATACGGAATGAACTGGAGAAGAATCCCAACATGAAGTTGGACGTACTCTTCGTCGGCTACGGGTTTGGCGGTGCGGTCACACGCGACGCCGTGACGAAGCTCACGGCCTCCTCGCTGGCCGGTAAGACCGACTATGTGAAAGTCGTGATGCTCGATCCTCTGGCCGTGAAACGTGACGACGACAAGAGCGAGCGAGCCAAAACTTCGGACAAGTTCTTCTGGTTCCATCCGGAAGGCCAAGCCACTGCCATCGTGGATTCGGTCTTCAATTACTACCAAGACACCGGCTTCGCTCCGGGCAACTTCTTGGAAAACCGAGTCACCGGCTTCCAACCATTGGATGGAGAAGACGGCGGCGGAGCTTACGGCTTCACCAATGGGCAAGGTCGGATCTACGACGTGATCTCGGGATTGGAAACGGTGCGTTTCCGACACCACAACGAAGAAACCGGCAAGCTCATCGACGGCGACTTGCGGGACATCCTGTTTGCGAAGGATGGTAAATGGGTCGTGTCGGTCGGCGATGATGGAATCATTGACGTTCGCAGTGCTGTCACCGGCGATCAATGGATTTCGATCAGCGGCCAACGCGCCAAAATTCGTGACGCCACGCTGATGCCCGATAGCAAGTCGCTGCTCACGGTGGCCTCGGACAGGACCATCCAACTCACGAGTCTGGAGGATGGCCGGGTACTCGCCGTCGGACTGCACAAGGGCGCGACTCGCGTCGCAGTCAGCAGCGACGGACTGACGATCGCGACCGCTGGCACCGACGACGAGATTCGCATCTGGCGCGTCGAAACGATCGACGGCAAGACCAACTTGCGGCACGTTCAGAGCTTGCGCGGCCACGATAAGACGCTGAATTCGCTGGCCTTCGACGCGACGACCGGAACGTTGTTTGTGGGAGGACAGGATCGCCGGCTTCAAGCCTGGGCGGCGAACGACGGCCAATATGCGGAGACTCCCACCTTCACGGTTGGCTACGGAGCGGCCATCACCCGCATGGTGACTTCGAGTGATACTCTTTTTGTGGCGTCCGGCACGGATGTGTCGATGTGGAAATGGCAGGACAACCAACTCGTGTCTGTCGGTGTGATGCGCGATCACATTAAGACGGTTCGCGGACTGTCGATTTCTGGCGATGGCACCCGACTCGCGACAGGGGGCGATGACCGCACGATTTTCGTCTATGACCTCTCCAACATGCAGAAGGTCAATGTGTTGAATACTGCGATGCTACCCGTGCGAAACGTAGCGCTGAATCACGACGGCACGGCTGCTGCCGCTGTCTACATCGACAACAAAGGCGGCCCGGTCAAAGACATCAATCTCACAGACGCGATCAACGACCGCTTGGGTTGGTGGGATCAGCATGGCCCGTGGGGAGATACTCACCGGCACGAGATGATACCCGATATGTATTTGGAGCAAGTCGTCGGCAAGAACGGTGAAGATTTCTTTGTGAAACGCGACAACCCGCAGGCGCTGCGACCCACCGCCGTTGATATGTCACACACTTGGCGGCAAAACCTGAGTTACGACGAAGTCGGACACATTGATGCCGCGATCGCAAATCTCTACGACATCACAGTCACTCCGCCGACTCCCGATCTGGTCATCTCGCGGCCCTTTGTGCTGGAACTTAGCAGCATCTTCCAGGATCAGGACAACGCCGGAATGAAATACTCGGCGACGTCCTCGAATGCCGGTGCGATTGCTATCAATTTCTACGATGACGGAACCGGTCAGAAGCTGGTTCTCACTCCGATCGACCCCGGAGTATCAACCATCACGCTGCAAGCGACCGACGGCGAAAACACGAAGAGCGTGACTATTACGGTCACCGCCGACGATGACGAATCGCGTCAAAAGCTCAACGCCTTGAAACTCGCAGCGAACAGACTCAGCGACGAGATTCAAGCCGCTCGCCAAGACATGGATCAAGCCCGCGACAGCTTGAAGCGTGCGGAAACACTGGCCAAAGAAGCCGACAAATCCTTCCGCGTGACCGACAAGAACTCGGGCAAGATCGAAAGGCAAATCGCGTCGCTAGAGGCCAAGTTGTCGGCCATCCAAAGGAAGATTGCCGAGACCAATGGAGCCATCGACGCCGGGCAGTCGCGCCTGTCCGACGACCAACAATTGGCAGCGGCGCACGCGACAGCCGACGCAAAGCAGGAAGCCAGTCACGCCGCCTGGCAACGCTATGACGGCCTCGTGTCGTCCACTCGGTCGAAGTACCAGCAATACGCCAATGCCTCCAAAGCCAACAAACCGGCGTTGAAAGTCGAATGGCAAGCCCTCAAGGCTCAACGCGATCAGGCGAAGGCCGAATGGAAGCACGCCAAGTCTGAAAAAACTCACGCGTTCAAGGAGCTAAAGCGAGAACAACGCCGTCACGACAAGCTTCCCAGTCAAATCGCTGCCTGGAATAAGCAATTGAGGAATCTCCACGAGAAGGAAGCTGACCTCGGGTCCAAGATTGGCTCCCTGCAACGGAGACTCGACGGTGAAGGGACGTCGAAAAACTCGGCAGCCGGTAAGCTTGACGCGGCGATCGCGAAACGAGCTGCCGCCATGGACTCCGTCAGTCGAATTCAACAATTCGCCCGAGATGCCGACGCTCGTCTCAATGCACTTTTCACGGCAGCCCATGACCTGCGCGAGGCCAAGCTGCTCGACAAAATCGGCCTAGATAGGTTTGAAAAGAATCGGTTGCTGGACCTGAAACGCGAGCTCAACCACCTGAATAGTGACTCGCGCACTCCGACGCGCCTGCTCGCCAAAGCCGATGCCGCGATCACCCGTGCCGAGCAGTCCCGAGCGAAGCTGACGGGCGAGAGCTAATCGCCTAGGAGCGTGTCCGAATAGCATGGGATTCCATCCCGTGCCGAGCAACACCGAGTTCAAAGTCGTTCGATCAGGCCCAATACGCACGGACTGGAAGTCCATGCTACGGCTTCTCGGACAAGCTCCTAGTCGAGACGTGCTCCATCGTGTCGGCACGCACTCCCCCAGTTGGCAGGCAGGGCTTCGCAGCGATGCGAAGCCCTGCTGTTTTGACGCTTCCGGCAAGAGCCGTGGAGCGTGTTTTCAACGTGCTCGTTCCGCTGAAAACAGGCAACTTGGAAACGTGCCTTACGAGTCTTTTGAACCTTTGTCGGAAGCGTCTTTCTTGGCCGGCAATCCGACCGACTCACAATTTGAAAAAAGTTTCTCCCATCCGCGCGCCGCATCGGCGCGGTTCCCGCTTCTGAAGCAGAGGAGACACTGCGACTCACGGCCAATAACGCTTGACACTGTGATCGAGCACCGTCTGTTGTCAGCCGCTCTCCAGACTCGAAACCCTTGAGGAGACGGAATCATGGTGCGTGCAAAACTGGCTCTGTGGATGGCGGCGGCGGTGGCTGGAACGCTGATTGTCGATGCTCACGCAGACGACAAGCCGCTGCGGTTCGGAGTCACAGTCGCGGAGACTTCCAACGCGGCGGGCGTGATTATCTCAGAGGTCGCCGACGGTTCGCCGGCCACCAAACTTCGGCGAGTGAGCGACGATCAGCCGCTGAAACTCGAAACCAACAAGCACGCTGTCACTCACGTTAATGGCACCCGAGTGACCAACAGCACCGAGTTTGTGGCAGCGATCGCCAGTGCTCCGCAGGTCAGCAGCATTCGCATCTATGAGTATCAATCGATGCTCTGGGAAGACTACGTCGCGGTGCTGAAAGGCGAACCAACGGTCGTGGCGGCTCCGCCTCAGCAAGCCCTGACCTACGAGCCTCAGTATCAATATCAATACAGCACCGAAGACGAAGGCGACGAGTCACACAGTCGTCGCAGTAGTGACAAGAAAAAGGGCGGCCTCTTCAGCTCTAAGGGTTATGCCCAGGGCGACGACTGGCGACCAGGCGACAACATTTGGTTGTTCCAGAAGAAGCCGACCGACCCAGACTTGAGGAAAGCCTACAACCAACAATGGACCGTCGAGATTCTCAAGGGAGCGGCTGCCGGACTAGATGCCGCTGCTGGCGCAAGTAACTATCGCCCTAGTGTTCCCAGTTCGATGGGAAGCGGTTACGGAGGCAGCGGTTCGAGCCTGAACCGAGATATTCAACGCGATATCTGGAGGGCGCAATCTCAACAACGGTATGAGCAAAATAAATCAGATTGGCTGCGGTCACTCCCGCGTTAGACAATCACGACTGCACTCGCTCGCCGTTATCTCTCCGAGCACTCATCCAACAACAGCCCATGGGCACGCCGACCGAAGTCGGTGTGCTCATGGGCGTTTTCGTTTTCAGAGGAGTCCGAGCAAGAACGGACGTAGGACGAGCCTCCCTGCCCGTCGCTCTTGAAAATCGCAACTCCTAACTACCCGAGAAGGCCGTCCCACAGCACTTCTCAAGCACTCCTTGTGTTTCACTCAATTTGGCTGAGATGCTCACAAATACGAGTCATACGAATTAGTTGAGATGCGAAACCGCCGCTGCTCTTGGTGAGAACCAAATCGAGATGTCGCAGTAGTAGTATTGGGCTGCCTATTTCTGATGACATGAGTTCGACGACATGACTAATAAGTCAGTTCGCTGCCAACATAGAAATTGATACCTGGTTGAAAGACTTGGATGCCGTTGGCGGAGCGGTAGTCGAAGTGGGTGCGATAGAGTTTGTTGGTGAAGTTTTCGACGCCTGATACCAATGTCAGATTTCGAGTCGGACGCCAATAACTGCGGGCATCCCACGTGGTGTAGCCGGGCGTTGGAGTCTCCAGCAAACTGGTCGCAACTCGGTTTTGAGCGGCGGAAACATTGGCGGCGAGTTCCAGGCCCCAAGCAGGATTTTCAGCCTCTTCGTGCAGTCGAGCACCCAAGCGACTGCGGAGAGCCGGGATCATTGGTAAGGGCTCGGCGGTGTTTCCGGCAGCATATTGATTGCGGCCTTCGACATAGGCCAGTGTGCCGAAGCCAGTCACCGTCGGGAGTAGGTCATACTCAGCCTGAATCTCTGCGCCGCCGATCGTCGCTAGCTTGGTGTTGACGTATTGCAAATTGACCTGCTGATTCACTGATCCGGCACGAAAGGTGCCCGCATTTCGAAAAGTAATCGCGTCGTTAATCCATGATTGATACCCGCGAACCGAGCCTCGGAATGGCCCGGTATTCCATTTGAGTCCAATATCTATTTGCCAGAGTTGTTCGGCGTCGAGACGCGGATCGCCGGTGACGGAGTTCGTCCCGCTTTGGATCAGAAACATAAACGGCTCTGCGGCATACAGTTCGGTCAGTGTTGGAGGTCGTTGAGCAAACGCGGCTCCCGTGAAGACTGTCAATTCTTCACTCAGATCGTGCTCGCCGATCACGAACGCCGACCCAAGCAAGAATGAGCGATTGAAATCGTCGGTGCCTAGAATCTGTGCCAGTGATTCCGATCCGAGTCCGAGATTCGTCAGTTTTGTGGGATTATCAACAACATCAGTAGCAACCACATCCATGCGACCTCCCGCCGTCAGCCGCGTTGTGTCATTGAGTTCCAGCACATACTCCGCATACAAGCCGGGGTTCGCAGAGTATGAGCGGGGTAAGGGTGAGTTGCCGCTGAGTTCGACCAGGGGAAAACCGAATCGCACGCTCGTCAACTCATCCAATCCCTGCCGCAACAAACGCATGTCGGTTCCGAGGCGCAGCGTGCTTGCGGCAACATCCTCGATAACTGCTTCCACGCGATAGCCGGTTGACATGCCTTGCACATTGGTGCGGGCTGTGATGCCAAACGTATCAAGAATAGGTAGCAATCGGCGTTTGGCCGGACGCTGCGCACTTCCCGAGAGGCGGGTGTCGTTGTACCACGACGTGACGGCAACCGACTCAAAGCCGCCCAGTTGTTCGTGGAGATACTCGACTTCGAACCCATTGGTCACCAAGTAGTCGATATCAAACACCTGCCCCGGTAGTTCGACGTTGGTTTGATCGAGACGCAGTAGATGAAACTCTAAGTGTTGATACTCGCTCAGGTCGCGCCCGAAGGCGACGTCGAAGCTGCGTGAGTTGTAGCTTGAAGGGATGTCTGGGCCATTTTCGCCTGACTTGTAGTCATTGCCTGTGCGATGATTGTAGCCCAGTCGAAGCCCCCAGTCGGTATCAGATGCCGAGATCGTTTGGTGCCCGAGCCACTGTTGGCCGTTCGTCTTATACTCAAAACCTGTCGAACCATCGTAACTGACCGCTTCCGAGCGCGGCGACGGTAGCATGTCGACGTTGAAGAATTGAAAGTCCGGACCGAGCCGTGATGTATAGGGGCCGGGGATCACGCGGACTTCACCAATCGTTCGCGAGTCCAATTTGTTGAGCATCGAATCGAGATCAGTCCGGGCAGGCACCCAATAGGAACCGTTGCCGGCGATACGTCCGACTCGACTGCCACTGATCCGAGAATCACTGACGATCGGATTGCGTTGCTGGATCCATACGGGCGGTGC
>Ga0172376_10008753_pt1 | contig 10538 bp, 6 predicted proteins | sample Lak35m_FD_121114 | JGI IMG/M metagenome (GOLD analysis project Ga0172376, IMG submission 121114) | Freshwater microbial communities from Kabuno Bay, South-Kivu, Congo - kab_092012_35m | ecosystem: Environmental > Aquatic > Freshwater > Lake | place: Democratic Republic of the Congo: South-Kivu... | reverse complement strand
AGTCCCGGTATATCCTCGCTGAAAGGCTCCTACCGGCTGCACCTCGGGTTGTGGCTGCGTAAACGCCAAGCTGGCTGGCTGAGCAGAAACCGATGCAGAACCGGCTTGTACCGTTAGCGCACCAGACTGATTCAACTCACTGCTGGCTTGCTGATGTCCGAAATCGGGATGCATTCCCGCTCGCTGGCGGAACGGATGATACCATTGATGCGAGTAAGGCATGACCGGACTAATGCCCCAACGCCCGGCAACTTCCATCTGAGAAATAACATGCTTGTAATTGTGGGGCCTGAAGGTGTGATACCCACCATACGCCGGAATCTCTTGAAACCAACCATGCAACCAAGGCTCCGGTGAGTCGAAGGGATAAAGCTGATCGCCTCCCCCTCCGCCGCCCATCGCGACCGCGTCATAGGGATTACCAGGCCCTCCACCGGCATTCCATGCCCCACCACCAGAATACTCCATTCCTCCGCCGCTCGGTCCACAGGTCGTGCATTGGCTTGGTCCCATGGCAAGACACGCGGCAATGGCAAGTTCACTCAGCATGGATCGCCCTCCCTGGCGTCGACATTCAATCCACTCAGTTTTTGAGTACGAGCTGCGGTCTATCCGACTGACAAACGGCACTTACCTCTCTACTCGTCTCTTCATGGCTCACTGATCAAGTCAGCTCAAACTCACAGACCAGTAACACTCGATTCAGAGAATCAATCACTATCTTCGGAAAAGTCCCCGCCTGAAGTTCTTCAAACCTAGATTGCCCAGCGAGAAGCACTTAAGCGATGGTCTTACCCGGATATAGTTTTCGCACTTTGCGTCTTCTTCCTGCTTTAACTTGCAGGGTGGTTGTCCCCTCAACCGCAACCGCAGCATCGAAGCTGCAATTCAAGTCGCAAGCCATGTGGAAGGATGTCAATACGTCCACACCACATCGTTCGTAATCGGACTGCATTCGCATTTGCCGTCGAGTCGTTAGCGCACTGCACCTATTGAGGGGACACCATGATTCACAAAGCTTTTCTCGCACTAGCACTGGCTGCCATCGGCACCGCCGGTTCGACGGCCATTGCACAGCAACCGCCAGTTCCTGGACAAGCCTCGGCAATCGCGCCAGTCGCTCCGACGGCCGCAACGGCACCGACGAATGCGATTCCAACGCTCGTCGCCCCGGCCAATCCACCCATCGCGGTAGCACCAAGTGCCTTTGGGATGCAGCCGGTTGTCACACAAGGAATCCCGATTCCGCCCGGCCCGACTCCGACCTATTTCACACCTCAGCAAACTGTCGCATTAACCAACACTTACACGACGGGAAGCCCGCTCGTAACACAACAGACTCAGGTCTATACTCCGACTTTTTATTATTACTACTACACACCGCCTTATTATGTCTCTTACACGCCTACCAGCTCACCGGCAACTGCTCCGATGACCGCTTCTGGAGCATATGACGTTTACGGGATGGGTGGCATGGCGGGTCAACTTGGCCCGATGATCAATGCTCGCGGCGAAATGGGACACGTCCGCTATCCCTATCACAGCTATCGTCGTCCGTGGTATTTCCCTGGCCAACCGAGCTTTAACGTGACGATCGATGGCCCGGTCTGGTAGCAATATGACCAATGGCGATCAGCATCAGTATGCCAAGCGGCAGCGTCCCAGTTCCACACCGCAGAGACAACACTGCTTGCACGCTGATCGCCAACCCCGGTCCTTCCGGGGCTGAAGCCACCTGCCCAGCGTCGCCCCTGGTAAGCCCGGGGCTGAGAACTAACAGAAACATCAAGGACAGCAGCCATTGGTTTTTCGAATTGCACGCCGACCACTAAGTCACGGGGACTCTCCCAGCACTCCATTCACTGCATCCGCGCTGCCGAAAACAAAGAGGCAATCTTCGGCAGACAGCAGCGCGTCTCCTGGTGGAGGCATGAGACGCTCTCCAGATGCGCGGCGAATTCCGATTACCATGACGCCGCGTCGCCGGAGGTCGGTCTCGGAAAGCACTTTGCCGATGTATGGGCTGTCGAGTCCCAGTTGTATGTCGGCGAGTTCGAGATTATTGCCATGTGCATCGGCGATTTCTAAAAAGTCTTCAATGCTCGGGTTGAGTAAGAACCGAGCCATCTTCTGTCCTCCAGTATTGATCGGACAGACAACGCGATTCGCGCCAGCGCGTTCAAGTTTCTCTGATGCACGTTCATCGTTCGCTCGTGCGATGATCTGCATGCGACTATTGAGCAGTCGCGCAGATAGAACCACATAGACGTTATCGGCGTCTGTCGGCAGAACTGTGGTCAGCGCGTTCGCACGATTGATTCCAGCTTGTCGCAGGACATCATCGTTGGTTGCATCGCCGATCACGAAGGGCCAATCATGGGGAGCACACCGCGCACGCACGCGATCCTCATCGTTGTCGATGACGACAAATGGTTCTTGCCGTTCGTGTAAGTAGCGGCAGATCGTCATCCCCATTCGCCCTTGACCGCACACAATCGAATGTCCGGTTAATCCATCAACTCGCTTCTGCATTCGACGCCTCACAATCGCCCGCTGGAATTCGTCGCTGAGCAAGAAGCTGCCCAATCGAGTCGCGGCGTAGCTGTAGAAAACCAATCCCAACACGATGTAAGAGATGACAAACAGACGCGTTGCAGGATCTTCACCAGCATCGCGTGAGCCGACCGTCGATAATGTGACCACTGCCAAGTGCAAGCAGTCGAGCCAGCTTTGCCCGGTCAGCAATCGAAACCCAATCATGCCCGCAACCGTCAGTCCGACGAGCAAGCCGACGGTTTGAATCACAACTTTCATGGGCGTTGTTTCTGGACGTGAGAAACGGAATCTGCGGACATTCGTAGAGCTAGAACTCTATAGCTTCGACTTGTCGAGCGAACCAAGAGCAACGCCAGCACCGGCGACACGGTTGCCCCTCGGCGCTGACCACATCGCACAATCCGCCGCTCGTCTTACCGAGAGCCTTCGCATCACTCCCCGCAAAAGAATTGGCTTCCAAGCAAGCCGCATCGATGAACTCCTCGGTGTCACCAGAGCTTGCTCGATTTCGATATAAGGCTCCCTCAAATTGACGCCATCAAGACCATGCCACATCCAAGCAACTGCTTGAGGCCATTCTGCTCATGACTAAACCCCGCCTACTGTTTCTCGTTCATCAGTTTGGAAATCTCACAGGGGTCGAACTGCATACCAAGATGCTCACGGAAGCATTAGCCACAGAGTACGAGATCAGCGTGGCATGGCCAGTGGCTGACGTCCCCAGCATGCCCGGCTCTTGGGGGCTGCGACTAAAAGAGTCTGACGGCACCGAGCGCATCGTGCTCACCGATCCACCTGCTTGGCCAGTGACGCCTTATAGTGCCACGACGACCGACACCGCACTGCGCGAAATTCTGAAATGGGTACAGCCCGACATCATCCACATTCAACACTTCCTCAATTGGCCGCTCGGAGTCATTGACCGTGCGCTCGAATCCCACGCGAAGGTCGTCGTCAGCTTCCACGATCATTACGCACTGAGTCCACAATACGCATTGACCGGCAAGGAAGCCCCAGCAGAACTCATCTCGGCGGAGCATGCTCAGTTTTTCGGCCAAGACATCTCGCCATATTTGCGCAAGCGGCGCGAGTGGCTACGCCGCAGTCTTGAACGAATCCATGCACGAGTGACCGTCTCACCTTACATCGAACGCAAGATGAGGGATGTTTTCCCATTGGAATACCGACAAATCGAATACGGCATCCGACCGTTCGCCCCCCGTCCGAAGATCTCCAGCAACAATTTGCGATTCGGTTTCCTCGGACAGCGAGTGCCCATGAAAGGCTGGGACGTACTCGTGCGAGCTTTTGAGCAGACGCGTCGCCAGCACCCCCATGCCGAGTTGCATTGCTTTTGTAACGCGCCTGACGTTGTGTCCCATGGAGTCCTATTTCACGGTGCTTATCAGCCGGAGCACATCGCAGAGATCTGCTCACGGATCGATGTCGGCGTTGTCCCTTCGATCTTCGCAGAGACTTATTGCATGGTGTTATCCGAGTTGTGGCATGGAGGCTTGCCCGTTGCGGCCTCAGACATCGGAGCACTACACGACCGTGTGACTGATGGAGTCAACGGGCTGAAATTCACACCAGGCGATGTCGATCAACTCGCTCAAACGTTGAGTTGGTTCGTGACGCATGAAGACTGGCACTCGTGGCAACTATTACCACCGCGCCTGATGCCAGAGATGGCCGCCGACTACGACGCGCTCTATCGCGAGCTATTGACCACATCGCGTCACTCTACAGCAGCAACATTGGTTACCAATGTTTCTCGATCAGACCGTTCACAGGTCGATGACATCGTCATCTTGCAGACATGCGAGTTCAGTGACATCGGTGATGCAGTGCATCGCATGCACGCTCCCAGCCGCTCCGTAAGCAAACTACCGAACGTCACCGTGATCGAGTGCGACGTCTATCACCGGCAACTGCCGGTACTGGCCGAGCAAGCTGACGTGCTCGTCGTACATGGGCTCGATGCCGAACTATTGCCACTCATTGAACGACGTCGAGCCACAGGCCGAGCGACGGTCTTCGAAGCCAATGATCTCGTCGATGATGTCCACGCTTGGAACCCGATGGCGCATGTGGCTCGCGACCGTTCGTTAAAGGATGTCTATCGACACTTCCTCAAATTGGCAGACGGTATTCAAACAACAACGCACGAACTCGCTCGTCGCTTACGAGCGCTCACCGATCGACCGATCGCGGTCTTTCCCAATCAACTCGAAGACATCCCACCGTTACGTGACCGAAACGCATCGCGGTTGACGATTGGTTGGGCAGGATCGCCTGGACACTTCGCGGACTGGTATGAACTCGTACCAGCGCTCGAAGAATGGCTGCTACGGCATCCTCAAGTGCAACTTGCGGTCATGAGCGGCGAACTGGCACGAAGCTTCGTCACCAAGCTGCCGCCAGAACGTTATCACTTCGAGCAGTTCGGTTCTCTCGCGGACTATTTCCGCTTCCTGGATCAGCTCGACATTGGGCTCGCGCCGCTGTTACCGACAGACTACAACCGTTGCCGTTCTGATGTGAAATTCTTGGAGTACGCGTCGCGTGGCGTTGTTGGGGTCTATGCAGATTTGGAGCCGTATCACGACTCAGTCGAACACGAACGTACTGGCTTCCTCTATCGCACCTCAGCCGAATTATTCGCAGCACTGAATCACCTCGTCACCGATGCCGAACTTCGCAAGCAAGTCCGCCAGCAAGCTTGGAACCACGTTAACGATCAGCGCCGCTCGCATCAGCACGCTCATGAACGAGTTGCTTTCTATCGCGAACTCTTGAGCAAGCTCCGGAGCAACACGCTGTCGTCCTCATCCGGCCCCGAGGTCAATCGCTGGAAACGAACGCTGCCCTGTCACCTTCAACTCACACGCGAGCACCCCGAACAAATCTTGAGCCAAGCCATCGCAAGTCCCGCCTCTCAGGAGTCTGCGGCTGCGCTCACTCGCTTGGTCGAGCAGTATCCGGATTATCGAATCGCGGCTCAGCAGTTAGGACGCATCTGGAATGATCTCAACAATCCCCAAGCGGCGATTCAGGTCTTTCAGAACGCCACAATTCCGACCACGCGGATGCTCTGCGAGCATGCACGTTCGCACTTCTTGCTCGGCCAATTGGTGCCCGCGCGAGAGCTGCTCAATCGCGCTATTGAATGCAATCCGTATGACTCGCTGGCTTGGCAGTACTGGCTACGCCTGCACCTTGCAGCTCTGCGAACGCATCGAGGCAAGGTCGACACCACGATACAGGCACTCGCCAATCGGGCCATTGAGTTGCATCCAGGCAATCACACGCTGGCGTTGCTTGCGATTAAGCTCTTCTCGCCAACCGAGCAGATCCTTCGAATACGCCGATTGCTGACAGACTTCACGCCAACGCTTGCCATCGATGAGATCCCAGCAATCGCGGCCACCTTCAGCGAAAGCATCGCCAGCATCGTCGCCACGCAACTCGATCAACCCGACGTTCTGGAGTTGCTGATTGAGGCCGTTCGTTGTTTTCCCCAATCAATCCGACTTTCAAGTTTGACTGCGGCGGCCTACTTCCAAGCGGGAAGGCATGCCGAATCGCAGTTCGAATATCAGCGCTCCCAAGAGCTAAGTCGTGCCGCCGCGTGCTATCGCGCCGAATTCCCTCAACACGATCCCTTCGCGACACAACGGCAAATTGCGGAACACGTCAGCCGGTTCGGGGTCCCCGCAGCGCCAAACCAATGATGTTTTCGGCATCTCTGTTCTGAATTGCTTCCACGATCGGCTTCGAAGCAGCTTGCAAGCAACGAAGACTTCCTACTTCACGTTCGTGGGCGTCGAGTCGATGGTTTCGCAGGCAGCGACTTCGCGAACCGTCGCTGGGTTCTCAGCGAGGTACTTGTGTAGATACTCAACAGTCTCCGCCACCTCGTCGGCTTGCATTAAAAGAAGGTCACCAGGATTGAGCATGCTCAACGCAAGATCCATAGAAGCCACCGCACCGACGACTTCATGCACCTTCTTGCCAGGCGCAACCGCTTCGATGCCGCGTTTGAAAAAGCGTGTGATCTCACCCTTCTCGCGACCACGAACATATTGGCCTTCGTAGATCACGATCTCGTCGAAGCTCTGGCCAAGTAGACGCCCCTGAGCGACGAAATCCTCATCTCGCCGATCGCCCGCCGCCGAGTAAACCGCCAGCCGTCGCTTCGCATCAAAGCCGCGCAACGTTGCGCAGATCGTCTCTAGCGACGACGTGTTGTGCCCATAGTCGACAACGACCGTCGCACCGTTCACTTCAAGCATGTTGAAGCGACCAGGCGAGTGCTGCAAATCGGGAGTAAAGCTCTCCAATCCGGCGATGATGTTTTCTTCGTCGATGCCGAGCCCCCAACAAGCAGCTGCCGCCGCGAGCACGTTGTCGACTTGAAAACCGATGCGACCACCATGCGTCAACGGGATCAAGTCCAACGACATCAGCGTACTTTCACCCTCGCGGTCCGCCTGAATGATCTTGTTATTGCGGACGAACGTCACCGGCTTACCTTGCTCAAGATGCTTCTTCAAGACCGGCGATTGCTCGTTACGAGAGAAGAAGATCACGCCACCTTTGCAGTACTCCGCCATTTCAATCACAAGTGGGTCATCGGCATTGAGCACGGCTGATCCATCGCGTGAGACTGCTTCAACAACGACTCGTTTGACCTTCGCGAGCTGCTCTGGAGTTTGAATGTCAGCCAGCCCCAGATGATCTCCGGAACCGATGTTTGTCACGACTCCGACATCGCAGAGATCAAAACCGAGTCCCTCGCGAACAATCCCACCCCGAGCAGTTTCAAAGACCGCCGCATCGACACAGGGATTCGAGAGCACGCAGCGAGCACTCTTAGGACCACTGCAATCACCGCGATCAATCAAACGATCATTCAGGAAGATGCCGTCGGTTGTGGTCATGCCAACTCGGGCATTGCGACGACGCAGGATGTGAGCAATGAGTCGAGTCGTCGTCGTCTTTCCGTTCGTACCCGTTACGGAGACAATCGGAATGCGTCCCGTCTGATCCTCACCAAACATCATTTGAATGATGGCTTCCCCGACAGCGCGTGGTTTGCCAGCAGAGGGTTCAAGATGCATGCGCAGGCCAGGCGCCGCGTTCACTTCCACGATGACGCCATGCTGTTCTTCAAGTGGCCGAGTGATGTCTTCGGCAACAATGTCGATGCCTGCGATATCGAGGCCGACGACCTTTGCCGCTTCGATCGCTCGTGCGGCAACGTCTGGATGGACAGTGTCAGTGACATCTTCTGCAGTTCCGCCCGTACTCAGGTTGGCATTGCGCCGGATGAGCACCTTTAAACCAACCGGTGGAACCGACTCAGGATCGAACCCTTGAGATTTCACCACTTCTAACGCGACGTCATCGAGCTTCACAAAACTCAGCGCGGTTGCATGACCGTCACTGCGGCGCGGATCTTTATTCACCTCGGCAACAAGTTCACGAATGGTACGCTTGCCGTCGCCGTAGACATGAGCAGGCTCGCGCCGAGCGGCGGCAACCAACTTGTCCCCAATGACCAACAGTCGCCAATCACAGCCGGGGGCGTACTTTTCGACGAGGACTTCATCTTCGCGAGCAACGGCTGCGGCGTAAGCGGCGCGCACTTCCGCTTCTGAACGCAGGTTCGTGGCCACACCCCGACCTTGATTACCATTTTGCGGCTTTACAACCACTGGCAAACCAATGTCCTGAGCGGCGTCCCACGCATCATCAGCATCCGAAACCGGGCGGCCATCTGGAACGGGCACACCGATTTCTCGGAGGATCTTCTTCGTGAGTTCTTTGTCTTGAGCAATCATTTCCGCGATCGCTCCGGTGCGATCGGTCTCGGCAGCGCATATCCGCCGAATCCGAGCTCCATAGCCGAATTGCACCATGCTCCCCTCTGTCAATCGGCGCGAGGGGATCCCTCGGGCACGCGCCGCTTCGACAATCGACCGCGTACTCGGACCTAAGCACAGGTCGTGAGCGAGATCCTTCAGCCGCTCAATGGTGCCTGCCACGTCGAATGGAGTGTCATGCACTGCGGCCATGATGAGTTGATAGGCGGCAGTAATCGCTTCGAGACCCAGCTTCTCTTCTTGGTACTTGATCGCGACGCGATAGGTCCCTTCAACTGACGTCTCTCGGGCTCTTCCGAATCCGACATCCGTCCCGGCGAGCGTTTGGAGTTCCAGAGAAACGTGTTCGAGGATATGGCCGAGATACGTTCCGCGATCAAGCCGCACAAAGAAACCGCCGCGTTCGCCAACGCTGCATCGGTGCTCAATCAAGCTCGGCAACCAAGATTTCAGGCGGTCATTGAAGCCCGGATACTCTTCAGAACTCTTCTCGTTGTAGACACCCAGCTTCACCCAAACTTCGAGCACCGGGAAATTGGCCCAGACGTTCGGCCCGCGCAGGGCATTGATCTTCAAGATCTCCACAAGAAGCTCCAATCAAGATGTTCGGCAGCGAATTGATTCGGGGGATAGTCGCAAGACCAAGAATCTCCAAATAGTTAAGGCAAGCGGAGGCTCTCGGATAATGGTCGCGGCGACAGGCGGGACGGCACTGAACGATGTCGTCGAAGGTCAGTCAGTGTCGGCGGCGCGGGGCACCGTGCAGGCGGGATGAGCACATGTCGGGGGGCCAATTTGAAGACAGGCAACCGCTGCATCGAGTGGCTCTTCGCAGCCACGACCGCATCAGTCGCACAGACGCCCCGTGTTGTGACGGCGATAACAGCAACATTCGTCGTCGTAAGCGATTCCATCGCTCAGGAGGCGCGGGCTCCAAGCAGAAAGCGAGGCACAACATGCCGAACCCAATTCAGGAAGTCAACGGACGGGTTGCACGATCATGGAGAGATTTCCCCCCATTTGACTGGCTCCCCAAGAGCCGATGACAGGTGGCCTCAAAGCGATTACAGGCACGCTCAAGAATCGGGCCACCCGAACAACGCAGGGAAGGTATTTCGTGCATGGATCCGTCTGTGATCAACGGCCACATTCAAAACTTCAAAAGTCGGCAACTAAGTCGACCATCATGAATCAGACTCCGCGCAATTCTCGATTCCGGCAGGACGCGAGCGACCGACAAAGATTCGTTGATCACTTCGACTGACGATTCGGCAAGAGACATCGCGATGGACCAGAAAAGTCTCAAGCCGCCCGTTTCTTCCGCGAGCGGCATGCTTAGAATCTCGCTCTTTCGACTGACCTGTGGCAATCGCCCCAACGTCGATGACTGAATACTTCACGACGCGTTTGGCACGCGAGGAACTGACTCTGTGACTGCAACGAACGGCAACCTAACAGCGATCGCGGAGTCCCATCGAGCCACCTTTGCCGCTCAACTTCAGCCCGGAGAGTCGATTCTCTCGGTTGCTGAATGTGACCTTGATCAACACTTGCATTTCGCAACTTCGGTTATCGTGCTGACCGATCGCCGGTTGCTGACGAGACGACCGAGCGGCAGCATTGAAAGTTGGCCGCTCGATGAGATTGCCGATCTCAAGCTCAGCACGCAGGGAGCACTCGCGAGTTTCGACCTGATGGGCTCGGCAGCGCGATTGGCGAACTGGCGATTGACGTCTCATCTGCTCGGACAAGTTCGCAAGCTGCAACGCGCATGGACGGCTCACAAAGATGGCACCGCGGCTCAGTCTCAAGAGTCCATCTGTCCGAGTTGCGGCGCGGCCATGCCCGTTGAACGCGTGAAGTGCGAAGCCTGCACTCCGAAGGTGCTCAAGAACGAACGTGCGGCGCTCTACCGCTTGCTGCCGTTTGCGAAGCCGAGAATGGGAATGGTGATTCTCGGCTTGATTCTCGCCTTTGCGAGCACATTTGCCGCGCTGCTCTCGGTGATGATGACGAGACCGCTCATCAACGAAGTGCTCAATCCGTTTGAACGCGGCGAGCCCGTCGCGCAAGGCGCGGCAACATGGTACTTGT